>Ga0070730_10003644_pt1 | contig 13769 bp, 9 predicted proteins | sample Coa_R1_3_FD_66447 | JGI IMG/M metagenome (GOLD analysis project Ga0070730, IMG submission 66447) | Surface soil microbial communities from Centralia Pennsylvania, which are recovering from an underground coalmine fire - Coalmine... | ecosystem: Environmental > Terrestrial > Soil > Unclassified ...
GATTAAGACAGAAGCGCCAGGATAAATGGATGAGGTAATGGCCTCGTAGGCCATTACCTCATCCATTTATCCTGGCGCTTCTGTCTCTCTAACACAATGTGCACGTTATTAGCGGCCGGAAGAGGCGGCCCAGATAATCACGCCGATAATCACCAGCAGCACCCCTGCCCCACCCAGGCCAAAGATCAGTATGGTTACACCATTGATACCACCACCTCCGCCATTGGAAGGGGTCGGCGTTGGCGTAACATTGATAGTGGGCGTAGCAGTGACGGTGGCTGCGGGGGTTGGCGTTGGTGTGGCGGTGACGGTGGCGCTCGGCGTAGCCGTACCAGCTCCGATGGTTAATGCATTATCCTGCTTAATCTGCATCCATTGCGTGTCCTCGTTGGGAGCAACCGCGGATATAGAATAGTTGCCCGCTGGAGCATCGTTGGGCACGGTAAGAGTAACGCTGAAATTCCCCTGAGCATCTGACATGGTAGAGGTATTGGCATGGCCCTGACCACCTGTATTGGGGATATTGGTATTCACATTCACGGTCTGAGGGGGCAACCAGTTCGCACCGGTAATCGTAATTTGTCCACCTGGCTGCACCGTATTAGGCGAGACGCTGATGGTAACCGGCTGGGCCACTGTAAAGCTCTGAGGTTGACTACTCATCGAAGAAAGCGTGCCAGTGCCATCAGAAGCGATGGCGCAGAGATAGTAGGCGGTGGTAGCGGTGGCCGCACTTGCGGGCCAGGTACTATTGAACTGGACGTTACCATTGTTCTTGACCGTTACTCTAGGATTATTGTCGAACGGGGTGAGGTTAGCATCGCCACTGGCGCATTTGGCGGGATCACCAACGGGCGTAGTATAGAGTAGCAAAGGGCCAGCCGGAAAGCCAGAACCGTTGACGTGAACTCTGGTGCCCGGATGACCAACGAGATTGCCCCCATTAGGCAAAGAGATGCTAATCTGTGGATTATTGGCGGCATATGCCAGCGGAGCCTGGAACTGCATCAATAGAAGAAAGCCTGCCAGGCCATAGAATAGTGCTATAAGATGTTTGCGATAGATTTTTAACAAGTGTTTAACTCCCGCGTCGTACGGCATTTTTCCCCCCTACAATAACATGTTTTTGATTGCTTTGCCAGAGGGAGACTCGAGAGTAGCTCCCTCTGGCAGGGAAATTTCTCCCACAGCGCATATATATCCACAGCCATCTCCTACTCTCCTATAAATCTTACAGATATAAAACGTACTAGAAACGCCCGGCGTTTGCTTAATAGCCTGATAGTTTAAAAGAGGAAGCTAAAGTTGACACATTTAAGATATTCAACTTATATTTTGTGTGGAAGGGAAGGGAAGGCAGTTTCTGTAAAGTCACGCAAAAGGAGGAAGTCGTGGCCGCGCCTATGATAAAGCAAATTGGGAATTACCGCTTGCAAGATCTGCTGGGAGAAGGAGCATATGCCGAGGTCTACCGTGGGCAGCATGTCCACTTACACACCTATGTGGCTATCAAAATCTTACGTACCCAATTGGAAGCCGATGATATTATCCGCTTCGAGCAGGAAGCATGCCTGATTGCCCGGTTGAATCACCTCAACATTGTACGCCTCCTGGATTATGGGGTGGAGAATGGTCATTCGTATCTGATCATGGATGAGGCGTGTGGTAGCTTACGAGAGAAGATGCCTCCTGGTGTACCGCTGAGTCTGGAACAACTGGTTATTTATATCAAACAGATTGCCTCAGCTCTGCAATATATCCACAATCAAGGACTTATTCACCGCGATATCAAGCCACAAAATATCCTGCTGAATCACAAAGGGGAGGCTCTCATCAGTGATTTTGGCATCGCAGTCCATCAACAATTGGTACTGGCTCAACCAGAAGATGTAGCACGAGGGAGCACATCCTATATGGCGCCAGAACAGTGGGAGGGAATGCCGGAACCAGCAAGTGATCAATACGCGCTCGGAGTCGTGGTCTACGAGTGGTTGACGGGAAGACGCCCCTTTGAGGGATCGCAGCAGACCGTCCAGATAAAACATCTATCGGTCCCGCCACCACTGATGCGCATGACCGTTCCCACCCTGACACCTAAGGTCGAGATGGTGGTGATGAGAGCCCTCTCAAAGAGACCTTCAGCGCGTTATGAGCAAATTCAAGAGTTCGCGACAGAGTTGGAAGACGCTCAACTGTCAATATCTGCTAGAGCCATTCATGTGTCACGTGATCCCGCCTCGTCATCCTTCTCAGCAAAACCTGTTATCCCTGCCGCCCTTTCGCTGCCATCAAATCCACGCCTCCCTGCTATTTCACCTGCGCTGGTGAAATCTACGACACCAGCGGCTCATTCACTCCTGTCAAATCCTCTCCTACCCGCTATTTCCCCGTCGGCCGCAAAGCCTGGAATACCTTCGACGCCATCACGGCCACCGCTACATGCTTCTTCCTCAACGGCGGCAAAGTTTGAGGGGTTCACTGACGAAGCTCAATCACACACGCCACTGGCTCACAATCTCCCAACTTATCTTATCCCAACCAGCACGCAGCCGCTCATAAGTGATACACCCGCTCCCCCCTCACGATCTGCTGCGACTATTTCCACACGGATTGCCTCACCCATTCCCCATCCACACAATAGACCGTTCTCGCGACGCAAGGCCCTGATGGTGCTGGGCGGCGTTGCATTGGTGGGAATGGTAGGGGGAGGAACATGGCTGGCGAGCAGGTTTTTAACACCACAACATACACGTATAGCTCCAACCCCGTCTGTACCGAACAGCCAGCCTTTATTTACTCACCAGCAGCAAGAGTTGGTCACCTGTGTGGCCTGCTCACCAAAGGGAACATTTATTGCCGCCGGTGGTGGGAATGCAGATCATTCTATAGAAGTATGGGACGCGCATTCTCATACTCAGGGAACTCTCTATGCAGGGCCATTCAATCGTGTCAATACTGTTGCATGGTCACCGGGAGAGCAGTTTATCGCCATCGCCTCCGATGATGGAAAAGTATATGCCTGGGATATTATTAGTAGACAACAAACACTACGCAGGCATTACACTGATAAACCTGGTAATGACAATAAAATGAAGTCAGTGGCCTGGTCACAAAATAATCTTCTGGCGGCGTCTGGCGATAATGGCACAATAAAGGTATTTAAGGAACAGGGTGGGCAAATCGTCGATAGCACACGCCCTCCAATTATCCCTGGTCAATCAATAGGAGACGTGGATAGCATAACATGGTCGCCGGATGGGCAGTACCTCGCTTTTAGTACTATCAATAACGCAAACGAGAATACAGTCCAGGTATGGAGCTTTTCCAATCAACCCACTAAGGTAAATACCTTCCTCGGGCACAACGCCTCCAAGATCACTGGAGTAATTTGGATGGCCAGGAGGCAAGCGATCATTTCCAGCTCTGAAGACGGGTTTGTGAAGATCTGGGATCCCTTGAAAAGCATATCAGTCGTGGCAGATATAACAACACACGGGCATAGAGTGTCTGCGATAGCACTGAATCCTGATGAGACAGCTCTTGCCTGTTATCTCGGCAATGATGGCGTTGTGCAAGTGTATGATTTCACTGGCACCATGGTTTGGAAGTATCCGAGCCAGGGCTGGGTCGAAAGTATGTGCTGGTTAACGGATAGTAAGCGGCTTGCGATCGCGGTACATAATCACCGCAATGATGCAGGAAATGGTCACACAGATGGTAGGGTGGAGGTGTGGCAGGTCTTGAACTGAGACGAATCGAGCAAAGAGTCTGAGGAGCCACCTCTCTCAGGATCGTTGCCCGGTTCGTTTTATATTTGACGCTGCCGCAGAGCTTCATAGAGGGCGATACTACCGGCCACCGCTGCGTTGAGCGAGTTGACGTAGCCATACATGGGCAGTTTGATGAGTAGATCGCAGTGCTCACGCACCAGGCGGCTGATGCCTTTACCTTCGTTGCCTACGACGAGGGCCAGCGGACCCTTCAGGTCGGCCTGCGTATAGAGAGTACCCGCCTCCCCAGCCAGCCCAACAACCCAGATATTACGCTTCTTGAGAAAATCGATGGTACGGGTGAGGTTGGTTTCCTGTGCAATCAAGAGATGCTCGGTCGCGCCGGCTGAGGTTTTCACAACGGTCGCGTTCACTTCGGCGGCACGGCGCTCAGGGAGAATGACGCCATGTATACCAGCCGCTTCGCCAGTGCGGAGAAGCGAACCGAGATTGTTGACATCCTGAATAGCATCGAGGATGAGCAGGAAAGGCACTTCGTTTTTCTGCCGGGCATGCTCCAGAATCTGCTCGATGCTGGCATACTGGCGCTCCTCAACAACGGCGAGGCACCCTTGATGAACCGCTCCGCGACTCAGTTGATCAAGACGGGCGCGTGGCACGATCTCAACCGGAATATGCTTCTCCTCCGCTACTTGTATGATGGAGGTGATGGCGGGAGCTTCGCGTTGCCCCTCGGCCAGCAAGATACGTTTGACCTGTCGTACAGAATGCAATGTCTCCATGATGGGGTTGCGTCCCCAAATATATTCTGGCATAACTTCTCTCTTGTGGGTACTTCCACATGAGTATAGCATAGGAATCAAGAAGGAAAATCCGTGCATTGTTGTGAATCAGGCTTCTTCTTTAATGGAGATGCTCACAATCCAGGGCTGCCAGGGAGCGAATTTTTATAAAGATTTTACAAAATTCTTGTTGTTTTTTTGATCTTTTGCATATATGATTGGGGGAAATGAGCAGGCTAGCTAGCTAGCGTAGACCCGATAAAGAGCGTCGGATAAGGATGGTCCCAACGCCGGGGTTATGAAATGAAAATCAAAGAGGCCTTTCCTCCACTGAGCCTACGCACCAAGCTGGTGCTGAGCTATGTCTTTGTCACATTGGGCGCTATTCTGATATTAGCTATTGCGGTGACACTGGCAGTAAAAAACTACTTTGCCTATTCGCTGCAAGATCAATTGCAGCAGGACGGGGCATCTTTAGCGCAACAGATTGGGACAGAGTACTACACCAATAAAGAGAGTTGGAACGGTCTGCCTTCAATAACGCTACGCCCCCATACCTATGTGCTGGTTGTTGATAAAACCGCCCACATTGTCGGTCGCACACCCACCCCCTTCGTCCCGACTGATAGCCAGGCGCTTACACAGGCGCTTACACAGGCCCTGCAAGGGCAGCAGACCCTGGGGCATCTCACGAACGCAGGCAACAAAATTAACGACTATAGCATGTATATCTGCCTGCCCGTGCGCGATAATGGGGCCAGCAGTGCTCCAGTGATTGGAGCCTTACTCCTGGTGGAGCCAGAACAATATGGGCGTGGCTCGCCGCCGGGGGATTTCCTGCTCAATGTCAATCAGGCCATTTTACTGACCGGCATTATGGTCGGGCTGGCGGTGATTCTGATCAGCCTGGCCCTGGCGCGCAGCCTGACCAATCCCCTGGTCTCCCTCACCCACGCCGCTGAAAACATGCGCGGAGGAAATTATACACAACGGGTGATACCGCCCCGCTCACAAGATGAGATGGAGAAGCTGGCGATCGCATTTAATGCCATGGCGGAGCGCATTGAGGCTGATGTCAATGCCCTGCTCGGTCAGGAACAGTTACGCCGCGATATGATCGCCAATATTGCGCATGATCTGATCACACCTCTTTCCGCTATCCAGGGCTACAGTGAGGCACTGGCCGACGATTTGATCTCCGAGCCAAAAGAGCGGCAGGAGACGGCGCAATTGATAGGACGCGAGGTGCAGCGCCTGCGTCGCCTGGTAAGCGATATGCAGCAGATGTCAACATTAGAGTCAGGGCGTGTACGCCTGGACCTGGCCCCCCTCGACCTGTGGGAACTGGTCAATGAGACTGTGGAGGTTATTACGCCGGAATGTGAGCAGACACAAATTAGCGTGCGTAATGAGATTGCACCTACAACTCCCATGGTGCTGGCGGATGGTGACCGCATCGTCCAGGTACTGCTGAACTTGTTGGATAATGCCCGCCGTCATACACCGGCGGGTGGCTCTATTACCATTGGAGCCAGCCTATCGGGCCAAAAGCAGCCTCCTCGTGTGCTAAAGGTATGGATAAGCGACACTGGCAGTGGCATTGCTACAGATGATTTGCCGTTCATCTTTGAGCGTTTCTATCGTGCTGATCGTGCACGCACAGGTTCTGAGAGGAGCAGTGGCCTGGGACTCTCGATTGTGAAGGCAATCATTACCGCTCATGGGGGCGAGGCCCATGCCGAAAGCAAGCTGGGAGAGGGTACGCGTATCATCTTCACACTCCCATTGGCTCAGACGCCACCAGCAGCCGGACAACCACAAAGCCAATCTATAAAAACACTCCAACAATAAAACAGACCCTCCCCTGATATAGCTCTGTTAGGAAAATATAAAGCGGCACTAAAGAGCAGGCGTGTATGATTTTGTAGATGAATGCTCAGCGGGAATAAAACGAGGCCAATTCCAGTCAAGGAAATTGGCAGCGCAACTACAATGTTAGTAAGGAATAGTTTATCATTGGAGGAACATGTGAGCAACCAACGCGATCAACGCAACCAGCGTCCACCCGCTACAACAACCGATGCAGGCATTCCTGCTGCAAGCGATGAATATTCTCTCTCTGTGGGTCCCAATGGCCCCCTTCTCTTACAAGATCACTATCTGATTCAGAAGATGGCGCAATTCAACCGCGAGCGCGTACCGGAACGAGTGGTTCACGCGAAAGGGAGCGGCGCCTTCGGCTACTTCGAGGTCACAAAAGACGTGACCCAATGGACCAGAGCCGCCTTTCTCAATAAGGTCGGCAAGCGCACTCCCGTGCTGCTCCGCTTCTCAACCGTAGCTGGAGAACTGGGATCAGCCGATACAGTACGCGATCCACGTGGCTTCGCCCTCAAGTTCTACACTGAAGAGGGGAACTACGATCTGGTCGGCAATAACACCCCGATCTTTTTCGTGCGCGATCCTATCAAGTTCCAGGACTTCATTCACTCGCAGAAGCGCATGCCTGAGAGTGATATGCGTAGCAACAACGCCCAGTGGGACTTCTGGTCCCTTTCGCCCGAGGCCTTTCACCAGGTCATCTTCCTGATGTCTGACCGGGGCACGCCGCGCACCTATCGCCACCTCAACGGCTATGGCAGCCATACGTTCATGTGGGTCAATGCCGACGGTGAAAAGTTCTGGGTCAAATATCACTTCAAGACGGAGCAGGGTATTCAGAACTTTACTGATGCCGAAGCTAAAGCCATGACAGCTGAAGATCCCGACTACCATCGCCGCGACCTGCGCGAGGCCATCGAGAAGAAAGACTTCCCGGCGTGGCGGCTGGAGATGCAGATCATGCCGTTTGAGGATGCGGCCAACTATCGCTTCAATCCCTTTGACCTTACCAAGGTCTGGCCGCATAGTGACTATCCTCCCATCACGATTGGTCGGCTTGTGCTCGATCGCAACCCGGAGAACTTCTTCGCGGAAATTGAGCAGGCGGCCTTCGAGCCAGCCAATCTGGTGCCTGGCATTGGTCCCAGTCCTGATAAAATGCTCCTGGGCCGCATGTTCAGCTATCCTGACACGCATCGCCATCGGATCGGCACCAACTACTTGCAGTTGCCGGTCAACCAGCCCCAATCCCAGGTGCATAGCTACAACAAGGACGGAGCGATGCGCTATCGCCACAACGGAAACCAGCCCGTCTACGCTCCCAATAGCTACGGTGGCCCCCAGGCTGACTCGGAGCGCTACCCCGAGATGGGCTGGCTCGCGAGCGGAGACATTGTGCGCAGTGCCTATACCCTCCACGCGGAGGATAATGACTACGTCCAGGCAGGCAATCTCTATCGCCAGGTGCTCTCTAACACCGATCAGGATCATCTGGTGAGCAACATCGTCGGGCATATGAGTCAGGGTGTTGAACCAACCATCCAGAAACGAGCACTCAACCACTGGTTTCAGGTTGACCGCAAGTTGGGAGAGCATATCGCCAGCGGACTTGGGCTACAGGTTACCCAATCAGCCTCAGCGGAAGGAAATCGGCGCAAATAAGGACCCAATAAAGCAATGAAAAGCGGTCTGCCAGGTGGCTCGATCACCTGGCAGACCGCTTTTCATTGCCCCAACGAGCAGAAGATAGTGAAAGCATGGAGGTAAAAAAGTGGTTAAAAAATAGGCAACCACCCTCTGTTTTCATGGACAGGGCATCACAGAATATGCTATATATTGCAATATGGAAACGAGTGCCCTTTAAGAAGGTTTATTGAAGAACGGTAATTTCCTCCCATTTGTCAGAGAAACAATGTTGTACTCACCTATTGCGGAGAAGAGTAGAAGGGCAAGGCTGCCTTAGCTAAGCCTCACTTGTGCAGAAGAGGTAGAGCTATGACCACACAACCATATCGAGTCAATCTATCCATTGCCTCGCCAGCGGAGATCGAGCGCACAGCGCGGCGGCTGATGACGGTTCGCGAGAGCTTTCTGAGCACAGGAAGTATGGCTTTATGGACCCCTCGACCCTTGATTCTCGATTCATGGGAGCGTTGTCGCACATTGCAGGTCAATCCTTCACGGCGCTGGGCCCCACTGGCTATAGCTCGCGAGGCACAATTATATCAATTGCGTGAAGAGAATATATTGTTGCGGGAGGCCGCGCGGCCTATCATCAATCACCTCAAAGACTTCCTCGCCGATTCGGGGTATGTGGTCGTGCTCAGCGATATGCAGGGACGTTTGCTCGACGTGGTTGGCGATACGGCCATTCGTCGTCGCCTTGCCCGCATCGACTTTATTCCTGGTGGAAATTGGAGCGAGGCTGCGGCAGGTACGAATGCCATTGGTACTGCACTCGCAGATGGACATGTTGTCCAATTAATGGCGGCAGAGCATTATTGTGACGGCTGGCAAGATCTGACCTGTACCGCATCACCGATTCGACATCCCCTGACCAACGAGATCGCTGGCATCCTTGATGTCACAGGAGATTATCGCCTCATCCGTCCATTCCTCACCAGTTTTCTGGCAGCCGCAGCCTTAGAGATCAAGCAGAGCATGTTCGCCCTGCTCACCGCTCAGCAGCACTCTGAATGGCACCATTTCGATCAAAGCGAACGTTTTGCTGAGCATATGCAACCCTCCAGCAGCGACATGAGCCAGTTCTACGAAGCAAAGCGCGTGACCTTAGCAACGAACGATCCCCTCGGGGATATACAATCACAACTCAACCTCCAGCAACGCAGGGCGCACGACGCAGAACGCCTGACCACAGCCGCCAGCGTCATCAGCGCCAGTCTCGATCTGAACATCACACTTGAAAAAGTGGCCGAGCAGGTCACCCACCTGCTGGACGTTGAAAGCGCGGGAGTCTATCTTTTTGATGAGCAACACGAAATGGTGTCCACAGCGGTCCTGTCCACACGATCATTCTCACAGTCACGGCAACCACGCGTTAAGCTGGCCTTGACAAAAAATGACGGAGCGGTCGCGCTCTTGCGTGAGCGTGGTGAGCCTGTGGTCGTTGATGATATTCTCACTTCGACCCTGCTTCCACCTCTCTTTAGCAAACAGACAGGAAACCGCTCAATCATGCTGTTACCATTGATAACAGCGCGTGGTGTGAGCGGCTTCATTACTGTCTCCAGGCCCGTGCCACATCATTGGACCGTAGAGGATATACGGCTGGGTCTGACCTTCGCGGCTCAATCGGCCACTGCTATTGAGAATGCCCGGCTCTTCGACGCGCTTCAGCAGCACAATTCTCACATTGAGGCGCTCAATGCTATTGCACACATCCTCAACACGTTGCCCGATCCGAGCCAGCACCTTGACCTGGTATTACAACGTATCAGCGAGATCATTAATTTAGATGCTGGCATGATTCTCCTGCTTGATCATAGCAAAGATCAGTTGCTACTGGCCGCCCATTGCAGGCTTGCTGACGCGGTAGCACTCGATCTGGATAAGTTTCCTTTGAAGGCTCTACAGATGTTGGCCCGCCGCGTCATAGACGTACACGAAGCGCTTATGATCTGCGCGGAAGAATGTGATGAGCCAACAATCGGCAATGCGCTCCGCCTCGTTGGCTTTTATAATCTGATCGCGGTCCCTCTTGCTACCAGCGATACGATTCTGGGCGTCTTGCTGATTGGGCATAAACATCGGGATAGCTTTATCAAAGAGGATCTCGAATTCTTCTCGACGGTCGGGCAACAGCTCGGGCTGGCCCTTAGAAACGCGCAATTGGTGCGTTCCGCCAGCGAGATGCAGGCACTGCGCGAGGCCGATCGCCTCAAAAGTAACTTTCTGGCAGCGATCTCGCATGACCTGCGCTCACCCCTTACGGCCATCCATGCTTCAGTCGAGAGCCTGCTTGACGCCGATGGCATCCAGTCAGCACAAGGCAAAGAACATCTCCTGCTGAATATCGCGGGCCAGACCAGTCGCCTGGGTCGGCTGGTCGATCAGCTCCTGGATCTCTCTCGCATCGAAGCGGGTGTGCTGGCCCTGGATTGTGATTGGACGGAGTTGCCTGTGCTTATCGCCGATGCCATCACCGAATACGAGCGCCTGCACAGCGGATGCTCCATCCAACTCACCTGCGATCCTGGCCTGCCTTTGTACTATATCGACCCGGATCGACTGCTACAAGTTTTATGGAATCTGCTAGAAAATGCTGGTAAATATGCTTCTCAAGGCATACCGATACAGGTAGCGGCACGCTTACACGATCATGAAGTATTGATCAGTGTGGCCGATCATGGCCCAGGTGTCCCAAAAGGAGAACAGGAGAAGATTTTCCGACGTTTCTATCGTCTGGATAGAGATCAACAGGCGCATACAACTGGTAGTGGTTTAGGCCTGGCTATCTGCCGCGGTATTGTAGAGGCGCATAGTGGGCGGATCTGGGTAGAAGACAATCAGGAAGGCGGTTGCATCTTCTTTATCGCTCTCCCCTTACCAGCGTCGGAACCAATGGCATTAGACGCATCAGAGGAACAAGAACTCGTACTATAAGAAATACACTCGGCGTAACTTTCCTGACAAAGAAGGAAGGAGTAGGGACGTTATGGGTTCCGCCAAATCAACTATCCTCCTGGTGGACGATGATCCCGGCATCATGGCAGCTGTGAAACAGGCGCTTGTCTCCCATGGTTACAAGATGACGACGGCCAGCAATGGAGAGGAAGCTTTGGAGGCGTTCGAGCGTGAACAACCGGAACTTATTTTACTCGATCTGGTCATGCCTCGCTGCGGCGGGCTAGAGGTTTGTCAACGCATCCGCGAATATTCTTCCACCCCGATCATTGTCTTAAGTATTAAGGGCAGCGAGGCCGATATTGTATCTGTACTGGACCTTGGTGCAGATGATTATTTAGTCAAGCCTTTCCGCCTGGCGGAACTGCTGGCCAGGGTACGGGCCGTTCTACGCCGCGGCAATAACGGCATCACGACCAGGAAGATTATCTGTGGCGACCTGGAGATCGATATCGATGAGAGACGCGTTTCCATTGCGGGACGAACCGTTGTCCTCACACCTACAGAATACGCGGTGCTGGCCCAACTTGCCAGTAACGTTGGGCGAGTTATGACAAACAACCTGCTGCTCCAGCGCGCCTGGGGGCCACAGTATAGCGACGCGACCGGGTATGTCAAGGGGGTCATTCGCCGCCTGCGTGTAAAATTAGAGCAAGACCCTGGCCATCCCCGCTACATTATTACCGAACCATATCTGGGCTATCGGCTCATGGACCCCTCAGGATGATCCTGTATTTGAAAAAAAGCTCATCACCCACACACTTGCACTTCAATAGAACAAACCTCTTGACTCTCAAGTGGCTTGAGGGTTTATACTTTGATCAGCGCCTCTAGTAGGAATAGAGAGAGAGCGAAGCAAGGGAGGCAAAGATGCTCAAGATTGGCGAATTCTCAAAGCTGGTGCAGGTTTCGGTTCCTACCTTGCGCTATTATGATCAAGTGGGCTTGTTCAAACCTGTGGAGGTGGATCGCCTGACTGGCTACCGCTCCTATTCTACCAGCCAACTGCCTCGGTTGCATCGCATACTGGCCCTCAAGGGCCTCGGCTTCGAGCTTGCGCAGATAGCCGCAGTGCTGGATGAAGGGGTAACGCCAGAGCAGATGCGTGGCATGCTCCGCTTGCGCCACGCACAGATCAGCCAGCAACTTGCAGAGATGCACAATCAGCTGATCGATGTTAAAGTACGCTTGCAACAGATCGAGCGAGAAGAGCAAATATCCAGCTACGACGTCATCTTGAAGCACGTCGAACCACAACTTGTCGCCTCGGTCCGGGCGATTCTCCCAAACCACAGCGCTTCAGGTTCGCTCTTCAGTGAAGTGTACGAGGCGCTTGGTCCCCACGTGGGCAAAGCACTTGGTCCCAATCCAGGCGAAGGCGGACAAACGCTGGTGCTCTGGTACGACACTGAGTTCAAAGAGTGTGACGTCGATGGGGCCGCTGCATTTCTGCTGCGCTGTCGCGTTCCAGAGAGCGGACGGATGCATGTCCACGAGTTACCCGCCGGAACGTTCGCGGCCACGATTCATCATGGTTCCTACAACACGATTGGTGAAGCGCATGAGGCAGTCCTCAAGTGGATCGAGGCCAATGGGTACGGCATCGCCGGGCCTGATCGGGAAATCAATCTCTACAACAAGACGCCGATTCGTCTCGACGACCCCTCGTACGTCACCGAGATTCAATACCCAGTTGAAAAAGCTGTCAACGGCAACTGATCCAGACGAATGACATGAAATCTGCCAAACGAGGCAGCCTGTGCCATAGCGGGCTGACCGTTCACAGAGGCCATTTTTAGCAAGATCAATCGACATTTTCGTTGTTTTCGTTCAATACGAAAGGGAGGCACATGATGAAGATCACCGAACCAAAGCTGGAAGATCGAAACGTACAGCACTACGTAGGAATTCGAACTCAGACTACCTTGCAAGAAATGGGAACAGGATTGATCCCCCGACTGCATAAAGAAGTGTTTGTCTGGCTGGAAAAGCAGGGGGTGGCACCAGGCGCACCCTTTCTTCGATTTCACGTCATCAATATGGAGGCAAAGCTTGACATTGAGATGGGCTGGCCTCTCGCGAACGCCCTGGAAGGCGATGGCCGCATCACTGCAGGCGTTCTCCCAGCCGGCCGGTACGCGACACTCGTCTACACCGGGCTGAAGAACGGGATAAAGGCGAATAAAGCACTGCTGGACTGGGGAGCGCAGAAAGGTCTGGTGTGGGACAGGTGGGAAGCGGAGAACGGTGACGCGTTCGGCGCGCGTTTCGAGTCCTACCTCACTGATCCGGCGGACGAACCGGATCCAGCGAAATGGGAAATAGAGGTGGCGATTCGGCTGGCGGATGATCACCCTCAGTAATCGCACCTCCCAACGTCAACTGGCCCTACAAGGCTTTGGGGCACCATGCTGAAGGTTGTGTAGAAGCGAGCCTTTGCAAAGGGGTAAAAGTAAGGCGATAAAATCTGAAGTGCGATGATATAAGCTAAACTAATCAGGAGGAGACATGATATAATAGGAAAATCGCTGTAAATATAGTAGGGCGCAAAAAAGTTATGGATGAAGAACCCAGAATCAAACGACCGCCAGTAACCAGCAATGCCTGGATGCCCCCACCACAACCGGCACAGGACTGGCGGCCCCTTTATGGTTCCCATCCCAACCAGCAGACACCCGCTCTGAAACCCCTGAAAAAGCGCAAGCAGCGCTCAAAATTCGCGTCACGTCTT
>Ga0070730_10003646_pt1 | contig 13767 bp, 14 predicted proteins | sample Coa_R1_3_FD_66447 | JGI IMG/M metagenome (GOLD analysis project Ga0070730, IMG submission 66447) | Surface soil microbial communities from Centralia Pennsylvania, which are recovering from an underground coalmine fire - Coalmine... | ecosystem: Environmental > Terrestrial > Soil > Unclassified ...
CGATAGTCCCAGTTGCGCGCCGAGTCGGCGGCCTCGGGGATGGACGTCGTGAGCGCCGCGACGATCGCGCCGGTATCCTCGAAGACGTTCAGTTTGAGCGTGATGGCGGCGCGAATCACGGCGTCCTGCCACTCGAACGGAATCGCGAGCGAGCGCACCCATTCCCGCCAGTACGCCGTCGTCTCCGAGAGAAATTGCTCGCCGACTTCGGCGGCCGCGTGCTGCAGCGTTTCGTCGGGGCCGAGCACGAGGGTGGCGCAGTCGTCCAGGAAGAACGCGTTTTCTTCGAGAATCGAGGTGACGGGAACGTCCGTCGTCAGGCGCAGCACGAGCGCATTGCCGACGTAGCGAATGTGGTTGCTCCCGTACGTGATCGCGGTGAGCGGCGTGCCGTAGTTCTGCACGGGCCGCGCGCGCACGCGAATCCGCGGGTGTCCCGTCAGGCGCTGCACGCGGCGCACGAGCATCATCGGGCAGAACACGCGGCCGCGAAACTGGAATCGCGGCGCGAAGTCCGTGATCTCGATGGCCCCACCCGCGGTATCGAACATCCGCGTGACGAGCACCGGCGTGTTGTGCGCGTATTGCTGCTCGACCCGCGCGCGGTCGACCAGCTCGATCGCAAAGTTGCCGCGCCCCTCCAGCAGCGAGCAGAACATCGGATCGCCGTCGAAGCGCGGGAAGCACGCCCAGGTGATCTGGGCGTCGCTGTCCACGAAGGCGCCGATCGTGCCGTTGCCGATGAGCGCGAGATCGAGCGAGTTCATCGCCGCGCGCCGGCGCGGGCAAGCCATTCGCGAACCGCGCGCACGTGCGGCAATCGCCACCGCGCGACCGTGCTACCGCGTCCAACCTTGACGGAATGGCCGCCCAGGCGGTTGACCGTGGCGAATCCGAACTCGTCGGTCGCATCGTCGCCGACGAATACGGCGGTGCGGCCGCGAAACGGCGGCTCGTGCATGAACTCGAGGATCGCCGCTCCCTTGTCCTTGCCGGCGGGACGCAACTCCACGACGTATTTCCCGCGCTGAATGCAGAACTGGCGTCCTGCCGCTGCGAGCATGGAGCGTGCCAGGCGATGCGCGTACGAGGCGAGCCGCGGCGCCCGGCGGTAGTGCAGCGCGAACGACGACCCCTTGTCTTCGAGCAGCAGCCCCGCTCTTCCCTGGACCGCCGCCGTGATGCGGCGCCGTACCCGTTGCAGCCGGGCGCGCGGAATCGCGTGGCGCGCAATGCCGCCGCGGGCGCGGCGTCGCTCGAGCCCATGTTGCCCGGCGGCAGGGATCGGCGCTCGCGGAAACAGGCGATCGATGTCGGCGATGGGGCGGCCGCTCATCAGCGCGACGGCGCCACCGGTGGCGCGGTACAGGCGCTGCAGCAGCAGCCGCAAATCCGCGTTGATCCGCACGGCGGACGGCGTGTCCGCGAAATCGATGAGCGTCCCGTCCAGATCGAAGAAGTACGCCCACTCGAGTTTCGGCTGTGGCGGCTTACGACGACTCAAAGGCGACTCTCTTCCGGCCCGCACGCGGGGCCAGGTCCGGAAGCCGGCCGCGGCGCCGCATCGCGGCTGCATCCATGAGCATCCGGCCGGCCCAGCGAAACACGTTGAAATCCTGTAGCAGGCCACGCATCAGTCGCATGCGCGTGCGCTGCTCGGCGCTCGTCATGCTCAGCGCCTGCTGCAGCGCCGCGGCGCATTGATCGGTGTCGTACGGATTCACCATGAGCGCCTCGGGCAGCTCGCGCGCCGCGCCGGTGAAGAGGCTGAGGATGAGCACGCCGCGCTCGTCGTCGCGCGCCGAGACGAACTCCTTGGCGACGAGGTTCATGCCGTCGTGGAGGCTGGTGACCATGCACAAATCGGCGGCGCGATAGTACTCGAAGATTTGATCGGGCTGGTGGTGCTCGACCTTGAGGATGATCGGGGGATGCCGCGCCTCCGGGAACCGCTGGTTGATGCGGGTGGCGAGGTCGCGGACGCGCGCTTCGTAGGCGCGGTATTCGTCGATGTGAATGCGCGTCGGCGCGGCGATCTGGATGAACGTGAACTTCCCGATCCATTTGGGATCGAGCTCGAGCAACCGCTCCACCGCGCGCAACCGCTCCTCGATGCCCTTGGTGTAGTCCATGCGCTCGACGCCGATGCCGACGGCATGCTCGGGCGGGAGATTGTGACGCTGCCGGATCTCCATGCGGCATTGCGCGACGGGGATCGCGAGCAGCTCGGCGGCGGGCGGCCATTCGACCGAAATCGGATAACGGCGCACCGACGTCAGCTTGCCGCGATACGTGACGGAGAAATCCTCGCGGTCGACGCGCGCTTCGAGCAGCCGGTCGACGGTATCCACGAAGTTGTTGACGTGGAACTGGGTGTGAAATCCGAGGATCGTGCTGCCGAGCAATCCGTCGAGCAGCTCCTCGCGCCAGGGGCAGATCGCGAACGCCTCGGGATTCGGCCACGGGATGTGCCAGAACGAGATGATCGTGGCGGCGGGCAACACCTCCTTGACCATACGCGGCAAAAGGGCGAAGTGATAATCCTGCACGAGCACGATCGGGTCGGTGGACTTCGCGACTTCTGCGACGGTCTCCGCGAACTTGCGATTCACCTTGACGTACTGGTCCCAGTCGCGCCGCCGGAAAACGGGCCGCACGTGCGCGATATGGCACAGCGGCCAGATGCCTTCGTTCGCGAAGCCGTAGTAGTAGCCGGCCTCTTCCGCTTTCGTGAGCCAGACGCGCCGCAACATGTACGCGGGCAGTTCGGGGGGCGGGGGCACGCCGACGCGGTCGCGCGAATCGACGGTCTCGCGGTCCGCCGAGCCGCTGCCGTGCGCGATCCACGTCCCCGAGCACGCGCGCATGATCGGCTCCAGCGCGGTGACGAGACCGCTCGCCGGGCGCCAAACCTCGATCGTCGGCCCACGGCGCATGTGGATGTACGGCTCGCGATTCGACACGACGATCACTTCCTGGCCGCGCAGCTCGCGGTGCAGGATCTGGCGCAGCGTGTTCGGCGTCCACGCCAGCTGCTCCTCATCGCGCGAGCGGTGGTCGGTCTCGAGGTCTTCGATCAACGCCCGCAGGTCCTTGGCGATCGGCCGCAGCTCGGGCGGCGCGGTCGGCGCGAGCGCGGGCAGCAGGCGCTCGCCGCGCAGCATGCCGCGAATGCCGTGCACCCAGCCACGCCAGGATAGTTGCGCGATGAACACGGTGATGAACGCAACGGTCACTCCCAAACCGACAAAGAACAGGAAGAGATACTCGCGCGTCTCGTGGCTGCGGCGGGCGATAAAGCTCATGTCGTGCACCAGCACCAGCCGGCCGAGACTCCCGACGAGCCGTGGCGCGCTGTCGCCGTCGGCGCGGCTGGTCGGCACGGTCCGCACGGAGACACTCACCGGACCTTTTTCGGTTTGCAGAATGCCTCCGCCGTCATTGGCGCTGTCGAAGCGCGCGAGCGTTCCGCAGGTGACCTCTTTGGGCAGCGACGGTGTCGCGAGCGGCTCGCCCTTACCAGCCGGGCAGAAGGCGATCGCCAGGAGGCGTTCATCCTCGGTGATGCGCGTGAAGAACTGCAGCAGCCGCCGTCGATTCCCCGAGCGCAGCAGGTCCTGGAGCGGTTCCTCGACCGTATTGGCGATCAGATTGGCGCGCGTCTCGAGATCGCGGCTGAACCAGCGGACCATCAGCCCGTCGGCGAGCGGCAGCGCCACGTACGCGAAGATGCCGAGCGCAATCAAGAGCGGAACGACGAATCGCAGCGAGAGACGCATAGATGGTACATACCCATGCCTCGCAACGAGTTCCGGCGCTCCGCTGGCCTCCAGCGGTGGCGTGAGCGTGAGCAATACCGGACCAGGAGCCACGGCGGGCGTCGGATACGATCTGCGCGTCGGGGTGAACACCTCGATCACCCCGGTCGCCAATTTCGTGTGGGGTCATCCCGCCAGCGGTCAGAGCCAGCACTTTCTGCAGCTCGCGGTCGGCGTCACCTTCCATTGATCTAGCGCATCACGCAACAGCGAGCGACCGTTTCGGCCGGTGAACATCGAGCTGAAACGGTCGCTTCGTCTTTTTGACGGCCTCGCGATGGTCGTGGGCATCATGATCGGCTCCGGCATTTTCCGCACGCCCGGTCTGGTCGCTAACGAGCTCGGTCGTCCCTGGCTCACGTTCATCGCGTGGCTGCTCGGCGGCGTGCTCGCGTTGCTCGGGGCATTGTGCTTTGCCGAGCTCGCCACCCGTCATCCGCAGGCGGGCGGCAAGTACGTCTACGCGCGCGAGGCGTTCGGGCGCCGGGTCGGATTCGTGGTCGGCTGGTGCGAAGGCTTCGCGCTCTATCCCGCCGCGATCGCCGCGATCGGCGTGGTCACCGGCGAATTCATCGGCCGGCTGTTCGGCTGGCCGATCGGCGTGAGCAAGTGGGTCGGCGTTGGAACGGTCGCTGTGCTGGTTGCGATCAACTTGGTCGGTGTGAAATCCGGTCGCTGGCTCCAGAATCTCGCGACCAGCGCGAAGGTGCTCGCGCTCGGCGCCGTGATCGTCATCGCCTTCGTGCAGGGTCGTGGGTCGGGTTGGCATGGAGCGCTTCCGACCGCGCCGACTGGTCTCGCACTATTCGGCGCGCTGGCCGTCGCGTTCCAGTCGGTCATCTGGTCCTACTACGGCTACGCCGACGCCGCGAAGATCGCCGAGGAGGTCGTGGATCCCGGCCGCACGCTGCCGCGCGTCTTTCTCTACGGCATCGCCATCGCGACAGCGCTCTACCTGCTGCTCAACGCGGCGTTCCTGAACGTCCTGACGTTCGAGCGGATCTCCGCGTCCGTGCTGGTCGCGGGCGACGTCGCCGCGACGATCTTCGGGCCGAAGGGCGATCTCATCATCACCGTGCTCGCGCTGCTCGTCGTGCTGGCATCGCTCAACGGCAATGTGTTCGTCACCCCGCGCGTCATCTTCGGGCTGTCGCGCGAGGGTCTCGGGCCCAGCGTGTTCGCGGAGGTGAACGCGGGCGGAACGCCGTCCGAGGCCATGATTGCGGTTGGGATCGTCGCGATCGCGCTCGCCGCGAGCGGGACGTTCACACAGCTGCTGTCGCTCGCGATCGCCCTGGTGCTGATGCTCGATGGCGTGACGATCGCGGCGCTGTTCCCGCTGCGTGCGCGAGAGCCCGCGGCGCCGTTTCGCGTGCCGCTCTACCCGGTTGTGCCGGTGTTGTTGATCGCGGTATACGTCGCGCTGCTGATCGGCAGCGCCATGACGCAGCCATTACAGGCGGCGATCGCGGCGGCACTCCTGGTCGTCGCCTGGTTGCTGAGCTGGCTGGTCGCTTAGCTCTCCGGTTCCAAGCCCTCGATCCGGTGCATTTCCTGCTGGCTGGGACGAACATTGCCCGGTCGGTACATGATGACTTTCGCCCGCTCCAGCGTAATGAGTCCGCCGCCGATCATCTCGTCGAGATCGGGCAGTATCGCATTGATGGCTTCTTCGGTTTCGACGACTTCGATGATGAGCGGCAGGTCGAGTGAAAGCCTGAGGATCTTGTCGCTGTGGACTTTGCTGGATGCGCCGAATCCGGCAACACCGCGCAGCACCGTTGCGCCGGCCATCCCCTTGGCGCGCATCCGCGCGATCAACGCTTCGTAGAGCGGCTTGCCCTCGTATTTGTCGCTCTCGCCGATAAAGATGCGCATCAATGTGCGCTCACCCTTGAAGCGGTGGTGGCTCATCAGTCCTCCGTTAAAGCAGCCGGTTCGCCAATGCGGTCCCGATCATCACCGCGGCGAGACAGCCCACAACCGTCCCACCCATGTACAAGCCGGCGTACCCGTACTCCCCATCGCGCAGCAGCGCCACGCTCTCGTAGCTGAAGGTACTCATGGTCGTAAACGCTCCGCAGAATCCAATCGTCAACGCGGCGCGTAAATCCGGCGAAATGATCGTGGATCCCGTCGCGAGCCGAATCACGAAGCCGATGAGCAACGACCCGATCAGATTGATCGCCAGCGTTCCTACAGGGAAGGTCCCGCCGCGGACCTGGATCCAGCCCTGGACGTAGTAACGGGCGAGCGTGCCGATGATGCCACCCACCACGATGTAGATGACCACTCATCCCTCCGGGAGCGCGGCTGCGGCATCGGCGAGCTGCTCGAGCATGGCCGCCAGCTCGCGGATGCGCGGATCGAGCTGTCGCGCGAGGTCCGGGTGCACCGCGCCGTAACCTTGGAGCCTGCGCGCGACGAGATCTTCCACGCGCACCGCCCAGATCTCCGCCACCGCGGCGATGCGGCGACGCAGCGATGGAAGGTTCGCATCACCCAGGTCGAGTGTCGCCCGGGTCGTCGAAGCCTTCTGGAGAATTCCGGCGACTAGCTCCCGGACACGCGCGTATGAAGATCCGGTACGGCCCAGCTCGGGCAGCCTGCTCAACGCCCCGAGGTCGTTCTCGAGCAACACGAGGTTCGTGCTGAGCCGCCGTCGCTGGTTGTGATTGAGTAGCTGCTGGGTCATAGGTCGCTCACAAAAAACCCCCACGGTGCGGCTGCCCCGTAGGAGTCATCAGCCCGAGAAGCGGCGGTTTGAGGCGAACTCCATCGCCTACGGGAAGCTAATATCTTTCCGGCATGGCGCACGTCCGCATCGCTCTCTCACAATTCAGGCCCACCAAGGGCGAATACGCCGAGAACGTCGCGCGGATTGGGGCGGTGGTGACGCAGGCCGCGAAGCTCGAACAACGCCCCGACCTGGTCGTCTTTCCCGAAACCGCGACCTCCGGCTACTTCGTCGAGGGCGGCGTGAAGGAGCTGGCGGTCACCGCCGGTACGCTGGCGCAGGATCTGTCGGCCTCCTATGACGGACCGGCCATCGACGTCGCGGTCGGTTTCTACGAGCGATTCCAAAATCACATCCACAATTCCGCGCTGTACGTCACCTTAAACAAAAAGAAGCCCGAGATTCGTCACGTTCACCGCAAGGTGTTTCTGCCGACGTACGGTGTCTTCGACGAAGAGCGGTTTGTCGACCGCGGGCAGGACGGCGTGCGGTCGTTCCAAACGGGCTGGGGCGGGGCGGGCGGCAAAGCCGCGATCCTGATTTGCGAAGACGCGTGGCATTCACTCGCCGCGACGGTCGCCGCGCTTCAGGGCGCGCAGCTGATCATCGTGCCGAGCGCGTCACCGGCCAGAGGCATCGGAGAGGACGAGGATTGTGAGGGCGAAATGCTGCCCGCCTCGGTCGTGCGCTGGGAACGAATCGTCCGCGGGATTGCCGAAGAGCACGGCGTTTTCGTCGCGCTCGCGAACCTCGTCGGCTTCGAGGGCGGCAAGGGGTTTCCCGGCGCGTCGGCCGTGATCGATCCAACCGGTCGCATCATCGCCCGTGGCCCGCTGTTCGAAGAAGCGCTGCTCACAGCGGACCTGGATCTCGACTCCCTGACAACGGCGCGTTCCGATTCGCCGCTGCTCGCGGATCTGCAAAGCGCCCTGCCGGTTCTCACTCGCAGTCTGAGCGGTGATAAACAAGATCAGAAAGTGCGCTTCGATCCCGCCGGCAACGGGACGCCGACGTACGCCGCACCCCGCACGCCGCAAGTTGATGTCGTCGCCAGGCGGGCTCCCGAGGACGATCCGCTCGCCATCGATGCCGAGCTTGCACGCAAGTGGTTGGTCAGCTTCCTCAAGGACGAAGTGGTGCGCCGCCGCGGCTTCACCAAGGGTCTCGTCGGCCTGTCCGGCGGCGTCGACTCGGCGCTGACCGCGTTCCTGGCGGTCGCGGCGCTCGGCAAAGAGAACGTCATCGGCGTCCGCATGCCGTATCGCACGTCGAGTCCCGAGAGCCTCGCGCATGCGCAGCTGGTCATCGACAAGCTCGGCATCCCGTCGGTGACAATCGACATTTCGGGCGCGGTCGACGGCCTGGTCAACGTGGTCGGCGACCACGACCCGCATCGCTTGGGCAACATGATGGCCCGCGAACGGATGATCGTGCTGTTCGACCTCTCGGCCAAGCTCAACGCCTTGCCCCTCGGCACCAGCAACAAATCGGAGCGGCTGCTGGGCTATTTCACCTGGCACGGCGATGACGCGCCGCCGGTGAACCCGCTCGGCGACCTGTTCAAGACGCAGGTGTGGGCTCTCGCGCGGCACGTCGGGGTACCGGATGAAATCGTGTCCAAGCCCGCGACGGCGGATCTGATCAAGGGTCAAACCGATGAAGGCGACCTCGGCGTCTCATACGTGAACGCCGATCGCATTCTGTACTTCCTGATCCGCGGTGAGGAGCCGAGAGGCTTTAAGAAGGAAGAGGTGGAGATCGTGAGAAAGCGGCTCGACTCGACGCACTGGAAGCGCCGGCTCCCGACCGTCGCCGTGCTGTCGCAGACAGCCATCGGCGAATTCTATCTCAGGCCGGTGGATTACTGATGCCGGAACCCGGCCGTCACCCCCGCGAATCGGAGTCGGTACTCACGGAGCTCATGATGCCGAATTACGCGAACATCATGGGCAACGTGTTCGGCGGTCACATCCTGGCGCTGGTCGATCGCGTCGCGGCCGTTGCGGCGATTCGCCACGCGCACCGCGAGTGCGTGACGGTTTCGGTCGACAAGGTCGACTTTCGCGAGCCGATTCACGTCGGTGACCTCGTGACCGCGATGGCGCGCGTGAACTTCGCCGGCCGCACGTCGATGGAAGTCGGTGTAAAGGTGCTGGCCGAAGACGTCCTGTCAGGAGAGCGGCGCCACACGAATTCGTGCTATGTCACGTACGTGGCGCTCGACGAGAACGGCCGGCCCACCGAAGTCCCGCCGATTCTCCCCGAGACCGCTGACGAGAAACGTCGCTACGACCGGGCCGCAAAGCGGCGCGCGAATCGCGTCATGGAACGTCGCTACGATCAGGGTCGGGGTGAGTAAAGTCGTCCTGGTGTTGTCCGGTGGAGGAGCGAAGGCTCTTGCGCACGCAGGAGCCTTTCGGGCATTAGAGCAGGCGAATATCATCCCCAGTCACATCGTGGCGACCTCGATGGGAGCCGTCGTCGGCGCCGCACTCGGCGCGGGCATGCCCTTCGATCAGATACGCAGGCGCGCCATGGGAATCCGGCGCAAGGATGTGGCGCCGTTCGATCCGCTCGTGCTGCTGATGGGATTGTTCGCGCGCAGCCTGTTTCCCGCAACGGCACTGCGCAAGGCCATCGCGCGCGTCGTTCCGAAGACGCGGTTCGAATACCTGCGCATTCCATTGACCGTCACCGCGACCGATCTGGATTCGGGCGAGCTGTTGCTGCTTGGCGGTCGCGAGCGCCGCGGCCTCGAGATGGAGCGCCGCGGGCGCGACATCGAGCTGGAAGACGCGCTCTACGCGTCGTGCGCGCTGCCGCTCTACTTCCCGCCGCTCGAGGCGGACGGGCGGCGGCTCGGCGACGGTGGGCTGCGCGCCGTGTTGCCGCTCGCGCCGGCCCTCGAGCTCGAGCCCGACGCGGAACTCTTCATCGCCGTCAACGTCGGTCCGGGATTCGACGAGCGCGGCGCCGGCGGTGGCCCGTCGGGAAACGGCGACCAGCCGCAGCCACCCGATGCACCGGTGCCGGCGCGGATCCCGCGCGTCGTACGGACGCATGGCGAGGCGATGCGCATCATGATGGCCGAGCAGGCGGAGCGCACGCTGGCGGATTGGCCGAAGGACGGGCCGAAGCTGATCCACGTCCGCGCCGTCGCCGAGCGCGAGGCGACATTCGCGGTCGATCGGATCCAGGAATACGTCGAGCTGGGTTACCAGGCGACAAAGAAAGCCTTAGGATAATCCCATGCGGGCTTCCGAAGTCATGATTCCGGATCCTGTCGTTGCCGCTGCTGGCGCTACGTCGTCTGAAATCGCCGCACTGATGCGCGTCAAGAACATCTCCGTCGTTCCGGTGGTAGACAATCCGAAGGATCGAAAGTACCTGGGGACTATTTCAGATCGCGATATCGTTGCGCGGTGCATCGGCGCGGGACACGATCCGACCGATTGCTCCGTCGCGGATCACATCAGAACGGATACGCCGGTGGTGAAGCCGGACACGGAGCTCGAGGGTTTCAAGGTTGCCAAACAGCTCGACCCAACCGACCATCACGTACGATCGACGATCGTCGTGGTGGATGTCCAGAAGAAAGTTGTCGGTTTCATACCGCACCCAGAGGAAGTGCAGGGGATCGTTGTCTCATAAGGTCTTCACCCTTACCGAGGCGAACCGCACGCTGCCTCTCGTCCGGCGCGTGGTGCAGGATATCATGTCCGTCTATCCCGAGTGGAAGGACTTGGTCGCGCGGTACGAGCTCGTGGCGGCGCAGGCACGGCCGGACTGGGGCGAATCGAAGGAGCAGCTGGACCTGAAAATACAGATCGACACCGTCGCCGCGCGCATCAACGGCTTTCTCGCCGAGCTCGAGCAGATCGGTTGCGAGTTCAAGGGCTTCGACCTTGGACTCGTCGATTTCCACGGGCGCCTGGACGAGCGCGAGATTCTGTGGTGCTGGAGATTTGGTGAGGAGCGCATCACGCACTGGCACGAGCTCGATTCGGGATTCGCCGGTCGCCAGCCGCTCCCCGAAGTCCTGAGCGGCGCATGAGAGGCTTCTGGCTCTTCATTCATATCATGGGCTTCGTCGCCTGGATCGGCGGCGGTCTGGCCGTCATGCTGAGCGGCATCACCGCCAAGTACTTCCCGCCCGAGCAGCGGCTCGCGGTCTACCGCGTGATGAGTGCCGTGACGCGCAGTCTCGTCGGCCCCGGCGCCGTGCTGGTCGTGGTGAGCGGCTTGATTCTCTCTGTGCCCTTCTTTCAGAGCACGGTGGTGCCGACCTGGCTCATGGCGATGCAGACGTTCGGCTTCCTCGGCGCGGTCGTCGCCGTCGCGATCGTGACTCCCACGGCGGCGCGGCTGGGACGGCTCCAAGCGGATGCGCGCGGCGAGCTTCCCGAATCGTTTGTCGGGTTGCGGCGCCGTCAGGTCATTTTCGCGACGCTGGCCGGAATCCTGGCCCTGCTGGCGTTGCTGTCCGGCACCATCTTCCGGTAGACCGGGCGCTCTTCTAGAATCCGTGACTAGGCCCCCCCTCTATGGGTCGTTTTGAGGGGAAACACCCCGTTCCACTCCCTCTCCCTTCCTCGGGGTGTTGGCACGCGTGCGCGGCCTGGTACTGTTCGATTTCGGCGGGACGCTGGATGCGGATGGCGCAAGGTGGAGCGAGCGCTTTCACGCCGCCTACCGCGCGGCGGGAGGCAGGCAATCGTTCGCGGCGTTCGAGCGGGCGTTTCGCGAGTCGGATCGCGCGCTCGAGCGGTTCGCGGGAATTGCCCAGCTTGGGTTTCGCGCGATGATCGACGCGCAGACAGCGCTCCTCCTGCCCCGGCTCCCTGACGGGGCGGCACTATCGGCGGGCACGATCGCCGATCAGTTTCATTCCTCGACTTGCGCGGTGGTGCGGCGCAATGAAGCGCTGCTGGCGCGGCTACAGACGTCCTACCACCTCGGGGTCGTTGCGAATTTCACCGGCAATCTCGAGCTCTGTCTCGAGGAGCTTGGCATCATGCGGTACTTCTCGGTCGTCGCCGACTCAGGACGCGTCGGCATCACGAAGCCCGACCCTCGGCTGTTTCAGCACGCGCTGACCCAGCCGGGCCTGGTCGCCAAGCCGGCCTGGATGGTGGGCGACAATTTCGACGCCGACATCCGGCCCGCGGCGACGCTCGGCCTCTCCACCGCGTGGATCACGCCGGCGAACGTGCGGCTCAAGTCGCGCATATCGGGCGGTGGCATCCCGACGGTGCGTCTGACGACGCTCTCCGAGCTTCTCAAAGTTCTGGATTCGTGACCGGGCATCCATGAAGCTCAGCACGCGACTCCTGCTCTTTCTGCTTCCCACGATGACTGTGGTCATGGTGGCGTACATGTATTGGTCGATGGCCGAGCGCGAGGACACGCTCGTCGCGCAGGCGGAGCAGGAGATGGGCGCGTACGGCGCGGCGCTCGGCGTCGCGCTGCGCTACGCATTCCCGGACAGCACGCGCGCCAACTTCCGGCGCGTCATCAATCAGGTCACCAGCGACCCGAAGATCTACGCCATCCTGCTGTACGATCGCCACGGCAACACACTGCTCAGGTCGGACTCCGTCGAGACGCCTAGTCCGGCACCCGCCGCGTCGCTCGCCAAGGTGCTCGCGACCGGAAAGCCGGTGTCGTTCCGTCGCGAGCTGGAAGATCACGACGTTTTTTCGGTACTCCGGCCGATCTACGGTCCTGATGGACGGGTTTCGGGCGCGCTCGAAGTGGCGCAGCCATTGTCGTTCGTGCAGCAGCAACAAGCGCAGGTGCGCGATCGCTTCTTCTTCAATACGCTCACATTGCTCATCATCGTCGCCGTTCTGACGTTGTGGCTCGTGCGTCGTCTTGTGGCGGAGCCGATGCAGCGGTTCGTCGGCGCGGTGCAGGCGCTCGGTCGCGGCGAGCTGGCGCACCGCATCGAACGCCGTGGCCGCGGGCCGCGCCTGCTCCAGGGCGGTGAGCTCGCCGCGCTCGAGGACGAGATCAATCGCATGGCGAGCAATCTCGAGAGCGCCCGTTCGCGCATCATGCGGGAAGCCGAGGAGCGCGTGGTGCTGGAGCGCCGGCTGCGCGAGACCGAGAAAATGGCGGAGATCGGCAATCTCGCCGCGGGTCTGGCCCACGACATCGCCGCGCCGCTGAACGTGATTTCCGGGCGCGCCGGTATGCTGCTCGAAACCGAGCCGGAAAACTCCGAGCGCCGCCGCAATCTCGGCATCATTCAGCGGCAGATCGAGCGTATCACGGCGATCGTGCGAGACCTGCTCGATTCGGGCCAGCGGCGCGAGCGGCGCATCGGGCGAATGGATGCCGCGCAGGTGCTCGACGGCGTGGTCGAGTTTCTGGACGGCGAGTTGACGCGCAATCACATCGCGCTCGAGCGTCACTACGACCGGCCGCTGCCGGCGCTCGGCGATTCCGATTTGCTGCATCAGGTGTTCGTCAATCTCGTGCTGAATGCCGTCCAGGCCCTGGAGACACTGCCGCCGGACCGCGCCCGCGCGATCGTCTTGCGCGGCTGGCGCGCCGCGTCCGACGATATCGTTCAGATCGAGGTGGCGGATACGGGACCGGGGATTCCGGTTCCCGCACTGTCGCACTTGTTCGAGCCGTTCTTCACGACGAAACCGAAGGGAACGGGACTCGGCCTGGTCGTCGCGCGCAGCATCGTCGAGGAATGCGGCGGGACGCTCGACGCGGCGAACGAGCCCCCCCCGGCGGGCGGCGCTGTCTTCCGCGTGGTCCTGCGGGCCGATCGCGCGGCGGCGGTGGGCGCGGCGGAGCCGGCGCGTGTCTGACCACGTATTGGTCGTCGAAGATGACGGCGAGCTTCGCGAGTTCCTGGTCGAGGTGCTGAATACGGCCGGTCACATCACGACCGGCCACCCGACCGCGGAATCCGCGCTCCGCGCGATCGGCGAGGGCGCGCCGGCGGACGTCGTGGTCACCGACCTCATCATGCCGGGGATGCCCGGCGCCGAGTTGCTGCGCGCGCTGCGGCGGCAACGGCCTGAATTGAACGTGATCGTGATGACCGCGTTCGGATCGATCGACTCGGCCGTCGAGCTCGTCCGCGCCGGCGCCTACGACTATCTCACCAAGCCCATCGCAACGCAGGAGCTGCTGCTGGCGGTGTCGCACGCGCTCGATCAGAGCCGCTTGCGGCGCGAAGTCGCGCGCCTC
>Ga0070730_10003647_pt1 | contig 13764 bp, 16 predicted proteins | sample Coa_R1_3_FD_66447 | JGI IMG/M metagenome (GOLD analysis project Ga0070730, IMG submission 66447) | Surface soil microbial communities from Centralia Pennsylvania, which are recovering from an underground coalmine fire - Coalmine... | ecosystem: Environmental > Terrestrial > Soil > Unclassified ...
GCCCTGATCAAGATCAACCAGAACGGCACGCTCAGCGGCACGCTGGACGCCCTCGCCGCCGCCCGCGCCGGCGCCTTCGCCACCGTGATCTCCGCCCGCTCGGGCGAGACGGAGGACGCCTTCATCGCCGACCTGGCGGTGGGCGTGGCCGGCGGCCAGATCAAGATCGGCTCGGTCCGCACCTCCGAGCGCATGGCCAAGTACAACCAGCTCCTGCGCCTCGATGAAGAGGGCCTGCCCTTCGCGGGATCAGGCTTTATCCGCAGATGACGCAGATGACGCAGATAAGAGAGATTCACCACGGAGGACACGGAGGACACGGAGAAGAGAAGAAGAATCTAGATTGCGCTTCGCGCGAAGCGCTAAAGATCCTTGTTTCTCTTCTCCGTGTTCTCCGTGTCCTCCGTGGTCGAAAACCTCATCTGCGTTATCTGCGTCATCTGCGGATAAACTCTAACTCACTCGGCGGTCGCGGCCGGCCCAGTAGCGTTCGCGGAGTTCGCGGCGGAGGACCTTGCCGGAGGCGTTTCTGGGGAGGCTGTCGACGAAGTCGACGCTCTTGGGGGCCTTGAAGCCGGCGATGCGTTCGCGGGCCCAGGCGATGATCGCCACGGGATTGTTCGCCGCCCCGGGCTCGGAGACGACGATGGCCTTGACCTCCTCGCCCCAGCGCTCGGAGGGGACGCCGATCACCGCCACGTCCGCTACGCCCGGCGCGCCGAAGAGGGCGTTCTCCACCTCGGCCGGATAGACGTTCTCGCCGCCGGTGATGATCATGTCCTTCATCCGGTCGTGGACGTAGAAATAGCCCTCGGCGTCCTGGTAGCCGGCGTCGCCGGTCATCATCCAGCCGTCCTGGATCGCCGCGGCGGTGGCCTCGGGGCGATTCCAGTAGCCTTTCATCACGCAGTCGCCGCGAATGGCGATCTCGCCCACCTCGCCCTCGCCGACCGGCGCGCCGTCGGGACCGAGAATCGCCGCCTCGGTGTCCGGCCAGGGCCTGCCGCAGGAGCGCAGCTTCTCCGGCCGCCTGTGGTCGGCGGGCGAGAGGTAGGTCCCGCCGCCGGTGGTTTCGGTCATCCCGTAGTACTGCACGAAGCCGCAGCCAAAGGCCGCCTTGGCGCGATTCAGCACCTCCTGCGAGATCGGCGAGGCGCCGTAGGCGATGGTGCGCAGCGCCGGAAAACGGGCTTCGGCGATCCCGGGGCTCTGCAGCAGCATCAGGATCATCGCCGGAGCGATGAAGGTGTGGGCGACGGCCTCGTCCTGCATGATCTCCAGCGCCCTGGCCGGCACGAAGTCCCTCACGATGATGGTGCGGCAGCCATGGGCGAGGCCGGCGCAGCTCACGTTGACCCCGGCCACATGGAAGAGCGGCATGACGATCATCAGCGTCTCATTGGACCGGTAGTCGAAGCCGTCGACCGCGCTGCTCGTCTCCAGGAAGCGCCGATAGTTCTTGTTGGAGAGGACCACGCCCTTGGGGTGGCCGGTGGTGCCGCTGGTGTAGAGCTGCAGCACGTCGTCGCCATCGGCCTCGCCCAGCGCGGGATCGCTGGCGGGGTGGGCCGCGGACCAGTCGTCGAAGCGCTCCCAGCCCTCGCGCTCGCCGGTCAGGGCGATCAGGCGCACCGGCGTCTCGCTCTCGGCGGCGATGCGCTCGGCGACGTCGAACTGATCGTCGCCGACGAACAGCAGGCCGGCGCCCGCGTCGCGCAGGATGTAGGCGATCTCCGGCGCGGCGAGGCGGAAGTTGATCGGGGCCAGGCAGCCGCGCGCCTTGGCGACGCCGAAGAACAGCTCGAAGAAGCGGTCGCTGTTGCGCGCCAGCACGCACACCCTCTCGCCCGGCGCCAGCCCCTGCGCCAGCAGCGCCTGGGCGATCTGGTTCGAGCGGGCCTCGAGTTCGGCGAACGTCGTGGTCCGGCCTTCGTGGACGATGGCGACTTGATCGCCGCGCGCGCGGGACTGGGCGCGGGGGATGTCCGAGAGTTTGCGGATGGCCTGCAGATCGATCATGAGGACGCCTCGCCTGGTCTTGTCAGCCCGATAGCGGGACGCGCCCGCCGCCGCCACTACCGATTGACGGGGCCGCCTGTCCGGCGTTGAAATCCGGGCCACGATCGCAAGGAGAGGATAGCCGGGATGCCGGGCAATACCGAGTTCGAGATTCGCGGGGTGAACCACCTCGCCCTGGTGTGCAAGGACATGGCCGAGACGGTGAAGTTCTACCGCGACGTGCTGGGCATGCCGCTGATCAAGACCATCGACCTGCCGCGGGGCATGGGCCAGCACTTCTTCTTCGACATCGGCAACGGCGATTCCCTGGCCTTCTTCTGGTTCGCCGGCGCGCCCGAGCGCGCGCCGGGGATCTCGAGTCCCCAGGCGCTCCCCGCGCTGGGATCGATCGTCACCGCGCACGGATCGATGAACCACATCGCCTTCGACGTGCCGGTCGAGAAGTTCGATGAATACGTGGAGCGGCTGAAGGCCAAGGGCGTCGCCGTCAGCCCGATCCTCAACCACGACAACTCCCCGGGCGGCGTCAGCAAGGCGGTGACCGACGACGTCTTCGTGCGCTCCATCTACTTCTTCGATCCCGACGGCGTCTGCCTGGAGTTCGCCTGCTGGACCAAGGTTTTCGACGCCTCCGACGTCGCCCACGACCCAATGACGGCGGACGGGACGAAGGCGGAGGGCGTGATCGTCGGGGCGAAGCCCCTGATCCCGGCGGAATAGCCCTGACGTCGCCGCCGCCCGCCGGGGGTCCGCTCGCCGACCTGCGGGTGGTGGAGATGGGGACGCTGATCGCCGGGCCGTTCTGCGGGCAGCTGCTGGGCGACATGGGGGCCGAGGTGATCAAGCTGGAGCCGCCCGGGGCCGGCGATCCCATGCGCCAGTGGGGCCGCGGCCAGCCGGTGTGGTGGGAGGTGATCGCCCGCAACAAGAAGTCGGCTTCGGTGAACCTGCGGGCGGCCGAGGGCCAGGCCCTGGCGCGGCGCCTGATCGCCACCGCCGATATCCTGATCGAGAACTTCCGGCCCGGGACCCTGGAGGGCTGGAACCTCGCGCCCGAGAGCCTGATAGCCGACAACCCGCGCCTGATCGTCGTGCGCATGTCCGGCTACGGCCAGACCGGCCCCTATGCGGAGCGCACCAGCTTCGGCCTGATCGGCGAGGCGATGGGCGGCTGGCGCCATATCGTCGGCGAGCCGGACCGCCCGCCCTCGCGCATGGGCGTCTCCATCGGCGACAGCCTCGCGGCGACCTACGGCGCTCTCGGCGCCCTCTCGGCCGTGCACGAGCGCGAGCGCACCGGCCTCGGCCAGGTCGTCGATTCGGCGCTGTACGAGGCGGTGCTGCAGGTGATGGAGGCGCTGATCCCCGAGTACACCATCGCCGGCCTCACGCGGGAGCGCTCGGGGGCCTTCCTGCCCGGCATCGCCCCCTCCAACGTCTATCGCTGCGCCGACGGCGACTACCTGATCGGGGCCAACCAGGACACCATCTTCCGCCGCCTGGCCCAGGCCATGGGCCGGCCGGCGCTGGCCGACGACCCCCGCTACGCCACCCACGGCGCGCGGGGCGAGAACCAGGCCGAGCTCGACGCGCTGATCGACGCGTGGACCCGCACCCGGACCATCGCCGAGGTCGAGGACCTGCTGATCGCCCACGGCGTGCCGGCCGGCCGCATCTACCGCGCCCCCGAGATGCTGGCGGACCCCCACTTCGCCGCCCGCGAGGCCATCGTCACCCTCCCCCACCCCCGCTGGGGCGAGGTGACCATGCAGAACGTCTTCCCCAGGCTCTCCCGCACGCCGGGCGCCGTCCGCTCGATCGCCCCGCAGACGGTGGGCCAGGACAACGCCGCGGTGTGGGGCGGGGTGCTCGGCCTTTCGGAGGAGGAGATCGCGGCCCTCACCGCCAAGGGCGTGCTCTGAGGCGACCGGACGCGGCCGGTCGGGCAGGTCCGGGCTGGTTCCCGGCAGGGGCCTGGCAGGCCCCGGGGCAGGCGAAACGCCGATCGCGGCTGGCGGCGGGCCGGCTCCTGGCGGTTTCCTGGCGCCGCCGGGCAGGCGCGAGGCAGGTTTCTGGCAGGCGCCCGGCCCCCGCGCCGCGCCTCACTCCACCAGCCTGCCCGCCGCCGCCTTCGCCAGGGAGCCGAATTCATCAATGATATCATCCTGGTCGAGGCGGCGCGCGTCGGCCATGGCGCCGTGCAGGCGGGACGCATCGAGAAGGGCGAGGCGCGCCTCCTTGAGCAGGGACGCGTTCTGCGAGGCCTCGCCGGCCTTGGCCATACGCAGCAGGGTGGCGATCACCTTGTGAGGGCTGACGTCTTCCGCCTCGTTGCGCTGGACCCGCAGCTCGGCGATCCGCTTGGCCACCTCCGGCCGCCGGGCGAGGCGGCTGGGGTGACCCTTGTTGAGCACGAACCCGGCGTCCTCATAGGCGTCATCCAGGCGCGCGCCCTTGGCCCGGGCCTGAGCGAAGAATTCGTAGCGGGTGTTGGTGAGGGTGGGCATGGGGATGTGGGCCGCCTTGGGCTGAGAGTTGGAGAGACCGTGTATGTGTTGCATTTTGCAACGTGTGTCAAGCCTTGCCCTCCTGCCGTCGCCTCTCACGCCAGTCTTCCTTGAATGCGGTCGAGCGTGCCAGTGCGCGCGCCCACGGCAGGCGCACTGCTTTCGGAGGACGAGTAGCTGGACCTCCGACGATCGGGGGGGGGGGCATGCGGAGTGCGTGGCCTTCGGGTCAGACCCGTCGTTGTCGTCAGGGCGAAAGACGGGCGTTCGCCGCACCTGTCGCAAGCGGCCGTTCCCGCGACATGGGTCGGAAACGGTCATTGGCTCCCTATCCGGAAGAGGCTTGGGGGCGAAGGGCCTCTTTCCGACTCGCCCGTCCTTATCGGCACTGCTTCGCGGCGCCATAGACCGGCCAGCCGGAAGGGCGCCAGCGTCGCTCCGACTTTCATTCCCCCGCCGGAAGGGCGCGACGGTTAGCGCCGGCGTCAATTCGGTCTGACACCGCCCGCCAGGGTGACTCGAGCCTACCGCCAATATTTAGCTTGCACGCTATGTAGCTGTGTGGCTAATAAACGCTCATGGACATCTTTGAAGCCCTTGCTGACCCCACGCGGCGCGACATCGTCGCCATGCTGGCGGCCAGCGAACGGAATGCCGGCGACATCGCTCGCCGCTTCCCTATTGCCGGCCCCTCGGTGTCCCGGCACCTCAAGGTGCTGCGTGAGAGCGGGGTGATCAACTACCGGCAGGAGGCCACCTCACGGATTTACCGACTCGAGCCGCAACCGCTGAGAGGAGCCAAGCAGTGGATGGAGGCTCAACTCGAAGTGCTGCAGGCGCGTTTCGACCGTCTGAGCGCGCACCTTGACGTGATGAAAGTAAGGGAGGAAGGCGAAGATGGCTGAAGCCAAACGCACGCGAGAACAACAAGCAGAAGCGGCGCACGTCGGACATCCAGCGCCGCTCGCCCGCTTCATCGACCGCTGGACCATCGAGTACGAGCGCACTTACCCGCACCCGATTGACCGGGTGTTCAGGGCCGTCACCGACCAGGCCGATGTCGCCGCCTGGTTTTTCCCGCCAGCCGAGATCGATCCGCGCCTCGGCGGCGCCTACGCGCTTGGCGGGATCAATACGGTCTTCAAGGGCGTGATCACGGCATTCGAGCCGCCCAGGTTCGTCCGCTACGGCGGCCCGGAGCCGCACGGTCCCGAGGGCTATTGGCAGTTCGAACTGACATCGGCGCCGAGTGGAACGCAGATGCGGTTCATCCAACACTCGCAACCGGGTTTCTGGACCAACTTGCACGGCTGGCTGGCCGACCCGGCCGAGCACCCGGCCGGTGCGCTAAATCCCTGGCGGCCCGGTACGCTCAGCGGTTGGCACGTCGCCTTCGACCAGCTAGGCGACCTGATGGACGAGGTTCGGGTGCGTCAGGTCGACCAACCAGCGCTGGAGGCGCGCTACCGGGCTCTGATGCGCGAGACCCAGCCCTAACATCGCGTCGGCGTCGTGGCTGTTTTGGGCAAAGGGGCCGAACCCGGCGATGCCGAGAGCAGGATTTACGCGCTGGAGCGGTGCGGGAAGCGGCGAGGTAGAACCTCCCTATCCTCCACCACGCCGGGGCGCCGGCACGGTGAGTTTCAGCACCAGGGCCAATGTCGGCAGCTGGCGCCGAGGAGAAGGCCCGAGCCTCATATGAGATCGTGGCGTTTGGGGGCCTCACCGTTGGCCGGAGGCCCAACATGGCGCAGCTCGATCTCTTTCGTTCTCCACGTCGCCCCTGGAACTCGGGTCGGATCATCGGTCCCAAGCCGCCGCTCAAGCCCAAGCACGTCTGGGCGATCCATCAGCCGTTGAAGAACGCCGGCCGCACCCGCGACCTGGCGCTGTTCGATTGCGGGATCGACGCCAGGCTGCGTGGGTGTGACCTCGTACGCCTTCGAGTCAGCGACGTGGTCCCCGGCGGCTCGCTACGCCAGCGAGCTACCGTGACCCAGCAAAAGACCGGCAGGCCCGTTCCCCTTCGAGATCACCGATTCGACGCGGGATGCATTGGCCGGGTGGCTGGCGATCCGTGGCCGCCGCGACGACGACGGGCTGTTCCCCAACCGGAGCCGACCGGGCGATCACATCAGCACGCGCCAGTACGCACGCCTGGTGGAGCAATGGGTCGGGATGATCGGCGCTTGTCTACAAGAAGACGGGAAATCTGCACGCCGCGGTGGACGAAAACGGCCGCTCGGGCTTCCGAGCACGTCGGAAATGCGGAATCTTCCGCCGCAACTTGGAGTCATCCGGGGAATGTCGACTATAATGTAACAGCGGCCGGCGCGCCGTGTCGCACGCAGATTTCTGGGGAGAAATCGCATGAGACGGTCCTGGGCGGCTCTTGGCTCCTTGCTCTTTTTCCTGATTGCGCCGGGAACGATTGTGGGTCTGGTTCCATGGTCCATCACGGACTGGCGGCTGAGGCCTGCCTTCTTCGGCTTCCAGGCGCTTCGCTTGGCAGGCGCAGCGCTCGTGCTTCTCGGTCTCATTTTGCTCGTCGAGTCTTTCGCGCGCTTCGTGTGGAAGGGCTTTGGGACGCCCGCACCGATCGCGCCGCCGACAAAGCTCGTCGTGACCGGTTTCTACCGGCGCGTGCGCAATCCGATTTATGTCGGCCTTGTTGCGATCGTCTTCGGTGAAGCGCTCATTCTTGGCGATGACAGGCTCGTCGTCTATGCAGCAATACTCTGGTTGTTTTTTCATTTTTGGGTGCTGGTCATCGAGGAACCGACGCTCGAGCGCTCGTTTGGTGACGAGTTCGCGACCTTCAAGGCCAATGTTCCGCGTTGGGCGCCTCGGCTTACGCCTTGGGCCGGGTCCGCGAAAGACCAGGCCAGCTGAGGATCGCGTCGCCGTTGGCGTCGAGATTCCGCTTCGGGTCGCCGCGTAGCCTCAGACCTTATTCCGCCGTCGGGCGCTCCTCGACCACATACGCGCGCGTGCGCGACCGATCGAGGAACCGCGCTTCGTCCGCGGCTACCCGGCCGCCGGAGTCCGCGAGTTGGGCCATCCAGGCCAGGTAGCCGGCCCGGTCGGCGAAGCCCAGTTCCGTCACGACGTCGAAGTCGGCCGCGCGGTCGGCGCGGGTCAACGCTTCGCCGCGGTAGCGGCGCTTATAGAGGAGGGGTGGGGTCGCCAGGTTCAGGATCAACGGAACGTGGTGGTTCTCGTAGTAGTCGATGAAATCATCGGTCGAGAGTCCGTCCTTTTTGGTCAGGAACGCCAACACCTTGAACACTTCGTTGCCTCCTCGGAACGGGAAAGAATGGCGGCCGAACGACCGCTCGCCTTTCACCTTCCAGCCCATGGTGGCGGTGTCCACCCACAGCACCTCGGCGACCCAGCCGGCTTTCTTGCAGACGGGACAAGGGGTGGTCATCATGGCGCCCAGGGCCGCGACCTCGGTTGAGGCGCCGCCCTGCTTCCGCTTCCCGAGCCCCGCGATCATCTCCTCGACGCGCCATACGCGGAAGAACTTGCAGCCGTGCTCCCGGCATTTGAGGCGCAGCGGCTGCTCCGCCGGTGTCTCGTGAAAATCGAGGCTGCAGCCCTCCAGGCGCTGCCGTCGCAGAGACGGCAGGCGACGGCGACAAGCCGCCAGGGCAGACACCCGCGCCTTGCCAAAATTTGCCATCGGACGTATCTCTTGGGGCATGGGCACGATGAATATCTCCCTGCCCGACACGCTCAAATCCTTCGTCGATGAGCAGGTCGCCGGCCGCGGCTATGGCACCAGCAGCGAATATGTTCGCGAGCTAATCCGCAACGATCAGGACCGACAACGCCTGCGTGGCCTGCTGCTGGAGGGCGCGGCGTCCGCGCCCACCGCCCCCGTCGATCGGACCTATTTCGACGCCTTGCGCCAGCGCGTGCGCAGCCGCAAGGCGGGATGACCGCCAAGCCGATCGTCCCGCGCGAACTGGCGCGCCAGGATATAGAAGCGGCTAGCGACTGGTATGCCGACCAGGCCGGTGAAGACGTCGCGCTCGGGTTCATCGATGCGTTGGAGAGCGCCTATCGCCTGATCGCGACCCGACCGGCGACAGGCTCCCCGCTCTATGGCCATGAGTTGGGCCTTCCCGGCCTGCGGCACAGGAGGCTGAAGCGCTATCCCTATCTGGTCTTCTATGTCGACCGGGACGATTGCGTAGACGTCTGGCGCGTGCTGCACGCCCAGCGGGACATCCCCGCCAGGATGCAAGAGCCGCACAACTGATCCAGGGCCCTGATGAATTTGCTTTGACACAGCCCCGTCGCCACTCAAGAACGAGCGGACAGGCGGCCGCCACCGAGCGGATCGCCGGCATCGCCAGGGGGGAGTTCGTGGTCGTCAGTTTCAGTACCGCCAGGGGGTTCGCGGTCTCCGTCGCCGCGTTGGCCCTCGCCGCCGCCGGACCCAGCGCCGCGGAGACGGCCGCCGGCTCCGCCGCTCCCCCGATCGAGGGCTCCTCCGCCCCTGCCGCCGGCGCGGGAGCGGTCACCCTGCCGCCGCCCCCGACCGCCTGGTACGCCGACCCCGGGGTCGGCGCGGCGGCGCCGGTCGCCCCGGAGATGCTCGCGAAGGGCACGGAGGACCCGGCCCGCTGGCTCCACTATGGCGGCGGCTATCGCAACTACCGCTACAGCCCGGTCTCGAGCCTGACGCCCGCCTCGGTCCCCCGGCTCCATGCGGCCTGGAGCGCGCCCACCGGCACGACCGGCCAGTTCGAGGGCTCGCCCATCGTCTATGGCGGGGTGATGTATCTGACCACCTCGTACGACCGCCTGTTCGCGCTCGACGCCAAGACCGGCCGGTTCCTGTGGCGCTACGACGTGAAGCTGCCGGACGACCTTCGCCTGTGTTGCGGCCCGGCGAATCGGGGCGTGGCGATCGCCGGCGACCATGTCTTCATGGCCACCCTCGACGCCCATCTGATCGCGTTCGACAGGCGCACCGGGCGGGTCGCGTGGAACACGAAGATCGCTGACTACAAGGACGGCTATTCGGTAACATCCGCGCCGCTTGTCGTGGGGAGCCTGGTCTACACCGGCGTCGCCGGCGGGGAGTTCGGCGCCCCCGGCTTCATCGACGCCTACGACGCGGCCACCGGCAAACTCGCGTGGCGCATCAACACCGTCCCGACCGACGCCGCCGATCCCGTCGCCAGGACCTGGGCCGGCGACTCCTGGAAGTCCGGCGGCGCGCCCGCGTGGACCACGGGCGCCTATGACGCCGGGACCGACACCCTGTTCTGGACGGTCGGCAATCCCTCGCCGGACTGGAATGGCGACAAGCGCGCGGGCGACAACCTGTATTCCGACAGCGTGCTCGCGCTGGATCCACACACCGGCAGGATGAAGTGGCACTTCCAGTTCACGCCGCACGACACGTGGGACTACGACGGCAACACGCAGCTGTTTCTGGTCGACGCCATGGTGGGCGGCAAGCGCGTCAAGGCCATCGCCCAGCCGAACCGCAACGGCTACTTCTATCTCCTGGACCGCGGCGACGGCCATTTCCTACGCGCCACCCCGTATGTGGAGCAGTTGACCTGGGCCAAGGGCGTGGACGCCCAGGGTCGCCCCATCGTCGATCCGGCCGCCGCGCCCCAGGAGAACCCGACCGCACGGGTGTGCCCCTCGAACCTCGGCGGCATGAACGGCTCCTGGTCCGGCGCGTACGATCCCAGGCAGGGCCTCGTCTTCGCGCCGTCGATCGAGGCGTGCCAGCTGTACGTCAAGGGCATCGCCGTCTACGTGAAGGGCATCCCCTTCATGGGCGGCATGCCCAACACCGTCGACGCCGACGCCGGCAAGGCCTACGGCCTGCTCAGCGCCATCGATGTGAACACCGGCCAGGTCAAGTGGCGCTACCACGACCCCCGGCCGATGATGAGCGGCGTGGTGGCCACCGCCGGCGGGGTGCTCTTCACCTCCACCATGGAGGGCGAAGCCATCGCCCTCGACCAGGCCACGGGCCGGCGCCTGTGGTCGTTCCGCATGGGCGGCTCGGGCCGTGGCCAACCGATCGTCTACCAGCTCGACGGCAAGGCCTATGTGGCCGTTCCATCCGGTGGCTGGTCTTCGCTCGACGCGCTCGCCGGCGCCGGCTCGATGCAGCCCGAGGGCGGCCACCTGTTCGTCTTTTCGCTGGATCCGTGAGCCGCATGAGCAAGATCGCCTGGTTCCCGCTGGCGGGGGTCGCCGTGATGGCGTCAATCGGCATGGCCGCCGGCCTGGCCCTCGGTGGCGGCGCCAAGGCCCAGGAAGGCCCCGACGGGGCGCAGGCGTACATCGGCTCGCCCGCCGACGTGGCCCGCGGCCGCGCCCTCTTCGTCGGCACTTGCGGCGCCTACTGCCACAAGATGACGGACGCGCATGGCGACGCGCCCTTTCTGTTCGGCTGCGACCTGCCGCTCGCCAGGACCGACCAGATGATGTTCCACACCATCACCCACGGCGTGCCCGGCACCCGCATGGTGGCCTTCGGCGGCGCCATCCCCGACGACGACATCTGGCGCATCGTCGCGTATCTGAAGACGAATTCGCAGTGCAAGCCGGTACGCTAGAGCAAGCGCCGTTTAGACGGACTCGTCTAAACGGAGGCAACTTGTGGGGCCATCGCCCGGTCAGTGTTGCAACCACTTGAGGACGGCGACGATGGCGCCGATCAGGGCGGCCGAGGCGCCGGCGCCGGTGGCCAGCAGAAGCCACGGCGCATAGCGGATGTCCTGCTCTCGTTTCTGCGTGTCGGTCAGGGCCAGGATCGCATGGGCGATCAGGTGCTCTATACGCGCATGACGCTCTTTTTCCTCTTCGGGGGTGAGCAATTCGGTCATCGGGTTGTCCCTGATCGGCCGGAGATGACCTTCGGCTATATCTGCAATATGCGAATATAGCCGCCGAAGTCAAGCGACGGCGGGAAGCATGCTAGGCCGCCGAGGCAGCCTCCGCCGTCTCCTTGGCGATGTGGCGCAACGCGCGCTCGAAGGCTTCCGGCGGCTGTCCGCCGGTGATCACATACTGGTTGTTGATGAAGATGGTCGGCACGGCCGTGACGCCCTCCTCCCGCCAGTGTCGCAGTTCCTCGCCGACCTCGTCGGCGTAGCGGTCGGTGGCGAGGATCTCCATCGCTGTCGCCCGGTCGAGGCCGACGCTCTCGGCCGCGTCGGCCAGGACATCGTGGTCCGCCGGGCTGAGCCGCCTTGTGAAATAGCAATCGAACAGCGCCTTCTTCAGCGGGGCCTGCCGGCCTTCCAGCGCCGCCCAGTGAAGCAGGCGGTGGGCGTCGAAGGTATTCCAGATCCGCGTGTCGTTGGTGGTGTTCATCTCGAAGCCGAGGCTCGCGGCGCGCGCCTTCATGCTCGCCCGGCCGGCTTGCAGCTGGTCCGGGGGCGAACCGTATTTGCGGGCGATATGCTCCGCCAGGTTCTCGCCGGCCGCGGCGATCCCGGGATTGAGCTCGAACGGATGGAAGCGGATCTCGGGTTCGATCAGGTCGCCGACGCGGTCCAGCGCGATCTCGAGGCCGCGCAGACCGATGATGCACCACGGGCATGATACGTCCGATACGAAGTCGAAGGTCAGTTTCATCGGCATCGGGGGTTCCTCCTCCCCGATATATAGCGCGCGCGTTCGCCATCGTGGCGTCTGAAAGGGCCTTCCCCATCGATGGCGGCGTCTTTCAGCCTCCGACCCAGGTCGCACCTGCACCTGGCCGCCAACCAGCTGGCGGTCTTCAACCTGCGGATCGGCGCGCCGCTGTTCGCAGGCTTCCTGCGTGACTGGAGCCCGTTGCGAACCGGCGACCGCGGCCACATCGTTCGTGGCTCGGAGCAGTCACTCGAAGAGTCCGCTCTCAGGCGCTTGCCTGGCCCCGGTTAAAGGGCGGGCGCGTCTCTCGACCCGCGCCGCAGCCGGCTCAGCGCCCCGAGACCGCCGAAGCCGACGAGCATGAGCGCCCAAGTGGAGGGTTCGGGCACGGAAACGAGGGCGGCGTTGATTTGACCCGTGGTGATGTCGCGATAGAGATTGTCGTCTGCGACGCCGCCGACGCTGACACTGTAGTCGATGTCGGATTCGAAGTAATATCCTATCGATTCACCCGAGCTGGCGGTGAATGCAGGCACATCGAAGACCGTGGTTCCCGGCGGTTCGCTGTATTGAAGCAGCCGGGCGAGGGTAATTTCATCAAATATAAAGAAAGTCGTGGATGCGCTTGTCTCATTCCCGAGCGTCGTGAATCCACTCTTCAGAACGATGCTGTTATCTTTAGTCGGGTCGAAGTGTTGCAGCGCAGCATAGTTGCTCACCTCGGGTGCGACGTTGGGATAGTGATCTGCATTGTAGGCGAGGCTGGCCGAGCCGGTCGCGCTCGTCACGGAGTTGCTGAGGTTGGCCGTGAAGGTCCCGAACGTCTGCGGCCCGAGGTAAGCGTTGAACTGGTCGAGCGGATATCCGGGGCTGCTCACGTTTACGACGGAGGCGACAGACGCGTCGGGAGCGGTCACCGAACCGCCATCGAATTCCCCTTTCACGTCCGTGAGTATCGACGCCTGAACGCTCGCCACCGGCGCCGAGAGACCCGAAGCATCCTGCGTGTAGCTGAAGCTGTGATAGACGATGAAGTCGACGATCGCCGCCTGCGCCGGCGTGGCGATCAGGATCGTCGAGGCGGCCGCCAGGGCCAGGCTCGATGTCGCGCCGATCAATCTCTTCATGATGCGTAATCCCCAGACTTGAGTTTTCGCCCTCGCAGCAGACCCGGCCCGCCGCCCGGAAACCGCAGCCACATGTTGATAAAGGAAGCCGCGGACCGCTGTCGTCATTCAATCGGATGACCCCTCGCCTGATGGGTCCGCGCGCCGCGGCCGCAACCGGCGTTAGTTGCCCACCCCGAGCCGCAGCGGGTTTTCCATCTCGCCAAGAAGCTTGATCAGCGCCCCTTGACTGCGCGCGCCGGTCTTGTCGTAGATTCGTGCGATGTGCGTGCGCACCGTCGTTGGAGACAGGTTGAGCGCGTCGGCGGCGAGCGGCACGCCGCCCGCGTCCACGACCATCCGCAGGACCCGCGCCTCCTGTGGCGTGAGGCGATAGCGCCGCGCCGCTTCGCCCACGGCGAGCGCAGTCGCCGGGTTCGCCTCCTTGACGAACAGGAGGGCCGTGGCGCCCCGCTCCGCCGCCAGCGCGTCGCGTCGCGCGGCGTCCA
>Ga0070730_10003648_pt1 | contig 13763 bp, 8 predicted proteins | sample Coa_R1_3_FD_66447 | JGI IMG/M metagenome (GOLD analysis project Ga0070730, IMG submission 66447) | Surface soil microbial communities from Centralia Pennsylvania, which are recovering from an underground coalmine fire - Coalmine... | ecosystem: Environmental > Terrestrial > Soil > Unclassified ...
GAGCACCTGGCCCGCCGCTCGCTCCGGGCTCACCCCGGCCTGTCGGTGACCGTGGTGCGCCCGGCGGCGCTGGTGGACGGCACCGCCGACGCCCTGCCCGCCCGGCACTTCGAGGCGGCAAGGCTGCTCACCGTGAAGGGCGCGTCGCCACGCTGGCAGTTCTGCCACCTCGACGATCTGGTCAGCGCCCTGGACCTGGCCATCGCCGGGGAGGTGACGGGGAGCTTCGCCGTCGGCTGCGACGGATGGCTGGAACAGGACGAGGTGGAGCGGATCAGCGGGCTGCGCAAGGTCGAACTGCCGGCTGGGCTGACGTTCGGCACCGCCCAGCGGCTGCACCGGATGGGCATCACCCCGGCCCCGGTGAACGACCTGGCCTACCTGGTCTACCCGTGGGTGGTGGACTGCGCGACGCTGCGCGCGGCCGGCTGGCGGCCCGCCTGGGACAACGCCGCGGTGCTCGGGGCGCTGATGGCAGAGCGGGCCAGCCATCGCGCGGCCGGCCGCCACCTGCCCAGCAAGGAGGTGGCCATCACCGCGGCCGGCGCCACGGTCGCGGCGATCGGCACCGCGGCCGTGGTGCGCGCGGCCCGCCGCCGCAAGCGGGGCTCTTGATCCGGGTACGGTGGCTGGCGTGGAACTGATCCGGCTCGCCGAACTGCGCTCTGAGCCGCTGTCGGTGGACGAGTTGCGCGCCGCGGTCAGCGACCCGGGCGCGGGTGGCATCGCGCTGTTTGCCGGCGCGGTCCGGGCCAGCGACCGCGGCCGGGAGGTGACCCGCCTGTCCTACAGCGCGCACCCCAGCGCGGCCGCCGAACTGCGCCGGGTCGCCGAGAAGGTCGCCGCCGACTTCGACGTCCGCGCGCTGGCCGCGGTGCACCGGGTCGGCGACCTGGAGATCGGCGACCTGGCCGTGGTCGTCGCCGTGTCTTGCGCGCACCGCGGCGAGGCGTTCGAGGCGTGCCGCGCGCTGATCGACCGGCTCAAGCACGAGGTGCCGATCTGGAAGCACCAGCTGTTCGGTGATGGGTCCAGCGAGTGGGTCGGCAGTGCCTAAGCGGCTCCCGGCGAGCCGCCACCAGCTCACCCTGCTGATCGCGGCGGCCGGTATCGGGGTGTCGGTGATCGCGGCCTCGCTGCTCCCGGTGCCCTACGTCATCCTGAGCCCTGGCCCCACGCTGAACACGCTCGGTACCCGCCCCGGCGGCCAGGCGCTGATCCAGATTTCCGGGCACCGCACCTATCCGGCCAACGGGCACCTCAACCTGGTCACGGTGTCCTACCAGGGCGGCCCCTCGGACGGCTTCAACCTGTTCACCGCGCTGCGGGCCTGGCTGACCCCGCACGAGGCGGTGGTGCCGGAGCAGGAACTGTTCGGCGTGAACCAGACCCAGCAGCAGGTGACCCGCCAGGACACCCAGCAGATGGTCAGTTCGCAGCAGCTCGCCGAGGCGGCCGCGCTGTGCCAGCTCCGCATCCCGTTCCGGGTGCTGGACACGGTCACGATCGTCTATCCGCACACGCCCGCGGCCGGGGTGCTGCAAAGGGGCGACGTTATCACCGCGGTGGACGGCAAGCCGGTGACCTGCCGGGCCACCGCCGGCCCGCTGATCCGCAGCCACAAGCCCGGCGCGCTGGTCCGGCTGACCGTGGACCGCGGCGGCATAACCCGGCAGCTCCGGCTCAAGACCGCCAACGACAAGGGGAGCGCGGTGGTCGGGGTCGGTGTGTTCGAGAGCTACCGGTTCCCGTTCCAGGTCAAGATCAGCGTGGGCGCCATCGGCGGGCCGAGCGCGGGCCTGATGTTCGCGCTCGGCATCATGGACAAGCTGACCCCCGGCGGCCTGACCGGCGGCCGGTTCATCGCCGGCACCGGGGAGATCTCCGCCAGCGGCATGGTCGCCCCGATCGGCGGCATCCAGCAGAAAATGGCCGGCGCCCGCGCGGCAGGCGCGACCATCTTCCTGACGCCGGCGGCCAACTGCCCGGACACCGCCGGAGCGGTGCCGCCCGGATTGCGGCTGGTCAAAGTGTTCACCCTCGCGGGCGCGGTCCGCGACCTCAAGGCCCTCGCGGCGGGCCGCAGTGTGCCGTCCTGCTAGCGCCGCCGGAAACGCCCCGCTCGGCACCGGGATAACGGCTCGACTGCGCCAGGACGCCTGCCGGGCGGTGCCGTGACGCCACCCGGCAAGCGTCCAGCTAGCCTTCAGGAACGGATTCCGGGTGATCGCGGTAGATTGGCGGCTCATGGAGCGCCATTCCGCGTCGCGGGCAACCCCGGGGGACACCGCATGAGCTTCCGGCCGGGGCCGGCCGACCGGCCGCCAGGCCGCCCGGCACTGCGCCTGCCGCGCTGGCCCCGTTACCTGGTGCCGGTGGTGGCCGGCCTGATCGTGCTCGGCATCCTGCTCACGATCATCGCCGGGGTGTGGACCGACTGGCTCTGGTTCAACTCGGTGCACTACGGGCCGGTCTTCGACGTGACCTACGGGACCAGGTGGGCCCTGTTCTTCGTGGCCGGGATCTTCATGGCGGCGGTGACCGGCTTCAATGCCGTGCTCGCCTTCCGGCTGCGGCCGGTGTACCGGCCGGCCGCAGCCGCCGACCGGCCCGGCGTCGAAGCTTACCGGATGGCGGTGGACCCGCACCGGCGGCTGCTGCTCGGGATCGTGCTGGGCGTGATCGGGGTGATCTCCGGGATCACCGCGTCCGGTGCCTGGCGCACCTGGCTGCTGTTCATCAACCAGGTCCCGTTCGGCCAGAAGGACCCCCAGTTTCACCTCGACATCTCCTTCTTCGTGTTCACCTACCCCTTCCTGCGCCTGGTGCTGGGCTACCTGTTCGCGGCGGTGTTGCTGTCGCTGCTGGCCGCCGTCGCGGTGCACCTGCTGTACGGGGGGCTGGGCTGGCAGGCCAGGCGGCCGCGGGCCACGGTCGGCGCGCAGGCGCACCTGTTCGTGCTGGTCGGGGTGTTCGTCCTGCTCAAGGGCGTGGCCTACTGGGTGGACCGGTGGGGCGTCGACTTCTCCCAGCGCGGCGCGGTGACCACCGGGGCCTCGTACACCGACGTCAACGCGGTGCTGCCGGCCAAGACCGTGCTCGCGGTCATTGCGGTGCTGTGCGCCCTGCTGTTCTTCGCCGGCGCGGTGCGGCGCAGCGCGCTGCTCCCCGCGGTGGGGCTGGGCCTGCTGGTACTATCGGCGATCTTGATCGGCGGGGTCTATCCGGCGATCATCCAGCAGTTCGTGGTCAGGCCGAACGAGCTTGCCAAGGAGTACCCGTACATCCACCGGGAGATCGACGAGACCAGGCTGGCCTACGCGATCACCGGTACCAGGTACCAGTCCTACAACGGGATCAGCACCCAGGCGTCGAGTTCGGTGTACTCGCAGTCGCTGGGCCTGCCCGGGTTCCGGCTGTTGGACCCGACCGTGGTCTCCCGGGCCTTCCAGCAGCTCCAGCAGGTCAAGGGGTTCTACCAGTTCCCCGGCACGCTGTCGGTGGACCGGTACGTGCTGCCCGGCGACGGGCCGGTGCCGCAGGACCTGGTCGTGGCGGTCCGCGGGCTGTCCGGGCCGCCGGCCGGCCAGGGCAACTGGATCAACACGCACCTGGTGTACACGCACGGCTTCGGGTTCGTAGCCGCCAGGGAGAACTCCGTGGTCGGCGGCGGCACCCCGGACTACGTGGAGAGCGACCTCCCGCCGCGGGGCGCGCTTGGCTACTTCCAGCCGCGGGTGTATTTCGGCGAGGAGGAGGGCAACTACGTCATCGTCGGCGGGCCCCCCCACACACAGGGCGGCGAGGAACTGGACTACCCCTACCCGAACGCCAGCGGGCAGAAGAACACCACCTACACCGGCAGCGGCGGCGTGCCGGTGGGCTCCCCGCTCAGCCGGCTCCTCTACGCGATCAAGTTCCGGGAACTCAACATCCTGCTGTCCGGCGCGATCAACAGCTACTCGAAGATCCTCTACGACCGGGAGCCGCTGGCGCGGGTCGCCAAGGTCGCGCCGTTCCTCACCCTGGACGGCAGCCCGTACCCGGTCGTGGCGCATAAGAACATCTGGTGGGTGGTGGACGGCTACACCACCACGGACCTGTACCCGTACTCACAGCGGCTGGGCATGCCCGCCGCCACCAGCACCAGCCAGACGCCGAACGGCAGCGTGGCGGGCCAGCCGACCGGGCCGATCAACTACATCCGCAACTCGGTCAAGGCGGTGGTGAACGCCTACACCGGCGCCGTCACGCTGTACCAGTGGGGACCGCCGGATCCCATGCTCGAAGCGTGGATGAAGGCGTTCCCCGGCGTCGTCAAGCCGGGCAAGTACATCCCCGCATACCTGAAGCCGCACCTGCGCTACCCGCCGGACCTGTTCGAGGTGCAGCGTGAGGTGCTCGCCGAGTATCACGTCAGCAACCCGCAGTCGTTCTACGGCGGGCAGAACTTCTGGACGATTCCGAACGATCCCACCGGGGTGGCCGCGAACAAGCTGAGCCAGCCGCCGTACTACCTGACCGAAACCATTCCCGGGTACCGGCAGCCGGAGTTCTCGCTGACCACGACGTTCGTGCCGCGCAACCGGGCCAACCTGGCCGCGGTCATGACGGTGGACTCCGACCCGATGCAGCCCGGCTACGGCACCATCCGCGTGCTGCAGTTGCCGCAGGACTCTGTCACTGAGGGGCCCTCCCAGGTGCAGGGCGCCTTCGAGAGCAACGCGGCCGCGTCCGCGGAACTCACCCTGCTGCGCCGTGGCGGGTCGATCGTCACCCTCGGCAACATGATCACCATCCCGGTCGGCGGCGGCCTGCTCTACATCGAGCCGGTGTACGTCACCGCCGCCGCGGCCGGGTCCACCGGGTCCTATCCCTCGCTGCAGCGGGTGTTCGCGTTCTACGCCGGGCACCCGGTGGGCTTCCAGCCGACCCTGTCCGCCGCGCTTGCGCAGGTGTTCAGCGGCAGCACCCCGGGCCAGAGCGCGCCCGGCGGCACGCCGGGCGGCTCGGTCAACGCTGAGGTGATCGCCGACCTGAAACAGGCACAGCAGCTCTACTCCCAGGCACAGGCCGCGTTGCGCCAGGGTGATCTCGCCACATACGGGCAGGACATCGCCAAGATGGAGGAGCAGATCTCCAACGCGCAGGCGGCTGCGCGGGCCGGCCGGACGGCGACGACCCCGCCGAAGGCCGGGGCAGGTGGCACTGCGACCCCGTCCCCGAGTCCCACCACCTCGCGATAGCGGGCGGCATGCTCACCGGGACTCGATCAGAGGGCGTACGCTCGGTGGTGGCGGGAGATCCTGGACGAGTGCCGGCACGGGCGACGCACGCCCGGGCTGGTGCCCGGACCGAGAGGAGCGAGACTGGTCGTGGCGCCTCGGGTACTAGTTGACGCGACCGCGGTCCCCGCGGATCGCGGGGCGCTGGGACGTTATGTCGACGGGCTCGTGATCGCGCTGTGCCAGGGCGGGGCCGACATCGTGGTTGCCTGCCAGCGCGCCGACGAGGAGCGGTACGGCCGGATGGTCCCGAACGCGCGCGTCGTCGCGGGCCCGACCGCCATCGCGCACCGCCCGGCCCGGCTGGCCTGGGAGCAGACCGGCCTTCCGCTGGTCGCGCAGCAGACCGGCGCCCATGTCATGCACATCCCGCATTCCACAATGCCGCTGCGGCCCGGCGTGCCGGTCGTGGTGACCATCCATGACCTGACGTTCTTCACCGAACCCGACGCACACAGCCCGATCAGCGCCACGTTCTTCAAGTCGGCGATCCGGACGGCGGCGCGGCGGGCCACCCGGCTGCTCGTCCCGTCCAAGGCCACCCGCGACGAACTGGTCCGGGTGCTCGGCGCCGATCCCACCCGGATCGACGTCGCCTATCACGGCGTGGACCACACCTTGTTCCACCGGCCGGACCCGGACGCGAGGCGGCAGGTGTCGGACCGGCTCGGCCTGCACGGCAAGCCGTATATCGCCTATCTCGGCACGCTGGAGCCGCGCAAGAACGTCCCGGCGCTGATCACCGGGTGGGCGGCGGCCGTGACCGACATGGAGGACCCACCGGCGCTGGTGCTGGCCGGTGGCACCGGGTGGAGCGAGGAGGTGGACGCGGCCATCGCCGCCGTGCCGGCCCGCTTGCGCCTGGTCCGCCCGGGTTACCTGCGGTTCGGCGACCTGCCCGGCTACCTGGGCGGGGCGCTTGTGGTCGCGTTCCCCAGCCGCGGCGAGGGGTTCGGCCTGCCGGTGCTGGAGGCGATGGCGTGCGGCGCCCCGGTGCTCACCACGCACCGCACCTCGCTGCCCGAGGTAGGCGGGGACGCGGTCGCCTACACCGAGCCGGACGTCGACAGCATCCGCAACGGGCTCCGCGCGCTGCTCGACGACCCGTCCAGGCGCCAGACGCTCGGCGAGCTTGAACAGGCCCGGGCCAGGGAGTTCACCTGGGCGGCGTCCGCCGAGGCGCACATGGCCTCCTACCAGCGTGCGGCGGCCCAGCAGGCAGAGTAGCCTCCGTTTTTATGCCGCAAGACCAGCCCGGGCCCGGGCTCGAAGCCATCTTGCTCGTCGGCGGGCAGGGGACCCGGCTGCGCCCGCTGACCATCGGTGTGCCCAAGCCGCTGCTGCCGACCGCCGGTGTCCCGTTCCTGGCCCACCAGCTCAGCCGGGTCGCCGAGGCCGGCGTCACCCGAGTGGTGCTCGCCACCGCCTACCGGGCGCAGATGTTCGCCGACAGCCTCGGCGACGGCTCGGCGTTCGGGCTGGAGATCGCCTACATCCAGGAGGACACCCCGCTGGGCACCGGCGGCGCCATCCGCAACGCGGCGGCCGGGCTGTGCGGCGCCCCGGGTGACGCGGTGATCGTGCTGAACGGGGACATCCTGTCCGGGCACGACCTCACCGCCCAGGTGAAGGCGCACCACGAGGCGCACGCGGCGGTCACCTTGCACCTGGTCGAGGTCGCGGACCCGTCCCGGTTCGGCTGTGTGCCCACCGGCTCCGACGGCCGGGTCACCGCGTTCCTGGAGAAGACCCAGGACCCGGTGACCAACCGGATCAACGCGGGCTGCTACGTGTTCCGGCGCGAGGTCATCGACGTGATACCGGCCGGGGTGGTCAGCTCGGTGGAACGCCAGATCTTCCCGGGCCTGATCAGCGCGGGCGAGCCCGTCTTCGGCTATGTGGACGGCGCCTACTGGCTGGATGTCGGGACCCCCGCGGCCTTCGTCCAGGGGTCGTGTGATCTTGTCCTAGGCCGGATGACCTCGCCGGCATTGCGGGGCGCCGAGGGCCTGCCGGGGGAGCGGCTGATGCTGCCCGGCGCGGTCGCGGAGCCGGGAGCGTCGGTGGCCGGCGGTACCGTGGCCGGCGCGGGCTCGGTGATCGAGGCGGGAGCACAGGTGACGCGGAGCGTGCTGTTCGACGGGGCACGGGTCGGCCGTGACGCGCGGGTCAGCGGCAGCGTGCTGGGCCGCGGCGCGCGGGTGGCCGCGGGCGTGGTGCTGGACGGGGCCGTGATCGGGGACGGTGCGGTGATCGCCGAGGGCAACGAGCTCCGTGCGGGCGCGCGGGTGTGGCCGGAGGTCGCCCTCGGGCCCACCTCGGTGCGCTTCTCCACGGACGTGTAGGGCCCGATGCCCCGCCGGCCGGTGTCCCGTGTGCTCGCGGGGATCCCCGGCGGACCGCAGGTGGTGCCCTACGCCGGGCACGGTCCCCGGGCCGGGCACCCCGGGCCGCCCGCCGGGGTGGCCGTTCCGCCGTTAGCGGGCGCGATGACCCGGCAGTGGCAGCCGCCGTTCCCCCTGGACTGGTCCCGCACGCTGGCGGTGCACCGCCGCGGCCGCGGCGATCCCGCCTACCTCGTGGACGGCTACGGGGCTGCGTGGCGCACCTCGCTGACCCCGGACGGCCCGGCCACGATGCGGGTCCACGCTGTGCCAGGCAGGGAAGCCGGGCCCGGCGGGGAAGCCGGGCGCCTCACGGTCTGCGCGTCGGCGTGGGGGCCTGGCGCGGCGTGGCTGCTCGGCACCCTGCCCGGGCTGCTCGGGGCCGCCGACGACCCGTCCGGTTTCGAGCCGGTACACCCGTTGTTGCGGGAAATGTCCCGGCGGCACCACGCGCTGCGGATCGGCCGGTCGGACCGGGTGTTCGAGGCGCTCATCCCCGCCGTGCTGGAGCAGAAGGTGGTCGGCGCGGAGGCGAAACGCGCCTGGCGGCTGCTGTTGCTCCGGTTCGGCGACCCGGCCCCCGGGCCGGCCCCGCCGGGCATGCGGGTCTGCCCGCCGCCGCGCACCTGGGTGCGCATCCCCTCCTGGGAGTGGCACCGCGCCGGGGTGGAACTGGTCCGCGCGCGGACGGTCATCGGCGCTGCGCGGGTCGCCGAGTGGCTGGAGGAGATCGCTGCGATGACCCCGGCCGAAGCGGACCGGCGGCTCCAGACGCTGCCTGGGATCGGGCCGTGGACCTCTGCCGAGATCCGCCAGCGTGCCATCGGGGATCCCGACGCCCTGTCGGTCGGCGACTACCACCTGCCCTCGATCGTGGGCTGGGCGCTGATCCGGGAGAAGGTGGACGACGCGGGCATGTGCGAGCTGCTCGCCCCCTACGCCGGGCACCGGTACCGGGCCGCCTGGCTGCTGGAGCTGAGCGGCCAGGGCCCGCCCCGGCACGGCCCCCGCAACGCCCCCCGCGACTACCGGTACATCTAGCGCGCCCGTCCGCCGGGCGCGCATCGTAGGGTGACTGGATGAGCCTCGATGCGCGTGGCCCCGGCGTGCAACCCCGGCAGCCCACCGACGACGCACCGCCCAGCACCGCGCTGCGGCGGGCCCTGGCCCGCGCCAGGGACGGCAAGCCGCTCGACCAGGGCGAGGCGGCCACCCTGCTGCACGCCCGCGGCGCCGACCTGGACCGGCTGCTCGGCTACGCCAGCCGGGTCCGGGACGCCGGGCTCGCGGTTGCCGGGCGGCCCGGCGTCATCACCTACTCCCGCAAGGTGTTCATCCCGCTGACGCGGCTGTGCCGGGACCGGTGCGGGTACTGCACGTTCGCCACGGTCCCCGGCCGGCTGGACAGCCCGTACCTGTCCGGCGACGAGGTCCTCGCGATCGCCCGCCAGGGCGCCGCCCTCGGCTGCAAGGAGGCCCTGTTCACTCTCGGCGACCGCCCCGAGGACCGGTGGAGCGCGGCGCGTGACTGGCTCGACGCCAACGGGTACGACGACACGCTGTCCTATGTCCGGGCGATGGCCATCCGGGTACTGGAGGAGACCGGCCTGCTGCCGCACCTGAACCCCGGCGTGCTGACCTGGCGCGACTTCCAGCGGCTCAAGCCGGTCGCGCCGTCCATGGGCATGATGCTTGAAACCACCGCGACGCGGCTGTTCACTGCGAGAGGCGGCCCGCACTACGGCAGCCCGGACAAGGACCCGGCGGTGCGGCTGCGGGTGCTGGAGGACGCGGGCCGCTGCTCGGTCCCGTTCACCACCGGCATCCTCATCGGCATCGGGGAGACCCGCGCCGAGCGCGCCGAGTCGCTGTTCGCCATCCGGCGGACCGCCCGGGAGTACGGCGGCATCCAGGAAGTCATCGTGCAGAACTTCCGCGCCAAGCCGGACACCAAGATGCGCGGTGTCCCGGATGCGGAACTGGCCGACCTGGCGGCGACGATCGCCGTGGCCCGGCTGGTGCTCGGCCCGTCCGCGCGGATCCAGGCGCCGCCGAACCTCATCGGCGACCAGTACGGCCTGATCCTGGCCGCCGGGATCGACGACTGGGGCGGCGTGTCGCCGCTCACCCCGGACCACGTCAACCCCGAGCGGCCGTGGCCGCAGATCGGCGAACTGGCCCGGCGCACCGAGGCGGCCGGGATGCGGCTCGCCGAACGGCTCACGATCTACCCCGGGTACCTGCGCGAGCCCTGGCTCGACCCGCGCGTGTCCGCCCACGTGGCCGCGCTGGCCGACCCCGCGACCGGGCTGGCCCGCGAGGACGCGGTGCCGCGCGGCCTGCCCTGGCAGGAACCCGACGGCGGCTGGGGCGAGGCGTCCGGCCGGACCGACCTGCACGTCACGATTGACACGACCGGGCGGACCAGCGACCGCCGGGACGACTTCGCCGAGGTGTACGGCGACTGGGACGAGGTGGCCACCCGGATCGACCCGGCGGCGCGCCGCGGCGGCGCCGCTGCCCCGCGGCGGCTGCGGCCCGAGGTGGCGGCGGCCCTGCGCGCGGCCGAAGCCGATCCCGCGGGGCTCTCCGACGCGCAGGCACTCGCCCTGCTCGACGCGGACGGCGCGGAACTCGACGCGCTGGCCGCGCTGGCCGACGCGCTGCGCCGGGACGTGATCGGCGACGACGTCACCTACGTGGTCAACCGCAACATCAACTTCACCAACGTCTGCTACACCGGCTGCCGGTTCTGCGCGTTCGCGCAGCGCCGGACCGACGCCGACGCCTACACGCTGTCCCTGTCCCAGGTCGGGGACCGGGCCGAGGAGGCGTGGCAGGCCGGCGCCACCGAGGTGTGCATGCAGGGCGGCATCCACCCCGACCTGCCCGGGACCGCGTACTTCGACCTGGCCGCCGAGGTCCGGCACCGCTGCCCGGAGATGCATGTGCACGCGTTCTCGCCCATGGAGGTGAGCAACGGCGCCGCGCGCACCGGGCTGTCCGTGCGGGAGTGGCTCGCGGCGGCCCGGGAGGCCGGGGTGGGCTCGCTGCCCGGCACGGCCGCCGAGATCCTCGACGACGACGTGCGCTGGGTGCTCACCAAGGGCAAGCTACCGGCCGCGGCCTGGATCGAGGTGATCATTACCGCGCACGAGCTGGGCATCCGGACCAGTGCCACGATGATGTACGGGCACGTGGACACGCCCGCGCACTGGGTCGGGCACCTGCGGGTGATCCGCGGCATCCAGGAGCGCACCGGCGGCTTCACCGAGTTCGTCCTGCTTCCTTTCGTGCACGCGAACGCGCCGATCTACCTGGCCGGCCTGGCCCGCCCGGGCCCCACCCGGCGGGAGAACCGGGCGGTGCACGCGGTCTCCCGGCTGATGCTGCACGGCGCGATCAACTCGATCCAGTGCTCCTGGGTCAAGCTGGGCGACGACGGCTGCCGCGCGGTGCTGGCCGGCGGGGCCAACGACCTCGGCGGGACCCTGATGGAGGAGACGATCAGCCGGATGGCCGGGTCGCAGAACGGCTCGTACAAGACCATCAGCCAGATCGCCGCCCTGGCCGGCCCGCTCGGCAGGCCCATAAGGCAGCGCACCACACTGTATGAAGAACCTTCAGCAGAACGCCTCGCGGCAGCAGCCCTGACCGACGGGGTGTGCACCTCCATCCGGGGCACCCAGCTCCCCCTGGTCCCGCGCCAGCCTCCGCCGTCAGGCTGACCCTGTACGGGCATCCGGGAAGTGGGATCGGGGTTCGCCTGGCAGCGCAGCTAGCGGGTGATCATGAAATCTGATGCCTGCCGGGGCGGGCGGTCCGGCGCCGGGGCGGCCGGGTGGCCGGCGCCGACGGCGCCCATGGGCTCCCAGCCGTCGGGCAGGCCGAGCGCCTGCGTGACCACGGGGCGGCAGAACATCGTGCTGGATACCCAGCACGAGCCGAGCCCCTCCACGGCCAGGGCGACCAGCAGGTTCTGCACGGCCGCGCCCATGGCCACGACAAACATCTCCCGTTCGGCAGCGTTGCGGCGGTCGTCGGGGTAGCGGTGCGCGGCCTTGGCGTGCAGGCACGGCACGATCAGCAGCGGCGCCCGCCGCAGCGGTTCGCCGCGCCGCACCCGCCGGGCGATCTGCTCCTCGGTAAACCCGTCGCCGCGCAGATCGGCGATCCACGCCGCGAGCATGTCGTCCAGCAGCGCGGTCCGGGCCTGCGCCGACTCCAGCACCACGAAGCGCCACGGCGTGGAGTGATGCGGCGCGGGCGCGGTGACCGCGGCGGCCACCGCGCGGCTGACCGCGGCCGGGTCCACCGGGTCGCCGGTGAAGTCCCGGACGGTGCGCCGGGCCGCGAGCACGTCGGCGGCGCCGAACCGGAACATGTCCTCGGCCGCGGTCCGGACCAGCGCCCGGGCGCCCGGCCCGTCCGCCTCGGTGACCAGGCTGGCCAGGCCCCGGACCACGGCGACGGGGATCCCGGCAGCCTTCCCCTTCACCAGGTCGGCCGCACCGGCGATCTCATCGGCCACCGCCGTGACGGTGACCTCCAGCGCCATGCCGAACGTGTCCGCGGTGCCGCGGTAGTCCCGCAGTGGCACCACGCCCGCCGCGCCGATCGCCGCGTCCGTCTGCCCGGTGCGCCACGGGCGGCCCAGCGTGTCGGTGACCAGCACCCCGACGCGGACCCCTAGCCGGTCCATGAGCCCCTTGCGCAGCCCGCGCGCGGAGCCGTCCGGATCCTCGGGCAGCAGCACCACCGTGCCCGGCGGCGTGTTGGAGGCGTCCACGCCGGCCGCGGCGAGGACCAGCCCGTGCCGGGTCTCCACGATCCTGGTCGCCCCGCGCCGGGCCACTACGCGGACAGTTTCGGCGTCGATGGCCTGCTCCCGGCCGGCCCGGACGACCCGGCCCTCCGCCTTGCTGATGATCTTGGAGGTGACCACCAGGATGTCCCCGCCGGCCAGGGCCGGGGCCGCGGCCGCGATCAGCCCGGCCAGATCCGCCCCCTCGGTGATCTCCGGCAGCCCCTCGACCGGGATGACGGTGACGGTCATCTCGGCGCCCCCCGCGGTCGTTCGTGATGGACGCTACGCTCATCACTTTCCACGGTGAGGATCGTCACGTTCATTGCTTTCGAATCTGGCGCTGGGATCGTGGTCATCCGCGCAACTCCAGGGCCAGGTCGAGGGCGGCCCGGGCGATGGCCGCGGTCGCCGCCGGGCTGCTCATGTACAGCGGGAGCGCGCGGACCGTGATGCCCGCCAGTTCCGGGGCGTCGGCGGCGGTCTTGTCCTGCTCGTCCACCAGCCAGCCATCGAGGAGTTCCGGCCCGTAGTGCGCCGCGACCCCCTCGGCCGTGGCGTCGACGCCGAGCGCGGCCAGGCACTTGTCGGCCATGCCGCGCACCGGCGCACCGCCGATGATCGGGGCCACCCCGACCACGGTCTTGGCGCGCATCGCCTCGGCGATCCCAGGCACGGCCAGGATGGTGCCGATGCTCACCACGGGATTGGACGGCGGCAGCAGGATCACGTCGGCTTCGGCGATCGCGTCCAGCACCCCGGGCGCCGGAGACGCCTCGGCCGCCCCGGCGAACACGAAGCCCGCCGCGGGGGCCTGCGCACCCATGCGCACCCACCACTCCTGGAAGTGCACCGTCCGGTCGCGCTCGTCGCCGGCCAGCACGACGTGGGTCTCCACCCGGTCGTCGGTCATCGGGAGCAGCCGGACCCCTGGCTGCCAGCGCTGGCAGAGCACCGCGGTAACCGCCGACAGCGGCAGCCCGGCCACCAGCAGGCTGGTCCGGTGCAGGTGCGTCGCGATGTCAAGGTCACCCAGGCCGAACCAGCCCGGCCCCGCCCCGTAGGCGGCAAGCTCGGCCAGGACCGTGCGGGTGTCGCCGGCCCGGCCCCAGCCCTGCTCCTCGTCGATCCCGCCGCCGAGGGTGTACATGACGGTGTCCAGGTCGGGGGACACGTGCAGGCCGAACAGCGTGATGTCGTCGCCGGTGTTGCCGATGACGGTGATTTCGGCACCGGGTGCCTCCGCTTTCAGCCCGCGCAGGAAGCGGGCGGCCCCGACGCCGCCGGCGG
>Ga0070730_10003649_pt1 | contig 13763 bp, 10 predicted proteins | sample Coa_R1_3_FD_66447 | JGI IMG/M metagenome (GOLD analysis project Ga0070730, IMG submission 66447) | Surface soil microbial communities from Centralia Pennsylvania, which are recovering from an underground coalmine fire - Coalmine... | ecosystem: Environmental > Terrestrial > Soil > Unclassified ...
GCGCGGGCACGGGGCACAACGGCTCACGCCGTCGCTGGCCAAATTCCTCGGGGGGGCCATCATCATGGCCGGCCCGGCCTGGCTGGCTGCCAGCGAAGTCCCGCGCTGGCTCGGCGCTACGTTCGGGCCGAGGCTGGGGCTCGTCGCCGCCGCCCTGATCGGGGCGGTGGTGTACCTGTTCCTTCAGGCGTGGTGGCGGACACCTGAGTTTGGCTGGCTCGCCGGCGGCCTGGCCCATCTGCGGGCCAAGGCCAGCCCTGCCAGGGCTGCCGGGACCGGCACGGGGAGCGTGCCCGCGAACCTCTCGGTCACCGATAGCGCCACCGGACTGGCCGACGTGATCCCGCGACGGCTGCCCAGGCGGCCGGCGCGGGCACTTCCGCCAGCCCCCGCCCTGTCCTGGACCGGGCGGGGGCTGCGGTGGCGTACCAGCCGCTGGGTGGCGGCCCCGACCCTGATCGCGGCGGTCGCGCTGGGCGGGTTGTGTGCGCTCCGCCCGACGCTCACACTGGCCGCCGTGCTGCTGGTCGCGCTTGTCGCCGGAGTCTGGGCGCGGCCGGCTCTCGCTGCCTACCTGGTGATCGTGGTGACCCCGCTGACCGTCGGGATCAGTCGCGGTGCCGCGATACCGGTGCTGCGGCCGAACGAGGCGCTCGCGGCCCTGGTCGGCGTGACGCTGGTGGCGCGTGGCCTGGTCAGGCTGCGCTCCGGGCTGTGGCCGCGGCTGCGGCTGGACCGGGTCGAGGTGGCGCTGGTGCTGATGGCGGTGGCCAACTCCGTTGTGCCACTGCTGTGGATGACGGTCCGCCGGGAACCCATCACCAAGGATGATCTCGAATACGCCCTGGTGCTGTGGAAGCTCCTTGGCCTGTACGCGCTTGCCCGCGCCGCGGTCACCACAGACCGGCAGGTCCGGCGGTGCCTGTGGCTGTCGGTGGTGGCCGCATGCGTGGTAGCGGCGCTGGCGATCTTGCAGTCGCTGGGACTGTTCGGAGTGCCCGGGCTGCTGGAGAAGTTCTACGCATCCGGCGTCGTCACGGGACTGCAGAGTACCCGGGGCGCTTCGACGCTGGGCCTGCCGGCGGCAACCGCAGACCTGTGCATCTTCAACCTGGCGGTCGTGATCGGCCTGTGGATGCGTTTCCGCCGGTGGCGCCCCGCGCTGGCCGGCGCCGCGGGGCTGCTGGTGATGGGGGCGCTGGCCGCGGGCGAGTTTTCCAGTGCCATCGGCCTGGTGCTGGGCGTGGTCTGCGTCGCGATCGTGACCCGCAGGCCGCGGCTGCTTGCTGTCCTCATGCCCGCCGGCCTGGGTGCGGGGTTTGCTCTATGGCCGGTCATCGCCGCGCGGCTGAGCGGGTTCCATTCCGCGTCCGGGCTGCCGGTCAGCTGGACCACCAGGCTGCAGAACCTGCAGACCTACTTCTGGCCCACATTGTTCTCGCACTGGAACTTTGTCCTGGGTGTCCAGCCCGCGGCCCGCATCGCTGATCCCTCTCAGGTCGCCGGCTATGTATGGATCGAAAGCGGCTACACGTGGCTGCTGTGGGGAGGCGGGATCCCCCTCCTGGCCGGCTTCGTTTACTTCGTGTACGCGGTGGCCCGCCGGGGCTGGCTAGCGGCACGCGGCGGGAGTGACGGGCGGAGCATCGCCGGCGTCGCGGTCTTCGCGGCAATCTTCGTCATCACGGTCTTGATGACCTTCGACCCGCACCTGACCTACCGGGGTTCCGGGGACGCTTTCTTCATCTTGCTGGCGCTGGCGGCCCCGCGGATACGCCGCCCCAGCAGTCCGGGCGCGGAGCAAACCGTGGCGGTGCGGCCGGCGCGGAGCCCAGGTGCCCCCGCCCATGACCATAACCCGCTGGAGGTGCCCGTCGCGGGGCGCCCCCGCGGCTCGGGCGGAGCGCGCGGCGCTCTGGTCCTGGCCGGGCCGGCGGGCGAACATCAGTTGATTCCAGGCGACAGGCCGAGTAGGCGCACGTGGTGACGGAGGTGCCGGAGTGATGCCGGAGAAGGCGAGAATGAAGAACGGGGAGGCGCGCGCCTGGTGGTCCCTGCCTGGAATACCGGAACAGCTCCTTGCGGCCCATGATCCTGCCGTGCACCGGGGGACTCGGCTGGCCGGAATGGCCTCCCGGCAGTTCCGGCGCGGCCCGGGCGCGCCCGGTGGCTGGAACCGGTTCCTGATAGCGCACCTGCGCTGGATCCTCGTCATCACCCTGGCGGTCGTGGGGGCGGCAGGGGCGTGGGCACATTCCCAGAAACCCATGTACACCTCCCAGGCAGAGGTGAACGTCTGGTTCGCATCGCCGGACCCGACCGCGCTGCAGGGACCCAATATGGTGACGGAGAAGGGAATCGTGACTTCCGGCGTGGTCCTCGCGATCGCATCCCGGTCCCTCGGCGTCCCCCCGTCAGAACTGCTGCAAGGGCTCTCGGTGAGCGTGCCGGCGAGTTCCTCCATCCTGGCGATCGGCTACTCGGCCCCAGCGGCGTGGGTCGCCCGCGAGCGGGCGCAAGTCATCGCCGAGTCCTACGTCACCTACCGGACACCCAAAGCCGCGCCGCCGGTGCACGGCTCGAAGACGGCCACCCAGCAGGTGGCCGCGCTCCGCGCCACGGTGATCACCGCAGCGTCGCTGCCGACCTCCCCGTCGAGCCCCAAGTACCTCATCGACATTCTCGCCGCGCTGATCGTCGGCCTCGGCCTGAGCATTGGCACCGCCGCGCTCCGCGATCACCTCGACGACCGCTGCCGGGCCGTGGCTGACCTGCAAGAGCAGACCGGCGCACCGGTCCTGGCGCTCGTTCCCGCGTTCTACCAGATCACCCGGGATCCGGCCGGCGCGCTGCCGATCGTCAGGCACCCTGACTCGGTGGTGGCGGAGGCATACCGGAGCCTGCGGACCCGGGTGATCGTGGCCGCGGCCGCGCGGGGAGCCAGGATTGTGCTCGTCACCAGCCCCACATGGGAAGCCAAGAGCGCGACCGCCGCGAACCTCGCGGTCGCGCTCGCCCAGGCTGGCCGGCGCACGGTGCTGGTCTGCGCCGATCTGCGGTGGGGCGCGGCGTCAGAGCCGTTCGGTGTCGTGGACGACGTAGGTCTCACGACGGTGCTGAGCCGGCGAACCGACCTGGCGTCGGCGTTGCAAACCACCGATGTCCGTGGCTTGCGGGTGCTGCCGGCTGGCCCGCTCCCCAGCGACCCGGCGGAGATCCTTCAGCGGCCCGCGCTGCGCACGGTCCTCGGGGAAATCCGCAGCGACTGCGATTTCGTCATCATCGAGGCGCCACCCGTGCTCGCGACGCCAGACACCATGCCGCTCACCCATCTCGCGGAGATGATCCTGCTCGTCAGCGACGCGCGGAAGTCCACCCGCACCCAGTTGCGCGCCGCGCTGCACGAACTGGAAGAGGCGGCAAGCAAGCTGACCGGCTGCGTGCTGTACAACGTGGGCCGCCGCCGCTGGCTGGGCAGGCCCGTGGTGCCGGAAGCCATCGTCGAGCCACCCGGCATCGGCCTGTGGGACCGGCCCGATGGTCTGGACGGCCACGAGGCCGTTCCGCTCCTGAAGCCAGCCAAACGCGTCGATATGACAACCGGCCCCTCGCTGTAGCGAGGCAGGCGAGTGCCAAGAAGGAAGGGTACGAGGAAATGACAGACCAGGTCCTGGCCCCTGCTCTGCCGCGGGGAACACAGCCGGTAGACACGTGTCGGATCTACCTGGTGCGGCACGGGACGACCACGCTGAACGTCGAGAACCGCTACCGCGGCCGCAGGGACATCCCGCTTGACGCGCAGGGATACCAGGATGCGGTGGATGCGGCGCGCAGGCTCTCGGCTGAGGGACTCGCCGCCGTCTACACCGGGCCCCTGCGCCGGACGATCGCGACCGCGCAGATCGTCGCCGACGAGGCCCGGGTACCGGACATCCGCATTCTGCACGGTCTGAACAACGTCGACTACGGAGCGTGGGAGGGCATGACGGCCGAGGAAGCCGCAATGTTCGACCCAGAAGCGTTCACCCTCTACCGGGCGTTCCCCGCGCGGGCCGCCTGCCCGCTCGGGGAGCGGCTGAGCGATGCACAGCAGCGGATGATCGACGCGCTCGAGCTCATAGGGTCCCGGCACGCGGGTGAGACGGTGGCGGCGGTCACCCACGCCGTCATGATCCGGCTGACCATGGTGGCGCTCGGTGACGTGCCCGGAGAGAGCTGGCGGGTCCCGGTGGGGCGGGGTTCGGTGACCGCCTTCGACATCAGTGATGGCTCGATCCGGCTGGCCTGTCCACCGGATGGGGGCGCTGCGGACGCACAGATGGACGAGGCCAAGGGTGCGGCGACATGATTCCAGCCGGGCGACTGGCCCGCGGCGCCAAGAGGCGGGCGGCATCTGCGGCGCGCCCGGCGCACCTGTTGCTGGTGGTGGAAAACGTCGCGCTGGCCCGTGACCACCGGCTGCAGAAACAGGTCACGTCACTGCTCGCGCACGGCTACCGGGTCACCGTGATCTGCCGCAGTGACCCCGGGAACGAGCGTTGTGGCGGGGCCAGGCTGCGCACCTACCGGGCTCCCGCTGACGGGCAGGGCAAACTCGGATTTATCCGCGAGTACGGGTGTTCCTTCGTCCTGGCCGGCTGGCTGGCGATCGGCGTCTTTGTCACCGACCGGTTCGACGCCCTGCAGGTCAGCGGCACCCCTGACATCTACTTCGCGCTTGCGGCACCGTTCAGGCTGCTCGGGTGCCCGCTCGTCCTCGACCAGCGGGATCTCACACCGGAGCTCTACGAGTTGCGCTACGGGCGGCGCAGCGGGGCCGTGTACCGCGCCTTGTGCTGGTTCGAGCGGCGAAGTTACCGGGCGGCAGACCATGTGATCACCGTCAATTCCTCATTGGCCGAAACCGCGCTCACCCGGGGTGGCCTGGCACCGGGCGGCGTGACCGTGGTGCGGAACGGGCCCAGCCTGGACCGGGCCTACCGGCGGGCGCCCCGCCCAGCGCTCAAGCATGGCAGGCGCTTCCTTTGCTGCTGGGTGGGGCTCATGGGCCCGCAGGACCGGCTGGATGTGGCGCTCCGGGCGATCGGGTACCTGGTGCACGTGATCGGCCGCACGGATTGCCATTTCGCGTTCCTCGGCGATGGCGAGTCGAGGGTGCCGTCCCAGCACCTGGCGGCCGAACTGCGGATTGGCGACTGGGTGACGTTCCCGGGCTGGGCCGAGCAGGAAGAGGTCTACACCTGCCTGTCGACCGCAGATCTTGGCCTGGAACCCAACCTGGAGGAGATTGTGTCTCCGGTCAAGGGCATGGAGTACATGGCCTTCGGGCTGCCGTTCGTGAGCTTCGACCTCACCGAGACCCGCGCGCTCGCTGGAAACGCCGCTGTGTACGCGAAGCCCGGGGATGTGGAGGGCTTCGCGCGGCTGATCGATGACCTGCTCGCCGACCCGGCCCGGCGGGCAGAGCTCGGGCAGCGGGGCCGGCGGCTTGTCGAGGAGCGCCTCGCCTGGGACCGGCAGGAGGACGCCTACATCGGCGTGTACCAGCGGGTTCTGGACCGGCCAGGCTCGCGGCAGCAGGCGAGCACCGCAAGTGTTGATGACCGGGAGGGCGTGAGGATATGACGGCACCGGAGCATCCAACCCTGGCCCGGCGGGCCCGGCACCGGCTGCGGGCGCGGCTCACCGAATACCCGGCCGTCTACCTGCCGTTCGCACGGCGCAAGTACCCTGGGCCAAGCCCGGAGGTGATCAGCTCCGAGACCGAGTTCGTGATCGATGGCTACACCAGGTCGGCTTCGACGTTCGCCGTCTACGCGCTGCAACTGGCCCAGCCCACCCCCATCCGGCTCGCCCACCATCTGCACGCCCCAGCGCAGCTCATCGCGGCGGCGCGGAACGGCGTCCCAGCGCTAGCGGTCATACGTGAGCCGCAGGGAGCGATAACCTCCCAGCTCATCCGCGAACCCGATGTGGCGCTCCGGGACGCGCTCATCGCCTACGCCCGCTTCTACGAGTGCCTGCTCCCCTACCGGGACAAGTTCGTCGTTGCCGACTTCGAGGAAGTCACCAAGGACTTCGGAGCGGTGATCCGCCGGATCAACGACCGGTTCGGCACCCGGTTCTGTGAATTCGAGCCCACCGAGCCGAACATCGCGCGCTGCTTCGAGCTCATCAAGCTGCGCAGCACGCTCTCCCCGGTGCTGCTCGGTTTCGAGTCGGGAACCGTAACGGCAAGCGAACTGAACCGGCACGTTGCCGCACTGGCCGGCCCGCAGGGGCCAGCGCCAGAGGCGTGGGTCCCTTCCCGGGAGCGGGAGAAGTCCAAGACGGCGCTGCGGGACCGCTGGGCCCAGCCGGGCCTGGCCCGCCCCAGGGCGCGCGCCCAGCGGGCCTACGAAAGTTTCCGGGAGATCGGCTAGCTGTGGTCAGCGAAGGAGGACTGGTGACCACCATCACCACCTGCCAGCCACCGCATGGCGGGGTGCTTGTCGACCTGCCGGTGCCGGCGGACCGGGCCACAGAGCTCACTGACCGGGCAGCGAGGTTGCCCAGCTGGCGGCTCACCCCGCGTCAGCGCTGTGACCTGGAACTGCTCGCCTGTGGCGCGTTCTCGCCGCTGCGCAGCTTCCTCGGTGAGGACGACTACACACACGTGTGCGAATCAATGCGGCTGGCGGACGGCACCCTGTGGCCGATTCCCGTCACCCTCGACGTGCCGGAGGACTTGGGTGCCCCCGCCGTTCGGGGCGGGCACAGCCTCGCTCTGCGCGACACCGATGACACCCTGCTCGCCGTGCTGCATGTCACACAGGCGTGGCGGCCGGACCTGGCGGCGGAGGCGGCGGCCGTGTTCGGGACCACCGACCCCGCCCACCCCGGTGCCGAGTACCTGCTGCGGCACGTTCACCGCTGGTACGTCACGGGTGAGCTGGAGGTGCTGCGGCTGCCCCCGCACCCGGACTTCGCCGCGTTCCGGCGCACGCCCGGGCAGCTGAGGGAGGAATTCGCCCGCCGGGGCTGGGAGCGGGTGGTCGCGTTCCAGACCAGGAACCCGTTGCACCGGGCCCATCAGGAACTCACGCTGCGCGCCGTTCGTCAGGCCGATGCCCATCTGCTGATCCACCCGGTGGTGGGCGTGACGAAGCCGGGTGACATCGACCACCACACACGTGTCCGCTGTTACCAGGCGATCTTGCCCCACTACCCGCAAGAAAGGGTGCTGCTGTCGTTGCTTCCGCTGGCGATGCGGATGGGCGGCCCCCGCGAGGCGCTGTGGCACGCGATCATCCGCAAGAACTACGGTGCCACGCATTTCATCGTGGGAAGGGATCACGCCGGGCCCGGCCTGGACTCCAGCGGGCGGCCGTTCTACGAGCCCTATGCGGCGCAGGAACTGCTCCGCGGGCACAGCCAGGAGCTTGGAATGGGTGTGGTGACGTTTCCGCGGCTGGTCTATGTGCCTGAATGCGCAGCCTACCTGCCGGAGGATGAGGCACCGGCCGGCTCGCGGATGCTGTCCATCTCAGGTACCGAACTACGCCAGCGGCTCGCGGAGGGGCGGGAGCTGCCATCCTGGTTCACCCCGCCGGAGATCGCCGCCGAGCTGCGGCGCAGTCGCGGATGCTGACGCGCCGCCAGGCCACTGCGGCTAGCGCCGGACACCAGCCGCCGCGGCCGGGACGGGCCCGGCGGGCCGGCGCTGCCGGCGTCCCGGGACAGCTGCTCACGGCATTGGCCGCGGTAGCGGCGCTGGGTGTGGGCGTGGCGGCGACGCTACTGCTGGCCAGGCCGGCCCACGCTCCCTCACCACGGGACCTGCCTCCCCCGCCGGACGGGTATTTCAGCCTGCAGCCGGTCGGCTCGTACGCTTCACTGCCGGCCGACGCCCGGGCGGCGGCCGAGGTGCACCACTCGGCGTGGGAGCCGCGGCCGGGCAACTCCCGCTACAACCACACGGTGCCCGGCCACCTGAGGCTTCTGCACGAGAAAACGGCCGACCGTGCTTACGACCCTCGCTGGAACAAATACATTCTCGACCGTATCACCGGTCACTTTAAGGGAACCACCGACGAGATCTTCCAGTGGGCCGCGGCCAAGTGGGGCCTGCCGGACAACCTGTTGCGGACTATCGCGTACATGGAATCGGACTGGCACCAGTCCAACTTCGGCGACTTCGTGTCTCACCGCCGGCAGTGCCTACCGGGATACAAATCCCTGCCGTGCCCGGTCACATTCGGGATCGTGGGCACCAAATCCACAAGCTGGCCGGGCATCTTCCCCTGGAACCGCGCCTCGACCGCGGCGGCGGTCGATGTGCTCGGCGGCTTCCTGCGCGGCTGCTACGAGGGCTGGGTGTGGTGGCTTAGCCAGCACGGGGACCGGTCCCGTGGGGTCTATCACGCCGGCGACATCTGGGGCTGCGTCGGCGCCTGGTATTCGGGCAACTGGCACGACGGCGCGGCCGGCGGGCACGGCGGTGAGAGTTACCTCCTGCGCGCGCAGTACTGGTCCAGGATGCGGCCATGGCTGCACCCGCACTTCTAGGCCCGGGCCTCGCGGGTATCGCTTAGCAGGGTGAGCCTCTCGCCGGCCTGCTGGTAGCTCTCCCCGGTTTCCGGGCACCGCCACTTGGCGGTGCCGTCGGCGGTCAGCTTCGATCCAGCCCGCCCGACCCAACCGATGCGGCGCGCGGGTACCCCGGCTACCAGGGCGAACTCCGGGACGTCGCGTGTCACCACGGCACCCGCGGCGACGAGCGCCCAGCGCCCGATGACGACGCCAGCCACGATCACCGCCCGGGCCCCGATAGACGCGCCCCGCCGTACCGCCACACCGAGGGCGTCCCAGTCCGCCGGCCGTTTAAGCTTCCCTGCCACGTCCGCGGAGCGGGGATATACGTCGTTGGTGAGGACCACAGCCGGGCCGATGAAAACCTCGTCCTCCAGCCTGGCCGGCTCGTACACCAGCGCGTAATTCTGCAGCTTGACCCGGTCACCGATGATGACGCCGGGCCCCACGTATGCTCCCCTCCCGACGATGCACTCACGCCCGAGCCGGGCGTTCTCGCGGATTTGCGCCAAGTGCCACACGGTGGTGTGCGGCCCAAGCTGAGCGGTCGGGTCCACGTCAGCGGTCGGATAGATCTGTACGCCATCCATGGCGCCCCCCTCTGACTCCGCTCGAAGACACCGCGCATACGTTATCGTGTCGCCCGCGCGTGGCGGGGCGAGGAGAAACGCCCGGCATGTCCGCGAGAATTCCGCGGCTCCCGGTATCAGGGCGGCCAGCAGCGCCATCCGGCTTGGAGGAGGCGGCCCAATCCGAGATGTCATCGCGCACGGTAGGTCAACCGGCGTGCGCAGTGAGCGACAGCTTATTTGTGACCGCGGACGGTGAAGGAAGACGAGCTTGTGCCGGTGCCACCGGGAGTGGTGACGCCGATGGGCCCGGCGGTGGCGGCCATTGGCACGGTAGCGGTGATCTGGGTGCCGGAGGTGACGGTGAACGGGGCCGCGACGCCATTGAAGGTCACGGACGTGGCCCCGGTGAAGGCGCTGCCGGTGATGCTGACGGCGGTCCCGATCTTGCCTGAGGTCGGGCTGAACGAGGAGACCGTCGGGATCACGCCGAACGCGGCAGGGCTCGTGCCGGTTCCGTACGGGGTGGTGACGGCGAGGGGGCCGGTGAGCGCACCGGCCGGGACCGTGGCGGTGAGCGTGGTGTCCGAGACGACGGTGAACGGCGCCGCGACGCCATTGAAAGTCACGGACGTGGCTCCGGTGAAGGCGCTGCCACTGATAGTGACGGAAGACCCTACCGGCGCTGATGGCGGTGAAACCGCCGAGATGCCCGGGCCCGGCTGATTGGTCACGCTGAACGATGCCGGGCTGGTCGCGGTGCCACCGGGGGTGGTGACGCTGATGGGCCCGGTGGTGGCGGCCGTTGGCACGGTAGCGGTGATCTGGGTGCCGGAGGTGACGGTGAACGGGGCCGCGACGCCATTGAAGGTCACGGACGTGGCCCCGGCGAAGGCGCTGCCGGTAATGGTCACCTGCGTTCCCGGCCAGCCTGAGCCGGGCGTGAACGACGAGACCGTAGGTGCCGGCGGTGGGGCGGGACTGGGCAGGGGAAGCGGGGTTGCGGTGGCCCCATTGTTGGGGGCGGCGCCCAGGCTGAAGTAGCGATACAGCCCGGCCTCCAGGCCGTAGTGGTTGTAGGCGGTCCCATCGGTGGATCCCGGCGCGACCCCCGCCCCGGCCGCCACCGCAACGATATGTTCCGGCGGCGTGCTGCTGAGCGTTCCCTCGTCCCAGGTGATCAACACGGTCACGTTCGGCTGGGCGAGCAGGGACGGAACCACCGTGGCCAGCCAGTTGTCCCCCATGTTGATCAGGCTTGTGCCGGCGTTGGGCCCGAAGTAGGCCGGGCAGGCCTGGCCGCTGGCGGGGAGTGTGTGCATGTCGTCGCACTGGTCGGGCACGATGTAGCTCAGGTCGGGCAGGCTGGCCGGGTCGAACGTGCTGGAGTTCATGGGCACGTCATTGGTGCTGCACGTGGTGTTGCTGCGGTACTGGTAGTCGGGGTCATGGCTCGCCGTGTACAGCGGGACGCTGGTGCCGGGCACGTCGGCACTGGTCCCGTACGCACAGTTGCCCTGCATGGACTCCATGAACTCTTTCCATGTCAGGGCGCCCCCCGAGCCGTCTATGGCTTGGAAGATGTTGGGCGACGGCGGGGACAGCGCGGACGTCAGGCCGCTGGTCATGGCCAGGTAGTCCGGGGTGCTGCCAGAGGCCACGGCCGTATAGTTCGTGAACAGTTCGCCGCCCGCGATCAGCTGATTCAGATATGGCGCCTGGCTGTTCCCGATGATGTTGTCGTAGGTCTCGTTCTCCATCACGATGACCACAAGCTTGCCGCTTTGGGCCTGCGCCGTCCCCTGCAACGGCCAGGCGAGGCCGGCGCCCAGCAGGGCGCCTGCTCCCAAGAACCGCAGCGTGCGCAGCATGCGCCCGCCGCGGCCGGGACCATGAGCGGCACCCGTTCTCTGCCGCCCCCGCTCGCGGATGCTGGGTGATGCAATTCTCATCACCGGCCCGGCCTTCCTCTTGTCATGGCTACCTGCTTGTCACGGCTATCCCGTGGCGCCCTGGGAAGGCGTGGCGGGTGGGCGAACTCTTACTGTTATGGTCTTTACCCGCTCAGCGTTCCCGGCGTTATCCACGGAGAAGAATTCGATTGTTTCCGAGTGCGTCAGGGTGAGCGGGGTCTGGTACACGGGGCTGGAGGCATCCGGGGCTGACCTTCCCACCCTGTAGTAGATCCTGGCGACGCCCGTCCCGCCGACGTCGGTCGCCGCCAGCCTGAGGATCACCGGGGCGCGATACGCCGCCGCGTGGCACGGCGAGCCGTCGCACAGGGCGATAGCCGAGGGCGGAGTGGTGTCGGGACCGTGCCAGGTGTTCATGGCCCAGCGCATGGTTTGCACGACCATCCCGCTGGGCGCGCCGCCGGGCTGCCCGGCTCGCTGCAGCCAGTCCAGGAACTGCCCGAGCACCGAGTCCAGGATGGGACCGTACGTTGACATGCAGTTGATGTAGTCGGCCGCGTACGGATCGCACACGTCGTGAAAGGTGATCGGCAGCCAGCCGCCACCGTGGGCAGCCGCGCCGGTCACGTACCTTTCCAGGTCCGGCAGCCGAATCGGGCTCGCCCCGTCCACCGCGATGGTGCGCACTGCCTCGGGATGCCTGGGCGGCAGCGTCTCCGCCCATGGCGGCCCCGGCCGGGTGGTGGATGAGGAGATGCCGCCGCCCTGCCTGGCGATGGGGAATCCGCACCGGGCGACGATGCGTTCGTCGGCCGGATCGTATGACCCATAGGGGTATGCGAACGACTCCGGGTTGTCGATGCCGTGTTTCAGCATGTCCTGGCGGGATCCGCAGACCTCGCGCCTGACACGGGCTGCGGTCAGGGTGGTGAGGTTCGGGTGGTCGATGGTGTGTGAGCCGATATCGTCGCCCTCGCCTTGCAAGGTCCGCAGCTGAGCCCAGGACATGCAGCACGGGTAAGGTCCGTCAGAGTCAGCGGTGATCACGTAGAACGTCCCATTCATGTGATGGGAGCGCAGCAGTGGCACCGCGTATCGCCACTGATCCTCATATGCGTCGTCGAAGGTCAGCGACACCACCGTTCTCGCAGACGGCTGCTTGGGCGGCACGGCCGCGGCGGTCCCGGCATTCTCCGTCAGCAGCGCCTGGGCCAGCCACACCGCGACGATGCCCAGCGCCACCACCCCGGCGAGGGCCAGCACGATGAGTGCTGGACGCGGGCGCTGCCCCCTGCGGTGCCCAGACTGCCACCGCACCTTACTTGTCCCCTGAACTCGGACTCGGCACCTTCGCTCCACACGCTCATCCGGTCGGCGGTGGCCCAGCGGACTTCTGCGATGGGCGTCCAGCTTCAACGTCTCCGGGTCAAGCGCGCATCTGCCCCTCACGCTCTCGCAGACCATGCCCCAAACCGATCATGCGCCGCCAGCCAGGAGCCGGCCATCCTCATCCGGCGTAGTCCGCCTGCGCAGCGAGAGGTGGCGTCTACAACGGGGACGGACATGGCCCCGGTCAGAAGTGCCCGGTGGTGTATCTCCTACCACTGTCGCCTATGGCGCTCATGCACGTGGGATAAACGGGGCGCAAGCAGGGGTCTGGGCGACAGGCGCCCCCGGTGAGATGATGCAGGAGTGAGCGCCACCGGAGACAGCCCGGCACGGCAGTTCGTCGCTGCCTGGCATGCCGTCACGGCCGTGGCAGCCGAGTGGGCCGAACGCACCGCGGCGGTGACCGCCGAGGCGTTCCGCAAGCTCACCAGCGACCCGGCCTTCCGGGCGGTAGGGGGAGTCTGGCGCGACTTGGCTGGCTGGCCACAGCGTGACTGCGAATGCTCCTGCGCCGACTCGCACCCCGAGGACGCCGGGGTATGCGACCAGCGCGCGGTGATCACCCGCAGGCTTCCCGCCGGCCAGGATGGCGCGGTGGACGTACCGATGTGCGCGCCGTGCGCAGTGGCCCAAGGCGTCGCGGAACTGCCCAGCTAACTCCCGGGCCGCTCTCCGCGCTGCGGCACCATGACCCGCCCGCTCTGAGCGCGCTCGTAACCATCAAGATCACCGGCCGGGCACGTGAGGGGTAGTCCCCTGCGCAGACCGGTCCTATGGTGGCAACCAAGGTCACCATCGGTCTGCGCCGGTCGTGACTGTGGGCGTACCCCGCCGACGCACCACGGGCCGCGTCCATAGCGCCGGCCTGGGCAATGAGGAGGAGTCCATGAAGACCAAGGCCGCCGTCCTGCGCGGAACGGGCCAGGACTTTGAGGTCACCGAACTGGAACTCGATCCCCCCAAGGCCGGTGAAGTCCTGATCCGGTACGTGGCAGCAGGCCTCTGCCACTCCGACGAGCACCTGCGCCACGGCGATATCGTGCCGCGCTTCCCGATCGTCGGCGGCCACGAGGGTGCCGGGATCATCGAGGAAGCCGGCGCGGGCGTCACTCGGCTGCAGCCCGGTGACCACGTCATCTGCTCGTTCCTGCCGGTCTGCGGCCACTGCCGGTGGTGCTCCACCGGCAAGTCGAACCTGTGCGACATGGGCGCCACCATCCTGGACGGCTGCCTGCCCGACGGCACCTACCGGTTCCACGGCGGCGGCGAGGACTTCGGCGGCATGTGCATGCTCGGCACGTTCTCCGAGCGCGCGGTCATC
>Ga0070730_10003650_pt1 | contig 13760 bp, 11 predicted proteins | sample Coa_R1_3_FD_66447 | JGI IMG/M metagenome (GOLD analysis project Ga0070730, IMG submission 66447) | Surface soil microbial communities from Centralia Pennsylvania, which are recovering from an underground coalmine fire - Coalmine... | ecosystem: Environmental > Terrestrial > Soil > Unclassified ...
CCCCCAATTGTTGGGGCCTCCGCCACTGCCCCCGCCACACCATTTGCCTATTTTTGAAGCCTTCCGCCACACCCGCCACTGCCGCCACACGAAAACTGATAGGTACCTCTCCACCCCGCAGTACGTTCTTGTTTGTACTTAGTGCAGTCTCAGGGCACTCACTTGGGATCCTCTGCGCTGGAGCGGCCGGAAGTACATGCCGGGCCTGGGCGCCAGGTTCCAAAAAGGTGCCCTGTTCCTGCACTAGGGGTTTCCAAAACCCCTGGGGTCTGGCCGCGTATCCCCCAGATCTGGCAGGGTGAAGTAAAACGTGGCTCCGTGCCCCAGACTGCCCTCGGCCCACACCTGCCCGCCGTGGCGGTGGATGATGCGCTGAACGGTGGCCAGGCCGATGCCCGAGCCTGAGAACTCGGCCTGCCCATGCAGCCGCTGAAAGGCCCCAAAGAGCCGGTCAGAGTGGGCCATATCGAAGCCGGCGCCGTTGTCGCGCACAAAGAAAACCAGCTCCGGCACGGCTGGCGCGCCGCTGGCGGCGGGCCCCGCGCTGCTCGGCGCTGGCAGCAGCATGCTGTCGAACTCAATGCGTGGGTCGCTGGTTTTGCTGGTGAACTTCCAGGCGTTGCCCAGCAGGTTGTCGAGCACGGCGCGCAGCAGGCGCGGATCGCCCGTGGCGTGCAGCCCGCTTCCGATCACCACCTCGACTTGCCGCCCCGGCTCGCTGGCGCGCAGGTCGGCCAGGGCGGTCTGCGCCATTTCGCTTAGGTCCACCGGCTCGCGCCGCATCTCCAAGCGCGTCAGGCGCGCCAGGGTGAGCAGCGCGTCGATCAGCTCACCCATCTTTTGCGAGGCCGCCCGCACGCGCTGCAAATAATTGGCGCCTTGCTCGCCTACCTTATCGCTATAGTCTTCCAGCAAAATCTGGCTGAAACCATCCAGGGCGCGCAGCGGGGCGCGCAGGTCGTGCGACACGGAGTAGCTAAAAGCCTCCAGCTCGTGGTTGGCGGCGTCCAGCAGGACGACCTTCTGGGCCAGCTCCTGGTTCAGCGCGCGGATTTCTTCTTCAGCCCGTTTACGCTCGGCGATTTCAGCTTCCAGCCCCGCCTGCGTCCACTGATGCTCGGTGACGTCGCGGGAGATGCCTACCAGACCGATGATCTGCCCGGCGGCATCGCGAATGGGGATTTTGGTCGAAGAAAACCAGCGCGGCGCGCCGCTGGCGGTGGGCACATATTCGATCCAATCGATCAGCGGCTGCCCGCTGGTGATGATCTCTTGCTCGCGCGCAAACGAGGGGCGCGACACGCTCTCGGGCTGGAAGTCGAAGTCGGTTTTGCCGGCGGCGGCAGCCGGGTCGGCCACGCCCAACACCCGCGCCTGGGCCCGATTGATGCGCGTAAAGCGCGACTGCCGGTCCTTGAAATACAACGTGTCGGGAATGTTGTCCATCAGCACCTGGAGCATGTCGTGCTCGTTGGCCAGCGCGGCCTCAGCCCTCTGGCGCCGGCCCAGCTCGCGCCGGACGAACATCAGCGCCAGAATGACCATGGCCCCGGCCAGGGCGCCGCCGCCAACCAGCACCCGGCGCACGGTCAGCAGGTCGCGACTCAACGGCGCGTCGCGGTCCGGGTTCGGGCGATCCTCTTCGGCCAGCATGGCCGCCAGCACTTGCCGGATTTGGTCCATGGTCTGCTGGCCGTTGTTGGTGAGCACCACCGCCTGGGCCGCCTGGAAGCCTTGCGCCCGGCGCAGATCGATGGTCCGCTGCAGTTCGTCCAATTTGGCGGCGATGAGCGGGTCGAGCGCATCAAGCTGCTGTTGCTGGGCGGGGTTGCCGGCCGTGAGCGCGCGCAGGTTGGCCACCTGGCTGCGCACGGCTGTCTGGGCGCTGGTGTAAGGCGCCAGGTAGGTCTCGTCCCCGGTGATGATAAAGCCGCGCTGGCCGGTCTCGGCGTCTTGCAGTTGTGAGAGCAAGCCCTGGATTTGGAAACGCACCTGGTCGCTGTGGGCCCGCAGGGCGGCAGCAGCCTCGACATTCAATGTGGACTGATATGAGACCAGGCCGATGGCGATCAGGATGAGCAGGGCCAGCCCAAACCCGGCCAGGATGGTGTTTTGGACCGACCACTGCCCACGCCTGACTTTGCGCGACTCCGCTGGACCTGTCATAAGACGATCTGGATTTTCTCGCGTCAGGCAATCCGGTCGCGGCCGGCGTGTTTGGCGCGATACAGGGCGTCGTCGGCGCGCTTCAGCAGCGCCTGATCGGTGGCGCCATCTTGCGGAAATTCGGCCAGGCCGATGGACAGGGTGAACGGCTCGACGGGCAGGCCGCCGGCCCGCAGTTGGATGCGGGCCGCGCCGGCGCGGATGTGCTCGGCGCGCAGGCGGGTGACCTCCAGCGAGGCTTCCGGCAGGAGCAGGACGAATTCCTCGCCCCCGTAGCGGCAGGCCACGTCCGAGTTGCGCACGTTGGCGCGCAGGAGCGCGCCCAGCTCGCGCAGCAGCGCATCGCCCACGGCGTGGCCATACGTGTCGTTGAAGTGCTTAAAGTGATCAATGTCGATCATCATCACGCCCAGGGGGCACTGGGCGCGCTCGGCGCGGCCCAGCTCGCGCTCCAGGGTTTCTTCCAGGTAGCGCCGGTTGAACAGTCCGGTCAGCATGTCGCGCACCGATTGCTCGCGCAGGCGGGCGGCGATGTCGATGAGCAGCAGCGACTGGGTGCGGATTTGCTCCAGGTCCTGCTGATTGATGATCGCCGCCACCACGCTGAGCACCGACAGAAAGAAGACAAATAAGACGACGCTGGGCCAACTGTTATTGGTCGAGGCTGGGTTCAAAACTTTGAGCAGGACAAGTGCCGCCACTTGGCTGGCGCCCAGCAGTGCCGTGGCCCGCGCCGAGAGCAAAATGCCGCCCAGAAAGATGGGCAGCACGACGTAGGCGAGCGGGACCAAATTACTGTTGAAAATCGTGTTTTCAAGCGCCACAGCAGCCCAGGTGGCAATGAGGGTGGCCCCAATGGTGAGCCAGGCCGAAGCGTTGTAACGACCGGCGCGGTTGAGCGCGTAGGCCGCTGCCAGCACGACCACAAACCCCACCAGCAGGCCGCCATAGCTGCCCAGCAGCGGGCTGCCGGCCGCGATAAAGACGACAATCACCGGCAAGGCGATGGCCGCCAGCCCCAGCAGCGCGAGTTGAATCCAGGCCAACAGGCGCGTCCGGCGCCGTCCGGTCTCGTCGATCACGCCTTGCGGCTCGGTCAGCCAACGGAACAGGGCCAGCGGCGAGCGGTGGGTCATGCGTTGCGGCGCATGGCCAATAGTATAGCCCCGATAGCGGGCGGGTGAACGGTCGCTGCGCGGGAGCGGCGCTTTTCAACTTGGGGGCGAGTGTTCGCCCGCCGGACCGCCTCCCCACTCCGCGCTGCTCTGGGGGACACATCACCACCTGGCCCCCCTCTCCCAGCCGCGCAAGGCAGAGTCGCGGACTGGGAGCCCTAATGAATTTTGATGACCAAAACCGGTAAGGATGATCAATGGTCATCGCCGTAGGGGCCGGTCTCAGACCGGCCCAACCACGCTATTCATCGCAGATCATCAATGGCCGGCGGGTCTGCCCTAAAGGGTACTGCGCAAAGACCCGCCCCTACGGTGAAGGTCAATGATCTTTATTACCGGTCCTGCTCGTCAAGACTCATCAGGTTCTTCGCAAATGGGGAGTCGTAACCGAAAAAACAGCCCCTCTCCTGCAGCCGCATTTGCTGCAGGAGGGGAGTAGGGGGTGAGGCGGCCGGCTGGCTCCCCAACTGCCCAAATTCTGAAATGCGCCCTAGCGGGAACCGCGGGCGCGGGCGGCCGCCACAACTGGATGGGGTTGCTTTCGGGGTCATGCCGGCGCGCACAGCGGCCGTTGGGATAGTCTTGCGTGTCGATGACCACCTCGATGCCGGCGGCGCGCAGTTGGGCGGCCAGGGCCTCCAGGTCACGCACGCGAAAGTTGGCCATCGGAAATTGAAATGCGTCCCAGGCGCACTTAGAGCACTCGCTGCACGGTCAGCAGCGTCAGGTCATCTTCCTGCTCGCCGGCGCCAGCGGTGAAGCGGCCCAGCTCGGCCAGCAGCCGGTCGATAATGACGCCGGGCTGGGGACCACTTTGCAGCAGCGCCACCAGCCGCGGCACGCCAAACATCTGGCGTTGGGGGTTGTGAGCTTCCACCAGGCCGTCGCTGTGGAACAAAACGCAATCGCCAGGCATGAGCGCCAGCTCGAACTCCTCGTAGACCGGGTCGGGCATGAGGCCCAGCGGCATGCCGGTGGCGCGCACCTCGCTCACCTGCGCGCCGCGGCACAGATAAGGCAGCACGTGGCCGGCATTGGCATAGCGCAGCCGGCCGTTGCCGGGTTCGAGCAATGCGTAGAAACAGGTCACAAACATTCCGGGCGGGATGTCAGCGCTGAGCAGGTCGTTGGTGGCGGCCAACACCTGCCCCGGCGCCGCGCCGGTGTGGGCGGCGGAGCGTAGTAAGGTGCGCGTAATGGCCATCACCAGCGCGGCTGGCACGCCTTTGCCGGCCACATCGCCGATGAAGATGCCCAGCCGGCCATCGTCCAGCGCCAGAAAGTCATAAAAGTCGCCGCCTACTTCGCGAGCGGGCTTATACCAGGGTGTGAACTGCCAACCGGGCAGGGCCGGCGCTTGCCGCGGCAGCAGCGACTGTTGAATGTGTTGGGCGGTGCGCATCTCTTGTTCCATGCGTGCCCGCTCGGCCTGGCGGGCATTCTGCTCAATCAGGATTTGCCGCTGCGCCTGGCCCTCCACCAGTTGCTGCGCCATCTGGTTGAAGTGGTCTTCCAGCCGGCCCAGTTCGTCGCCGCCGCCCACCGGCACGCGCTTGGTCTCGTCCCCGGCTGCAAAGCCATCGGCCGCCGCCACCAGCCGCTCCACCCGCCGTACCAGGCGGCGCGTGGTGATGAGTCCGAACAACCCGCCCACCGGCAGCGTCAGCAGCAGCCAGAACAAGCTCGTGACGACCAGCACCCCGCCAAAGCCCTGCAGAAAATTCGCCGGAGTAAATTCGGGCGATTCAGCATAGACCGCCCCAATGACGCTGCCTCCCCGGCCAAAAACCGGCACCACCCCAAATACGCGCCGGCCATTATCGACATCATAGCCATCGGCCCCGGGCGTGCCGGCCAGGGCCGCGGTAACAAGCGGGGCACCGTGGGGCAGGAGCTGAGCCAGCGCGGCGCTGGCAGGGTAGCGACCCGGAAAGGAGCTGGCCAGCACCCGGCCGGCGGGCGTGATGACCAACGCAAACGCGGGCGATTGGTTGGCGGGGACCGGCGCCGTCAGATAGCTGACGCCGCCCGACTGTGAAAAATCCGCCTGGGTGAGTGCGAGCGAGGCGGGCTGGCCGGGCTCAAAGGTGGTCCGTGGGTCGAGCGCGCTGCCGTCCGATTGGGCCGCGGCCGCCAGCGCATATAGCGCCGCAGTTTGCCTGATGCGCGCGTTGAAGGCTTGCGCAAACGTGCCGCGCGACAGCAGCGTCAAAACGGTCCCGCCCACCAGCAGCTCGATCAGCAGCACGGCGGCCAGGGTGGTCAACGCGTATGACACCGTCGTGCGGAATTGCAGTCCAAGCACGAGACGTTTGAGGCGCTGGCCCAAAGAGCCCGGCGCGGGCGGAATCGATTTCGGCATTGCCATCCTACGGTATCACTATTCGGGAAAGTCGCCCGATTGGGTGCCGATGGTATACGGCGTGGAGATGCCGGTGTAGCTGACCATGGCGCTGAGGCCATAGGCGGCATGGATGAGCACGTGGCAGTGCAGCATCCATAAGCCGGGGTTGTCGGCCACAAAGGCTACTACCCAAGTCTCGCGCGGGCTGAGTAGCACCGAGTCCAGATGCACCGGGCTGCCGCCGAGCGGCTGGTCATTCTTGCTGAGGACGGTGAAAGTGTGCCCGTGCAGGTGGATGGGATGAAATTCGGCAGTGTTGTTGATGAGGCGCAGCTGCACGGTTTGGCCCTCGCTCACCACGATGTTGGGTGTGTTGGGAAAAGTCTGGCCATTGAACAGCTGCAGAAACTCAAACGCGCCATAGCGGAGGCCCGGCTGGCTGGAGATGGTCAGGTCGCGGGTGACATCAAAGCTGCCGCGCGTGAGCAGCGGGTCTGCGGCGGGCAGGCCATAGTGCGTCAGGTCGAAGGTGGGCAATTGGGCCAGGTCGGGCGCCGCCCCGGCCGGGCTGGTTGTGGCCCCGGCGCCCAGGTTGGCCCATTCGCTCTGCGGCCGGCGGCTGCCTGTCTGCGGCCGGCGGTCCACCAGCCGCACCTGGCCCGCGGCCGGCATTTGAAACGCCAGGTCATAGCGCTGGCCCGGTCCAATGGGCAGCAGCTCAGGGCTCAGCATTTGAGGCTGGTTGAGGTCGTGCCCATCCAGCGCCACCACCTGGTAGGGCGCGCCGCTCAGCGCCAACAGCTCGGGATAGCCGGTGACGTCTTCCTGGAAGGCGCTGATGACGCGCAGCCGCACGCGTTGGCCGGGCAGCGCGTCCACGTGCAAATCGGCATTGGGGTTGGCATCGCCCATAATCACGCTTACATCGCGGTCAAAGACCGGACCCGGCGGCGCCCCGGCCGGGGAGACGATCAGCGCGCCATACAGACCCAGCGGCACTTGCTTCTGGGTGTCCTGGTGCGAGTGATACCAGTAGGTGCCAGGATCTTTGGCCACGAATTCATAGGTGTAGCTGACGCCAGGCGGCGCGGCCTGCTGGGTAACGCCCGCCACGCCGTCGTCGGCGTTGGGCAGCCGCAGCCCATGCCAGTGAATGGAAGTGGCCGCCGGCAGGTGGTTGATCAACGTCACGCGCACCCGGTCGCCCTGGTTGACGCGCAGCTCGGGCCCCGGCACGGCGCCGTTATAGGTCCATAGGTCCTGGCCGTTTAAGTGGACCACCTCGGCCGTCAGGGTGAAAGTCTTTAGCGGCTGCGGACCAGGCGGCTCAACCAGGCTGGCCATGGCCACGATGGGTTGGCCGGGCATGGCCGTGCTCATGTTCACGGCATAGGGCAGCGGGTTGGCCTCGGCGCCGGCGCCGGCCAGGGTGAGCGCGACAACCGGCAATGTGATGAGCGCGGCCAGCACGATGGCCAGCGCCACCAGCCAGGCCGGCCGCCGGCGGCGTGGGCGCGGACCGCGCGCCAGCAGCAGCGCAAACAAGGGCAGCGAGATGAGCTCGAGCAGGCTGGTGAGCAGCCCGGCCAACTGGCCGTTGGCGGTGGCGATCTCGAGGAAGAGGCTGAGCGGATCGGCCAGGCGCAGGCCCACGATCTTCTCCGGCGGGCCAAACGGCAGCCCCACGGCCCGCGAAACAACCCACAGCCCGATGACGGCCACGGTTCCGGCCATGCCCCACGCGAACAGCTTGCGGCCGGGCATAAGCAGCGTGGCGCCGGCCAGTGCCACTTGCGCCGCCCCCACCAAAATGAAAAACAGCCCGAAAGGCAGATACTCTTGTAAGTGGTGGGCCACGACCGACGAGTGGATGACGGCGGCGCCCAGCGTGAGCAGGGCAACCGGATAGAGCAGGGCGCGATTGTAGCCGGCGGGGGTTGCGCTCCTCATGGGACCTCCCTGGCGCCTGGCCCAGCAGCGGACGCCGGCTGCGCTGCGCCGTGCCTCAATAAGACACGCGCCGCGGGCAGGCTGCCAATAAACACCAACAGATAGCCCAGCACCTGCAAAATTCCCAACCTGGCGCCATAAGCCAAGGGCCCCATCAGCGGGGCGCTCAAAATGATCAGCCATGCAGCCCAGGCGGGGATGGCACGTGCGCGCAGCAGGGCCGCGCCCAACAACATATAGGCCAGCAAATGCCCCAGGACCCAACCTGCGGCCACCAACAAAATGACTGGGCTGGAGAAATAAGTTTTGGCCAGCAGGGCGTAGCTGGCATCCTGGCCCAGGCGCGCCGCGGTGTCGACTTGGAACATGGTGTCGGCGATGAACCCCCAGGGTATGCTGCCCACCCAGCCGAACACGATCCCGAGCGTGGCCAGCCACGGGGAGCGCGGCCTGGCCAGCAGCCCTAAGCCCAGATAACTGAGGGGATAGAGATATGGAACCATGACATTGAAGAATAAGAAAAGCTGCAGCAACATAGGATTGGCCGCTCGAAAAGCGACAAAAACCGCCAGGGGTTGCGTACTGTTGGGACAGGCCGGGTCGCCATACTGTGGGCAGAGCGCGAACCAACCCGCCAGGCTGAGGGGCGCCAGCAGGATGCAGCCGGCCAGGATCGCCCGCTGCAACCACAGATGGGCGGGCACACGCGCGGCGGGTTGAGCAGCACTTGTGGACACGCCAATAATCTCCATTCAATCGTTGCCCTGATGCTGCTCAGGTAGGGGCGTTCAACTGAACGCCCGACATCGGCGGCATCGGTGCAACACGAAACCGCACCTAGCGTGCTTTTTTGGCGGCGGGCAGGCCGGCAACAATCTCTGCGCGCAGCCGTTCGGCCCAGGCCAGCTCAAGCTGCCATTGATCGAGCTTGAGCCGCATAAAACGCAGGACCGCCTGGCGAAACGGCGAGCTCATGTGCTGTTGTTTCAGTGGGTTCTGGCTTACGTCGCTTTGATCGCTTTGCTTGGTTTGCAGCATCTGCCGGCAATGGGCCAGGTACTGGTCGACCAGGGGCAGCCGCTGCGCCGCGGGTAAAAACTCCAGGTGCAGCGCCTTAATATGAAACAACACGTGATAGGCGCCGGGATGGGCGTCGGTGTCCAACATCAACTCTAGAAAACGCTGGCGCCCGGCCGGCGTGATGGCGAACACGCGCGAGGGCCGATCCGAGGGGAAGGGGCCTCTGGCCGCTCCGGCTGGCTGGATCAGCCCCGCTCGTTCCAGCCGGGCCAACAGCGCCGAGAGCGTGCCCTTGCTGATGCGCTCTTCCGGACCCACAATCTCGTTCGCGATTTTGACGATGCGATAGGCGTGCAACGGCCAATGCATCAACAGGGAGAGCACCAACAATTCGTACATGGCTGAGGGGCGAAGAAGGCCTTCCCGATGGTTCTTTTAGAACTATCGGGTCCAGAATAATCAGTATTGGTGTGTTTGTCAACAGCGGAATTATCTAACCCCAGTCCCCCGAAATGCTTCGCGGCGAGGGGCGCGCCTTACAAGTACGCCAGATCCGGCGAAATGAGCTTCACGCCGATCAATTGGCACAGCAATTCGATATTCGGGATGGCGTTCGCGCGCACCTCGTGTTTGTGGCCGGTGCGCGGCGTCACCTTGAACCGGCCGTTTTCCACTTTGCCGTCCTGGATGGCATCCCAGGCGTAGGTTGTGCCGCCTATCGTCAGCCCGCTCGTGCGCCCCACCGTCACCGGGCCAAAGGTCAGGGCCTCGCCGGCCTGGTAGCGCTGCGCCAGCGGCGGCCCCAGCCGCTCATACACCGGCTTCTGAATGTAGGCTGCCAGCCTCTGAACCTTCTGCAGCGAATCATCCACAATGAGCTTCTCGCCGCTTTGGCTCACCAGCGTGTATTCACATTGCGTGTAATTGCGACGGTAGAGGTTGTTGGTCACAATCGCCGCCACCTCCTCCCAACGCAGCACATGAATCTCGTGGTCCTTGTAGGTCCGGTAAGCCAGCCCATCCTGGTAGCGCACCGCCGCGCGCGCCAGCGGCGTCCCCCAGTTTGGCAGGAGCTGAATGCCCGGCGTCTCCTCGTGCACCTCCAGCGCCGGCCCCAGGCCGCTCACCGCGTCAAACTCCTTCGGCACCGGCACGCTCCCGTCGGGCCGCGGCCGGCCCCAGGCCGGCTTAGGCGTTTCCACATTTTCGACCTGGCCCCCGGCCTCATCTTCCACGGCGCCCTCGTTTTGTTTTTGGTTGTCCGTGCTCGACTGCTGCCGGGCCTTGTCCCGTTGTGATTGTTCATACGCCCGCCGAATGTGCGGCGGCATGGCCTCGACGCTATCGTAGTCGGTTCCCTTGAAGTGTATTGGCGCGCTCATCGGGTTCTCCGGATTTTCGCTTGCCCTGAGTGGCTGATTATAAGCTCGCCGGCCGGCCCCGGAACGGCCGGCCATTCGCCGGGGGGAGACAGACCGGAAATTCAATAGGCCGCGACCTTGTGCAGCAAGGTCGCGGCCTATTGAATTTCCGGCCAAAGGTCACCCGGAGTGGTCATGCCCCACGCGCGCGTTGCGTGTTTCGACGCCATGACATTTTGTTCTAATCGTGCACGCATAGCGTGTCACCCTGAGAGCGGCCGCAATCGCTAGATATTAAGAGCCGGCAGGTGCGCGAAGGGTCTCGGGTTAGTTTACTTAGCCCCATGTCATGAGCAGCGCGGCCGCAATCGCCAGATATTAGTGGCCCGCAGGCGCGCGACTGCGTAGCGCCCCTTTGGGGATGGGCCTCCCGGACAGGATACAGTACCCCATGTCCTGAGCAGCGCTAAGCTCGCGGCTACGACGCGACTTCACCTGCCCCAGAGCTAGACGGTGGGGCCGTGACCGGCGGGGCGATGATCTCGCCGCTGCGGCGCATCCGCAAGACCAGCACGCCCGCCACCACGCCCAACAGCGCCGTGAACAGGATCATCCCGTTGGCGCCCAGCCGATCGACAAACGGGCCGCCCAGGCTGGTGCCGAGGAACTGGCCCAGGCCGAGGAAGACGGAATAGAGGCCCATGATGGCGCCGCGGGTCTCGGCGTGGTTGAGGGTGATATCGGCCAGGTGGGCCAGCGCGGCCGGGGTGAAACCGCTCTGGATGAGGATGCTGACCACCAGCAGGATGGAGAGGGGCAGCACCCACGGGGCGCTCAGCGCGGGCTGCAAGTTGATGAGGAACATCACCAGGCAGGTGAGGAACAGGCCGCCCACCCCGATGAGCATCACGGTGGTCTTGCGCATGCCGGCGTAGATCAGACTCCAGGCGGCGATGCCGACCACAAAGAACACGGCGTAGATGGCGCGGACGTTGCCGGCCTGCATGCTGTTGAAATGGCCCACCAGCAGTTGGCCGGGAAAGGCGCGCTGATCGGTGAGCAGCCGGGCCGACAGGTTGATCCAGACGCCGAGCACGGCGTTGACGGCGATCCAGGCTGGCGCGAAGCCCGCCACCTCCGGGCTGCTGAGTGTTTTCCAATACTGCGCCAGCGTCTCGCGCACTGTGGCGGCCGAAGCCTGGGCGCGGTGCTCCTGGGTGCGGCTTTCGGCCACCCCGAACCAAAGGATGAGCAGGCTGACCAGGTAGCACAGGGCGTTAAGGGCAAAGGCCGGGCTGGTGAGCGGAATGCCGAACACGATGGCGGGCGCGCCGAAGTGCCGCCACAGCCAGCCGCCCAGCGAAAAACCGGCCGCCACGCCGCCGATGGTGACCACCTCGAAGAAGCCCACCAGCCGCGCGCGCAGCCGGGGATCGTCCGTGGTAATGTCAGCGATATAGGCCAGCGTGGCAGGGCTGCTGGTGGCCGTGGACAGGCCTTCCAGCAGGCGCGTGAAGACTAGCACGGCCAGGCTGGTGGTCAGGGCGGTGATTTGCACCGCTACGGCCCCGAACAGCGGCCCGAGCACGATGAACGGTTTGCGGCCATAGCGGTCGCTCAGGCCGCCCAACACCAGCGCGCCCAGCAGCTCGGCGGCGAAGAATGTGGCGATGATGAACCCGCCCAGGGCGTAGCTGATGGGGTAGACGTGGGCGTGCACCAGGGCGACCAGCGGGTTAGTGGGGTCGCGCGCGGCGTCGTTGATGGTGTTGAAATAGAACTGGATATTTTGGCCCATGGCGCCGGCGGCGGCGCGCAGCATCAGGCTGCCCAGCAGCAAGCCGGTGAAGGACAGGATGAGGCGCGTGCGGGCCGAGGGCGCGGGCGTGGTCACTGGCGTGCATTCTAAGGCAGAAAGACGAACGACGGAAGACGGAGGACGGAAGGAGAAGTACCGGAAATTCATACGGCGCCGTGCAGATTGTGTATGCACGGCGCCGTATGAATTTCCGGATCAATCACTACTGGCCTAGCCCCAGGCGCCCTGTCCCTGTGGATTCGGCGTGGGTTGGGCGTTCTCCCAGCCGTTCTGGCGCAGGTACTGCTCCAGTGTGAGCATGCCCGGGTGGACCTGGCGCAGCGCGGCGATGTCGGCGGTGTAGCCTTCGCCGTTGAAGAAGCGGTTCACGGCGAGGAACTCTTGTTGGTCGGCCCACCCGCCGGTCTGCGGCGCGACCAGGGTGACCGGCCGCCCGATCACGCGGGCGAAGGTGGCGGCGATTTCCGTCTCGCTTAGCTCATCGCCGGCCAGCTCGATGGTTTGACCCAGATACTTCTGCGGCTGGGCCAGTACCAGCGCCACGAACGCGGCGATGTCGGCCACGGCCACCAGCTGCATGGTTTTGCCGGGGCGCAGGCCAATGCTGGGCAGGCTGCCGTTCAAGATGGCCGGCCGCGCCCAGGGGGAGTTGTTGTTGTCCATAAAGCCCACCGGGCGCAGGATGGTGTAGGGCAGGCCAGACGCCTGGAGATATTGCTCGATGACGTACTTCGAGTCGAAGTGCTTTTGGCCCTCGCCGCGCTGCGCCGCGCCGACCGAGGAATAGACGAAGTGCTGGATGCCGGCGGCTTTGGCGGCGTCGACCGCCAGCTTGCCCTGGCGCACCTCGCCCTCATAGCCGACGTTGGGCAGCCAGTAGTTTTGAACGGCAAAGACGGCGTCCGCTCCCTGGAAGGCGGCCTCCAGCTCGGCGCGCTGATCCATGTCGCCCGGCATCAACGTGGCGCCCTGGGCCGCCAGGGCTTGGGCCTGGGGCTTGTGAGTGTCGCGCGTCAGGGCGCGCACCTGCCAGCCCTCGGCCAGCATGCGCCGCGCGACGGCGCCCCCCTGTTGGCCGGTGGCTCCATTGACGGCAATCGTTTTGTTGCTCATGTTGTTTTCTCCAATCCTTATCCTTCAGTTTTTACCGATAGACAACGCTCCAAACCAGACGCTACGGCCGAGAGCCGCCCGGTGCGGTGGTGCCCAGCTTCTTGCACAGCGCGCCTAATTGCTGCTGCTCGGCCGCCGTCAGCACGCTCATCTGCTCGACGATGGCGGCGATATGCCCGGGCAGCGTGGCCGCGATCCGTTGCTTACCCTTGCGGGTGAGAGCGATGACGATGGCGCGCCGGTCTTCGGCGGCGCGAGTGCGGGTGACCAGGCCGGCCTTTTCCAGGTTGTCAATCACCAGGGTCATGTTGCCGGGGCTGCGCAAAGTCTTGGCGCCAATCTCGTTCTGGCGCAGCGGGCCCAGATGATACAGGGCCTCCAGCGTGCCGAACTGGCTGGCGGTCAGGTCGCCCAGGCTGCCGCAGCGCATCAGCCGCGCCCCCAGCGTTTCGCTCGCGCGCATCAATTTGATATAAGTATTGAGGGCCAGAACTGCTTTGTCCCGACCGGTATGGTGAGTGGGCATTTGTTTGATGTGAAATTGTTTGATATGTAAGGATTATCGCCCGGTGCGGGCGCGCGGTCAACTAGACGGTTGTAGAGGGTGTATCCGAGTCTTTTGGCCAATGTGCGCCTGCGCCGCGAGGCCCCTCTCCCGAGCGGGCCTGCGGCGTGCTCTGCAAGCCGTATGGCGAAGGCGCCGCGCTTGGGCGAGGGGGTAGGGGGCAAAGGCGCGACTTAGCGCCCGCGCAGATATTTTTCCGGAAAATCATGGGGCCGCGCGTGTACGAAGTACACGCGCGGCCCCATGA
>Ga0070730_10003651_pt1 | contig 13759 bp, 12 predicted proteins | sample Coa_R1_3_FD_66447 | JGI IMG/M metagenome (GOLD analysis project Ga0070730, IMG submission 66447) | Surface soil microbial communities from Centralia Pennsylvania, which are recovering from an underground coalmine fire - Coalmine... | ecosystem: Environmental > Terrestrial > Soil > Unclassified ...
GCATTGTCGATACCGTTGGCGCCCGGGACCGGCCGTACAGGCTGTCGAATCTCCAGCGGTGCTAGCTGGCGTGTCTGTCCGCATCGCTGCGCTCGCTTCGCCTGGCTACGCGGTGCTCGCCGGCGTGTGTGTCCGCATCGCTGCGCTCGCTTCGCCTGGCTGCGCGGTGCTCGCTGGCGTGTGTATCAGCATCGCTGCGCTTCGTCTGGCTGCGCGGTGCTCGCTGGCGTGTGTGTCCGCAGCGCTGCGCTCGCTTCGCCTGGCTGCGCGGTGCTCGCTGGCGCGTGAGTTCTCCTGGTAGATCACCGCGACGTGATTGATCTTCTGCAGCCGTCCGTTCGAGCGTAAAGGCTGGCCGCCAGGCCAATCAGGACCGCCGTGGTGAGGGCCAAACTGGCGATGATGCCGCGGCGGCGGCGGATGAATTTCCGCTCAATGTGGCAGAACGGCGGCGGCCACGGATTAACGTTTAGCGTTTTGGAGCGGCGGCAGCGGTCCGTCGCCAGTTGGGGAGTACCCAGCGACGACCACGGGTCGGTCGGGTCAGCGCATTGCGATAGGCGGTGCCGATCAGCACCCACAACACCCCGGCGACAGGCACCGCGAAGAGCCCGCCGAGGACGCCGGCCAACTGGAAACCTGCAAGTAGCGCGAACATGGCGCCGAGCGGATGCAGTCCGACGGCATGCCCGCTGATGCGCGGCGCCAGCACGTTGTTTTCGACCTGCTGGATCACCAGAAAGAAGAGGAGGACCCAGAGCACCGTCGGGAATGGCAGGAACATGGCCACCAGCACGGCTGGCACCGCCGAGAGAATCGGCCCGAACATCGGCACCAGCTCGAACAGCCCGGCGAGGACACCGAGCACCACCGCATAGGGCAGGCCGAGCAGCGCCATGCCGATGCCGGTCGCCAGGCCGATCAGCGCCGCCAGGGTGAACTGGCCGCGCAGATACCCGCCGAGGACGCGCGAGACGTGATCCTGAAGGAACAACGCCTTCGGCCGGTAGTCGCTGGGGAGCGCGGCCAGACTCCGCTGGCCAATGCCTGGCCCGTCCACGAGCAGGTACAGGGAGATCACCAGCGCGAGCACCACGTCCAGCAACATGCCGCCGACTTCGGCGAGCGTGCCGACGAGGTGCTGCAGCACGTCGGTGCCGCTCTGTTCGACGGCCAGCGCGGCGCGTGCTTTGAGCTGGTCGAGATCAGCCTGGATGCCGTACTGGCCGAGGGTGGTCTGCACCTCGGGCGCGCGCGCTTGCAGGTCGTTGGCGTACTGTGGCAGCGCCGCCACCAGATCGCTCGCCTGGCGCACGAACGGGCCCGCCAGCAGCGTGAGGCCGCCGACCACCACGACGCCGACGAGCACGTAGACCGCCACGATGGCGAGGACGCGGTTGCCGATGCGGCTCGCGAGCAGGCTCACCGGGCTGCTCAGCGCAAAGGCCAGCACCGCGGCGAGCGCGAAGAGCACGAGAGTGTGGAGGATGGGGCTGACGATCTGCCAGAGCACCCACAGGACGGCCACTCCGGCGAGCAGCGTCAACAGAAAAACCAGCAGCCGCTGCCAGTCGCGGTCAAGCAGTCCCTGCCGCGCTGCCGGCGCCCGCTCGATCGGCTCAGGTTGCGTCATGGCTGTAGTGGAGTGTCCCACAGTTCGCCACTTGAGGCCCCGCTTTCGGGCGCACTTGCTAGAGTCTTGTGAAAGCCATGCAGATTTCGGCCGCTCGCATCGCTGCGCTCGCTCAATTCGCAACGCGACCTGTGGGGACAATCGCCATTGCCCCTTCCCGCATGGGTGCTGAACGGAGCGAGCGAAGCGATGCGGGCAGGTGACGACGTAGAGGCGGGGGAGAATTCGTGGTGACGTTGCAAGCGGAATTGACTTCGACTCAGGGCTTTCCGTGCGCGGTCTGCGGCGAGATGGACCGGGGCGCGTATGGGGACGAGGACGACGACGCCTGGCCGACGCGGGTTGGCGCGCGCGTGTGCGCCAACTGTGAGCGTCGGTTTCCCGACTCGCTCGTGGTCGCCTGCTCTGCCACTTCAGGCCGCTTTGGGCTCCGACTCCGGACCGGCGAGATCTGCGAGTTTCAGACGGCCGAGGTCTTCGGCGAGTTCGTGACGCTCACGGCGATTCCCGGCAAGGCCATCATCACGGACGTTCTACCCGCGTCCGCCGAGCAGCTCGACGTCCGCCTCGCCGACGTCGTCTGGTGCACGGTCCTGCCCCAGGAGTAGCCCGGCGGCTGGCACGCGAGATGCCCTAGCGCGGCCGAAAATGGTTTTGCCAACAGAGCCGATCGCCAGTCCGGCAGTCGTAGCATGGCGTACCCGTCACCTGGTCGGCATCATGCTCGCCGCCGGCGTGGTGCTGCTGGGACTCACCTTGCTGGCCCGGCAGAGCGGTCCGAACGCCGTCGACCTGACGGCCACCCTCTGGCTGCAGAGTTTCAAGGCGCCCTGGTTTGCCGACCTGATGTACCTGGTCAGCTGGTTCGGATTCGCCCCCGAAAGCTGGGTCCTCCCGTTTGCCGTCGCCGCACCGTTTGCCGCGCGCGGGCTCTGGCTCGAGGCGCTGTGGCTGCTGGCCTCACAAGCCGCCTCCGGGCTCGACACCATGCTCAAGCAACTCGTGGGCCGCGCACGACCCTCACCCACGCTCGTCGGCGTGGTGGCCACGCTGAATGATCCGAGTTTCCCCAGCGGCCACGTCGTCCAGTACACCGCACTGTTCGGCGGCGCGTTTTTCCTCGTCTACGGCCTCGCCAAACTTTCAGCGTGGCGGACCATCGCCCTCGCGTTGCTGGCGGTGCCGATCGTGCTGGTGGGTCCGTCGCGACTGTACCTCGGCCAGCACTGGCTCAGCGACGTCCTCGGTGGGTACACCGTCGCGGTCCTCTTCCTGGTGCCCTATTGCTGGGCCTACCTCAAGATCCGTGGCACGACCTATGCGTCTAGGCTTACCCGCACTACATGGCAATGGAGCTCGACTTCGAGCAGACGATCAGTCCGTACTTCGGTGCCCAACAATCGATGAAGGTCTCGCCGCGGCTGGTCGCGGCGAACTACATCCTCGAGCTGAGCTCGCAAGAGTTGCAGCAGGCCATCGCGACGGAGCTGCACGATAACCCCGCGCTCGAAGTGGTCGACGTGCCCACCTGCCGGGTCTGCGGGACCGAGATGCGCGGGTCCATCTGTCCCCACTGCATCCAGCAGCAGAAGTCGGGGACTCAGACGTCCGCCAGCGACGGCCACACCGCCAACCCTGACGATGGACCGGAAGGCCGCGGAACGGACGACGAGGAGTTCGATCCGCTGACGCGCGTCGCCTCCGAGCAGACCCTGGCCGAAAAGCTCCTGACCGACATGGGCGCGGTCCTGCCCGAGGAGGACCTGCCCATCGCCGAGTACCTGATCGGCTCGCTGGACGACAAGGGCTATCTGTCCGCGAAAGTCGAGGACATCGCCTTCGCCTTGGATGCCGAGGTCGATCGCGTGCGCGCCGTGCTGCGCGTCCTGCAAGCCGAAGACCCGATCGGCATTGGCGCGCGCAACCTGCGCGAGTGCCTGCTGATGCAAATCGACCACCTCGAAGAGCGCGGGCTCAGCCAGCCCCACGCGCGCGAGATCGTGAGCCTGTTTTTGACCGAGCTGGGCGAGCACAAGTTCGCCCGGATTGCGCACGAGCTGAAGATCCCGCTGCCGTCGGTGTCGGCGGCGTGGGAGTTCGTCAAGCACAAGCTGAATCCGCATCCGGCCCACGGCTTCTCGCCGACCAACTCCAGCGACCGCGACACGCGGGCGATGTACATCACCCCGGACGTCACGATCACGCGGGGCATCGACGACGCGTTCGAGATCGAAGTCATCGAGAGTCGACGGTTTGCGCTGCGCATCAACCCGATGTACACGCGCCTGGCGGCGGACCTGCACCGCAGCAGCGCGAGCATGAATTCGGACGAGAAGAAGCACGTCCAGCAGTACGTCGGCCGGGCCAAGCTGTTCATCGCCAACATCAACCAGCGGCGACAGACGATGTTCATGATCACCACCTGCATCGTCGAGCGCCAGCGCGCGTATTTAGACCACGGGATCCGGTCGCTGCAACCGCTCAGTCGAGCCGGCATTGCCGAAGAGCTGGGCATCCACGAGAGCACCGTCAGCCGCGCCACGGCCAGCAAGTACGCCCTGCTGCCGAACGGCGAAGTCATCCCGTACGCGCACTTCTTCACGCCGAGCCTGAGCGTCAAGGACATCATGAAGGAAACGATCGACAAAGAAGCCAAGCCGCTCACCGATCACGACATCCAGGAGCGACTGAAAGGGCAGGGGATCCACATCGCGCGGCGCACCGTGTCCAAGTACCGCATGCAGCTCGACATCCTGCCGAGCGCGCTGCGGTAATGACCCAAGAGTCGCTCCACCGACCCTGCCGTGGACCCCGCCGGGCAGTCGGAGCCTCGTCCCGCCACCAAGGGTGGGGTGCTGGCGTGAGCGAGCGCAGCGATACGGGCAGCGACACGACGTGGCGACCCGGGCGGCGGGTGCGGGCAGCGACACGACGTGGCGACCCGGGCGGCGGGTGCGGGCAGCGACACGACGTGGCGACCCGGGCGGCGGGCGCGAGCAGCGTTCCAGTGTGAACCAGCTCACTGAACCAGGGTGAAATGCGTCACTGACGACTTGCACCACGGTGCGTAGTTTGGGCGGTGCTCATGGTCAGGGCATCGTCGGCGAAGGGCTCCGCGTTTGTCACGGATGCGTTGCTCCGCAAATCGGTGGTGGTGTGCCAATCGCTGGGTCGTCGTGGAGTGAACGTCTCGGCCGGTAGCACGACCCGTCTGTCACCGGCGTTTTTCTCGCGCTACTGCCGCGAAAGCGTTGTGTATCCGTCACCCAGGACGCAACCTGGCGCATTTGTCGACCGGCTGCTCGAGTACTTGCGCCGCCAGCCCCACGACGTGCTGCTCCCCACCGACGACGCCACGCTGACCGCCGTTTCGGCGCATCGCACCGATTTCGAGCAGCTCACCCGTGTGCCGATCCCCAACGCCCCGCAACTGGCGTATGGCCTCGACAAAGCGCGAGTGATGCAACTTGCCGAGCAACTGGGCATCCCCCACCCGAAAACGTTGCTGCCCACCCGCGCCGACGACGCGGCGGACCTGGCCCGACACGTCACCGGGTCGCTGGTGATCAAGCCGCGGTCCAGCTCTGGCGGTCGCGGCATCGCGTACCTCGGCCCCGACGACAACGTGGCGCACACGTGGACGCAGGTGCACGCGCAACACCCGTTTCCGATGGTCCAGGCGTGCATCCCGGCCGGCCCGAAGTTCGATGTCGGCGTGCTGATGGATGCGCGTGGTCATGCCGTCGCCTCGTTCGTGCAGAAGGAGTTGCGCCATTTCCCAATGCGCGACGGACTCAGCACGATGCAAGAGAGCGTGTGGCGCCCGGACCTCGTCGAGCGGGCGGTCACCCTCCTCCAGACGATCGGCTGGTACGGCCTCGCCGAGGTAGAGTTCATGGAGGACCCGCGCACCGGGGAAGCCCTGCTCCTGGAGGTCAATCCCCGCTTCTGGGCGTCGATCCAGCTCGCCGTCGCGTGTGGCGTCAACTTTCCGTTCCTGCTCTATCAACTGGCGACCGGCCAGCGGTTCCGCGACACGCACAAGTACGCGATTGGCCGCCGGTGTCGCTGGCTGATCCCCGGCGACTGCCTGCATTTTCTGGTGAATCCGCAACGCCTGCGACTGGATCCACCGTTCTTCCAGTTTCGTCCGGGTCCGAGCCGTACCGAGACGGTCTACGACGGGTTTTACCCCGAGGACCGCCGCGCGACACTGGGGCTGCTGCTGTCGACCGCCCACTACCTGTTCGATGCCGATGTGTGGACCATGCTTCTGCGCCGGGGTGAACGCGCCGGAGCGCCCGTGCTTGGACGCGCCGCGCTCGGCAATCGCATACCGGACATGTTGCGTTCACGAGAGGCCGCGTAGGCGCAGCCGTGACCATGCGCGTGCGGGTGGTCCGTTCGATCCACGACCTGGACGAAGAGCGGTGGGACTCGCTCGGCGGAGTCGAGCTGAGCATGACGCACCGCTGGCATCGGGTCATGGAGGCCAGTCGGCTCGCGTACCGTCCGCGCTACCTGCTGGCGGAGGATGAGCGCGGCCCGCTGGTGGGCATTGTCGCCGATACCAACCAGGCGTCCGGGCGGTCGCGTATGGTCGATATGCTCGTCCGCCCGCTGACGCTGGTCGTCGGCGCACCATTTTCGAGCCGCCACTGCGGCATCGTCAGGCGTCCCGACGCGTCGATCGACCACGTCCATCAACTGCTGGCGCAGTTGTCCCGGAGTGAGCGGCGGCCGCTGCTCGGCGTCGCCAACGTGGGAGCACCGGCATTGCCTGACTGGTCTGGGCGCGGGTTCCATGCGCGCGCACAACCACCGCGGATGGTCCTGGAGCTCACCGCGGCAACGTACGAGCAGTACCTGGAGGACTTGCCCAAGCGGCACCGTCAGGAGGTCCGCCGCGTCCGACGGCGGGCGTCCGAGGCCGACGTCACCCTCAGTCAGGCCCCACTCCACGGGCAAGCGGCCGGACTATTGTATCCGCTCCTGGCTGAGGTCTCGGGACGGCACGGGTCGCGCCTTTTCTCACCGGAGGTCTTCCCCGCGCTTGCCCGGGAGCTGCCCAGCGAGGTGATGGTGTTCTGCGCGGCGGTGCACGGGGAAGTCGCCGGTTTTGTCCTGGCAGTGCAGACGGGCAGCGCGATCCTGGCCGTGCTGGCCGGTCTGCGCTACGCCCTTGCCTACCCGAGCTCACTCTATTTCGTGCTGATCGATGAGCTTGTCCGCTGGAGTCTCGAACACGGCGTCCAGCGCATTCACGCGGGCATCTCGAACGAGGCCCAGAAGCAGCGCCACGGCTTTCAACCCCATGCCCGCTGGCTGTGCGTGCGGGCGTTTCCAGATTCCTTGAACTGGCTCGCCGCCAGAGCTACCTGACGGAGGCTTCTCAGAAAGATCCCATCATGTACATCCTGGGTATCAGCCGCCACCATGATTCAGCTGCCGCGCTCCTGAAGGACGGGCAGATCGTTGCGCTTGCCGAAGAGGAGCGTTTCAACCGCCAGAAGCACTTCGACGGCTTTCCGACCCGGGCGATTCAATTCTGTTTGAACCAGGCTGGGATCGGCCTCGGCGACATCGATCATGTCGCGTACTTCTGGCAGCGCTGGCCCGAGATTGTGCACGGGCTGCGCCACTTTGTCCGCTACGCACCGGGAACATTTGCCGTCTTCAAATCCGCCGCGGGTGGCGGCACCCCGACCCGGCCAAAGGGCCTGGTCGCCACCCTGGCCAGCGACGGTGAGCAGCGCCATCCCGACGACTATGACGTGGGCGGCGCCATGCTGCTCCACATCAAGCGCACGTTCACGCTCCGTCAGACGCTAAAGGAGGCCCTCCGCTACACCGGCCCGCTGAAGTTCGAGATCCATCTGGTCGACCACCACCTGGCGCACGCCGCCAGTGCGTATGTGTCCTCGCCGTTCGACGAGGCCGCCATATTCAGTGTCGACGGTGTCGGCAGCGACGGCACCTGCACGCTGCTTGGCGTCGGCCGGGGCAACTCCATCCAGGAACTGCGGCGGGTCAAGTTTCCCCACTCGCTCGGGGCGCTGTATTCGACGGTGACTGGCTATCTCGGCTTCAACCCAACGCGCGACGAGGGCAAGGTGATGGGCCTGGCGCCCTATGGCATGGACCGTTATGTGGGGCAGTTCAAACAACTGGTTCGCCTCGGCCCGGACGGCACCTACGAGCTTGACCTTAGCTGGTTCAACCACCACCTGACCGGCAAGCATGCGGTCTCCCAGAAATTTCTCGACACGTTCGGTCCCGCGCGACAGCGTGGGCAGGCGCAGATTGACCAGCACTACGCCGATGTCGCCTTCGCACTGCAGCGCACGCTCGAAGAGACCGGTTTGCACATCGCGCGCTGGCTGCATTCGGCCACTGGCCTCCGCAAGATCTGTCTGGCTGGTGGCGTTGCCCTGAACAGTGTCATGAACGGCCGAATCCTGCTCGAGACACCGTTCGAGCATTTCTTCGCTCCGCCAGCGTGTTCGGACGCCGGCACCGCCGTTGGCGCGGCGCAATACGTATCGACGTGCAAACTGGGTCTTCCGCGCTCGGAGGGCGACTACGTCTATCTCGGCCCCGAGTTCTCGGAGACAGAGATCGAGTCGGTCCTGCGCGACAGCGGCCTGGCGTATCACCGGCCCGCGGACATCGCCGCGCTCGCCGCCCAGCAGATCGCCAGCGGCAGGATTATCGGTTGGTTCCAGGGACGGATGGAGGCCGGCCCGCGGGCGCTCGGCAATCGCTCGATCCTGGCCGATCCACGCGACCCGGAATCGAAGTCACGCCTGAATGAGAAGATCAAGCATCGTGAACCGTTCCGCCCATTTGCCCCGTCGGTGCTGCTCGAACGCGCCGGTGAGTACTTCGTGAGCGACTATCCGTCGCCAGTCATGTTGCTGGTCTACGACGTCCTTGGCGAACGGCGGGCCGAAGTGCCGGCCATCACGCATGTCGACGGCACCGCTCGGGTCCAGACGGTCGTCCGCGCTGAGAACCCGGAGTACTGGAAGGTGATCAAGTCCTTCGAGGCGCTCACCGGCGTTCCCATGCTCGTCAACACGTCGTTCAATGACAATGAGGAACCGATCGTGTGCGCGCCCGAAGACGCGATCCGCTGCTTTCGCAAGACCGACCTGGACGGCCTCGCCATCGGCCCGTTCTGGGTGGCCAAGAACGGGCAGCCGTGAGTCTCGGACTCGCACTCGGACACGGTCGAGCCGGATTCGGGCGCAGCCGGGTCGCCGCGGGTTGGCTGTGGGTCGTCCCGGCGCTCCTCGGCGGAACCGTGACCGCGCTGGTGATGCTGGTCCTGCCGCCGGATCGGACACTCCACGGTGTGGGCGATTTCCTGCTCAAAGTGAGCCCGCTGGTCTGTGCGGTGGCGACGATCGCGGTCTTTCCACGGCGACCGGTCTGGACGGTGGTGTTGCCCGTCGTCAGCTTCGTCGTCTACCTGGGGTATATCGACTCGGCGTTCTTCATTCAGGTCGATCGACTCGTGCAGGCCGCGCAGGTCCACGCCGAGCAGGCCCAATTTTCGGCATACTATCGGTTTTCAATCTTTGCGAACGCCTTTGTCGTCCTCTCGGGGCTCTTCGCGTTCCGTATGGGCGGTGGAACGAGCGCACAGGTGGTCAAACTCGGTTGCGCGGGTATCCTCGTGCTCCTGTCGGGCCTGAATGACCTGACGATGTGGGCCATGTACGACTGGCCCGGCGGCCTTCGCCCGGATGCCTTCGACTGGGCGTCGCACGTCAGTATTTTCCTGGGGCGCGAGCCGCATCTGGCCGACATGCTGGCCTTCGCCGCCGTCCACCTGGTCTTGATTATTGCCGTTCTGCGATTGCCCGTCGAGCGGTGGATCCCAGACCGCTCGTAAACCAGCGCCAACCCAGCGCCTGCTGCGTGCGCCGCATCAGGAGTGTTGCCAACACCAGGTGCGACACGACATAGCCAGCGGCGGCACCCTCCAGGCCGAACCGCCACGTCGCTGCCAGTACTACTGGCGAGGCGACCAGCAGCGACTGCAGCACGCTCGCTGCGCAGCCGCGCTGACGGTCGGCGGCCTCGAGGACGCTGATGAGCACCACGGTGAGGAAAACGGGCGGGATGCCGAAGGCGATCACCTGCAGTACCGTGACAGACGGCTGGTACTGGGGACCGTAGAGCAATGGCACGCCGACGGGCGCCGTTACATACAGCGCCACGGCGAGCGGCACGCTCACCAGCGTCGTATAGCGCACCAGCTGTGAAGCCAGGCGTTCGAGGTCGGCGATCCCGCGCTGCGCCAGGCGGGTCAACTGGGGCAGCGCCACGGCGGCAGCCGCGACCGGGAGATTGGCCAGCGCCAGCACGAGATTGTAGACACTGCCGAACCAGCCAGCGTCAGCCTGGTCTCTCAGCAGTCCGACCATGACCAACGCCTGGCGATCGAGCACCAGCACGCCGATGACCGTGACCGCGAAGGTGAGATTGGCACGCGCGAGGCGCAGCCAGCTGTCGGGACGCCAGCCATAGCGCGGGCGTATCCCGATGCGGTGGAGGAGCGTGTAGCCGCACACCAGCGCGATAATGGTCGCGCCCGCGTAGATGGCGGCGACCCAGACAATGCTCTGAGTGACGGTGCAGGCCACGCTGGACGCCACGGCGATCGCGCCCATCTGGGCACTCAGCAGACCGGCCTGAGCCCGCATCCGACCGTGTCCGCGCAGGAGGGCACACGTCAACTGCAGGTAGGCATAGCCGGCGCCATAGACGGCCAGCAGCAGATACATTCCACCGCCCGCGTGGGCGGTGGACTCTGCCAGGAGTCCGGCTGCCACGGCCAGCGGCAGCGCTGGCAGCCGCACCAACACCGCGTCCCCGAGCTGCCAGTCCAGGTCGCTGGGCGCGCGCGCGATCTCTCGAACCAGGAAGTCATCCAGTCCAGGATTGACGCACAGCGCAAACAGCACGGCGAGGGTGAGTCCGACGGTGAACGTTCCGAACTCACTCGGTCCGAAGACGCGCATCAGAATGGCCGTCGCGGCAAAGCCCACGCCGCGGACAAATACGCTCCCCAGGACGAGCGAAACGAAGCCTTTGAACAGGTCAGTAGTCACGGCAGCTACGCGCGGCTCAGCGCTGGGGGTGTCGCCGAGGAGTACGTGGGGTCAACCGCGGCGCGCCCCGCGACCAGTCGGGCGGCCCTGCCGACCAGCGACGCTGGCACTGGACGCATGACCGCCATCGCGCTGAAGCGTTCGTGCGGGACCGCGCCGAAACTCCGCTTGATCGCGCCGGATGTCGGACCGAGGACCAACCGGCTTATCCCCAGCTCGATCGCGAGGCGGATCGATTCAAGCATGAGCATCTGGTAGGTGGCGGTGCCCCAGCTACGTGCGTAGTCCAGGCCAATCCATTTCGCGAGCAGTGCGTCGCCGTCCCTGAGCAGGACGGCGCAGCCGATGAGCTCGCCGCGCCGGCGCGCGGCGAGCACGTGCACGTCGTCGCCGAGGATCGCCGTCCCGCGCCCTACGAGGTCGGCAACGTAGATATCCTGCGTGCCGTGACGCTGCAGAACCTCACCGATGAGCGCGCGCACGCGGGTCGCGTGTGACTCTGGCGCCCGCAGTGGCTCCACCCCGATAACCTCGCGTTCGGCTCGGCGTCGAAGACGCCCGATCTCGCGACGGTGTGGGCCCGGCAGGTGGGCGACGTAGGCGTCGAGTGTTGGCCAGCTGATCGGTAGTACCTGGTCGGCCCAGTGACTGTGCTGCCGAAACCCGCCGCGCTGCAGGTCGGCCCACAGGCCGCGATCGGTCGAGAAATCCACGGTCGACAGCAGCGCGCGCTCCTGCAGCATCAGCCGCCGCATGGCGCCGAGCAGCACCTGGACCGGCTGGGTGCGCGGTGACCCGGGCCGCACGCGGATCCCCGTTTCGGACGAGAGCGGTACGGCACACCGCAGCCAGCCAAAGGGCCGCAGGACCCAGCCCAGACGCCGCTGGAGCGCGCGGTTTCCGAAGCGACGGCCGATCGAGCAGATCGCGGCCGCCTCGAGCTGTCCCTGCCGGCGCACCAGCACATACCGCGGCTCGTGCCCGCTGAGGATGTTCTCGGCCAAGCGCAGCCACCGGTGGTTCACGAAGCTCTGCCCACGGCAGAGGTCGTCCCACGTCGCGGCGTCGACCTGGTCGATGGTGCGAACGACTTCGACGGTCAGCTCGTGCATGCGTTCCCGGGCGCCGCCAGTATCCGTCAAGCGTCGCTTCCGCGCTGTGAACTGCGTCACTTCGCGGCCGCGCCCCGGTAAGCTGACGGGCAATGCCCAAATTCGTCTTTGTGCCCCCGCAGGGCGACGTGACGCGCGGCTGGGCGGCTGCGCTGGCAACGGCCGTGCCCGAACTGGAGGTCGTGGTCGCCGAGACCGACGCCCAGGCGCGCACCGAAATCAGCGACGCCGACGCAGCATTTGGCACGCTCCAGCCCGATCTATTGGGCCTGGCGACAGGACTCAAATGGCTGCAGGCGCCCGCGATCGCGCCGCCGCCAGGCTATTTCTCGCCCGAGCTCGTCGCCCACCCGGTGGTCGTCACCAACTTTCGCGGCATCTTCAACGAGCATATTGCCGCCCACATCATGGCGTTCGTGCTGGCTTTCGCCCGCGGTTTGCCCAGGTACTTTTTACAGCAGGTCAACCACGCCTGGGCCCCAGCGCCGCTGGACACCGGCGTCGTGCATCTGCCCGAATCGACGGCGCTGATTGTTGGAGTCGGGGGCATCGGCGCCGAAGCAGCCAACCTGTGCGCCGCGTTCGGGATGCGGGTCATCGGCGTCGATGCCCGGCTCGCGACCAGACCCGAGAGCGTCGCCGAACTGCATCCGCCAGGGGCGCTCGACGACGTACTGCCGCGGGCCGACTTTGTCATCCTGACCATCCCCCACACGCCCGAAACCGAGGGTCTGATGAATGCCGCCCGGTTCGCCCGCATGAAGCCCTCGGCGTTTTTCATCAATATCGGTCGCGGCAAAACGACTCGGCTGGACGATCTGGTCGCGGCGCTCCGCGCCGGCAGGATCGCCGGTGCCGGCCTGGATGTCTTCGAGCAGGAGCCCCTGCCCGCGGACCATCCCCTCTGGGACACGCCGAATGTGCTGCTGACGCCGCACACCGCCGGCTTCGGGCCCTACCTGGACGATCGGCGGCAAGAGATCATCGTCGACAACGCCCGACGCTTCGTCCACGGCGAGCCGCTGCGGAACGTGGTCGACAAAGCGCACTGGTTCTGACCATGTTTCAGCAACTCCGACTTGGACTTGCCGAAGCAGAGCGCGCCCGCGACGCGATCCTCGCTGCGCTGACCACCTCGGACAGCCCGATCGCGCTGGCCATCGCGGACGAGAACGGTGTGCCCATCCTGCTGCTGCGCCAGGACGGTGCCCCGGCACGGATGCTCAGTCGGGCGCGCTCCAAGGCGTATACCAGTGCCACGCTGAGCCTTGACACGGTTGAGTTTCGCGACCACCACGTCAAAGCCACACAGCGCACTCTCGACGACTGGGGAGATCCGATGCTGACGACACTCCAGGGCGGTCTCGCCATCCGGGTGAACGGACGCGTGGTCGGCGGGATCGCGATGAGTGGCAACACGACCATGCGCGATGAGGCGCTGGCCCGCGTGGGACTCGAGGCTTTGGGGCGGTCGACGTGATCCAGCGCCGGTCGATCGGCCTGGCCGATGCGCAGGTCGCGGTGGCGGCGGTACTCGAAGCCGCCCGTCCGAGTGACGGCGCGCTGGCGATCGCCGTTGTCGACGACGATGGCAACATGGTGTATCAAGTCCGCCAGGACGGGGCCGGGCCGGTGCAGGTCCGGGCCGCCGAACGCAAGGCCTATACCGCCGCGTACATCGGGCGTGATACGTCGATGTGGCGCTTGCAGATCCGGCACGACGGGCGGACGGTTGCCGACTGGGCCAACCCCCAGTTGACCACGCTGCACGGTGGCTGGACCTTACGGCGGTCGAGTCAGGTGATCGGCGGGCTGGGCGTGAGCGGGTCGGGAGACGAGGAGCGCGACGAACAACTCGCCCTGAGAGGGGCCGAGGCCGCGGCCCAGCTCGC
>Ga0070730_10003653_pt1 | contig 13752 bp, 12 predicted proteins | sample Coa_R1_3_FD_66447 | JGI IMG/M metagenome (GOLD analysis project Ga0070730, IMG submission 66447) | Surface soil microbial communities from Centralia Pennsylvania, which are recovering from an underground coalmine fire - Coalmine... | ecosystem: Environmental > Terrestrial > Soil > Unclassified ...
TTTGATAGGCAGCGATTCGCTCGAAGTCGTCGCATCGGTGCTGTTCAAAGCCATTGACGTGCGAGCGCGGGTGAAGACCGACGGCTTCGCCGGCACCGCCACCTTCACGGATGCGACGCATACGACCACCAGCACGGTGACCGCGACCCGCTCGTATTGCGTCGGTTTTGGAATCAAGCCCGGTGCGGTTTAAGAGGCGCCCGGCGTTGACCCAGGACCAGATTCTCACTGAGAGGGTGAGGGTGGCGCTCCGGCGGCTCCCTCGCGTGGCCGAACGGAAGATGTTCGGCGGGATCTGCTTCATGGTGAACGGGAAGATGTGCATCACCGTGGGCCACGGTCGTCTGATGTGCCGGATCGACCCAGAGCAGCACGAGGCGGCGGTTGCGCGGAAGGGAGCACGGACGGTCCGCATGAGGGGGCGAGCGTACCGCGGCTTCGTCCACGTACGGGCGGAGGCCGTCAAGACCCAACGCGCTCTGCACTACTGGGTTGGTTTGTGTCTCGCCTTCAACGGCCGTGCGAAGTCGTCCCGGAAGCGCCCAGCATCCAGATAACTCCGCTGAATCATGGGGTCGCCGATTCGCTAGCTTTCCCGCATGCCTCGACCCGTCCCTGAGCTCCTTGCCCCCGCCGGAAGTCTCGACGCCGTTCGTGCCGCCCTCGGCAACGGCGCCGATGCGATCTACCTCGGCGTCGACAAGTTCAACGCCCGGGACGAGGGCGCCCAGCTGACCCTGGACGACCTCGAGCAGTCGTGCCGCCTGGCGCATGCGCACGGAGCCAGGATCTACCTCACCTTCAACATTCTCTTCAAGCCCGCCGAGCTGCGCGGCGCACTGCATCACCTCGGCGAATGCATCGACCGCGGCATCGACGCCGCCATCGTCCAGGACCTCGGCGCCGTACGCCTCATTCACCAGGTGTACCCCCACCTGGAAGTGCACGGCTCCACCCAGATGACCGTCCACGACGAGCGCGGGGCCCGCGTGCTGCGCGACCTGGGGTGCGACCGCGTCGTGCTGGCGCGCGAGAACACGCTGGACGACATCCGCGCCATCCGGCGCGCGGTTCCGGACCTCGTGCTGGAAACCTTCATCCACGGCGCGCTCTGTATCGCGTATTCGGGGCAGTGCTTCATGTCGGGCATGATTTCAGAGCGCAGTGCCAACCGGGGTTCCTGTGCCCAGTCGTGCCGAAAGGACTACGTACTGAAGGATGCCGCCGGTGGCTCGGAGCTGGATCGCGGTTACCTGATCTCCGCCCGGGACCTGGGGGCGTGGGAGCACCTTGCCGACATCGCCGACGCGGGTGTCCACACACTCAAGGTCGAGGGCCGCAAGAAGAAACCCGAGTACGTGGCGACGGTGACGCACGGGTACCGCACGTTCCTCGACCGGCTGGCCGCGGGGGACCCGCGTCCGCCCAGTCCCCAGGACGTCCAACCCCTCGTCCAGATCTTCTCCCGCGGGTTCACCGGCGGGATGTATGGCGGCCGCGCGGGACGGGACTACGTGACCCGAACCCAACCGGACAACCGGGGCGCGGTGCTCGGCGAAGTCATCGGGCGTCAAAATGACGAACTGATCATCGCGGTCTCTCAGCCGATCCTGTCGGGTGACGGATTGGGGTTCGAGCATCCCGATGGGCCGGTGAAAGGGAACCGCGGCTTCGGCGTCCGGAGCGTTCGCACGCTCGGGCGGCAGCAGGGGAAGGTCCGGCAGGCGATCAGGCCGGCGGAGGATATTCCGGTGGGCTGGACGGTGGTCCGCTCCGCCGAAGCCGCCTTGCTGACCCGCGCCCGTGAGAGCTTTGCTGCCGTGCCCACGAAGGGGGAGCCCGAACGCTCTCGAGTGGACGTCGCAGTCCTGGGATCGGTCGGCGGGCCACTCACACTCATCTGCCGTACCGCAACGGGTGAAGCCACCGTGTCGAGCGCCATCGCGCTCGCGCCCGCGACTCAACACGGGCTGGACGAGCCGCGCCTCCGCAGTCAGCTCGGCCGCCTCGGAGAAACGCCCTTCGTCCTGGGGGACCTCGATGTGACTGGCCTCGGCGCCGGTCTCTTCGTACCAGTGAGCGTCCTCAATGATCTGCGACGGCAGGCCGTCGAGGTTCTGAGCGGACAAGCGGCCGGAGTCGTTGGGAGGCGCCATGACGACCGTCATCGGGCCATCGATGAGGCCCTCGCCGGCGTGGTGGCCACCGATCGTGACGACGTCCCTGTGCCGCGGCTCGTCGCCGAGGTCTGGCGCATCGAGGACGCGCGGGTGGCGGCCGGCGCTGGTGCCGAGGAGATCTCGCTGGATGTCTTTCTCCGCCATCCCATGCCGCCGGTGGCGCGCGTCAGGGATCTGGCCGCCGAGCTGTCGGAGCGGGGCGTTTCGTTCCGGCTCCGCACTCCGACCATCGTCAGGCCCGCCGAACGGAAGCACGTCGAGAAGTGGCTCGACCTCGACATGCCGCTGGTCAGTGGACATCTGGGTATGGTCGCCGAGCTGGCCGCCCAGCGGCGCGACGTGGTGGCGGACTATGCCGTGAACGTCTTCAATCAACACAGCGCGGCCGAGGTCTTCCGGCTGGGTGCGCGCCGGATCGTCATGTCCGTCGAGCTGACGGGAGACGAGATGGCGCAGGTGGCCGCACCCTGGAGCGGCAAGGGCTTCGAAGTGTTCGCGTACGGCCGGCCCGAAGGGATGACGATCGAGCACTGCGTGCTGTCGGCGGCGTTCGACCGGGAGGTCACGACCTGCCGTGACCTCTGCGTTCAGAAGCATACGAATGTCGAGCTCACCGATCCCGCGGGGTATGTGTTTCCCGTGGCGACCGACTATGCCTGCCGCAACCGGCTGCTGCACTCGCGCCCGGTGGATGGGTCCACGTATCTGCCGGACCTGTGGCGCGCCGGATTCCGCACCTACCGGCTGGTGTTCAACGTCCCGGGCGATCCGGTGGCGCGAGTGACCGCCGCGTATCGGGCGTCGCTCGACGCTCTGGTCGAGGGCCGAGCGCCCGATCCCGGGGCGGTGCGGGCGGTGACGGGGCGCGAGTATACGCGGGGCCATTTCGCCCGCGCTGTGTGAGGGCCAAAAATTGCGTGTTCTGACTCCCCTCGAGCTCCTGACGGCGATCCTCTACGGCTACCTCGGCACAGCGTTGCCGTGGAACTCGACCTTTTCGATCGTCCAGGGTCTCCATTTCGTCGTGGTGTGCCTGGCGGGGATCGCGATCGGTGTAGGGGCTTGGCAGCGGGCACGATGGGTGTCGAAAGCCGCCGTGTTCCTCGCTGCCTGGGTGGGTATTCCGACGTTCGCGAGTGCGGCAGGCGTCGTCCGAGTGATCACCCAGCACGCCAGTCCCGCGGTCGGCCTGTCGTTCGGGATGGTCCTCCTCGGCGCCATCTGCCAGCTCCTGGCGTTGATTCTGGCGTTGCAGGGTCTGGAAGAGCGAAAGGCCTAGCATGTAAGGACTTGGATGCTCTTGCCTCAGGGGCCCCGGGATGCCATTCTGTGCCCCCGCGCCCCTGACTTGAACCCCTTGGGAGCCTCTCTTGCGCCACCACCTGCTCCTCGCCGGCCTTGCCGTCGCCGCGTTGCCTCTCAGCCTTTCTGCCCAGCGGCCTGAGCGCGAAGTCTTCACCCACGCCGATACCATCCGCGGCTCCAACACTCCCGAACGGGCCTGGTGGGACGTCACGTTCTACGACCTGCACGTGGCGGTGAGCCCATCCGATTCGAGCATCAAGGGTTGGAACGGCATCACGTACCGGATCACGGGCCCGTCGAAAGAGATGCAGATCGACCTCCAGGAACCGCTCCAGGTCGACAGCATGCTCCAGGATGGGAAGAAGGTGACCTACCGCCGGGACGGGAACGCGTTCTACGTGACGCTCACGGCGCCTCAGCCGAGCGGATCGGTGAAGACGGTATCGGTCTATTACCACGGCCGGGTGCGCGTCGCCCGCCGCGCGCCCTGGGATGGCGGGTTCGTCTTCGCCAAAGACTCCCTCGGCCGCGACTGGATCGCGACGGCCTGCGAGGGCCTCGGCGCCAGCGTCTGGTGGCCGAACAAGGACTATCTCGCCGACGAGCCCGACAGCCAGCGGATCGCCATCACGGTACCCGATCCGCTGCAGGACGTCTCCAACGGCCGTCTTCGGAGCACGACGCACAACAAGGATCACACGACCACGTACGAGTGGTTTGTGACGGAACCGATCAACAACTATGACGTCGCCGTGAACGCCGCGGTCTACGCTCACTTCGAACAGGACTACGCGGGTGAGTCCGGCAAGCTCACGATGAACTTCTGGCCTCTCGCGTATCACCTCGATACCGCGAAGGTCCAGTTTCAGCAGTCCGTCACCATGATGAAGTGCTTCGAGCACTGGTTCGGCCCGTACCCATGGTACAAGGACGGGTATCAGCTGGTGGAAACGCCGCACCTCGGCATGGAGCACCAGAGCGCCGTTGCGTACGGCAATCACTACAAGGACGGCTACTACTCCGCGGCGACCGGAACCGGCATCGATCTGTCGCGCTCAGGCCAGGGATCGAACTGGGACTTCATCATCGTCCACGAATCCGCGCACGAATGGTTCGGCAACAGCATCACGGCCAAGGACCAGGCGGACATGTGGATCCACGAGGGCTTCGCCAACTACTCGGAGAACCTCTTCGTGGAGTGCCTGCGCGGGAAGGAAGCGGGCGCCGACTACGTGATCGGCACGCGCTTCCAGGTGCGGAACGACGCGCCGATCATCGGACCCTACGGCGTGAACCGCGACGGATCCGGCGACATGTACTACAAAGGCGGCAACCTGCTGCACACCATCCGTCAGCTGGTGAGCGACGATGACAAGTGGCGGGACATCCTGCGCGGACTGAGTCACACGTTCTATCACCAGACCGTCACGACGCAGGACATCGAGAACTACATCAGTACTCGGGCCGGGATGAACTTGTCGACAGTGTTCGACGAGTACTTGCGGACGACGATGATCCCGGTCTTCGAGTACAAGATCGCCGACTCCACGCTCACGTACCGGTGGGCGGACGTCGTTCCGCGCTTCGACATGCCGATCCGGGTGACCCTCTCCGACGGCAGCTACACGCTCATTCATCCGGCTGCCGGGCTTCAGCAGGTCGCGGTGCGTCTCGCGTCTCCCGACGCGTTCCACGTGGACCCGAACTTCTACGTGTACACGTCGCGGGTGGTGGACTTCACCGGAGGGAAACCCGTCACCGGAGGGACGCGATGAGCCGTGGCGCCATCGGGGTGAAGTCGAAGTGGGCCCGGCTGCGGGACGACGTGAACGTCCGCCTGCGGCGCGGCATGTGGTACCGGGTCCTCGACGAGGGTGAGCTCGAGTGCGTGATCGAGGTGGGCGGGAAACCGAAATCCATCCTCCGGGCCATGATCGAGATCGTGAGCCGTCCCCACCCCAAGTGGACGGTGGTGCGCGCGCCCAAGACCGGCGCCCGCGCGTCCCTCGGTGATCCGTACGGCGTCTGCCCGTCCTGCGGCGAACGGTCCAAGCTCGGCAAGGCGAAGCGACTCAAGTGTCCCTCGTGCAAGTGGGAGTTCGAGGTCGCGTGGGACGAGGGATACCTCACCTAACAGCGCATCTCGTCGTCAACCCGGCCGCCGGCCGGGGCACCGCCCGTCGGCTCAAGGACCGGGTGGCGCGGGCATTCCAGCGCGAAGGCTGGTCCGTCGAATCCGTCGATACGCGGGGTCCGGGGCACGGATCCACGCTTGCCGCTGAGTTCTCGCGCGCGGGCGCGGAGCGCGTGATCGCGGTCGGCGGGGACGGCATCGTGCACGAGGTCGCGAACGGCCTGCTTGCGGCGGGCGGGCGAGCGGCGCTGGGCGTCGTGCCCGCGGGGTCCGGGAATGATTTCGCGAAGTTGCTGGGAGTGCATGGCCACGCGCCCGAGCCGGCGGTCCGGCGTATCGCGTCGGCCACGGTGCGGCGCTTCGACGCGGGGAAGGTGGCGGGGGAGTACTTCGTGAACACGCTCGGGTTCGGATTCGGCCCTGAAGTGGTGCGAATCCGGAATGGCATGCCGGGCTTGAAGGGGTTCCTGTCCTACCTGGTGCCCGTGCTGAAGGCCTTCTCGGGGTTCGAGCCGCCGGTGCTGGAGGTCAGGGCGGGGGCGTCGAGGGAGCAAGGGCCCGTTATGATGGTAGAGGTATGTAACGGAACCACGGCGGGCGGGAGCTACCGGTTTGCCCCTGCTGCCGACCCGGCCGATGGCGTTCTCGACGTCTGTGTCATTCGGCGCGTGGGACTGGTGCGGTTTCTGACGGCCTTGCCCAGAGTAATGAAGGGGACGCACGGAACGATGCCTGAGGTGAAGTTCCTGCGCGCCCGGGAGATCACGATTTGCGGAGAGGAACCGCTGGTGATGCACTTGGATGGCGAGCTGCGCATGCCCGGCACCCGGGAGTGCACCATCATGGTGGAGCCCGGGGCGCTGCCGGTGCTGGTGGCATCGTGAGGACTTTGCTTTTTCTTGGCCTCTTAGCGGCCTGGCCACTTGGCCTCTTTGCGCAAGACTCGACCCGCGCCGTCCCCACGTCACCCGACACCTTGCATGAGGTGCGCGCCGTGAACGCCCTCTGGCGCTCGATGCTCTTGCCGGGGTGGGGTCAGGCGGTGACGCACCGGAACGGCACGGGAGCGGCATTCGCCGCGTGGGAAGGGGTCACGATCATGATGACCCTGAAGGCCCACCAGGAAGCCAACTACTTCTCGCGGACCGGTTCGCCCAACGTGCACGCCAAGCGCCAGGAAGTGCAGGACTGGACCGTGCTCTGGATCTTCAACCACCTGTTCGCGGGCGCCGAAGCCTTCGTGTCGGCCCATCTGCAGGATTTTCCCAAGGACCTCCACTTCCAGGCCTTCCCGCGAGGGGCCGGCATCTCCATCCCGATCGGCCGCTGGTGAACGACGCCCCCCTCGGCGTCTTCGACTCCGGCCTTGGCGGACTGACGGTGGCGCGCGCCCTTTTCGAGCGGCTGCCGCGGGAATCCGTCATCTACTTCGGCGACACCGCGCGGGTCCCCTACGGACCGAAGTCCGCGGACACCGTCCGGCGCTACTCGAGCGAGATCCTCAAGTTCCTGCTCGAACGTGGCGTCAAGATGGTCGTCGTCGCGTGCAACACCAGCACGGCACACGCGCTCGATCATCTCCGGAAGATTTCCCCCGTTCCGGTGATCGGCGTGATCGAGCCAGGCGCCCGCGCCGCCGTCGCCGCCTCCAAAGGCGGCACGCTCGGCGTCATCGGGACCTTCGGTACGATCTCGTCGGGCGCCTACCAGCGCGCCATCGCGGCCCTCAACCCGAAGGCGGTGGTAGAAGGTGTCGCCTGTCCGCTCTTCGTGCCGTTGGTGGAGGAGGGGTGGCTCGATCATCCGGCGACGGAGCTCATCGCGCGGGAGTATCTTGCGCCCTTCATCAAGCAAGCCCCCGATGCCATCGTGCTCGGGTGCACGCACTACCCCCTGCTAAGAGCCGTCCTGGGACGGGTGCTTGGAGCGGGCGTGACGCTGATCGACAGCGGGGGGGAGACGGCGAAGGCGGTGCAGGAGGCACTCGAGTCCAAGACCCTTCAGGCGGGGACCTCGCGGGCGCCATCCCACCACTTCGTGGTGTCCGATGATGCACCGCGGTTCCGGAAAATCGGAGCGACGTTTCTCGGGGATCGGCTGCGCGATACGGAGGTCGAGGTGGTGTCACTCTAGACGGCTAGACGGCTAGACGGCTAGACGGTTAGTCTGAGAATTGTTGCAGTTCGACTCCTTTCGCCGTGACAACGGCATACCGACCGCAATCAAGAAATGCTCCCGGGTTCAGATAGGCGCGGCCATCGGGTCGCGTCATGAGTTTCGGGCGATGGGTGTGCGCCAGCACGACCAACGAGAGGTCAGGGCGCCGGTCGAGCAGGGCACCGGCCCAGGCCTCCTGGGCCAGGGCCGCGCGATCGAGCACCGCACGGTCTTTGGTATGGTCCGCGAGCGTCCCCGACAGCTTGTCCGCGATCCAGAATCCCAGGTCGGGGTGGAGCGCGCGAAACACCGAAATGGTCCACTGATGCTTCAGGATGCGGTGGGTGAGGGCGCCGCTCCAATGCTGCTCAGTCAGACCGTCGCCGTGGGCCACGAATGTGGGCCTTCCCGCCAACCGCATCTCGACGGGATCCGCGTGGAACTCGATTCCCAGATCGTCGGTGAGAAAGGGCCCTCCCCAGCGGTCGTGGTTCCCCCCCATCAGCGTGATCCGAACCCCCCGCTGCCGAAGCTCCCGCAGGGCGGCGATGTGCCCGAAGTGCTTGCGGGGAACGACGGCGCCGTATTCGAACCAGAAATCGAAGAGATCGCCGTTGATGAGCAGGTGGTCAGACGGCTGGGGGACTGCGGTGAGAAACCGGTGAAATGCGGCGGCCGTGGCGGGTGGGACCTGGCCGAGGTGCGCATCGGCCACCACGATGACGCGTTCCGGTGGGGTCGGCACGGCCCCAAGCTAGGAAACGGGTCCCGACCTCGCAAGCTCCTGTCCTATTTGACTTTTGCTCGTGTCACCTCCATATCTCGGCCGTTATGAAGGTGACCCGCGACCCCACGAAGTATGAGCGGCCTGGTCCCACGAACCCCCCGGGGAGGGTGTCCCGGGGGGATCGTCCGTCCCAGCCGCCGGCGGAGCCTGCCCGGAACCCGGGGATTCCCCTTGATCTTGAGTTGATCAGCTCGATCCGGGTAAACCGGAGCGCGGTCGAGCGGCGGGCTGCCACCCTCCCGAAGCGCCGGACCGTCAAGAAGGAGTGGCAGGCGGCCTGGTTACTCCGGGCCATCACCTGCATCGACCTGACGACCCTGTCGGGGGACGACACGGCAGGGAACGTGTCCCGCCTGTCCGCCAAGGCGCGGGAGCCCATCCGCCGCGACCTCCTCGAAGCGCTCGGCGCATCGGACCTACCCATCCAGGTCGGAGCCGTGTGCGTCTACCACGCGCTGGTACCCGTCGCGGTCAAGGCGTTGGCGGGATCAGGGATCCCGGTCGCGGCCGTGTCGACCGGATTCCCGGCGGGCCTCTCGCCCCTCGAAGAGCGGGTCCATGAAGTGAGGGCCTCGGTCGATGCGGGGGCCAGGGAAATCGACGTCGTGATCACCAGGGGTCACGTGTTGACCGGCGCCTGGGAGCGGCTCTATGACGAAGTGTGGCGGTTCCGCGAAGCCTGCGGCGCGGCACACATGAAGGTCATTCTCGGCACCGGGGAGCTGGCGACGCTCACGAACGTGGCCCGGGCATCGCGAGTGGCGATGGCCGCCGGAGCCGACTTCATCAAGACGTCCACCGGCAAGGAGCCCGTCAACGCGACGCTCCCGGTGGGATTGGTCATGGTCCGTCAGATCCGTGACTACCTCGAGCAGACGGGGTACGCCGTCGGCTTCAAGCCCGCGGGCGGTATCCGCAGCGCGAAGGGTGCTCTCGAGTGGCTGATGTTGATGAAGGAAGAGCTGGGTGAGCGCTGGATGCGCTCCGACCGTTTTCGCCTGGGCGCCAGCGCGCTGCTCACGGATATCGAGCGCCAGCTCGAGCATTTCGTCACCGGCCGCTACTCGGCGGCTCACCGCCATCCGATGGTATGACCCTGACTACCGTCGCCAAGATTTTCGAAACCATGGATTGGGGCCCTGCGCCGGAGGCGCGGGGGCCTGCGCTGGAATGGATCAAGGCGCATGACGGGCGCTTCGGACTCTACGTCGGCGGACGATGGGTCGCTCCCAGCGCCGGGGACGGGTTCGACACGATCAACCCGGCCACGCGCGAGCCCCTCGCCCGCATCGGGCAGGCCGGGACCGAGGACGTCGACGCGGCGGTGAAAGCGGCGAGCGAGGCCTTGCCGGCGTGGGCGGGACTCTCCGGGCATGTCCGGGCGAGGCACCTCTACGCGCTCGCCCGGACGGTCCAGAAGCATTCCCGTTTGCTCGCCGTGCTGGAGAGCCTCGACAACGGAAAGTCCATCCGCGAGGCGCGCGATCTCGATATTCCGCTGGTCGCGCGCCATTTCTATCACCACGCGGGGTGGGCGCAGATCCGGGACACCGAGTTCCCGGGGTACGGGCCCGTCGGCGTCGTGGGGCAGATCATTCCCTGGAATTTCCCGCTCCTGATGGTCGCGTGGAAAGTCGCGCCCGCGTTGGCGGCGGGGAACACCATCGTGCTCAAGCCCGCGGAATTCACGCCCCTCACGGCGCTCTGCTTCGCGGAGCTGGCACACGAGGCGGGACTCCCCGCCGGGGTCCTCAACGTCATCACCGGTGACGGGCGCACGGGGAAGCTTCTCGTCGATCATCCCGGAGTCGACAAGATCGCGTTCACCGGATCCACCGAAGTGGGACGGCAAATCCGCAAGGCCACGGCGGGGTCGGGCAAGAAGCTTACACTCGAGCTCGGCGGGAAAAGCCCGTTCATCGTTTTTGAAGACGCCGATCTCGACAGCGTGGTCGAGGGCGTCGTCGACGCAATCTGGTTCAATCAGGGCCAGGTGTGTTGCGCCGGTTCGCGCCTTCTGGTGCAGGAGGGCGTGGCGGGAAAGCTCATCCCCAAGCTGCGCGCGCGCATGGAGAAGCTTCGCGTCGGTGAGCCCCTCGACAAGGCGATCGACATGGGCGCCATCGTCGCGCCCGTCCAGCTCGAGCGGATCCGGTCCCTGGTGGATCAGGGCGTGGCCGAAGGCGCCACGATGTGGCAGCCGACGTGGGCCTGTCCCACCGAAGGCTACTTCTATCCCCCGACCCTCTTCACCGACGTCGCACCAGCCGCGAGCATCGCGCAGGTGGAGATCTTCGGTCCCGTCCTGGTTTCGATGACGTTCCGGACGCCGGCCGAGGCGGTGGAGCTCGCGAACAACACGCCGTACGGGCTCGCCTCGAGCGTCTGGACCGAAAACATCAATCTTGCGCTCGACATCGCACCGAAGATCAAGGCCGGAGTGGTCTGGATCAATTCGACCAATCTGTTCGACGCGGCCGCCGGGTTCGGCGGGTACCGCGAGTCGGGCTTCGGCCGCGAAGGCGGCAAAGAGGGGATGTGGGAGTACCTGAAGAGAACGGGAGCCGGGAGCCGAGAGCCGTCCGGGTCGTCGCGAGTGGAGACACCCGCCGCCTCGACTGCTACGGCTCCCGGCTCCCGGCTCCCGGCTGCGGGACTCCCTCCTGTGGACCGGACTCCCAAGCTCTTCATCGGCGGCAAGCAGGTCCGTCCCGACCAGGGCTACAGCCGCAAGGTGGTCGGCCCGTCAGGTGAGGTGGTGGGCGACGTCGGCGACGGCAACCGCAAGGACATCCGCGACGCCGTGGAAGCGGCGCACAAGGCATCGGGGTGGGGAAGGGGCTCCGGGCACGCACGGGCGCAGGTCCTTTACTACGTCGCCGAGAATCTCTCCGCCCGGGCGGAGGAGTTCGCCCGCCGGATTGCGGCCCAAACCGGTGCGTCGTCCGATGCCGCGGCGGGAGAAGTCACCGCGTCCATCTCCCGGCTCTTTACCTACGCGGCCTGGGCCGACAAGTACGACGGCGCGATCCACCACGTCCCGATCCGGGGCGTCACGCTCGCGATGCCGGAGGCGATCGGCGTGATCGGCATCGCGGCGCCGGCGTCCAACCCGCTGCTCGGGTTCGTCTCTCTGGTGGCACCCGCGGTCGCCACCGGCAACACCGTGGTCGCCATTCCGTCGCCGACACATCCCCTTTCGGCCACCGACTTCTATGGCGTGCTCGAGACGTCCGACGTGCCGGATGGCGTGATCAACATCGTGACGGGAGACCGCGATCCGCTCATCAGGGTGCTCGCCGAGCATCTGGACGTCGACGCCGTGTGGTATTGGGGAACCGCGGCGGGCGTGAAGGCCGTCGAAGAAGCGTCAGCCGGCAACATGAAACGGACCTGGGCCTCCGACCAGACGGCCCACGCGCTGGACTGGCTCGATCCCGCCTGGGGTGAGGGGCAGGAGTTCCTGCGGCATGCCACCCAGGTGAAGAACATCTGGATCCCCTACGGGGAATGACGTCTCCCGTCGGCTCCACCGTCCCCATCGGGGTCTCGAACCGCCATCTGCACCTGTCTCCCGCCGACGTCACCAGGCTTCTCGGTGACGGGAAGTCGCTCACCGTCGATCGGATGATCACGCAGCCGGGACAGTATGCCGCCAAGGAACGAATCGACGTCGTGGGCCCCAAAGGGAAGCTCACCGGCATGCGTGTGGTCGGGCCGGCGCGGAGCGCCACCCAGGTGGAGCTCGCGCTCACCGACGCCCGCACGCTCGGCGTCGCCGCGCACCTCGCCAATTCTGGAAGGCTCACCGGCTCGGCGGGGGGCGTGACTCTGGTCGGCCCCGCGGGCTCCGTCACCCTCTCGAGTGGAGTCATCATCGCCGCCCGCCACCTCCATTGCGGTTTTGAAGACGCCGCACGTCTGGGTGTGTCGGATGGGGACTGGATCGACGTCGTGTGCGGTACGGGCAGCCGGCGGGTGGTATTCGAGGGCCTCCTCGTGCGCGCCGGCCCAACGCACGCCACCGAGGTCCATCTCGACTCGGATGAAGCGGCTGCCGCCGGCATCGCCACGGGCGCTGAAGGCCGGATCGTGGGATGGCGGCCCGCAGGGGGGGCGGTCACCCCGTGATCACCGACATCGAGCACCGGGTGAACTACTCGGAAACGGACCAGATGGGGTTGGTCTATCATGCCAATTACGTCATCTGGCTGGATATGGCGCGGACGGAACACCTGCGCGGGACTGGGGTGACGTACAAGGAGATGGAAGAGCAGGGGGTGTACCTGGCGGTGACGGACCTCCAGGTGCGCTACCGGCGCGCGGCGCGATACGACGACCTGGTGCGCGTCCGCTGTTGGGTCCGGGAGGTGGCGTCACGTCGGGTCACCTTCGGATATGCGGTCGAGCGGGGCGGCGGGGACTCCGCCGGGATGCCCGAGCTCCTCGCCACCGCGCAAACGTCGCTCATGGCCCTCGATCGAGGGCACTCGCCCACCCGCATTCCGGAGCACGTGCGTGAGTTGCTGGCGCCGTCGTCGGACCCCGTTCGCCTGTAGCCGGCGTGCGCCGTGGCTGTTGGCGGCGGCCCTCGTCCTCGCGCTCCCGCTCAACGCACAGCAAAGCGCCCCCGTCGACGAGGCGGCTGTGGGCGAGCTCGCCCGGATCCTCGCGGCCGCCGACAGCCGGACGTACGATGATGCGATCTTCCGCGACGGACTCCAGCAGGCCGACCCGTCGATTCGCCGCCAGGCCGCGCTCGCGGCGGGCCGCATCGGGGATACGGCGGCGGTGCCCATCCTGGTGCAGGCCCTCGCGGACTCTGCTCAGGGTGTCCGTTCGGCGGCTGCCTTCGCGCTCGGACTCCTCAAGGACCCGCGGGCCATTCAGCCGTTGCTCGACATGGTGCAGCGCGCTTCCCCCGAGCAGCAGGATTTCGGGATCTTCGAGGCCGTCACCGCGATCGCGAAAATCGGCGGCACCGAGGGCGCGCGGGCCCTGCAGCTGATCATCGACGCGGGACGCCCGGGGCAGCCGAACCAGGCTGTATCTCGCGCGTTGCTCGAGGCCTGGCGCCTCGGAGCCGAGGGACCGGTGCTCTCGCTCATCCGGTATGCGCAGGACCCCGACAATCTGGTGCGCTGGAACGCGATGTTCTCCCTGTCTCGCAGCGGTGACCCGCGGGCCTT
>Ga0070730_10003655_pt1 | contig 13747 bp, 10 predicted proteins | sample Coa_R1_3_FD_66447 | JGI IMG/M metagenome (GOLD analysis project Ga0070730, IMG submission 66447) | Surface soil microbial communities from Centralia Pennsylvania, which are recovering from an underground coalmine fire - Coalmine... | ecosystem: Environmental > Terrestrial > Soil > Unclassified ...
CTGGCGGCGGCCTACACCACGTACGCCGTTTTCCTGGGCTCGGCATTCTGGTGGAACCATGCGAGCAGCGCAATTCAGAGCGCACTACGCGTACCCAATCTGGCATCGCTGCTCGGCCTGGTGGTGCTACTCCTGGTGCTCATCCCCTTCAGCGTCGGTCTGATTCGCCGCGTGCTGAGCCTCGTGGAGGACCTGATGCGTGCCGCACGTCGCGCAACCGGGGTTGCGCGCGAACGCTGGAATCGCGAGCGGGTCGCGCTGATTGCACAGGTTCCGGCGCTCGCCACCCTGGGTAACGAACAAGCCCAGGTATTGGCCGGCCACCTGCGCGAGGAGCGGTTAGGCCCCGGTGCGGCGGTCGTGCGTCAGGGCGATCGCGGCGACCGGTTCTACCTGATTGCAGATGGCCAGGCCGAGGTCATCCGCGAAGGCCCTGACCACTCCGACGTACTTGGCACGCTCGGTCCGCTGGATTACTTTGGCGAACGCGCCCTGCTTGGCGACGTCCCGCGCGACGCAACCGTGCGAGCTACGAGCAAATTGCGTCTGCTGTCACTCAGTAGCAGCGATTTCAAGCGCTCGGTGGCACCCTATGTCGGCGCAGACGCGGCGCTTCGCGCGCGCCTGTCCGAGCGCGATGAACTCGACCACATTCCCCTGTTTGAACAGCTCGGCAGCCGGGAGAAGGATCTGCTCCTGAGCCGCCTGCGGACCGAGACCTATGCTGCGGGTCAGGTCATCGTGCTCGAGGGCGACGTGCAGGGCGGGTTCTACTGCCTGCGCTCAGGACGGGTCCAGGTGAGCCGACGCGATGGGCTGGCTGACGGGAGGAGCGTGGATACGATGGGTCCCGGCGACATCTTTGGCGAGGTGGCCCTGTTGCTCAATACCACGCGCACCGCGACGGTGACCGCGGTCGAGAAAACCCAGGTCTGGGTGCTCGCCAAAGAGGATTTTCACGAGCTGCTGGGACACTATTTCAACCTGGGGTCAGCGCTTGCGGAAGTCGCCCGCGCCCGCCTGCCTTCGACCCAGGTGCTCCTCGACATAGCCCCCGCGAGCGGGTCGACGCGAGCAGCGCCAGGAGAGCTGGCGCCTGATTTCAGACTGGAGTCGAGTCAGGGCGAGCTGCATGGGCTGGCCGACTTTCGCGGAAGTCATGTCCTACTCTGGTTTTCTCGGGGCTGGGCCGATCCAGCGTGTCGTCGTTATGCCACCCGCCTGGACACGGTGTGGCCGCACCCCAGCCGGGCGACGTGCAAACTGGTGCAAATCGTGCCGGATCATCCTGAGGAGGGGCCGCAGCTGTTGCCACCGAACCTGCGCCACCTGGTATTGAGCGATCGCGCCAGGGGCGTCTACCTGGAGTACGACCTGTACGAGCGCACCTCTGTGCAGTCGCCGCCAGGGCCCGTCCCGGCTCACGACGACGCCACGTTACCAGCCTGGATTGCCGCGTTGCGGAAGGTCACGGGTCATCATTCAGTGTCGTCCCAGGTCGGGGTCATTCGCGAGGGCCTTTTCGTGATTGATCAGGCCGGCGTGATTCGGGCCCGTTACATGGTTACGGCGTCGACACCGTTACCAGTTCCGGTCGAGGTGTTGCGCTGGGTGGAGAGATCAGTCGCATGAACTGCTGGGTGTGCAACCTCCCCGCCAATGCGACGTGTCGATTCTGCGGCCGCGCAGTGTGTAAGGAGCACGCGCGCACCATGCCGTATTTGCTCCAAACGTTCCAGGCGAAGGATGGTCTGCGCGGCCTGGTCGTCGACGAGACGATCCATTGTGGAGTGTGTCGACCGAAACCTGAGCCGGTACGCCTGGAGTTCCTGGAACAATAGGTCTGGCCCCGACCCGAGTGCAGGACATGGATGCGTCACCGGCCGTACAGCTGTACTCATCCGAATTCCTTCGCGATCCCTATCCGACTCTTGCCTGGCTCCGCCAACACTCTCCCGTTTGGTATGCCGAAGACCGCCACGCCTTCATCGTCACTCGGTACGACGACTGCCTGGCACTCCTGACTGACGCGGCCAGGTTCGCCGACACGAGCGACGACGGGACGCCGCTGGCCAGCCAACCGGCGGTCCACATCCAGTACAGAAGTCTGGTGAATCGGGCGTTCACCACCACCTTCGTCGCCAACCTCGAACCGAGGATTCAAGTCCTCACCGATCGGCTCATCGATGCCTTCGCCGGGAGCGAAGTGGCTGACTTTATCGATGCTGTCGCCTATCCGTTGCCCACGCTGGTGCTGGCTGATCTGCTCGGTCTGACTGAGTCGGAACGTCCGGTATTTACAGCGTGGGCGGACGACTACACGTGCGCGTTGGGAGACTTCCAGCCCGAGGTGCAGGCCCGCTACCAGCACGCCGCAGCTGAATTGGTAGCGTACTTTGGCTATAAGCTCCACCAGCGCCGGCCGCCCGCCAGCCACGACCTGCTCGCTCGTCTGACAGAGGCGCGGCTTGATGGCAACCGCCTCTCGGCGACCGACATCCTGTCGCTTTGCAATCAGCTGATGATCGCCGCCCGCGACCTCGCAACCGGGCTACTGGGGAACAGCCTGCACGCGCTGCTGAGTCAGCCCCACCAGTGGCAGCGCCTCAGGGCTGAGCCGAGCACACTGGACTCCGTTATCGAGGAATGTCTGCGCTGGGACACGCCGGTCCTGGGCCAAGCACGCACCAGTCTGACTGATGTCTCCCTGCGGGGGGTTCGTGTTCCAGCCGGCAGCAGCGTCATGGTGATGCTGGGCAGTGCCAATCGCGATCCGGCGGTGTTTGCCGAGCCCGATCGCTTCGATTGCCGGCGTTACAATGCGGGGCAACATCTCGCTTTTGGCAGAGGCATCCATTTTTGCCTGGGCGCCCCACTCGCTCGCCTGGAGACACGGGTTGTCCTGCGCACGCTGCTCGAACGTCTGCCGAACGTCCGTTTGGCGCCCGATTCACCACCCGCGCGCAGGGCCCCCGGGCAGATGCTGAACCTGCGCGCGTTTCGCTCGCTGACAATCGCGCTCGATGCCGGGCCGCGATAGCTTCGGTCGGTTCACTAGAGTTGGCCGTCGCGTTTGCGTAGCTCGCCTGTCGCGTCGCATCGCCGTGTACGCTTCGAACATGCTCGCGCCGCTGGTCGTAGCGTTTGCGACCGCGCTCGTGGGCGCCGGGCTGTACTTGCGCTGGGCGCCGACGAGGGCGCTGGACGTTCCAAACCAGCGCAGCTCGCATACGCGGCCAACCCCACGCGGTGGCGGACTGGTCATCGTGCTCGGCTTTCTCGTCGGCCTGGGCCTCTGGCACACCGCCGGCGGAGGCCTGTCCCCGCGCGCCCTGGGCTGGCTCGTCGGCGCGCTGCTCGTGGCCGGCGTGTCCTTCGTGGACGATCTGCATCCCTTACCCGCCGTCCCACGCCTGCTGACGCATGCGGTCGGCGCCGTCCTGCTGACCGTGGTCGGCGTCCAGGACCGCGAATTGCCCCTGATCGCGGCGCTGCCCCTGGCCTTCGTCTGGGTGGCCGTTGTGACGAACGTCTACAACTTCATGGACGGTATCGACGGCCTGGCCACGTCCCAGGCCATCGTCGCGGGGGTGGCGATGGCGATCGCGGGCACCATCGTCGGCAATCCACTCGTGGCCACTGGCGCGGGGCTGCTCGCGGCGGCTTCGGCTGGCTTCCTGGTCTACAACCTGCCGCCCGCGCGACTGTTCATGGGCGACGTCGGCAGCACGTTTCTTGGGTTCAGTTTTGCTGGCCTGAGCTTGCTCGGAAACCTCGGGGTTGGCGGTGGCCGGCTGCCGGTCACCTTTGGCCTCGTCGTCCTCGCGCCGTTTCTGTTCGACAGCCTGTTGACGCTCGCCCGCCGCGTGGTGCGTGGCGAACGCTGGTACAGCGCCCATCGCTCCCACTACTACCAGCGGCTGGTGCAGGGCGGCCTGACGCACGCGCAGGTCACGGGCCTGTACGCTGGGCTCGCCGTCGCGGCCGCGGCCGCCGGCCTGGCCGGCCTGAGCGTCGAGACGCCGCTCCGAGAAGCACTCGCTGTGCTCGCCTACGTCCCGATGCTGGCCGTGGTCGTGCTCGTCTGGCGGCGCGAGCAACTGAATGAGGCGCCAACCGTTGTTACACAGGGACGCTCCTAGCCTGAAGATGCAAACGCTCTGCTTGCTCGGCCTGGGCTATATCGGTCTGCCCACCGGCAGCATCTTCGCCCTGGCGGGTAAGGACGTCATCGGGGTCGATCCGAGCCCGCGCGTCCAGGCCGCCCTCAGGTCAGGATTGGCCTCGTTCGACGAGCCCGAGCTGCAGACGCTGGTCACCGCGGCGATCAATTCCGGGCGTTTGCGGGTTCAGACCCAGCCCGAAGCGGCCGACGCATTCATCATCGCAGTGCCGACGCCGCTCGATCCCGCCACCAATCGCGCCGACCTGAGCTACGTTGAGCGTGCGGCGCGCGACATCGTGCCGTTCTTGCGTCGCGGCAACCTGGTGATTCTCGAGTCGACAGTCCCTCCGGGCACCACCCGCGACGTCCTGGCTCCCATCCTGGCCGAGTCGGGGCTGGTGCCAGGCCGCGACATCTGCGTCGCGCACTGTCCTGAGCGGGTGCTGCCTGGCCGCATCCTGGTCGAGCTTGAACAGAACGACCGGCTCGCTGGAGGTCTGACGCCAGCGTGCGCCGAGGCGGCGGCGGATCTCTACAGCGCCTTCTGCAAAGGCGCGATCGTGCGGACCGACGCGACCACCGCCGAGATGGTCAAGGTGATGGAAAATACGTTCCGCGACGTGAACGTCGCGCTGGCCAACGAGTTCGCCCTGATCGCCGAGCGGATTGGCGTCGACGTCTGGGAGGCGATTCGCCTGGCGAATCATCACCCGCGCGTCAGCGTGTTGCGGCCGGGGCCGGGCGTCGGGGGCCACTGCATCGCGGTCGATCCGTGGTTCCTCGTCGACGCCGCGCCGGATGAGGCGCGCCTGATTCGCACGGCCCGGACGGTCAATGACGCGATGCCAGAGCACGTCGTGGCCCGTCTGGCGGCGCTCGTGTCGCCGCCCGCGCCGGTGGCGCTGCTCGGGATCACGTACAAAGCCGAAGTTGACGACGTCCGCGAGAGTCCGGCGCTGCGTGTGGCCGAGCTCGCCACCGAGCGCGGCTACGCTGTGCGGTTGTGCGACCCGCACGTGAAGGCCCAGACGCCCGGCCTGCCCGCGCCGCTGCTGCCCATCGAGCACGCGCTGCGCGATGCCGAAGCGATCGTGCTCCTGGTCGATCACCGCGCCTTCCAGGAGCTGGACGTAGACCTCGCCGCGGCCCTCGTAGCGCGCAAACGCATCCTCGACGCCCGCAACGCCATCGACCGCCGCGCCTGGCAAGCCCGCGGCTTCGAAGTCTCCGTCCTCGGCGCCGGCCCAAGCGCCGCCGAGCACAATGTCGCGGAGCCCACGAATGCGTAGTCTTCCCGAGCGAACGGCAGCGCAGCTCGCGCCACGCTGCCCGCGCGCAGCCACCGAACGAGCCCTGTTCCCAATTCGAAGATCGCTACGACGCGAGCGCAGCGATGCGGGCAACGCGCATCGTCGCGAGGTGCCCGCGAGTGCGTAGCGCTTCCCTGAGGCCGCTGCGCTTCAGCCCGTCGCCGTGGCAGCTCCTGCTGCTGGATGCGGTCGCGGGTGCCGTCGGCATCGCGCTGGCGATGCTGCTGCGGTTCATCGACGAAGGCAGCGTGCCGGCCACCTACGCGCAGCGCCTGCTGCCCTGGCTGGTGCTCGCCGCCGCCATCCAGATCGGCGTCGGCGAGGTCATGAACCGCTTGCGCAAGCCCGGCTCGGCGCTGGCCCGGCGACCGGTCGCCCCATTTGCGGTGGCGACCGCGCTCTCCCTGGTCGTGGTCCTGACGATCAACGACGTCGTCCTGCACGAGCCATGGCGTCTGCCGCACCTGGTGGCGATCATCGGTCCACTGCTGGCCGCGGTGGCCAGCGCCGCGCTCCGCATGGCCGCCGCGCGCTCGATCGACGTCGAAGAGTTGCTGACCCGACCCCTGATCCACCTGGACGTGGCCGCCTGCGCCACGGTCCTGGCCGGCAAGCGCGTCCTGATCACCGGCGCCGCGGGCTCAATCGGCGCCGAGCTGGGCCGCCAGGTGCTGGCAGTTGGCCCAGCCTCGTTGACCGCCGTCGACATGAACGAGACCGGCCTGTTCGAGCTCGAGGCTGACCTGCAAGGAGCCGCCCGCGGCAGCATTCCGGTCCGAACGTCGATCGCCGACGTCACCGATCCCCGACGCATGCTCGAGCTGTTCCTGCGCGAGCGGCCGGAGGTCGTCTTCCACGCCGCGGCCTACAAACACGTCCCGCTGGTCGAGGCGAACCCCGACCAGGGGTTTGTGACCAACGTCCTGGGAACCCTCTCGGTCTGCGAGGCCGCCGTCGCCGCCGGCGCGGAACGGGTCGTGGTCATCTCGACCGACAAAGCAGTGAACCCGTCCAGCTTTATGGGCCTGACCAAGCGCGTGGCCGAGTTGATGGTCGTGGCCATCGGCCAGGCCGTGGCGCCCGGCACGATCCTGTCGGCGGTTCGCTTCGGCAACGTGCTTGGCAGTCGGGGGAGTGTGGTGCCGACCCTGTTGCGTCAGATCGAAGCTGGGGGGCCGATCACCATCACCCACCCCGACGCACAGCGTTTCTTCATGACCATCTCCGAGGCCGCGAGCCTGGTCCTGCTGTCGGCCGCCTTCGGAACGTCCGGCCGCCTGTTCGTTCTGGACATGGGCCAGGAGGTGCGGATCGGCCAGCTGGCGGAGCGGCTGGTGCGCCTGCGCGGCCTGCGGCCTGGTCGTGACGTCACCATCAAGTACATCGGGCTGCGACCGGGTGAGAAGCTGCGCGAAGAGCTGCACTCGTCCGACGAGCGTCTGCTGCCCACCGACCGCGCGGCGGTGTGGCGCGTCGAGCCGAACTACACCGTCGACCCCGACACGCTCCTCGACGGCGTCCGGCTGCTGGATGAACGCCGCCGAGCGGGTACCCTAGAGCCCGCCGACTACCCGGGCCTGCTGCGCGCGCTCATCGAGCGCGCTGTGCACACCCAGGACGCCCTGACTGCCCGCTGATTGTCCGCCCGGATCTAGCTGGCGAGGATCAGGTGCAGATCCCCAAACTCGTGCCAGAGGTACCGGTGGTCCAGCGCCACCTGATACGCGGTCTCCAGGTGACGCCGCCCGGCGATCGCTTCGAGCATGGCCAGGTGGCTCGCCTTCGGTTCGTGAAAACCGGTGAGCAGGCTATCAACCACCCGCACGCCGCGCTCGGGTGTAATCACGAGCTCGGTCCAGTCGTGGGTGGCGATTACCTCGCCGTCTGAACCAGCGGCACTTTCCAGCGCGCGGACCGCCGTTGTGCCAACGGCGATAACTCGCCGGCCCTCTGCTTTCGCCACCCGCACAGCACGAGCGGTCAACTCCGGCACGCGATATTCCTCCGCGTACGGCGTCTCGTGGCCCTCGAGGCTGGCGACGCCGGTGTGCAACGTGAGCGTGACGAACTGGACCCCGCGATGCGCCAGTCGCTCCAGGACGTTCGGACTGAACGCCCGACCCGCCGACGGCATTTCCGCTGAGCCAGGCGCCGCCGCGTAGACCGTCTGGTACATCTCGATCGGCCACTGGCCGCGCACATACGGGTAGGCGATTGGCCGACCATACCGGTTCAACAACTGAGGCACGTCGACGTCGAATCGCGCCACCCACAGCCGGCGCGAACCGGTGTACGGCACCAGCAGGCGCACGGTCGCGCCGCCAGCCAGACGAAGTGTCTCACCCGCGTGGGCGTCGATCTGGCGCGGCTCCACCACCCAGAGATCAGCTGGCAGACGCGTCGAGACGTGCAGCCGAATCGCGCTGCCATCCGCCCGCTGCGCCGACAGCGCCGCGGGCAACGTCGCCGAATCGTTGGCGACCACCAGGTCGCCCGGTCGCAGCACGTCGGGCAGGTCGGTGAAGCGACGGTGCTCGGTGCGATCGTCCGCCAGGTGACTGACCAGCAGTCTGACCTGGTCGCGCGCCAAACCGCGCGCCTCCGGCGGCTCGTGTGCTTCGAGCTCAGCTGGGAGCTGGAAGTCCAACGATGCCAATTCCATACTCAGCATTGCCTGGATCTCTCTTTCGGCTCACACGGCCCTGGCCGTGGGTGACAGCATCTGCTGGGCCTCGAAGCGACCGGATGGTTCGCGCAGCTCCAGCAGTTGCACGAACGCCGGCGCCACCAGGTCCGGAGTCTGCAAATGCGATAGGTCAATGCCCGGCTCCGCGGCCCGGTGCATCGACGTATCCATGTCGCCGGGATCGACCACATAGACTCGCACGGCGCTGCCCTCCAGTTCCGCTGCCAGGACTCGCGACAGATGTTCGAGCGCGGCCTTGCTGGCGCCATACCCGCCCCAGGTTGGATAGGCCTGGACGCCGGCGTCCGACGTCACGTTGACGATCAGTCCGGAGTTCCGTGACTTCATCCCCGGCAGCACCAGCTGGATCAGTTTCAGCGCGCCGACGACGTTGACCCGCAGCACATCCTCAAAGCTGGCGATGGGCAGGTGCTGCAAGTCGGGCATCGGGCTGGGCCCCAGCTCGGACGCGTTGTTCATCAACACGTCGATCTGGCCGAATCTGCTCAAACCCGCCTCGACGAGGCGCTCGGCGTCGGCGGGATTGCCGACGTCACCCGGCAGCGCGACGACGTCGGTCAACCCGGCCAGCTCGTTCGCCGCCAGTTCGAGCGCGTCCGCGGCCCGCGCAGTCAAAACTAAACTCAATCCGCGGCGTGCGTAGGCGCGGGCCACCTCGAGCCCGAGTCCGCGCGACGCGCCTGTGATCAATGCAACTTGTGAGGTCATGGCTTAATCTTTCACCTCCTACAGCATCGCGTTTCCGACGATATCCGCCCATGGGCCAGAGGTCAGTTGGCCACCTGTCTCTAAGGACAGTGCCGCCCGTTTTGCGATAGCCTCACGCAGCGCATGACCAGGTCGGAAGAACTAGCGGGCGAGCTCCAGGCCGCCATCGACGCCATTCATACCGAGCTAGCGGCCATCGCCGACGACCGCTGGACCAACGCGATCACCGGGCCGGAGGGCTGGCCCGTTGGCCACACGGCGCACCATATCGGTGAGGGGTACCTGCAAAGTCTCCGCTGGATCGACCAGGCATTGGCCGAGGCCAGGCCCGTCGTCCTGGACCCGGCCGTTGGGCTCCCAGCCATCAACCTCGCCAACGCGCGCTGCCTGGAAGAGCACGGGCACCAGGCGCGCGCCGAGACCATGCGGTTCATGAGCGCCAACGCACAGCGCCTGATCGACCGCGTGCGAACGTTGACCGACGCGCAGCTCGACGAACCCATGATGATCCTCATGGGCCAGGCGCGGCCCGGCAGCATGGTCGCCGTACCCATGGCGCTGCGGCACGCCAACAACCACATGGACAGTATTCGCGGGGCAACTCCACGCCAGAAATAGCCGGCCGCGCGCCGCCGTCGAAGTCCGCAATGCGACGTCGTACCGGAATGTCCACTTGCCATCGGCGCGACCGCGGGGTCAAGAGCGGCGGTTCCGACAACGCCGACTGCCAGGCCGCTCCCTTGCGCATCTCCTCCGTCAGCGCTGGCCACCGCGGGCCACCAGTCCGGTGCCATCCACTGGACCGCACCTTCCTGACGTCTCGCTGCATCTGCAGGAACACGCCTCTCCGGTGAGGCAGCGGCGCTGAAAATGGCCATGGCCACCACGACGCACATGGCCCGCCGCGCTGCGAGCCAACGCCGTCCTAATGTCCACTCGCGGTCGGCCGATTCTTAGACACGATGGCCCGGTCCTACCTTCCATCACGGTGCGCCATTCGGCTGAGTCTCAGGACTCAAGTCGTGCTGCTCGTGCTCGGCGTGTCCCTGTTTGCGGGCGGATCGGTCGGCCTTGCTCTGGTGCAGAGCGCTCGGGGCGCGCTGAGAGATGATGCCTTGCGGAGCAGCCTTGCCGCGGCCGATCTCACCGCCGCGTTGACGGCGGACTACATGGCCGGCATCTGGGCCCCAGCGCGGGATCTTGCCGCCACGCCGGAATTTCGCCGCGCGGCCAGCGATGGGACCCTGGCATCATTGACCCCAGCGTTATCGACGTGGCTCGCCCAGAATCCACGCGCTGACGACGCAGCCATCTACGATCTCAACGGCCTCAACCTGGCCTCGGGACAGGCCGACCAGAGCGTGGTCGGCGTGGCGAACGTCTTCAATCGGCCATGGTTTCAGGCGGCGCGGGCGACCGGCCTGCCCCAGCAGGGTGGCGCAACCATCTCACGCACCAGCGGCCGTCCCGCCGCCCCCTACCACGTACCCATTCTGGATGGTGCAGGTCAGATGCGTGGCATGCTCTCCGCGGTTGTATCGCTCGCGGCGCTTTCCGACACGCTGCGTCACGCAGACCTGGGCTTCAATGCGACGGTATCCGTGGTCGACCTCCAGCAGCGGGTCTATCTCGCTAGCTCACATCCCACCGACATTCTCCAACCTGTTGCGCAATTGGGTGAGGCCACCCGCCGGTTAGCCGCGGGTGAGCGTGGCACTTCGGAGACAATGGGATCCGCGGGCGCCGTGCTCGCCGCGTTCGCGCCAGTCAACGGATTGGCATGGGCGGTGTTAGTCGAGCAGCCCAGCCAGGACGCATTCGCGCCACTCTCCGAAATGGTCCAGCGCACCATGGGGTGGGTCGCACTGGTCGTCACCCTCGCGGCTGGCGTTGGCCTCGCGGCAACGGCTCGCATGAGCCGTCCACTTCGACAGCTTCGACGCGCGGCCGAGGCCATGTCACGCGGCGAATTTGGCCGACGCGCGAATCTGACCCAGGTTGGCGAGATTGGCGAACTGGGCAGCGCGTTCGATCACATGGCGGAGCAACTCGAGCGGGCGATGGCGTTGTTGCGCCTCAGCGAAAAGCAATCGCGACGCGAATCAGAGCGGTTGCTGGCCCTGCATGATGCGTCGAGTGCCCTGTCGGCGCACACAGCTACGCCATCCGCGGTGCTGGACCAGATTCTGAGTAGTGCGGTAACCCTGCTACACGCCGGCAGTGGTTCAATCTATCGCTGGGATGCAGGGGCGTCACTCCTGCGGTGCGTGCGCAACTGGGGTGTTCCCGCGGCGGACACAACGCCGGACCTCCGGATCGATGAAGGCCTGGCTGGCCAGACATTCGGTCGCGGGCAGCCAGTGATCTGCAACGACTACGGTGCGGCGGCCTACGCCACCGGGTCCGGTCGGCGCGGCGGCATGCGCGCTGGGCTGGGTGTCCCGCTGATGTGGGGAGGCTCGCCGACGGGCGTGTTGCTCATCCGCGTCTACGCCGACGAGGCCACGCGCTTCGACGAAGACGACGCCCGGCTGACTTCACTGTTTGGCGACCAGGCCAGCGCGGCGATGTTCACCGCCGAGGCCTTTGACCAGCAGCGTTTGGCTGCTCAGCGCGACGCGCTAACAGGTCTGCCGAATCGCCTGATGCTGGGGAACCGCCTCCAGGAATCGCTTGTTGCCGCCGAAAGCGACGGAACTTCCCTGGCCCTGTTGCTGCTTGACCTCGACCACTTCAAAGAAGTGAATGACACGCTGGGGCATGCCATCGGCGATGCGCTGCTGTGCGAAGTCGCACGTCGTCTGTCAGACGCATTGCGGACGTCGGATCTGGTTGCGCGGCTGGGCGGCGACGAATTCTGCGTCCTGCTCTTCAACACCGATCTACTCGGCGCTCAGCAGGTCGCGGCGGGTCTGGTCCGGTCGATCGACGAGCCGTTTGCGCTTGAAGGACAACCGGTTTCCACTGGAGTCAGCATCGGGGTGGCGCTGTTCCCGAATCATGGACTCACGGCCGATGCGCTGATTCGCCGGGCTGACGAAGCCATGTATGCAGCCAAGCGGGCCGGGCTTGGCTGGACGGTGTACGACCCGGAAGCGCGGCTGAACCTTGAAATCGCTAGTTAGTCAGAGGCGCTCCGGAGCGGAACGCGTGACGATCACCGCGCTCCAGACGGCGCATCGAAAAACTCTCGACGGTACAGGTATCCTCAGGCTCGATCGCCACCTTCGAGCCGCCCACTGATCTCGCTGGCCAAGCTCCCAACGGTCGGCACACCGCCCGGGGTACCTGCAGCGCTCGTCGTGAGTCTTATGCGCTGGCACAGGAAGCGGATGATCCCGCGCGCCACTTCTACACGTTCAGCGATCAGGTCCAGCAGCACGTCGTGGTCGACGCTGAGCAAGTGGGAGTCCTCCGTCGCGGTCACCGAGGCCGACCGCGGCTCGGGATCGAGCGCGGCAAGCTCGCCAAACACGGCGCGGTCTCGTAGCGCCGCGATTGTTAGCTCGCCGGCGTGCACCCGGACCGCGCCCCGGATGATTACGTACATGGTCGTGCCAATGTCACCTCTGGTAATGATCGTCTCGCCGGCGCTGGCATAAGTCTCCTCGGCAATGGCGGCAACGTCGGCGAGAATATCGTCGGGCGTTTCGGAAAAGATGCTGACCCCGCGCAGCAGCAGCACCTTTTCAACAGTCGACAACATTGCCGGTTGGTCAGCTCTCCATCCCGTGGGCCCGTCAGGATCGGTTCACGGCCGCCAGTTCAGACTGTTCTGCCTCACTGACGAACGATACGCGGGCGGCCGCAAATACCGCTGTCTCGCGAATCAGCGGATCGAGTGAGGCTTGGGCTGAGTCGATGACATCCGTCAACTCTGTCAGCCTCAGTTCCGCGATTGTGTACACCGCGCAGGCGACCGTCCAGGGCGAGGTCGATTCGGTCGCCCAGTGGGCGATCTCACGCAATCGGGCCGCACGAGGGAGGCGGGCCTGTGGAAACCGGGGCGCCAGGCGTCGCAGGCGTTCGTCGAGGGGCGACTCGTCCAGGAGTGGCATCGCCACGCTCTTCAGATCATTTGAGACCAGGTTGTCGATCACTTCCAACGCGAAGGACCGCTTGTCCTGCGAGCCGGTCGCCAGTTGCCGCCGCGCCTGGAGTATGGCGCTCGGGTCGAACAGAAATGACAGGAGGAGCAACAGCCGATCCTGGGTGCGCTCGAGCTCGAGGTGTAACGCGCGCGCCAGCGTCTCGACCGATGTATCACCGCCAATATCTAGGCTGGCCGCCACGATTCGCGCGCCATGGTTGGCTTCGAGTTCGATGGACCGTTTTACTTCCGCCGCGCCCGCGCCAAACGCACGATAGTTGCACGCGCTCAAGCTCACCAGCACCTGGTCACGGGTCTTCTGGTCGGGCACACGCAACTGCGCCGCCAAAGCCTCGATTGCCCGCGGCCCGCCAATCCGCCCCATGATCCGCACCACGCGTAGCCGTTCCTCGCGTGTCGCTTGCTCTCGCGACAACGCCAATTGAAGTGCGGCCAGTGCCGGTTCGCCGCCAGCGATCAGCGCCGCCGTTGCGGCGCTGCACAAGGCTGGCGTGCGAAGGGCTTCGATCACCGCCGGCCACACACTGGGATGCCCTATCTTGGCGGCCGAGGCTAACGCCGCTATTCGTACGTCGACCGAAGAATCGAGCAGCAGCGTTCGGAGGGGTCGATGGAACTCGGCGATGCCGACGTCGCCGAGTATGCGCGCGGCCTCTGCCCGTTGAGCGGGAAGCGCCGAGTCTCGCAGGCGCAACAGATGCTCGCCAGCCAACAGCACCCCTTCGATGCCGCCGTAACGCAGGATG
>Ga0070730_10003657_pt1 | contig 13743 bp, 12 predicted proteins | sample Coa_R1_3_FD_66447 | JGI IMG/M metagenome (GOLD analysis project Ga0070730, IMG submission 66447) | Surface soil microbial communities from Centralia Pennsylvania, which are recovering from an underground coalmine fire - Coalmine... | ecosystem: Environmental > Terrestrial > Soil > Unclassified ...
AGGCCCGTGAAATCGGCGTCGTGCCGTTGTCGCGGCTGGCCGAATGGTCCTATCGCTTGCGGCCCACTTTGCTCGGGGGAAGCAGTAATTAGGCAGTTCGGAATGACTTCAAAAGCCGGCTAGAGCACGTCTTCAGTCCAGTTTTCCAGGCGTTCTTTCACCCGCCGCATGAACTGGTGCGCCGTGGCGCCGTCCACCACGCGATGATCGTAACTGAGAGTCAAATAGACCATGGAGCGGATGGCGATGGCATCCTCAATAATTACCGGCCTTTTCTGAATCGCCCCGATGCCCAAAATCGCTACGTTCGGCTGATTGATGATGGGAAGGCCCATCAGGCCTCCGAATGTGCCGGGGTTGGTGATGGAAAAGGTGCTCTCCTGAACGTCCTCCGGCTTGAGTTTTTTCGCGCGGGCGCGTTCGGCCAGATCGTTAATTCCGCGCTGCAGTCCCAGAAAATTCTTTTCCTCTGCATGCTTGAGCACGGGAACGATCAGTCCCCAATCGAGAGCCACGGCAATGCCAATGTTGATCTCGCCGTGAAGCACCACGTTTGTGCCGTCCACGGAGGCATTTACCGTGGGGAAGTCGCGCAGCGCGTCCACGCAGGCGCGCACAAAGAAGGGCATGAAGGTAATCTTCATCTGGTGCTTCTGTTCGAATTCGGAGCGCGCCGCTTCGCGCACATGCGCAATGCGGGTCATATCCGCTTCATCGATGGAGTAGACGTGCGGCGAGACTCGCTTGGAAAGCACCATGTGCTCGGCGATGCGTTGCCGCATCGCGCTCATGGGTTGCACTTCGTAGCGGCCGAAATAAATGCGTTCCCGGGGCAGAACGGCCTCCAGGGAGACACGCGCAGGCGAAGCTTGCGCCGGCGGCGCGCCGGATGGCGCTGTGGGCTTGGCAGCAGGCTCCGCTGCAGGCGGCTCCAGGCCACTCGAGATTGCGGCGAGGACGTCTTTTTTGCTGACGCGTCCTCCGGCACCCGTGCCGGTTATCGTTCCAAGATCAATCCCATTTTCTCGCGCCAGGCGGCGAACCAACGGGGAACTGCGAATCCGTTTGCCGTCGGCCGTAACGGTCTCTTCTTCGCCTTCTTCTGCCGCCGCTGCCTCGGGCGCATTCCTTTCCGCAACAGGAGCCGAAGCAGGTGGCGGAGGGACTGCTCCAGGGCGCTGCGCGGCTTTTTGTGAAGCCTGAGCCGGTGGCGCCTGCGCCTTCGTGGGCGCGGGAGGTTTGGCAGGAACCTCCGATGGACGTATCGCGGCGGGTTTGGCCGTCTCACCCTGGGTTCCGGGGGCCTCGATCAACGCTACAACGGTCTGAATGGGAACGGTCTTGCCTTCTTCGACGCGGATTTCCTTCAGCACGCCCGCCGCCGGCGAGGGTATCTCGGCGTCGACTTTATCGGTCGAAATTTCGAAAAGCGGTTCATCGCGATCGACGGTATCGCCCGGCTTTTTCAGCCACTTGGTAATGGTTCCTTCGAAGATGCTTTCGCCCATCTGGGGCATGATTACTTCGACGGCCATAGCCCTCTCCTGTGCTCATTCCTGCCGCAGTTCACGCGGAAACGTCTCTGCCACCAGCGAAACAGGCGCACTAAAGAATTCGTTCGGCAAACGGAAAAACTCAATAGCGGGCCAGATCGCGCGCCGCTTCTGCGATGCGCGCGGCGTTCGGCAAAAAATGCTCCTCGAGCGGCGGTGAAAACGGCACCGGCGTATCGAGCGAAGTGACACGCCGAATCGGCCCATCCAGATCGTCGAATGCAGACTCGGTTACCAGCGCGGCGATCTCCCCCGCGATCCCGCCCGTTCGTGTGTCTTCATGCACCACCAGGAGCTTGTTCGTACGCTTCACCGATTCGATGATCGTTTGCCGATCGAGTGGCAGAAGCGTTCGCAAATCCAGGACCTCCGCTTCGATGCCCTCTTTTGCCAGCAGTTCGGCTGCTTCCAGCGAAGCATGCACCATGGCCGCGTACGTTACGATGCTCACATCACGGCCGGGCCTGCGCACAATTGCTTGGCCAATCGGCACAGTGTAATCGTCTTCCGGCAGGTCTTCTTTGATCCGCCGGTACAGAAATTTATGCTCAAAGAAGAGCACGGGATTATTTTCACGAATGGCCGACTTCAACAGCCCCTTTGCATCGTAAGCCGTGGATGGGTACACCACCTTCAGACCCGGCGTATGCACGAAGTACATCTCCGGATTCGCGGAATGAAAAGCGCTGCCGTGTACTCCGCCCCCGGACGGCCCGCGAATGACGATGGGCACCGGAGCGCCCCAGCGGTAGTGCGACTTGGCCACGAAATTCGTGATCTGGTTGAAAGCGCACGCAATAAAGTCGATGAACTGCATCTCCGCGATCGGTCGTAAACCCAGATAACTCATGCCCACTGCGGCGCCCACAATAGCTGTCTCGCTGATCGGCGTATCGATCACGCGTTCCCAGCCGAAGCGCTCCAGCAGGCCCGCCGACGCTTTGAACGCGCCGCCGTAAACGCCAACATCTTCACCCATCAGCAGCACCGCCGGATCGCGGTTCATCTCCTCGATCATGGCCTGGCGGATGGCATCGAGATAGGTTGCCTGGGCCATGGCTATCTCCGTGCCTTTTGTGCGGGCGCACTGATTTTGCGTTTGCGGTCTGTCGGCGCCGAATGCGCCACGGCCGGCTCTATCGGGGAATCCTTTTGTTCGCCGCGATCCTCCGCGACTGCGGCTTCCGTTTCCATTCCGCCAAAATTCTTTATCGTCCACTCCGGCTTTACGCTGGATTTCGGCGGCATCAGCTCGCGTTTGTCGCGGCGCCAATCCGCCTCGATAGCATGGCAACCGTCGCAATAGACACCCTGCTCGGCAAGTTCCGCGGGAGGAAATGGGGAATTTTCCGCGAACTCCAAGTCCGCCGCCAGCTCACGTTCGACGCGTGCGTGGATACCAGCTTTTTCTTTTTCATTCCAGAGCTTGTGCTGGTCGAGATACTTCTCGTAGCGGGTCAAAGGATCGCGTGCCTTCCAGTACTCGAACATCTCGCGCGGAACATATTCCGCGGGATCGTGCTGCGCGTGTCCCAGCATGCGCATCGTCTTTGCCTCGATCAGAACCGGCCCATTGCCTTGACGCGCCCGCTCCACTGCCTCACGCGCGATCTTCAGCACCGCGATCAAATCATTGCCATCCACCGTGTAGCTGGTAATCCCGTATGCCCGGGCGCGATCGGCCAGATCACGCAAGGGCACCTGCCGGTTGACGGGAGTGGAATACGCCCACTGATTATTCTCAAGGACCACGACAAGCGGCGCCCGCTGCACCGCCGCCAGATTCATACCTTCATGAAAAGCTCCAGTGGACGTGCCGCCATCGCCGATCCAGGTCATGGCCACGATCTTCTGTCCCAGATAGCGTCCGGCCATGGCGATGCCGGTCATCACCGGGATCAAATCGCCAAGCATGGATATGGGCGAAACTACGTGGCGCGTCTTGAGATCGCCAAAATGGCAGGTGCCGTCTTTTCCCTGCGTCGGCGAAGTCACCCGCGCCATATATTGCGTCATGATGTCCCTGGGTTTGAATCCGCGTACAAGCAGCGAACCCACATTGCGAATCAGTGGTGCGATCCAATCGCCCTTCCCCAGGGCATAGGCTGTGCCTATCGAAGTGGCTTCCTGTCCCAAGCTTCCGTACAGCCCACCGACGATTTTGTTCTGCCGGAAAAGGCGAACCAGGAGCTCGTCCAGCGAGCGGTTCAGCCGCATAAAGTAGTAGAGCTCGAGCGCTTCCTCGCGTTTCACTTCCGGGCGCGCAGAGTCGGATTTCATGAGCTCCCCTTGCCTTCCCACATCCGCAAAGTTGCAGCCGTACTCATCATCGTACGGGAACGAGATCAGGCGCTGATATCGCAGCCAGCTCAGGTTCCCCTAACCAACGGCGTAATTCCAAGATATCCGCAGGGACCAGCTTCAGCCCAAAAGCATTGCTGAATCCTTGGCTCAAGCGCGCAATCGCTTGGGCCCGACCGACAGAAGTCCCAAGCAGCTTTTCCAGCGATGTCGCGCGGCAACCAGCGATGCCACACGGTGTGATCAGATCGAAAAAACTAAGGTCGGTGGACACGTTGTAAGCAAATCCGTGAGAAGTCACCCACCGGCTTATGTGTACCCCTATAGAGGCGAGCTTTTCGCGCCGACCCCTATTGCCATCTCCACCGGCATTCTCACCCACCCAAACGCCCGTGCATCCGGAAACCCGAAAAGACTGGACGCCGAAAGTGGAGGTAGCATCGATCATCACCTGCTCTAGCTGGCGCACGTACCACACCACATCACGCCGGATCCCGTTCAGGTCCAGAATTGGATAAGCCACCACCTGCCCGGGCCCATGATAAGTGATATCGCCACCGCGATTGGTGTTATGGAACTCAACGCCTTTCTCGCGCAGAAAATCTTCGGAAACGTGCAAGTTCTCGCGTTTGCCGTTGCGCCCCAGCGTAATGACGTGAGGATGTTCGCAGAAAAGCAGTAGATCGGGAATTGATCCGCTTTTGCGAGCAACAACCAGCCGCTGCTGGAGCGCAAGGGCTTCGCCGTAAGTGATTCTGCCGAGATCGATAGTGCGGCAGCCTTTCACAGTCGCGTACTCTCCTTGCCACCCGCCAAAGGAAACCGCTCCAGCGGCAATCTCTCAACTTAATAGTGAATTGCCAGACCTCTCACCGAGGCGAATGCGTCTCCCATGGCCTCCCAAACCGTTGGATGCGCGTGTACCGTGAACATCATGTCGTCGATAGTGGCTTCCAATTGCAATGCCGCCACTGGTTCGGCCAAAATCTCTGTCGCCAGCGGCCCGATGGCATGTACACCTAAAATCTCGCTGGTCTGTTCGTCCGCCACCACCTTCACAAACCCATCATGATGATTGAGTATGGAAGCTTTGGCATTACCCAGGAACGGAAACTTGCCAGTCTTTACAGCATAACCCGCGTCCCGCGCCTGTTTTTCCGTAAGCCCGATGGACCCGATCTGCGGCTCGCAGTAAGTAGCATTCGGAATGCGTGTCCTTTCCAGCACCGGCACTTGCTTCCCCGCTATTTTGCCGACGGCGATGATGCCTTCCATCGACGCCGCATGCGCCAGTTGAGGCATTCCCGCGACAATATCTCCGATCGCGTACACCTGCGGCTCGGCAGTTTCCATGTAACGCCCGACATGCACGAATCCGCGCTCGACCTTGGCGCGCGTTTTCTCCAGCCCGATGTTTTGAGTCAAGGGCGCTCTTCCCACAGCAATCAGGACGTGCTCTGCCGCGAGATTTTGAGCCTGGCCGGCCTTGTCGCGGAATGCGACGGTAGCTCCATTCGCGTCTTTCTTTACGGATTCGACCTTTGCCTCCGTAAAAATACGAATGCCTCTTTTCCGAAAAGCCTTCTCCAATTCCGCGGAAATTTCCTCGTCTTCCAGCGGCACAACGCGCGGAAGCATTTCGATAATCGTTACTTCGGCGCCGAAGGACCGGAAAATCGAAGCGAATTCCACGCCTACAGCGCCCGCCCCCACCACTGCCAACGTTTTAGGAATTTGCGGCAGTTGCAGGATGTCGCGATTGCCAACAATCACTTTGCCGTCAAAGTCGACGCCAGGCAGGGACCGCGCTTCAGAACCCGTGGCAAACATGATGTGAGTGGCTTCGACGTCCGTAATTTTGCCGGCGTTCTCGACCTGGACGTGGTGCGGGGCCGTCCACCTGCCCCATCCTTGCATCATTTCAACCTTGTTTTTGCGGAATAGGAACTCGATGCCCTTCGCGTGCTTATTGACGATGCGCTCTTTCCGCGCCAACATCGCCGGCCAGTTGACCTTGATATCGGAAACTTCGAGGCCAAATTCTGAGGCATGCTTCAAAGTGTCGTAGATTTCGGCGTGGTGCAAAAGCACCTTGGTCGGAATGCAACCCACGTGCAGGCAGGTGCCGCCCAGAAACCCGTCTTTTTCGATGACAAGGGTTTTTAGGCCCCACTGGGATGCGCGAATGGCGGTGACGTACCCACCCGGCCCGCTCCCGATAATCGCTAGATCGTATGCAGGCAAGCCGACCTCCGCCCATTTGACCTAAAACTGCCTTGTGCGCAGTTTCGCCGAACGCGGGACTTGACCGGTATTGAGAGGCACGCCAATACGGCGCGACCCTGCCGGGCGAATACCCGTGACTAACTGACGCCACAACTGCCGGACAAACTTCAGATTTTAACAACGGCAAGGTAGGCTAGCAACTCGGGCCGGGAAGCTTGCGGGCTCCGCCCCGCGCCGTTAGGCGTAAACTGTAGCGCCTGCAAAAAAACTACGGAGTCGGGAATCCAAAACGCTCCGCGTGAATCTTAGTAACGGAGTCAATGAAGGCCAACCGGCCCTTTCTTGACACCCGGAAAGGTGGTACGTAGAATGTCCGTTTTGAATACAGCCGAAAAAGTGCGCAGCGGGACTGCAAGTATGGACAAGAAGCGCCTCGACTATTACAAGAAAAAGCTGCAGAGCAGGCGGGAAGAGCTCGCGCGGAGCATTGCGCGTACGGAAGAGGAAGGGCGTTCTGCAGACGATGATCCAACCGTGGATCTGGCGGACAAAGCAGCCAATTCCTACACGAAGGAGTTTTTGTTCGGACAGAACAATACCGATCGATCGACGCTGCAGCAAATTGACGAAGCGCTCAACCGTATCCGCAACAACACGTTTGGCACTTGCTTGAACTGCGAGGCCGAGCTGCAGCAGAAGCGGTTGGAAGCTGTGCCTTGGGCCAGCCATTGCACGGTCTGCCAGGAAAAACACGAGCAGGGCCTGCTCTAGCCTTTCCCAAATACCCGGCCCTCGCGCGGGATGCTTTACCTGTTGGCCCGTATGGGCTAACCTGAGCCCCACGCGAGGGCGCATTGCAAACCTTTCGAGCCTCCCTCCAGGAACTGCGCCAAGCGTTTCTTTCGGTGCTTTTCCCCGCGCCTTGCCGGCTCTGCGGAGAGCTACTGGACACCGCGAGTCGAATCCCCCTCTGCCGATCTTGTGTGACATCGTTTCGGCCGCTCGCGGGCCCCTGCTGCGCTCGTTGCGGACGGCCGTTTGTCTCTGTCGTTGTCCTCGACCGGGAAGTGGCGCCTCTCTGTCACGTATGTCAGCGCGGCCTTTATGATTTCGACTTTGCCCGCAGCTATACGGCGTATACCGAGACGGTGGCAGGGGCCATTATTCTCTTGAAGTACCAGCAAGTAACGCCCTTGGCCGGCTGGTTTGCCTCCATCCTGCGGAAGACCTTCGATGCCAATAGCGAAGGGTGCAGGGCGGACGTAGTTGTGCCCGTGCCAGCTCACGCTCAGCGGCTTCGGGAACGGGGTTATAACCAAGCTGAGCTCATCGCCAGACCGCTGGCACGGTGTTTAGGATTGCCTTGCCGTTCATACCTGCTGGTGCGCAACCGTCCTCGTCCCGATAAGCTGAGGCTTACGGTCAGGGAACGGTGGCGCACTGTTCGCGGCGCGTATACTACTCGTCAAGGCCTCCAGGTTGACAACCTTCGGGTTTTGCTGGTAGATGATGTATTGACCACCGGAGCCACGCTCGATGCGTGCTCAAGAGCCTTGCGAAAGGCCGGAGCGGCTAAGGTGGTTGCTCTGACGGTAGCTCGGGCAATTCCGTGGCGGGAACAGGCCGCGATTGAGCCGCCGCGCAGGGAGCCGAACGGATGAACTCGGACCCATCGGACGAAGGTGTAAGTCGGCAGGAAAAGTCTGCCGTGCCTGTTGCGAATCGCGAACATCATCATCGCTTAGTTCCCCCGCCGCTCACGCATCGGAAGCCTGCAGTCATGCAGGAACCAGTCTTGGTGTTAAACGCCACCTTCGAACCAATCAATGTCACCGCCGTCCGTAGGGCTATGGTCTTGCTGCTCAAGGGTGTTGCTCAGGCAGAAGAGCTAAACCACCACGTAGTCCATTCCACGTCCCGAACCATGAAAGTGCCCTCCGTCATCCGATTGCTGGCCTATCGTCATATCCCGCAGCAAACTCGGGCCTTGTCGCGCAAGAATATCCTGCTGCGGGATCGCAACACCTGCCAGTTTTGCGGAAGTGTATTTCCGGCCTCGGAATTGACTCTTGACCACGTCGTCCCACGCTCGCGCGGCGGGAGGTCTTCCTGGGAGAATCTGGTGGCGTGCTGCTATCAATGCAACAACCGGAAGGGTGATCGTACTCCTGAGGAAGCGGGTATTAAACTTGCCAGGCGCCCGCGTCCTTTCACGCTTTACACTTCCCGCCAACTGATGCGCCTCATCGGCAATCGTGACGAAAAGTGGCGTAAATATCTTTTTTATTAACACTTACACGCCGATCTTCTCTCGCTCGTTTTCTTGCCCAAAAGTATGCAACTTTGCCCGTCAAGAGGGCATCGAATCGGTTAAGACCACTTCTAGGACACACCCCGGGAAGCAGCTACGGCTCAGGCCAAGGCTGCTTCCATTTTTTTTTACCAGAATCAGCCAGCGTCTGCCGAAGCACCACGCGCAAGCCTCGACGCCAGTTTTCGTTGAGACCCACCCGGCAGATTTCGATATCTCCGACCAGGTAGCGCGCCACGACATCTCCTGCGGGATGAAATTGAAGCGACGGCGCAACGAGAAACAACAGTGGCGGCTGGGAACTGATGTGGAGCCCAGGGAAATAACCGTATCGGAGGAAATCGCCCAGTTCATGGTGGTGTCGAACCCGCAGCCAGTAGTCAATCGCCTGCATTAGGAGCTGCAAATCCTCGCTGGCTTTGAGCTCTATCACGACGAGCCGGCCGTCTCTTGTTATGCCCAAAAGATCCATGATGCCTCGGTCCCCAGCCGAACTCGCCGGCACCTGACCGTAGAGTAAACGCCCATCGATACGAGGATCGATCCTCGCCGGATCCGCCATCACAAGTGATTCCAGCCAGCGTTCCGGCTGGGCGCGGTAAAAGGGGTGTTGCCGTGAACTCGCAAGAGGCGACCGCTGTAGCTCGAGGGTATGCAGCAAGCGCTCCAGTTCTGGCCGGTTAGCATGCGTCAGCGGTTTGTCGGAACCGATCCCGAAAAACGTGCCGCCCGGCCCGCAGCGCGCAAACAGAAGGCCTCGGAAACGTAGCGCGACATCCTGGCTTCCGGCGATCGGTTCCGCTGCGATCGCTTCCGCATTGAGCCTCCGAATCGGATCGATCGCTTCTCGGGCCTGAGCCAGCGCACCTTCAATTTCCCGGCGAGGCACAAGCCACGATTTAACGTTGCCCGTATCTTGAGGGTCCAGGCGGCGGATTTGGCGGGTGGCAGCGTCATATTCGTTTAGTTCCACAGTTACAGACGCGGCTATAGCCTTCAGGCGATGAGCCGTAACGCTGCTACAGCCAGCAGGGGAAAAGAGGCGCAAAGTGCTGATTGGCTGCGCTGATTTTCGATACCTCGAACGATCCAGCCAGATCAGCCCAAACGTGAGCAGTGCATCGTATGTCGCAGCGCTCTCTCCGGGAGCTGCGGCCATCACCGCCGCGGCTCGATTGCGGCTGATTGTGATTCCCCGAACGTAGTTGCCCGAGAGGGAATGTTCGAGATCGGGCGCGGAAGTCAACGACGAAACCGTTTCATCCGGGAACTGTTGGGCCAGCATTTCACTAAGACGCGCGCGAAATTTCTCGCGTCTTAAGTGCCCTGTTTCTGGCTCTCGCTCCCTGCATACAAACTCGAGCTGATCTGGCCGGTTCCGGCCAAAGCGCTTAACCTGAAGCGCCAGACGATCGTCCTCGTTAGCATCGATCGCAATTACACTACAGACCAATGTGCTTTCCTGAGTCCACAAATGCAGCACCGTCGCGCCGGCCTTTTCGCGCACTTCATATTGGAAATTTTCAAACGGTGCGAGCCAGGAGCCGTTTTCTAGCACCTTCACGCGGCCGCTTCCCAACAGCCTCGCGAGCGCTTCTTTGAGGGCTTCGCTGAGTTCCACGGACGCAAAGTATAGGGTAGAAAAACGTAGCCGCGAAAGTGGTGGAAAGCCGGGTCCTACTGCAGTTGAAGGCCGGTTATGATGATCTTAGGATAAGCCTGATTCCACTGCACGGGAAGTGTTTCATAGCCGAGTTGAAAATCGCGTCGATCATGGGGGGCGAGAGGAACTGCATTGGGGCCGAACAGCCGCTGCTTATCTCTCAAGACCACCTGATTGAAGGGATCGTGGAATTCCAGAGTGACCTCGATCTGGCGAATTGGACGCGGTCCGTTATTCAGCACAGTGCCAAAAACGAAGGTCACCTCCTGATTCAGGAAGTTTGCCGCTCGAGCCACCTTGGGCTCCAGGAATTGAATCTGCGGCACATACGCTTGCTCGGCTGGCCCCATCGGGAGCGGTTGCTCCACCGTTTTTGCAGGCGCTGGGGTCAAGCGCCCGATCAAATAGAAAACGCCGATCAACAGCAACGCTGCAATCGCGCCGACGAGCAAGACGATCGGAGCTCTGCTCTTTTCCTCTTCCATGATGTGCTCTCTTTCGGCGCGGTTCATCGTCCGAACGCGAGCCGCAAAACCAATGCCTCCGGCGCCCCGGCCTGCTCCATGCGACGCTGCACGGCGGAAATATCGTACGGCGTTCGCCAGAACTCCACCCGCCGGTTCGCGAGATCCGCAATGGCAAAGGCGGCTCGCGGATCCCCATCGCGCGGCTGACCGACGGACCCCGGATTCAACAAATAACGTGTCTTTGGCTCCAGGCTAACCACGGAAAAGCTCGTCCCCGCTTTCCGCGACAACTCAACAGTCCCGCCCGCTGCGCCATCATACGAAAAGCCACCTTGAATGTGCGTATGTCCAAAAAATGTGATCGGCCTCGGCGAGACAAGCAGACCGGTGATCGCTTGATTGGCGGCGAAAACGTATTCGTCTTCATCTTCCACTGCGCCGTGAACGAGGGCTGCCCCGTCGGTTTCTACCGGCCCGGCGGGAAGACTCCGCAGATAGCGCACATTCTCAGGGCGAAGCCGGCTGCGCGTCCATTCAACTGCCGCGCGCGCCACCGGATTGAAATCCTCGAGATCGGAAATGCCGCTAACAGCTTTGTCGTGATTACCGCGAACGATAGCGCTCACCAGAGCGCGAACGCGCTCCACAACTTCATTCGGATCCGGACCGTAACCAACCACGTCCCCGAGACATACCGCGCGCTCCCAACGTCCCGCGCAAGCCTCAAGCGCCGCTTCAAGAGCGGTCGCGTTCGCGTGCACGTCGCTGAATACCAGCAAGCGCATGGGACCGCCGAAACAGCAGCGGATGGGAATTATAGACGAGGGCTAAACCTTCCGCGATGCCAACTCTGTGGCGTTCTTGTCTACTTAAGATGGAAAGCGATGGTCACGTTGATGTGAATGGGAATAGGCTCGCCGTTTAACTTCGCCGGCTGATATTTCCATTGCCGCAACGAGTCGACGGCCGCCTTCTGCAGGAGCGGATTGCCAGTGAGAACAGTGGTTGCCGAGACTTTGCCGTTCGCATCGATCAACGCATCGACGGTCACATCGCCCTGCACACCCTGAGCGCGAGCCAGCGGTGGATAGACTGCCGCCGTCGATGAGAGCAGCTTAGGTTGTTGCAACTGGCCACCTTTCGGTGGCGCAGGAGCTGCCGGCGCTGGCAAGGCGCTGGCCTGGGGTGCGGTGCTGCTCAATGTCTGACTTATCATGTTCTGCGATGCGGTTGCATCTGCCGACAAAACTGGAGGAGGTTCGCTCGAATTCATTTGCCCGGATCTTTTGATTCGAGGCGCCGGGATCTTGCCCACGTTTAGAGTGGGCCGCACAATGGGCTGCGGCCGCACTTCCGTTTTGGGCGCCTCAGCAACCGGCTGAGCCGGCTCCGGCCGCACCACCGGCGTTTCAGCGGGCACCTTCTCGATTGGCCCACTGGTAACCGCTTCTACAGGGTTTACCTCCGCTGAAGTTTTCACCATCGGCGCTTTAGCTTCGGACGGTACCCCAAAGGGCGCCGGCTCCGCTGCCACAGGAGCATTCTGTAGACCAGGAGTCGCATCGCCGTAGCGTTTCCATAATTCCGGGCCGGCCACGCTGCCGATTGCGGCCACAACAACGGCGGCCATCGCCAGCAAAATAATGGATCTCGACTTCGTCGCCTTTTGCGGAATCGCGGTCTCAAAAGGCTGAAAGCGCGGGGTGGCAGAAGGCACGACGGGCGGCTGCTTGTGAGCAGCCAAAGCGGGCGTGAACTCAGAAGCTTGTGGCGCTATGGCCGGAACCTTCGTTGATATCTCGCGTAAGTCGGGGGCAGGTGCGTCCGCGAGAGCCGTTATCTTTGGCGCCGGTGGGAGGACTCTATCTTCAACTTCCGCACCTGCTACCGAAGCTCTCGGCGCTGGCTGCGCTTCCGCCGATGTTGAGGTCGCCGTCTTACTGCCCAAAGTAACTGACGCGCGGTCCGGCGGCGCAGGGGACGGAGTTGTGACCGCGGCGGGCTTTCTTACCGAAATGCTAGATGCTGCTGATAATCCTTCCTCCCAGAAATCCAATGCCCGTTGCGTGAACTCCAGATGCACATAGTTCTGAATTCCTGGCTGAGTCTTCACGCTCGTCACGCGGCAGATCACGTCTGTCCCGGTTCGATTGTTGGTCAGCACGACCAGTTCACCCGCCGTAACGGTCGCGGACAGGCGCACAACCGCGCCCTGCGGAAAAATTATTACCGTGCGTGTGTCTTCATGAACCGGGGGGAGCTTCCCGGTGCCCTTGGACGCGGACGAGTATCGCGAGGCGTGCACGGTAACCGGAATCTCCGCGGGAGTGGCGCTGCTAGCCTGAGATCCAAGAGCCTCGTTTTTTGTCGAGTTGCCGCCGGTGTCTGCTGCGGAAAAGGCGTCATTCGCAGTAATCGGCATATCGAAGTCCTTACGGCGCCTCCACGCCGGCGCCTGACCAAATTCAGCGAGAACATATCGATTTTGCGACTCCGTCCAAACTACCGTAATAGTACTTCCGTACTGCCCGCAGCCAATGTTGCAATGGGGGAACTTGTAACGCAGAGTTTTGCTCTCCCACCTCCCGACCCTAAAGATCAATAGCTAGCGTATGAGCATGCAATCGCCATAACTGTAGAAGCGATATCTCGACGAAACGGCGTGTCGATAAGCTGCCAGCACCGGGTCACGCCCTGCGAACGCGCAAAGCAGCACCAGCAGCGTCGATTGTGGTAGATGAAAATTCGTCAGCAGCTGATCGACCAGGGCGAACCGATGTCCCGGCTGAATAAAGATTTCCGCGCATGCCCTTCCAACAGCAATATCTTCAGCATCTCGGCTTGCCTGCAGCGACTTCTGCGCTGCGTCTTCGAGCGCCCGCACAACGGTCGTGCCTACCGCCAAAATCGGCCTTCCTTGGCCCCGCGCTGAGGCAATCGCGGCCGCCGTCTTTTGCGAAATTTCGTAAGCTTCGCTGTGCATAACGTGATCCTCCAGATTCTCGGCCCGGATGGGCTGAAAAGTCCCCAGACCGACCTCGAGCGTTATCTCGGCGATTTCGACCCCTTTCTCGCGTAATTGGTCGAGGATTTCAGCAGTAAAATGGAGGCCGGCAGTCGGGGCCGCCACGGCCACGGACTCTTTTGCGAAAACGGTTTGATAGCGTTCCCGGTCCCCTGTTTCGTCTGCCCTCCGGATGTAGGGCGGCAGCGGCACATGGC
>Ga0070730_10003659_pt1 | contig 13740 bp, 5 predicted proteins | sample Coa_R1_3_FD_66447 | JGI IMG/M metagenome (GOLD analysis project Ga0070730, IMG submission 66447) | Surface soil microbial communities from Centralia Pennsylvania, which are recovering from an underground coalmine fire - Coalmine... | ecosystem: Environmental > Terrestrial > Soil > Unclassified ...
CGCGGTGAGGGATTGGCGAAGGTCGAAAAAGCCTTTCCAAGGATCCGCGCTCAGGCGATCCAGACGGGAAGGGACGGTCGTGACCCCGAAGGCATCGCCTCCCCTGATGGTCTGCAGCTCCTCCCACGAGATCGGCGCCGATACCGTGGCCCCAAGTCGAGCTCGGGTTGAGTAGGCGGCGACGGCGGTGGCGCCGCGCCCGTTCCGGAAGAAATCGAGAAAGATCTTACCCTCGCGTTTCGACTTCGTCATGGTGGCGACGAACCACTCTGGCGCGGCCCGAACGAACTCCTCCGAAATCGCCCGCCCGAACTCCTTGACCTGGTCCCAGGTCTGGCGAGGCAGAAGCGGGACGACCACGTGGAGACCCTTTCCCCCTGTCGTCTTGACGAAGCTTTCAAGCCCCAAGTCCCGAAGTCTGGATCGGAGGGCAAGTGCCGTCTCGGTCATACGATTCCAAGCAACGCCCGCGCCCGGGTCCAGGTCGATCGTGAGGCGGTCCGGCCGTTCAAGGGACTCGACCCGGGAGCCCCACGGATGAAGTTCAAGAGCGCCCATCTGGACAAGAGCAATGAGTCCTGGAAGCCCGTCGATAAAAAGATAGCTCCCCGCATTCCTGGCCGTCCCGGTTCCTTCCGGAATGCGAATCCGGTGGATCGATTCGGGGGTGCCTGGATGGGCATGCTTCTGATAGAAGCATTCCTTTCCCTGTCCTTCGGGACAGCGCACGATGCTGAGCGGTCGCCGGACGACATAAGGCAGGACCCAGTCGGAGACGGCCTCGTAGTAGGTAGCGAGGTCCCGTTTTGTGAGTCCCAGATCCGGATAGAGGACCTTATCGGGATGCGAGAGAGGGATCCCCGCGATTTTCAGACGCGAGGATCCCGGCCTCGGGGTCTCAGGACGTTCCATGATGACCTCCGCGGCGGGTTTATCTTCTCTCAGCCCTTCGAAGCGGGGATGTCGAAGGAGGCCGTCGCTCGTCAAGCTCGAGAAGGCGACCTCCGCGACAAGCTTCGGCTCGACCCAGTGCACCCCCCTGGCGGCTCGACCCGGGAGCGGCTCAGGGAAGGGCGATTTCGTCTGTCCGGTGCGTTCGAGTCGTTTTCGCAAACCGAGAAGGGATTCCACGCTGAATCCTGTTCCCACCCGGCCCGAATAGCGGAGCCGGCCATCCTTCTCATGGACGCCCAGAACCAGAGCCCCGAATCCGGACCTGCTCCCTTCCGGATCGGTGTATCCGGCAATCACAAACTCCTGGCGGCTAAGACACTTGGCTTTCAGCCAATCTCCCGTCCGGCCCGAGCAGTAGGGAGCATCCTTTCGCTTCGACACGATCCCTTCCAAGGAAAGCTCGCAGCCCCGTTGGAGGAATGCCAACCCATGACCTTCCACGTGTTCGCTCAGCCGCAAGGTCGGGGGGCTCTTCCTGAGGATCTGGGCAAGCTCCTTCTTTCGCTCGGTGAGCGGAAGTCCGCGGAGATCGCGCCCATCGAGATAGAGTAGGTCAAACGCATAGTAGAAGATATCTCGCTCACGGCCTTTCCCCAGGGCGTTTTGAAGGGCCTGGAAGCTCGAGATCCCCTGAGCGTCCAGGACAACGAGTTCGCCGTCGAGCAGAGCCTGGCGGACGGGCAGCTTCTGGACGGCCCGGGCAAGCGTCGGGAACCTGTCGGTCCAATCCTTCCCATGCCGGGTGCTGAGGCGGACGACGGAACCTTCGATCCGGCAAAGCACGCGATAGCCGTCGAATTTGATCTCATGGACCCATTCATCGCCTTCCGGAGGCCGCTCGACGAGCGTCGCGAGCTCCGGTTCTACGATGTCCGGCAGGGGATCTCGCCGAGCAGAGTTCGGCTTCGCGGAGCGCCGCGGCCGTGAACTCCGGGGGGCGCGATGGGATTCCCAGACCTTGGGCGGTCCGGCTTCGCCGACCACACTCTCAGGCCGCTCGTCGACGATCTCTCCCGAACGCGCAAATTCATCTTTCTCCTTGATGAGAAGCCAGTTCTTGTCCCGGGGCTCATTCGGACGAGCGTGCATGCGGACGAGCATCCAGCCACCCCGGAGCTTTTCGCCCTCCAGCCTAAACTTCAAGTGTCCCTTCCGGTAGCCTTCTTCCGGATTTCCCGCCGGGACCCAGGTGCCTCGGTCCCAGATGATCACGTTCCCTCCTCCGTATTGCCCCTGAGGGATGACCCCTTCAAATCCGCCGTACTCGAGGGGGTGGTCCTCCACATGGGCGGCCAAGCGCTTGACCGAGGGGTCGAGCGACGGTCCTTTGGGAACGGCCCAACTCTTAAGCACCCCGTCCAGTTCGAGGCGGAAATCGTAATGGAGCCGGGTGGCATGGTGCTTCTGGATGACGAATGAGCGGCCCTCGCGGCTGCCCACAAGGCCGGCGGGCTCCGGGGTCCGTTCGAAATCGCGCTTTTGGCGGTAAAGATTGAGAGCGCGGGAACGGGATCCCTGTTCCGCCTTGGGTGCCCGGGATTCTTCCGCCGCTTCGCGGGGACTCCGGATCTCACGTTCGCGACGCATGAAGCCACCGTCCTATTCGAGGTCGTACTCTCCTTCGAGCTCCATCTTGCGGGACCGGAGATCACTGGAAACTTCATTCTGGAGCTTCTTGGGCAGCCCCTCGAAGATCGGGTGAAGGACCTCTTCTTGCTCCTCGATGTGGATTCCGACCTTCTCCCCGAGGACCCTGACCTTGGCATCGAAGCCTTCGTCCTGGGGCTCCATGGAGAGGACCTCTTGGAGCAGATGCTTGCATCGCCGGTGGCTCTCGCAGGCGGCGGAGATGATCTCCCGGACCCGCAGGTTCTTCCGGCTCTCCTCCTCGAATGCCGGATAGAAGATCTCCTCCTCGATCGTCGCGTGAATGATAAGGGACTTCTGGATCGCTTCGAAGAGGCGCGCTTTCATCCCGCCGGCCTTCTCCGGGACCATCTCAAGATACCGCCAGAAGAGTTGCCTCAGCTTTTTGTGATCGTCGCGCAACACTGCCGTTGCATTCCAAGTGCGGAATGTCGTGTCTACCACGGTCCTGCTCCCATTCCCCCGGCGGCGGGGCATCTGTTGCCACCTGCGGCGCCGACGGCGACTCCAGGGCGCTTCTGCCGCCGGGAACGAAACCCGAACGCCTGTTCGCCTGATCCGGCACATGCGTCCAGTCCTTTGAATGATGGAGGGGGGGGCGCGATGTTATGAGGCAGACTTCTCAACCTCAGAGATTCAAGGGTTTCGCCGAAGGTTCTCTTGTCCAGGTACAACTTCATGGCTAAGCCAGGGGAGTCCGAAAAGCGCGTTCGTTTTCCGAGGAATGTCGACAATTCAGCCGATCAGAAGTGGATCAGGCTAATGGGGGAGGTCCCGGGACCCAGGCAGAGAGAAAACCAGGTCTGCGAGCACCTTCGCCGACCGGCTTGGGGACCCAGGTGCACCCGGTCCCGAAGGGGAAGGAGGATTTGCAGGTATCTTCGATCCTGGAGACAGGCGTGCTGAAAAGTTTCGCCGCATCGGGCACGGCTCATCGGTTATAATGCGCATCTCCTGATTTCAGGTCCGGAGTAGATCGGCCGGGGAGCTGTCATGGCGAGGTTCTCGCGGTTACTTTCCTGGCAGGATGCCGTTCGTGCCTCAGCGCTCTTCGCAGTCTACTTCCTGACGGGGAAGTTGGGGCTGAAGCTCGCCTTCGACCATCCGAGTGCTACAGCGGTCTGGGCGCCGACGGGCATTGCCCTGGGGGCTTTAGTCCTCTGGGGACTCCGCTTCTGGCCGGCCATCTTTTTGGGTGCCTTCTTCGTCAACCTGACGACCGCGGGCTCCGTCCTAACCTCGCTTGGAATTGCAGCCGGGAACACCCTCGAAGGTGTGCTGGGGGCTTGGCTAGCCATCCGCTATGTCGGCGGGAGGGCGGCCTTCGATCACCCGGTTCGGATCCTGGGTTGGACCTTAGTGGCCGGGGTTCTGGCGACCGCGATATCCGCCACCATCGGGACGGCGAGCCTGGGGCTAGGCGGCTTCCTCAGATGGACCGAGGCGGGCTCGGTCTGGCAGACGTGGTGGCTGGGAGACTCAGGAGGGGCCCTGATCGCAGCGCCCCTGATCATCCTTTGGGGGCGCGAACCGAGATTCCGGCCGAATCCGCGGCAGGTGATCGAAGGGTTGTTCGCGGTGGTGGCCCTTTTGCTTTTCGCAAGCATCTCTTTCGGGGTGCCCCTTCGGCTGTCCGAGAAGACTTATCCTCTCCCCTTCGTGTTCCCGCTCGTAGCGTGGGCGGGATTCCGCCTAGGTTCGAGAGGGACGACCTGTATTTCCTTTCTGGTCGCCGCACTCGCGGTCTGGGCGACGGTCGAGGGCAGGGGACCCTTTTCGGGCAGGTCCCGGAACGAGTCGCTGCTCCTCCTTCAGATCTTCATGTCCGCTACCGGGGTGACCGCGCTTTCGGTGGCCGCCGCCGTGGCCGAGCGCGAGCGTGCCCGCCGCGAAGTGAGCGATCTCGAGGAAGGACGAAGGCGAACGGCGGAGGCGACGGCCAGGAGAGCTTCCTTTCTCGCCGAGGCGGGCGCCGTCCTCTCCTCCAGCTTGGATTATGAAGCAACCCTCGCCAAGGTCTCGGAATTATCCGTTCTACGGCTCGCCGATTGGTGCACGGTCCATGTGTCTGATCCCCGGACTGGAGTCCGTCAGCTCTCCGTCTCCCACCGGGACCCCGCGAAGGTCCGCTTCGCCCATAACTTGGCCCTCAAGTACCCCTACGACCCGGAAAGCCCGCGAGGCGTGCCGCAGGTTCTCCGGACGGGCCAGCCGGAGATCTATCCTCACGTCACGGAGGATCTCCTCCGGGCCGGGGCCAAGGACGAAGAGCATTTCCAGATCCTGCGGGACTTGGGAATGGTGTCCGCCATGGTCGTCCCGATCCGTTCGCGGGGTCGCACCCTGGGGGCCATCACATTCATTGCCACGGAGCCGGGGCGATCCTACGGGCCCGAGGATCTCTCTTTGGGGGAAGCCCTGGGGGATCGCGCGGGTCTCGCGATCGAGAATTCTGCCCTCTACGAGGAAGCAAAGCGCCAGCTCGAAGAACGCCGACGCAGCGAGGCAGCACGGGCGCTCCTTGCGGCTGCGGTCGAGTCGTCGGAGGACGCGATCATCACGATCACCCTCCGCGGCACCATCACGAGCTGGAATCGGGGCGCCGAGCGGCTTTTCGGATACCCGGAGGCCGAGGTCAAGGGACAGTCTGTCCTTCTCATCATCCCCGAAGACCTCCGCACCCAGGAGATGGAGATCCTGGGACGACTCGAAAAAGGGGAGAGAGTCGAACAGTTCGAAACCCGGAGAATGACGAAGGACGGCCGGCTGCTCGATGTATCCCTTACGGTGTCCCCCGTCCGCGATGACCGGGGGGTGCTCGTCGGCGCATCGAAAGTGAGCCGCGACATCACGGAGCGCAAGCGCGCGCAGGAGGAAATCCTTCGTCTAAAGGAGGATCTGGAGCATCGCGTAGAAGCACGTACCGCCGAACTCACGGAGGCCCTCTCCGAGTTGGATGCCTTCACGGCCATGGCCTCGCACGACCTCAGGGCTCCGCTTCGGACGATCTCGAGTTTCGCGACGGTCCTGGTCGAGGACTACGCCTCGAAGCTGGACGATACTGCGAAAAACTATGCCGCCCGGATCGCGGCGGCATGCGAGAGAATGAGGCGCCTGATCGACGATCTCCTCGCCTATTCACGGCTGACGAAAGCCGAATTGGTGCCGGAACCCATCGACCTCACTACGCTCACTGTGAACATCGTGTCACGGTTGAAGTCGGAGATTCCAGACCGGACCTTGAAGATCAGCATCCAGAAACCCCTCCCCGTCGTTCGGGGTCAGAAGGTCATGTTCGCTCAAGTGCTGGAGAATCTCCTTTCCAATGCCATCAAATTCGTGAGGCCCGGGACCGAGCCCGAGATCCAAATCGGCGTCATTCATGCGGGGTCCTGGGTCCGCCTCTATATCCGCGACAACGGCATCGGCATCTCCGAGGAGTATCTCAACCGGCTTTTCCGCCCCTTCGAACGGTTACCGGGGGGACAGGAATACCCCGGGGTGGGGCTCGGACTCGCCATTGTGAAACGGGCAATGGAAAGGATGGGGGGTAAGTTGGGAGTAGAGTCGAAACTCGGAAGGGGCAGCACCTTCTGGGTCGAATTGCCCGAAGACCACTTGTGACGAGATTCCCTTCAAAAAGCGAGACGGCGGTGATTCACCTTCGTAACGGAGAAGTGGTTCTGCAGAAGGATACTTTTAACTTCCCGCCGGCGGGGCCCGATGGAGCGGAAGCAATGTTCTTGAGTCTCCAATCAACGTCAGCGCACCTCAGTGCTGAATTCGAGCTCCTCGCTCTTCGCGGTAGAGTTGGTCCACGGCGATCACCGTAGCTGGCGTGCCGGACCCTGCCTTCCAGGTCTCAATGAAGCGGAAACCAGGCAGCGGGGGCTGTCCTTTGTTCGGCGTACTAGATTTTCACCCTCGAATTCTCTTCCATGCCTTCGAGGGGTGTCAATAACCCGGGCTCGCTGTTAAGATCTGGACTTGCGCTGCTCTTGTCCCAAGCCAGATGGTCCAATACTTCTTCCAGCAGTCGCGCACAGTGCTCCACGTCTTCGTCGATGAAGTACGGCTCTACGGTGAACCTCCCGTTGTCCTGGTTGAAGGTCCAGAAGACCACTTCTCCTTTCATCACTGATAGGGAGTCGATCAGCCTGTTCCGCTCAAAGGAAGGTCCGATGATGTGTCCTTGAACCGTGAACCGGTGACGGCGTCGCCGGCCACGGCACTCGGCCTGTTCGAGTATCTGCGCATATCCGGTGCGGACGACAAGCAGGGAGGCACTCATGGCACTCACGGTCTCCGTCTTCACAGGCCCGCTGGCGCACTTCCACAAATTGACTGCGAATAGATGAGGCGCTCCGGGTGCGGGCGGCTCGTGGTGGTGGACGGACACGAAGTCCAGCACATGACCTCCCGGGAGGGCGACGTTATTCCGGAACCTATGGCAAAGCTTCCGAACATCCACGCCTGGGAACAAGAACGTAAACCGGATCCACTGCTCGATCTGCAATAAACTAGTGGTTACATTCATTCCTGATCTCTTTAAGTGCACACTGGAGAAGAAGTGAAGCCAGACCAGCAATTAGAATGCCCGATAGCCCTCTCACGCGGACCGTTCACGTCCACAGAAAAAGGTGTTACTTCACCACACCCAAGTGTTGCGAATCAGCCGCAGAAGCAACTGCTCCTCGCAACGCGATGACGCGAAAACGCCGTGGGAGAGGAGCTTCTTTGAAGCCCGCAGGCTGATCGGGTGGTCCGCTGCCCATTGGCAGCCCGCCGGTGGGGCCCGCGTGAGGCGGCGGCTCTCACTCCTTTGAGAGCCTGTCGTTGCGTGGAATTGCGCGACGAAGTGCTGCGTCGGGCGATTGAACATACCTCCAAGCGGGCATCCTGGAGGGCCAGGGACGTTGTACATGGCGCTCGGGTGGTGGCAGAGGTCGCCGCGGCTTTCCCACGCCGGACCCGCGAGAGCTCTCGGCTTCAGCCATGAGGAGCGGTCAGCCGTAGCGCCGACGGTATTCTCCCGGGGTCAGGCCAAGATGTTTCTTGAAATGGCGGTTGAAATCGGCCTGGTCGTAAAAGCCGCACGCGAGCGCGACATCGCTGAGCGAAGTGCTCGTCTGCCGAAGGAGGTCGCAGGCCCGTTGGACCCTCATTCGTATGATCAATTCGCGGGGAGTTGTCCAGACCTGCTCCCGGAACTTTCGCTCGAACTGCCGGACCGAAAGTCCACAGTCGGCCGCCAGCTTGCGGATCGAGATAGGGCCGCTGGAGTTGGTCCGGAGGTATTCGTAGGCCTTGAGCAAGCTCTTGCTGGTGATGCCGATGGTCGTCCGATTTTCATAGGTTTCGATCGTTCCCATCACGCCCACCACGCGTCCGTCCCTGCCGATCGCCGGCATCTTATTGGTCACGTGCCATGTGGGCACGCCCCGAAGATCCAGGAAAAGCTCGATGATGTTGAGCATCGACCGACCCGTCTCCATGACCCGCAGGTCATCCTCCCGGTACTTCCGGGCATGGCCCCCGGGGTGGAGGTCGAAGTCCGTCTTCCCGATAATATGGCTTTCGTCCGACAGGCCGAAACGCTCGACGAGCGCTCGATTGACCACCAGAAGCCGGCCTTCGCGATCTTTGGCGAACAGGCAGACATTGTGAAGATGATCGAAGAGGACCTGGAAGAGGCTATCGGTTCGGAGACTCTCGATGAAGGCGTGCTTCCAGCGGAGGGGGTCTTGCTGGCCAGGGGGGGCTTTCAGGGGCATGTCGCAATCGTACAAAAGGCAGACCTTTAGGCACAAGACAAGCCCTTTTCCTTAGGACATACTGGGTCGATCGCGTCGGAGCGGGCAGTTTTGAGGAGAGCATGATGAGCTCGACGAGAATCCCCCGCCCTCTGATTCTAGCCCTCGGTCTGGTGGTGCTGCCCCCTCCCTTAACCGCCCAAGATCCGCCGCCCGCCGCGGGCCTGTCGCCCCAGGAGGCGGCCCGGGCCATGACGGTTCCCCCCGGGTTTCGCGCATCCCTGGTCGCCGGCGAACCCGACGTCCGGCAACCCATTGCGCTCGCGATCGATGATCGGGGGCGCCTTTGGATCGCCGAGAACTACATTTACCCCGAATGGAGCCCCCAGGCGGGAAAGGACCGGATCCTCATTTTCGAGGACGAAAAGGGCGACGGGACCTTCACGAAGCGGACGGTCTTCCTCGACCACTTGAACTTCGTCTCCGGGGTGGAACTCGGGTTTGGAGGAGTCTGGGTCGCGGCGCCCCCCTATCTTCTCTTCTATCCCTGCAAAAGCGGGGAGGATCATCCCGACGGCCCGCCGGAAATCGTGCTGGACGGCTGGGGGCATCAAGACACGCACAATCTGTTCAACAATCTGATCTGGGGGCCCGACGGCTGGCTTTACGGATGTCAGGGCATCGCCACCCGATCCCTTGTCGGACGGCCGGGCACACCCGATGCCCAGCGAGTCTTTCTAGACGCCGGGATCTGGCGATACCAGCCCGTCCAGCGCCGCTTCGAACTCTTCAGCGAAGGCACGTGCAACCCCTGGGGGGTCGACTTCAATGATTGGGGCCAGGCGATCACGGCCCAGTGCGTGATCCCCCATCTGCATCTCATGATCCAGGGGGGGCGTCATCAGCGTCTCTTTGGTCAACACTCGCAGCCCTTCACTTACCAGGACATCCAGCACATCGGCGATCACCTTCACTGGGTCGGCGACAAAGGTCCCCACGCCGGAAACGGCAAGTCCGACGCCGCTGGCGGGGGGCATGCCCACGCGGGAGCCATGATCTACCTGGGAGGCAACTTCCCCCCCGAGTATCGCAACCGAATCTTCGCCAATAACATTCACGGAAACCGGATCGTCACCGACATCCTGGAGCGCCAGGGATCCGGCTACATTGGCCGCCATGGCCCCGACTTCATGCTCGCCCACGACCGATGGTACCGCGGGCTCAATATGACGTACGGCCCGGACGGCTCGGTTTTCCTGATTGACTGGTACGACAAGACGGCCTGCCACTTCTTCGGGCCCGAAGCCTACGACCGCTCGAACGGGCGGATCTACAAGATTTCCTACGGCGAGCCCGCGCCTCGTGCGGTCAATCTGTCCAAGCTGGACAGTGCCGCGCTCGTCGATCTTCAGCGCCATTCCAATGACTGGTTCGTGCGGCACGCGCGGAGGCTCCTCCAGGAGCGCGGACCCGATCCCCGCGTCCACGAAGCCCTAACCCAGCTCTTTCGGGAGAATCCCGACGAGACTCGAAAACTGCGCGCACTTTGGGCGCTTCATGCTACGGGCGGTCTCTCCGAGGCGCTCACGCTTGAAGCGCTCGCGAGCCCGCACGACTTCGTTCGGGCCTGGGCGATCCAACTCGCGGGCGAAGGCGGCGCGCCCTCGGCGACTTTTCTGGAAAAGCTCCGTGTCCTCGCCGAGCGCGACCCTTCGGCTACGGTGAGGCTCTACCTTGCCTCCTTCCTCCAGAGGTTTCCTCCGGAATCGCGATGGGCGATCGGCCGCGGGCTGGCCTCCCATTCCGAAGATGCCCTCGATCACAACCTTCCCTGCATGATCTGGTTCGGCATGGAGCCGGCAATTTCCAAAAATCTGAAGGCCGGACTCGATCTTCTCCTCCACTCAGAGATCCCGCTTCTGCGAGAATTCATCGCGCGGCGGTATTCCCAGGAGGAGGCCGCCCTCCCGGGCGTCGCGCAAATTCTCCGGTCCCAAGTCCACCCCCGCGTCCTGGTCGATGTCCTCAGAGGGATGCGCGAGGGTCTGCGCGGACGGGCGAGCCGGAAGCTCCCGGAAGGCTGGGGAGAAACCGGCCTAGCCCTTCTCCGGAGCGCCGATCCGGGAGTGCGGGAGCTTTCCGGGGTGGTCGGAACCCTTCTGGGGGACCCCGAATGCGCGAAAGCGGAATTCGCCATCCTCCAGGACGGCGGCTTGGACGTCACGCGCCGGACGGCGGCGCTCGAAACGCTGCTGGCGGCGCACGCCCCGGCTCTCCCGGCCTCCCTCCGAGCACTTCTCAGGGACCCGGCGCTTCTGGGACCGGCGCTCCGGGCGCTCGGGTCCTACGACGACCCCGGGACCGCAGAGGCCATCCTCGGGATCTATCCGTCGCTGGGCATTCCGGAAAAGCGGGATGCGCTTAACACGCTCGCTGGCCGCTTAGGCTCCGCTCGCGCGCTGCGGGACGCCGTCCTTTCCAAAGCCGTCCCGAGGAGCGACTTCACCGCCGCTGTGATTCGGCAGATCGGGGACCATCACGATCCCGAGCTCGAAGCCTGGATCTCCCGCGAGTGGGGTTCGGTCCGGCCGACTCCCGCGGCGCGCGCCGCAGAAATCTCCTCCACCCGCCGAATGATCCTTGCAGGCCCCAAAGGGGACGCCTCTCGAGGCCGCGCGCTCTTCGCCCGTACCTGCATGCAGTGCCATACCCTCTTCGGAGCCGGCGGGAAGGTGGGGCCGGAACTCACGGGGGCCAACCGAGCCGATCTCGACTACCTGCTCGTCAATATCATGGACCCCAGCGCCGTCGTCGCCAAGGACTATACGGCGACCCTTTTTCGAACCAAGAGCGGCCGCGTCGTCACCGGCATTGTGAAGCAGGAAGATCAAAAGAGCGTCACCGTCGCGACCGAGAACGATACGGTCCTGATTGCGCTGGACGACATCGAGGCGCGAAAGCCGAGCGATATCTCCATGATGCCCGAAGGGCTCCTGCAGAACTTGTCCGCCCCGGAGCAGCGGGACCTCGTCGCTTACCTGATGAGCCCGTCGCAGGTCCCCATGCCCGAAGCTCCTCCACCGGGGGCTCCTTCCCGGGTGGGGCCGTTGCGGACGTGGAAGAAACTTCGGCTGAGCGACCTTCACCTATGCGAAGGCGCCAATATCGGGGACCTGAACCGAGACGGGAGGATGGATCTCGTCGCCGGGCCCTACTGGTACGAAGGTCCGGAGTTCACGACGCGCCATGAGATCTACCCGCCCAAGTCCTGGAAGCCGGATAACGAGTATTCCGACAACTTCCTGACCTTCGTCTATGACTTCAATGGCGACGGGTGGCCTGACGTGCTGGTATTCAATGCCCCGGGAAAGGACGCCTCGTGGTATGAGAACCCGCGCACCGACGAAGGCCACTGGGTTCGCCACGAGATCTTCCCCGTCGTAGATACCGAGTCCCCTGCCTTCGTGGACGTGAACGGGGACGGAGTTCCGGATCTGGTCTGCGCGAGTGAAGGAAGGCTCGGATATGTCACGGTCCAGGACGGCGCCTTTCATCCCGTCACTCCCAAAAGAGCCTATCAGCGGTACACCCACGGACTGGGCGTGGGCGACGTGAACGGCGATGGCCGGATCGACATCGTCGAGAAGGACGGGTGGTGGGAGCATCCTCGGAGCCTCCAGGGGGATCCCGAGTGGATCTTTCATCCCGCCGCCTTCGGGAACGGCGGCAGCCAAATGCATGTCTACGATGTGGACGGTGACGGCCTGCCCGACGTCATCACCAGCGTCGAGGCGCATGGGTATGGGCTCTCTTGGTTCCAGCAAATGAAGGGGGGCTCCTGGAAAGAGCACGTCATCGTAGGACGGAAGCCCGAGGAGAGCACGTACGGCGTCGTCTTCACGCAGATGCACGCGATCGATCTGGTTGATATCGACGGCGACGGCCTAAAAGACATTGTGACGGGAAAGAGATATTTCGCCCATGGCTCGCACGGCGACGCCGATCCTCTGGCCCCGCCGGTGCTTTACTGGTTTCGACTCGTCCGCTCCCCGGCAGGCGTGGACTGGGTCCCTTCCCTGATCGATGACGATTCCGGCGTCGGTACCCAGGTAGTTGCCGCCGACGTAAACGGCGACGGACGCCCGGATATCGTCGTTGCAAATAAGAAGGGCACCTTTGTCTACCTGCAGGAGCCCAGGCCGGTAGGCCCGGAGGGGGGCCCGAATGGGCCGCCCAAGACTTCCGACCGCTAGGGTAGTCCCAACGGTCAGCGCCGCCGGATGCTCGCTTCGGGGACGGAGCGTCATCCCGTTTGAGGCTTGGGCGGAGCCGGATCTTCCCGGGGGAGGTCGCTCGTGATCAGCCTTGCACCGCGTTGCCAGGTCAGATACGCCCACGCCCACTGGAGAAGGACGAGCACGCGATTCCGGAACCCGATCAGGTAGAAGATATGAACGATCAGCCACGCCCACCAGGCGAGAGCTCCGGACCATGTATGCCCGGAGAAGGCGGCCACGCCTGAACCACGCCCGATGACGGCAAGGGATCCTTTGTCTCGATATCGGAAGGGGACCAGAGGCTCCTTTCGGAAGGCACGCCTCAGATTCGCAGCCGTATGCTCTCCCGCCTGCATCGCCACCGGCGCGACCCCGGGGAGAGGCTTGCCGTCCTGCTGGAGGAGGGCCAGATCGCCGATGACGTAAATCTCGTTCCGGCCAGGAAGCGTCAATTCCGGCGTCACCGGGACGTGGCCCGCCCGATCAAGCCGGACGCCGAGGGACTTCGCCACCGGCGAGGCCGCCACCCCGGCTGCCCAGACAACCGTGCGCGCCGCGACCCGCTCCTCACCGATCGAGACGGATTGCCTTCCGATTCCTGTGACGGGCGCCTGCAGGCGGACCTCAACACCCAGCGCGGCAAGGTGTTCGCGCGCCTTCTCTGACAGATCGGGAGGAAAGGTTGGGAGGATTCGCGCGCCTGCTTCGAGCAGCAGGATGCGGGCGCGACTCGGATCAATGGAGCGGAAATCCTGTATTAGGACGCGCCGAGAGATTTCTACGATCGCCCCGGCTAGTTCCACCCCCGTGGGGCCTCCTCCTACGATGATGAACGTCAGCCATTCGCGCTGCCGCTCGGGGTCGGATTCCCTCTCGGCGCGTTCGAAGGCCAACAACAGACGTCGTCGGATCTCGAGCGCATCTTCAATGGTCTTCAGCCCAGGTGCAAAAGGAGCCCAATCGTCGTGGCCGAAGTAGGAATGGGTAGCACCGGTCGCCAGAACCAGATAATCGTAGGAAAGCTTGCTGTCAGAGAGGATTACTTCCCGGGCGTCGGGATCGACGGAGACCACTTCGGCCAACAACACGGTCGTATTCTTCTGGCGACG
>Ga0070730_10003660_pt1 | contig 13739 bp, 12 predicted proteins | sample Coa_R1_3_FD_66447 | JGI IMG/M metagenome (GOLD analysis project Ga0070730, IMG submission 66447) | Surface soil microbial communities from Centralia Pennsylvania, which are recovering from an underground coalmine fire - Coalmine... | ecosystem: Environmental > Terrestrial > Soil > Unclassified ...
GCCCATGAGCTGGGTCTGGATACCTACCTGTTTGCCGAGGAGTACGGCGGCGGCGGCGTGACCGACATGGTGACGCAAATGATCGTCACCGAGGAGCTGTCGTGGGGCTGCGCGGGCATCGCCGTCGCCATCAACGCGACCGGCTTGTGCGCGACGGCGATCCAGCAGTGCGGCACGCCGGAGCAAAAGGCCCGCTACATGCCGATGTTCTGCGATCCCAAGGCCGTTGTGCTCGGGGCGATGGGGCTGACCGAGGCAGAGGCCGGTTCCGACGTGTCGGCGATGCGCACCAGCGCTAAGCGAGTTGAAGGGGGCTACCTGCTCAACGGCTCGAAGCGCTTCATCACCAACGGCGGCATCGCCGACGTGCACGTCATTTTCGCGACCACCGATCCCGCGGCCGGTTGGGGCGGCATCCAGGCGTTCGTGGTCGACAAGGGCAATCCAGGTCTGAAGCCGGGCAAGAAGGAACGCAAGATGGGCGTGCGCGCCTCGCACACCGGCGAGGTCATCCTCGAGGACTGCTTCGTGCCGATCGAGAACCTGCTCGGCGGGGAGCGTGGCAAGGGCGGCATCGGCGTCCTGAAGACGCTGGAGTCGACCCGCCCCGGCGTGGCCGCGGGCGCGCTCGGCATCGCTCGGGCGGCGTCAGAGTACGCCCTCGAGTACGCCCTGCAGCGCAAGACCTTCGGCAAAGTCATCGCCGGCCACCAGGCCATCGCCTTCAAGCTGGCCGACATGGCGACCGAAGTGGAAGCCGTCCGTCTCCTGATCTGGAAAGCGGCCTGGACCGCCAATCAGGGCGTCCCGTTTGCCCGCGCCGCCAGCATGGCCAAGCTCAAAGCCGGCGACGTGGCGATGCGCGTCACCGAAGACGCCATCCAGATCCTCGGCGGCTACGGCTACATCCGCGATTACCCGGTGGAAAAATGGCACCGCGACGCCAAGATCTATCAAATCTGGGAAGGCACCGCCGAGATCCAGCGCCTGGTGATCGCGCGCGAGCTCACCGGCCGGGCTTTGTAGCTGCTCAGTCTGCGCCGCGCGCCTCCCACCGATGCGCCGGCCGAGGCAGCGCCGTAGGCTAGTTGGGGCGTGGCAAGCGAAGCGAGCCCAGGGGATGAGGAGGCGCTCGAGGGGGCCGCGTTTTACGACCAGCCGAGCGTGTTCGAGATCTACTCAGAGCATCGTCTGAGCGCCAACAATCCGAACGACCTCATGGAGGGGCCTACGTTCCTCGAGCTACTTGGGCCCGCCCGCGGCTTGAGGATTGTCGAGCTGGGGTGCGGGGACGCGGGGTTCGGGCGGCAGCTCCTGGCGGCGGGGTGCCAGAGCTATACCGGCGTGGACGCGTCGCAAAACATGGCCGAGGCTGCCAAGCGGACGCTGCGTGGGACGGCTGGCCTGGTGCGGCAGGAGCGTCTCGAAAGCTTTCTCCTCGAGAGCGGGACCCTCGACCTGGTCGTCTCGCGGCTGGCGCTGCACTACGTCGACGATCTCGCCGCCGTGCTGCAGCGCGTGCACCGGGCGCTGGTGCCGGGCGGTCGCCTCGTCTTCTCGGTTGAGCACCCGATTATCACGTCCTGCGATCGCGGGTGGGATCAGTCCGGCCCGCGTGGCAGCTGGGTGGTCGACGACTACTTTCGAACTGGCAAGCGCGAGATGCGGTGGCTCGGGGCACGCGTCCAGAAATACCACCGGACCGTCGAGGACTATATCGGCCTGGTCCAGCAGGCCGGCTTTCGCCTGGACAGCCTGCGCGAGGCTCGGCCTCGGCCAGACTTGTTCGTCTCGACCGACGAGTTCCAGCGACGCTCGCGCATCCCGCTGTTTCTGCTGCTCGCCAGCACCCGCGTCTAGTGCTGGATGCTGAACTGGAACAGCGTGTGGTCGTCGACCACGAACAAGCTGCTGTCGGGACCGTGGGCCTGGGTATTCGGGGCGGATGGTCTTACCCGTAACGGCTCACGACGTCAGCGCGCCGTATCAAGTTGGTGGCCACTTGCCCGTGCCCGGCGAAGCGCGCGTCGTGCGTTTGCCCAGCGTGCCAGCGGTAGTAGATCTGCTGCAGGATCACCCCGATCTTGAAGTACGCAAACGCGACGTAAAAATCCAGCCCTGACAGGTCGCGTCCGCTGAGCCGCGCGTACAGCGCCTTGATCTCGGAACGGCTCGGAAAGCCGGGCTCGGCCGTGACCGATTTCAGGCCGCCCATGAGCTCGATCTCGTCTGGCGCGGTCCAGTACACCAGCAGCGACGCCACGTCGGACAGCGGATCGCCGACGGTGGCCATCTCCCAGTCGAGCACCGCGGTCAGGCGACGCGGATCCCGCGCGTCGAGCAGGACGTTGTTGAGCTTGTAGTCGTTGTGGACGACCGTGGCCGGCGGAGATGCCGGCAACCGCGCCGAGAACCAGCTGGCGAGCCGCTCGAACTCCGGCAGATCGTCCGTCCGAGCACGCACGTAGCGCTCGATCCAGCCACTGACCTGGCGCTGCAGGTAGCCCTCTGGCCGGCCGATTTCGCCGAGCCCCGCGGCGCGCCAGTCCACCGCGTGTAGATCGACGAGCACCTGCACGAGCGACTCGGCAATCGCACCATGCAGCGCCGTGTCGGGGAGCCAGTCGGCGGGCAGATCCTGATCGAGCACCAGCCCACGTCGCCGCTCCATGACGTAAAACGGCGCGCCAATGAGCGCCGCGTCCTCGCACAGCGCGTACGGTTCGGGCGCGAGCGGAAAGCTGGGGTGCAGTCGCTGGAGGATGTGAAACTCGCGCGCCATGTCGTGCGCCCGCGGCGCGACGGGGCCAAGCGGGGGCCGCCGCAACACGGCCTCCCAGTCGCCGGAGCGGAGCAGATACGTCAGGTTCGAATGCCCCGCCGGGAATTGCCGCACCTCCAGTCCGGCCGGATCGAAGCCGCGCAGTCCAGCCGCGGTCAAAAACTCGCCGACCAGCGCGCCGGAAAAGCCCTCGTCGGGGCGGACGGGGATCGTCTCGAGCATGCGAGCGGGCAGGCGTCAGTGCACGGGCTGCGGCATGGGTGAGGCGACGAAGCCCGCCTCGTTCGACGCCAACGTCACCCCATTCGACCCCGCCGGCCGCGCGCGGAACGCCCGCAAGATCTGCCGCGCCACGACCATGCGGTGTACTTCGTCGGGGCCATCGTAAATACGCGCCGCGCGCGCTTCGCGATACCAGCCCTCGAGCGGCGAATCGTGAGAAAACCCGAGCGCGCCGTGCACCTGGATGGCGCGGTCCAGGACGTCGTGCAGCACACGCGCGCCGATGAACTTGATCATCGAGATCTCGGTCCGCGCATCGGCCTCGCAGTCCATCAACCAGGCCGCGTGCAGCGTCATCAAGCGGAAGCCATGGATCTCGGCCGCCGAGTCGGCGATCCAGTTCTGGATCGTCTGCAGATCCGCCAGCTTCTGACCGCGTGTTTCACGCTCCGTGGCGCGGGCCAGCATCAGCTCGAACGCGCGCTGCGCGACGCCGATCCAGCGCATGCAGTGGGTTATCCTGCCCGGGCCGAGGCGCGCCTGCGCGAGCGCGAAGCCGCCGCCCACCTCGCCCAGCAGGTTCTTGGCCGGTACGCGGCAGTTGACGAAGCGCAGCTCGCAGTGGCCGCCCTCGCTCTGATCGCCCATCACTGGCACCTCGCGCACGAACTCGTAGCCGGGCGTGTCGGTGTCGACGATGAACATGCTCGCGCGCCGATGCGGCGCCGCCGACGGGTCGGTGATGGCGAACACGATGGCGAACGCGGCCCCGTTGGCGTTGGTGATGAACCACTTGTGGCCGTTGATGATCCACGCGTCTCCGTCCCGGACCGCCGTGGTGCGGATCTGGGTCGGGTCGGAGCCCGAGACCTCCGGCTCGGTCATCGCGATGCACGACCGCACATCGTCGGCGACCAGTGGTTCGAGATACTTGCGCTTCTGTTCAGGCGTGGCGGCCAGCCACAGGATCTCGGTATTGCCCGTATCTGGCGCCGACGTCCCGAAGACACGCGGGCCGATTGGACTCCGACCAAGCTGCTCGTTGATCAGACCCAGCGTGACGTTGCCCATGCCCAGGCCGCCGGCCGCCGCCGGGAGGTGGGCCGCCCAGAGCCGTTCCGCCTTCACTCGCGCCTGGAGCTGGCGAAGCAGATCGCGCGGCAGTCCGCGATGCGGGACAGACTGTGATTCATTCGGATACACGAGCTCGTCCATGAGAGCTCGAACCCGCTGCAGCACCCGCTCTTGCTCGGGGGTAGGACTGAATTCGTACACCGCTGACGTGTCCTCCGGTTGAACGCTACACCCTGCGGGCCTGCACCTGGCCAAAGAGTCCCGACGGGCGCACGACCAGGAGCACGACGATCAACAGGAGCGAGAGTGCCAGGCGTAGATCCGCCAGGCTTGGCAAATACGCGCCGATCAAGGCCAGCAACACGCCGAGCACCAGGCCACCCACGACCGCGCCGACCGGGCTGTCGATCCCGCCCAGGACGGCCGCCGCGAACGCGTAGATGATCACGCCCTGCATCATGTTTGGCTCGAGCAGGATCTTGGGCGCCACGAGAATGCCCGAGACCGCGCCCACCGCCGAGGCCAGGCCCCAGCCGAGTCCCAGCATCACACCGGTCCGCACGCCGAGCATCTGGCTGACCTCCGGGTAGAGCGCCGCGGCGCGCATGGCCAGGCCCAGCTTCGTGCGATTGAAGAGCAGGTACAGCAACCCGAGCGTCAGCATGCTGACGCCGATGATGGCCGCGTCCTGGACACCAATCAGAATGCCGCCCACGTCCACTGGTTTGGCCGGAAAAGGCGACGGAAACGACCTGGGCGTGTAGCCCCAGACAAAGCCCGCGACGGAATTGACAATGTCGAAGAGCGCCAGCGTCACGATGATGATCACCAGCGGTGAGCCGCGCTCGAAGGGCCGCACGATCAGGCGTTCGATGGCCAGCCCGCCGGTGAACGCCACGACGAGCGTGATCACGACCGCCAGCGCATACGGCACCTGGGCACCGTCGAGCAGGGCGAAACAGATGAACGCGGTGAACATCGCAAACTCGCCCTGGGCAAAGTTGATGAGCCCCATGGCCCGATAAATCAGCACCAGCGCCAGGGCCAGGCTGGCATAGATGCCACCCGCCGCGACGCCCGCGATCACCTGCTCGAGAAGCTCCTTCATCTCACGTATCTTTCAAACCCCCCGCCTCGCATGGCACCGCATGGAGCGCGCGAAACGATGCGGGCGAGTGGGATGGCACTGAGAATCCCTCCACTTCAGTACCCGAGGTACGAGCGCCGGACGCCGTCGTGCGCTCGCAATTCGGCGCTGCTGCCGCTGACGGCGACCCGACCGGACTCGAGCACGTACGCCCGATGGGAAATCTGTAAGGCTGCCACGGCGTTCTGCTCGACCAGCAGCACGGCCGCGCCCGAATCGCGATTGATCGTCGCGATCAACTCAAAGATGCGCTGGGCGATCATCGGCGCCAGGCCCAGCGACGGCTCGTCGAGCAGCACCAGCTTCGGGCGCGCCATGAGTGCCCGCGCGATCGCCAGCATCTGCTGTTCGCCGCCGCTCAGCGTCGCAGCGTATTGCTTCCGCCGCTCCTGCAGGATTGGAAAATACGAGAACACCCGCGCCAGGTCCGCGGCAATGCCGCGGTCGTGGCGCACGTACGCCCCCATCTGGAGGTTTTCGGCCACCGTCAGCTGACCCATCGTCCCGCGCCCTTCTGGCACGTGCGCGATGCCGAGGCGGGCCGCGTCGGACGCGCCGCATCGAAGCAGCGAACGACCCAGGAACGTCAGCTCGCCAACGCGCTGGATCGCTCCACAGATGGCTCGCAACGTGGTCGTCTTGCCGGCGCCGTTGGCGCCTAGGATGGCCACGATCTCGCCTTCCTCGACGCACAGGTCCACCTCGTGCAGGACCCGGCGATGCCCGTAGCCGGCATTCAGGCCCGCGAGCTCAAGCAGCGGCACCAGCTGCTCCAAGGTAGGCTTCGATCACCGCCGGGTTGTTGCGGACCTCGTCCGGGGCGCCCTCGGCAATCTTGCGCCCAAAACTCAGGACCACGACGTGATCTGAGATGCTCATGACCAGGTTCATGTGGTGCTCCACCAGCAGCACCGTCAGGTTGTACTGCGCGTGGATACGGCGTATGAGCTCGCCCAGCTCCCGCACCTCGGAATGATTGAGCCCGCCCGCGGGCTCGTCGAGCAGCAGCAACCGAGGTTGCGAAACGAGCGCCCGCGCAAGCTCGACCCGCTTCTGCACCGCGAACGGCAAGCTGCCGCTGTAGGCACCGGCCAGCGGCCGCAGATCGACGATATCGAGCGCCAGCAGCGCCCGTTCGACGGCTTGCTCCTCGGCGTGGCGCGCGCGTCCCAGCCGGGCCGCCGAGGCGAAGGCGTCGGCGGCGGCCAGACGGCTGTGATCGCCGACCAGGACGTTGTCGAGCACGCTCATGCGCGAAAACAGCGCCACGTTCTGAAACGTGCGCGCGATCCCGAGGCCGATCACCTCGTGCGCGCGCAACCGCAGCAGCTCGCGGCCGTCGAGTTGAATGCTGCCGGCGTTGGGTGAGTAGAGCCGGCTGATGCAGTTGAAGAGGCTCGTCTTGCCCGCGCCGTTCGGGCCGATCAGGCCGACGATCTGGTGCGATTGGATGTCGAACGAGACGTCATCCAACGCCGCGACGCCTCCGAAGCGGAGGCTCACGTCGCGCACCGACAGCAGCACGTCCGTCTGCGACGTCATGCTGACCGAACGCACGCAAGACGCCCGCTTCGCTCCGCGCCCACCCGCTCGAAGACGAGTCCTTTTGTCGAGATTCCAGCAAGGTGGCCGCGCTCGAGCAGCGAACCGCGGTGTTGACGCGGGGCACCGCGGAGCTGCTGCGGCGCGGGCAGCAAGTCCCTGAAAGTCCGCCTAACAGGACGCAGCAAAGAGTGCCTCTTCACTCCCCGGAATTCGCGATGGAGCGAGCCCTGTACCTTCGGCACGGGTGGACGCAGCGATGCGGGCAGCGACTTACGCACGGGCCTTCAGGATGACACAGCTCCCTATGGGAATTTGATCTGACCGCGCACGTCGATGAGCGGTGACATTGACTTGTAGTCGTTGATCGTCGCGTCGTACTTGGCGAGGTACTCCTGGGTGATGGTGAAGTGATCGCTGGTCGTGTTTTTGATCGGAATGCCCGGGAACATGAACGGGTTCTCGGTCTCGCTCAGCATGCCCAGTTGCTCCAGTACCGCTGCGCGAGTAAGGTTCGGGCCGGCCTTCTTGAGCACGTCGACGAGGCTCCACGCGGTGGCCATGCCGTAAATGTTGAAGGCGTCTTCGGGCTTGCCGTCGGGGTAGTACTTGGCCATGATCTGCTTGTACATCTGGATCCCGGCGTCGTTCGCCTGAGCCGGATCGACCGGATCCTTGATGTAGGCCACGGTGATGAGTCCGTTGACGGCGGCCGCGTCGCCGGCCGCTTTCTGCATGGCCTGGATGTACGGGACCGGATTGGAGACTGAGTTCAGATAAATGGTCGGATGCCAACCGGCCTGGAAAGCGCCGACGAGCGCCTTGATCGCCGGCGACGGGGTCTCAAAGACGAAAAATGTGTCGGCGCCCGAATTCTTGAGTTTCAGGATCTGCGAGCTGAGGTCCGGCGCGCCAACGTCGTTGCTTTCCTTGTCGACGATCATTTCGGCCGCTTTGGAACCGAGACCTTTCGTCAACCCGTCAAGGTAATCCTGGCCGTAATCGTCATTCTGATAGATGACGCCGATCTTGGCGGTGGGGGTGTTCTTGAGGATGTACTGGGCGTAGATCAACGATTCGCCCTGGTACACCGGCTGCCATCCGAACGTGTATGGATACTTGGCGAACTCAGCCGAGAAGGTCGTCGCGCCGGTCGCGACGAACACCTGCGGGACCTTCGCGCCGTTCAGGTAGTCGCGCACCGACGTCTGCGGCTGCGTGCCCAGCCCCTGATACATGAGGAACACCTGGTCTTGTTCCACGAGTTGCTTGGTCAAGGGTACGGTCTGCGCCGGGTTGTACCCGTCGTCAAGGTATTTGTAGGTCAGTTGGCGGCCGTTGATGCCGCCGTTGTCATTGACGTAGTGGAAATACGCATCGGACGCCTTGGCAATCGTCCCGTAGGCCGCGGCCGGTCCACTCAGCGGCGCCGTGCCACCAATCAAAATGGCGTCCTTGGTCACTCCGACGTCGCTGGCCGTGAGTGCCGCCGCGACGGCCGGCGCGGCTGTTGCCGCGGCTGCCGCCACCGCCGGCGCTGCCGTTGCCGCGGCGGCTGCAATGGCCGGAGCCGCGGTTGCCGCGGCGGCTGCCGCGGCCGGCGCGGCGGTCGCCACCGCGGCGGCGCCCGACGCGGCACTGGTCGCCGCGGGTGCGCTGGCGGGCGGCGTGCCGCTCGAACAGGCGGCAATCGCCAGGCTTGTCGCGGCGGCAACGAACGTTCGGTATCTTGCGAGTCTCATGGTCCCCGACTCCTTCAGTTTGGCTACGCGCATGGATCGCCTAGACAGGACTCGGCGTTGCGGGCGCAGACGCCTCCGCCGACTGGTCCTCGTGCGCCTGCGGCAGGCGTGGCTCGAACACGCGGCGATATCCGTCGCCCAGCAGCCCGGCCAGGCCGCCGCGCGCCACCCCCAGCACCACCAGCAACAGCACGCCCTGGACGGCGCCCGGCGCCGCGTTGGCGAGCTGCTTGTTAATTGGCAGCAGCAATTGCTGTGCGTAGATCGGCAGGAACTCGCTCAGCAATCCCCCAAAGACCGCTCCGACCAGCGTGCCGATACCGCCGACCACCGCTCCGACCAGGAGACCGACCGAGAGCTGGAAGGGAAACGCGTCGGTACTCACGAAGGCCGTGGCGAGCCCATACAGTGAGCCAGCCACGCCGGCGTAGGCGGCGCTGAGGGCGAATGCCAGCGTTTTGTAGTGGCCGACGTTGACGCCAAAAGCCGCGGCCGCGAGCTCACCGTCGCGCACGGCGCGCCAGGCTCGCCCGGTGCGATCACCCAGGATGTTCGCGGCGAGCACAAACAGGACGCACGCGATGGCAAGACACAACAGATAGAAGAACTGGTTATCACTGAGGACCTGGATCGGTGAGCTGACCGGCGGCAGGGTCAGGCCCTTGACCCCGCCGGTGATGCTCGTCTGCTTCTTGAGCAGATCGGGGGTAGCCACGCCCATGGCGAACGTGGCCAGGCCGAGGTAAATCCCCTCCAGCCGTGCGGCTGCTACTCCGATCGCATAGCCAAGTACCGCGCACAGCAGCGCGGCCATCGGGATCGTGACCAGGTAAGGCAGGCCCAGCGTGTGCACGCCGATGGCCGTGGTGAACGCGCCAATCGCCAGGAATGCGCCGTGGCCGAGGGATATCTGGCCCGAGAACCCGGTCAGGATGTTCAGACCCAGAATCGCGATCCCGAAAATCACCGCGTACGCCAGTTCGAGCGTTTGAAAGCCACTGGTCACGAATGGCACCGCCACGGCCAGCACCCCGGCAACGACGAGGAGCACAGAGTTAGGCGGCGCCGCCAGCCTCAAGCGGCGGCCCCAGCGAGCGCCACATTGCGCCACGCACGTGCCATAGCGGCCTCCCCCCAGATAGTGTTCGGAGCCTATCATCGCCCTGCCGGGGTGACAAGTATTCGAACCCGGCCCGCCCCTCAGGGCCCGCGTGAGATAATCGGCGGCTATGGCCGATCTCGCACCCGGTGATACCGCGCCCGACTTCGAGCTGCCAGTGCGCGGCAAGGAGACCCTCCGCCTGTCGACGGCATTGGCCAGCGGGCCGGTCGTCTTACTGACGTACTACTTCGACTTCAGCCCTGGTTGAACGAACGAGCTTTCCGAGTTCGGAAAGAGGATTCAAGAGTTCCGCGACCTCGCCGCGCAGGTCTACGGCATCAGCGTCGATTCGACGTGGGCCCACGACGCCTGGCGCGCACAGTTGGGTCTACCCACAGACGTGGTGCTGCTCAGCGATTTTAACCGCGAGTTCGGGAGTGCATACGGTCTGCTGACCACCAGCGCCTCGGGCATGAAGAACATCCTGCGGCGAAGCGTGCTGGTCATCAATCCGGACGGCCGGATCGTCTACCGCTGGGACGTTCCCGACCCGCCCCGGCTGCCGACTGTCGACGAAGTGCTCGCGGCCCTGCGCAGCACGGCCGCTGTACAGTGAGTGCCCGCACGGACCACCGACTACTCACACGGGGAGGAAACGCACATGCTCGGCACGATGATGGACTTTCCGCTGACACTGCAGCACGTCTTCGAGCGGGGCACGCGGCTCTTCCCCGATCGTGAGATCGTCTCAGGCGGCACCGCCGGCTCGCATCGGCATACCTATCGCGAGTTTGGCGAGCGTGTCCATCGTCTGGCCAATGCGCTCAAAGACCTGGGCATCCAGCCCGGCGACCGGGTGGGGACGTTTGCCTGGAACCACCACCGCCACCTCGAGCTGTACTTCGCCGTGCCCATGATCGGCGCCGTGCTGCACACGCTCAACATTCGGCTGTTCCACGATCAGGTGAGCTACATCGTGAACCACGCTGCCGATCGCCTCATCTTTGTCGATCGGTCGTTGCTCACCGTGATCCGCAAGCTGCGACCGACGTTCGACTCGGTCGAGCGACTCGTGATGATGGACGACGGTGGCGCCTGCGAGCTGGGCGACGAGCTCGACTACGAACAACTGCTCAGCAGTGGCGCGCCCCACTGCGAGTTCCCGCGCCTCGACGAGAACGCCGCCGCGATGATGTGCTACACGTCAGGCACCACGGGCAACCCGAAAGGTGTGGCGTACAGTCATCGTGCGCTGACGCTGCACACCTTCGGTGAGTGCCTCGTCGACAGCCTGGGCGTGTCTGAACGTGACACGGTCATGGCCATGGTGCCGATGTTTCATGCGAACGCCTGGGGCCTGCCGTATGCGTCCACGCTGGTCGGCGCCAAGCAAGTCTTCCCCGGCAACGCGATGACCCCGGACGCGGTCTTGAAACTTCTCCAGGATGAGCGCGTGACGCTGGGCGCCGGCGTCCCAACCATCTGGATCGGGTCGCTGCCGCTGCTGCAGGCGGGCGAGTACGACGTGCGCTCCCTGACGCGCATCGTGTGCGGCGGATCGGCCGCGCCGCGCGGGCTGATCGAGGGCTACCAGAAGCTCGGCCTCAACATTCTGCACGCCTGGGGTATGACCGAGCTGACGCCGATTGGCACCGTCTCGATCACCCGCCAGGAGCTGACCGCGGCCGACGCCGCGACGCAACTCGACTACAAGGCCAGGCAGGGCTTGCCGGTGCCAGGCGTCGAGCTGCGGGTCCTCGACGGGGATGGTCAGGAAGTCGCGTGGGATGGCAAGACCATGGGCGAGCTGGTTGCTCGCGGGCCATGGGTGACCGCTTCGTACTACAACGACCCGCGCAGCGCCGAGTCGTTCACGCCCGATGGTTGGTTCCGCACGGGCGACGTCGCCACGATGTTGCCCAATGGCTACATGGAAATCGCCGATCGGACCAAGGACCTGATCAAGAGCGGTGGCGAATGGATCTCGTCGGTGGCGCTGGAGAATGCGCTGATGGCCCACCCGAAAGTGCAGGAAGCGGCGGTGATCGCCATCCCCGACGAACGCTGGTCGGAACGTCCGATGGCATGCATCGTGCTGCGCCCCGACGCCAGGGGCATGACCTCAGCGGCGGAACTGACCGAGTATCTGGCCCAGCACTTCGCGAAGTGGTGGCTGCCCGAGCGTTTCATGTTCCTCGACGAGCTCCCGAAGACCAGCGTTGGCAAATTCGACAAGAAGGCCATGCGCCAGCAACACGCCGACGCCGACGCCTCAGCCGTCTCGGCCTGATCTCGGTTCGGGTAGACTTGAGGAAAATCCGACTGAATCACTTGGAATTTCCACACCCATGGCCATCAGTACCCGCGACCAGGAGGTCCTCGACGCGCTGCGCGTCGTGCGCGACCCCGACCTGCACCGCGACATCGTCGCGCTCGGCTTCGTGCAGGACCTCACCATCGAGCCCAGTGGCGTCGTCGCGTTCAGCATCAACCTGACCACGCCGGCCTGCCCGGTCAAGGACGACCTGCGCGATCAAGCGCGCATGGCCGTCGCCAACCTGCCCTGGGTGACCGAGGTCCAGGTCAAGATGACGGCCAATACGGCCGTCGCCCGCGGCAACGGCTCGACCACCCCCCTCATCCCGCGCGTGAAGAACGTCGTGGCCGTGGCCTCGGGCAAAGGCGGGGTTGGCAAGAGCACGACCAGCGTCAACCTGGCGGTCGCCCTGTCGCAACTGGGGGCCAAGGTCGGCCTGCTGGATGCCGATATCTACGGACCGAACGTCCCGCTGATGATGGGCCTGAAGGACAAGCCCGAGGTGAAGGGCGCCAATGGCTCGATCGAGCCAGTCATGCGGTTCGGCATCAAGCTGGTGTCGATCGGCTTCTTCCTGGACGAGAACAAGCCGGTGATCTGGCGTGGGCCGATGGTACACGGCGCCATCTCGCAGTTCCTGAAAGACTTCGACTGGGGCGAGCTCGACTATCTCGTCGTCGACCTGCCGCCCGGGACGGGCGATGCGCCGCTGAGTCTGTCCCAGCTCATCCCGCTGTCGGGTGTGGTGATCGTCACGACCCCCCAGGACGTGGCGCTGCAGGACGTCGCCAAAGGCATGGCGATGTTCAAACAGCTCGAAGTGCCCATCATCGGGGTGATCGAGAACATGAGCTACTTCGTCTGTCCGAACTGTTCTGAAAAACACGAGCTGTTCGGACGCGGCGGCGGCGAGCGCATCGCCAAGACCTTCAACGTTCCGTTCCTGGGCCAGATCCCGTTGCAGATGAACGTCCGCACCGGGGGTGACGAGGGCAAGCCGGTGGTGATGGCTGATCCCGAATCGCCCGCGGCCAGAGCGCTCTCTAGCGTGGCAGGCGAGGTCGCGCGCCAGGTGAGCGTGCTGGCCTTCCAGGCGCGCGGCAACTTCGTCCCGTTGGGCGGTCTGACGATCCGCAAGACCTAATCGCTAACATGTTTGGGATGGACCTGTCGGGCCTCCCGGACTGGTTGGCTGGCGTGGGCGCGCTGGCGAAAGAAATTGGCAAGGGCGGCGGCGGCAGCACCGAGGAGCCCACGGTCTGCATGTCGCTGCTTCCAGTCGCGCTCGGCGTCGTATTCGTCGGGCTGCAGCGACTACGTCGGGGTATACTTCGGCGGCCTGGAGGAAGGACGGCCGCTCCGAATCCTTAGAACGTTCGGAGAGGAAAGTCCAGACAGCACAGAGCGAGGCGCCCGGCGCAAGCCGGGGGCGGTCCACGCAAGCGGGCCGCACGGATAGGGCCACAGAGACGTAGTCTGCGCTCTAAAAAGGCGCAGGGTGAAACGCGGTAACCCCCACCTGCTGCAACCTCAAGCATGGCCGCCGACGCTGCTCGCCGAGGCCAGGGTAGAGGGCACCTGCCCATAAAGGGCGGGCCGGTCTTTCCAATCGGAGACCGGAGATAGATGGCCGTCGAAAACAGAATCTGGCTTATCTCCCTCCAGGCACGCTTGGGTAGAAGTCGGCGGCGGCGATGGACGTACTTCAAGGATCTGGCTTACGCTCGTTCCGGCACTCTGCCCCAAGGAGCTTCGCCATTCCGTCAGTTGTCACGCCCGCACGCTTCGCGCAGGGAATGACCTTCGACCAG
>Ga0070730_10003661_pt1 | contig 13736 bp, 9 predicted proteins | sample Coa_R1_3_FD_66447 | JGI IMG/M metagenome (GOLD analysis project Ga0070730, IMG submission 66447) | Surface soil microbial communities from Centralia Pennsylvania, which are recovering from an underground coalmine fire - Coalmine... | ecosystem: Environmental > Terrestrial > Soil > Unclassified ...
CTCCGCCGCGGTTGATATCGCGGGCCAGGGCATATACCTGTCCCTTGTATACGTCGCCGAGTACGCTAAGGCCGCCGGCCATATCGCCGTATAATGTTCCATAGCCCGTGGACAGTTCACTTTTATTCGAGGTGTTCAGCATTACATAACCAAACTTATTGGCGAGGGCCATGACGAGATTGCCGCGGGCCCGGCTTTGGAGGTTCTCTTCGGCGAGGCCGAAGGCCGTATCCTTAAATACTGGCTCCAGGGTATGGAGGAGGGCGTCGTATACTTCCCTGATGGGGATGATGTCGTAGGGGTTACCCAGGTTACGCGACAACTGTTCCGCGTCGCCCACCGAGTGTGCGGTGGAATAGGCGGAAGGCAGCAGGATCGCCCGGACGTTATCTTTTCCGAGGGCTTCGCAGGCAAGCGCGAGGGTAACGGCGCTGTCGATACCGCCGCTGCTGGCGATGATCGCTTTTGAAAAGCCCATTTTCGAGAAATAGTCGCGGATGCCGAGGACGAGGGCCTTGCGGATCTGGCGGATGTTGCGGTCGTCGGTGAGGTATTCGAGGATGCGGTGTGGATCGTACTGTTTCGACACCTGCATGTCCTTGTCGAAGACGGCGGGGGCGATGGTTGTCGTGGCGGGAGCCTGCGGGGTCGCCGGGTTGTCGGGAAGCCCGGAGATGTCGGCGTCTTCGTCATCCGCGTCGCTGCGGACGGAGAGTCCCGGAAGCAGTTCCTCGAAGAGGGGCGGCACCGGGTGCGGCAGGCTGACCACGGCGAAGTCTTCTTCGAAGGATCTCATTTCATGGACGAGGTTGCCTTTTGCATCGTAGACGAGGCTGCTGCCGTCGAAGACGATCTCTGTCTGTGAACCGATGGCATTGCAGTAGTACATGGGAAGATTGTATTTCAGCACGTTCTGGCGTACGACCTCCTTTCGATCTTCGTCACGGTCGTAATTGAAGGGGGATGCTGAAATATTGATCATGACATCGGGGTGCTGGCGGATCAGGTGATCCATCGGGCAGACCCGGTAGAGGGGGTTGTCGCCGAGATTCCAGATGTCTTCGCAGATGGTGAGAGCGATCTTTTTGCCTTTGAACGGGATCACTTTCCATTCATAGGCGGGTTCGAAGTAGCGGTACTCGTCGAAAACGTCGTAGTTGGGCAGGCAGGTCTTGTGAGCGACGCCTTTGATCTCTTTTTCGTAGAGCAGCCAGGCCCCGTTGAAGAGGTCTTTTCCTTCGCGGACGGGGTTGCGGACCGGAGCCCCGACGATGACGCCGATGGTATCGGCGTGTTCGCGGATGTGGTCGATGGCGGCGTAGCATTGAGCGATGAAATCGTCAAACTCCAGGAAGTCACGGGGTGGGTAACCGCAAACGGATAGTTCGGTGAATACAACGAGATCGGCGCCGGCGGCTTTGGCCTGGCCGATGCCTGCTATTATTTTCCGGGTGTTCTCCTCAAAATTCCCGATATGATAATTTTGCTGAGCCAGTGCGATCTTCATACCGCGAAGTTACGCCAAAAAAGAAAATTCCCGGAATGTGGGTCATGCCGCCCCGATGGGGGAAAGTGCTATATTTGGGAATGGCTTTCAATGAACGCTTAGCCCAGCGGATAAGGGAGGCGCTTGCTCACCTTCCCGATGTGGTGGAAAAGAAGATGTTCCATGGCATTTGTTTCATGGTCAAGGGCAAGATGTGTCTTTGTGTCCGGCTGGATGAGATGCTTTGCCGGATCGGGCCGCATAAGTATGCCGAGGCCCTGGAGATGAATCATTGCCGGCCGATGATCCATAACGGGCGGACGATGACGGGGTTTGTCTTTGTCAGTGAGGAGGGGATCCGGAAAAAGAAGGATTTTGAATATTGGGTGAATCTTGCGCTTGCCTTTAACAGTGAAGCGAAGGCTTCCAAAAAAGTCGTTAAAAAAAAGAAATGAGATCGTACGTGTTCTTTCTTGCTGTCTGCTGGGGCCTTGTTTCCTGTGGTTCTGCCGACAAGCCGGATGTTTCGGGGGTCGATGTCGGGAAGGTGCATATCGAGCGGTTCGACACCGCTTTTTTTAATCTCGATTCGAATGACATTGTCCAGGGGCTCCGGCGGCTTACGCGGCATTATCCGTATTTCACACCCGATTTTGTGGGGAATATCCTTGGGGCCGGCGGCCCGCTGACCGACACGAGCAAGGTCGCCTTTGCGGCGACGCGGGAGTTCCTGGTCAGCTATCTCAGTGTAAGCGATTCGCTGAAAGTGAAATACCCCCGGCTGGACTGGCTGGAGGATCAACTGCAACAGGATTTCAAGTATGTAAAGTATTATTTCCCGGAGTATAAGCTGCCGCAAAAGGTAGTGGCTTTTGTCGGTCCGTTCGATGGTCCCGGCGTAGCGATCACCACTTATTCCCTTGCTATCGGTTTGCAGTCCTATGCCGGCAGGAATTTCCCTTTCTATCTTACGGGGAAGGGGCAGGACCTTTATCCGCAGTATGTCTCGCGGCGTTTCGAGCCGGAGTATATCCAGGCGAATTGTATGAATGCGATAGCGCAGGATATTTTTCCCGACAGCAGTGACAACCGGCCGCTTATCGAGGAGATGATCATGAAGGGCCGGTATTTCTGGCTGGCCGGCAAGTTGTTGCCGGATGTGCCGGACAGTATCCGGACGGGTTATAGCAAGGCGCAATTGGATTGGTGTGCGGGTAATGAGGCGGCGATCTGGAATTTCTTTTTGCAGGGTACCGATCTGTATACGATCGACCCGGATATCCTCAAGAATTATATCGGTGAGGGCCCCAAGACGCTTGGGATGCCCGATGCGGCGCCGGGGAATATCGGTGCGTGGGTGGGTTGGCAGATCGTGAAAAAGTATGCGGCGGCGCATACCGATCTGAAGCCGGCGCGGCTGATGACGATGCCGGTGCGGACCATTTTCGAGGAGGCGAGGTATAAGCCGAAGTAAGTTATTTTCCGATGCGTTCCTTTAGCAGTTTGCGGGCGGCCTGGATCTCGGTGATGTCTTTGAAGGAGTCTTTTGGGATCATGAAGAAGGAGCGGGGGCTGAAGTAGACGTGGAAGAAATAGATGGTCTCTTTGAAGGCGGTGAAGTCTTCCCATGACCAGCGTTGCCGGCCTTTTTTTGTTTCCAGGACGATGCCTCCTTCTTCGAGGCTGAGGGTGAAGGTGTCCTGGAAGGTGGCGGAGCGTTTATAGATGCTGAGGGGGAGCAGGCGACGGACGGAGATCCACAGGGAGAACCAGAGGACGGAGAAGATCAGGAAGGGCAAGGCTTGTATCTTCTTGAGTGCGAATAGGATAGCCGACAAAATGGCGAAAACGTTGATCATGATGACCATGGTTCGGATCTCCGGTCTGCTGAAAAAGTGGCCACGTAATCCATCCAATACCTGTTTTTTGTTGTATCCGAATTGAATAGTCATCCCCGAAGTTTTAACATTCAGACCTTTCGCGGTCCATTTTATTGCGGGTAAAAGTAAGAAAAAATGGATGCCGCCTGTGACCGCCCGGGCAAAAAAAAGCCCCCGGCTTTCGCCGGAGGCTTCAAAAAATTTTTTTTGTGGTACGCTAGCGCATGTCCCGGCAATGGCTATAGTGATTACTGGCGGCCTGGTCGGGGGTCACGCTACGGCTACAGGAAAACAATAATGTACTGGAAAGGATGACGATGGCGACGAAAAAACGTTTCATGTTTTTCAATTTAGGGTTTACAGGACTTATTAAAAACGAATAAAAGCAGATATTAGTATTTTTTCGTAGGGGTAAGGCTGTATATTTTTTGCGTTGTTTCTATGGAAAAGGTACGAAGAAGTGCCGGGAAAAAATAACGGTTTTTCTGAAGGGGCCCCGGGAGGGGGACAATCCTGACCCGGAAAGGTCGAAATTGTCAAATTTTGGGTTTGAGCTGTGGTTGAAAGGGGCCAGGAAAAAGAAATTCCCCCATGGACATGGGGGAATCGAATTTATGGTTAAATACCGTCCTTAGACGAAGTTGAGAATGCCCTACGGTCAGCTGCAACCCATGCTGTTACCGCAATTGAGGCATTTATAGCAGGTTCCGCTGCGGATGGTGATATGTCCGCAGGTGTTACAGGCCGGGGCGTCGCTTTGCATGCTCCTGGCGGCTGCATTCATGGCTTCCAGGCCGTTGTCGGCACGGGTTACCGAAGCCGTGGCCCGGGGGGCTTTTGCGGGCTGAGGCTGGGAGGCGCCTGAGGGAGCGTTGCCGCCGGCCTTGGCCACGATGCGTACATCGCTGAGTTCCGGCTTTTTATCGGCGTCGGCGGGGTCCCAGTCTTCGCTGCCTGTATTGGCGACTTCCGGCCGGTCGAGCACGTGTACGAGGTCGGTGCGTCCCAGGTATTCATAGGCCAGGGAGCGGAAGATGAAGTCGACGATGGAGGTAGTGCTTTTGATATTGGGGTGGTCGACCATACCCGAGGGTTCGAACCGGGTGAAGACGAATTTCTCCACGAACTCTTCCAGTGGCACGCCGTATTGGAGGCCGATGGAGATGGCGATGGCAAAACAGTTGAGCATGCTTCGCATGGTTGCGCCTTCCTTGGCCATGTCGATAAAGATCTCGCCTACTGTTCCGTCGCTGTATTCACCGGTACGGAGGAAGATGGCCTGGCCGTTGATCTTTGCTTTTTGGGTGAAGCCGCGGCGTTTTGCCGGCAGGGTGCGGCGTTCGACGATGGTAGCCAGCGCCCTTTTCAATTTTGTATCGGGGGATGCCTGAACGCGTTTTTGTACTTCTTCGAGGAGTTCCTGTACGGTGAGTTTGCCCAGGTCGACGATGGTGGATTCGGCCGGCTGGGGTATGGCGGCGGCTTCCTGGGCCGGGGCGGTGTCTTTCTCTGTTTCGGTTTCCTTCTTTTTCTTGTCGGATCTTGTGCTGAGGGGTTGGGACAGTTTGGAGCCGTCGCGATAGAGGGCGCAGGCTTTGAGGGCCAGTTGCCAGCTCAGCAGGTAGGCGTCGGCGATCTCTTCGACGGCGGCTTCGTTCGGCAGGTTGATCGTCTTCGAGATCGCGCCGCTGATGAAGGGTTGGGTCGCGCCCATCATGCGGATATGACCGTGTGCGTGGATATAGCGCCGGCCTTTTTTCCCGCATTTGTTGGCGCAGTCGAAGACCGCGAGGTGTTCTTCCTTCAGGAAGGGGGCGCCTTCGACGGTCATGGTGCCGCAGACGTAGTTGTTGGCGGCTTCGATCTCTTCATCGGTGAAGCCGAGGGCTTCGAGCAGGCTCCATTCGAAGTTGTAGTATTGAGCGGGTTTGAAGCCGAGGCGCTGGAGGCATTCTTCGCCGAGGGTATAGACGTTGAATACGAAGCCGATCTCGAAGGCGGAGCCGACGGCGGCGTCGAGTTTTTTTATCTCTTCGGCGATGAAGCCTTTTTCGCTCAGGGATTGGTGGTTGATCGCGGGGGCGCCGGCGAAGGTTCCCGAGCCGACGGCGTATTTTACGATGGTATCGATCTGTTTGTCGGTGTAATGCAGGTTCTTCAGGGCTGTGGGTACCGACTGGTTGATGATCTTGAAGTAGCCGCCGCCGGAGAGTTTTTTGAATTTCACGAGGGCGAAGTCGGGTTCAACGCCGGTGGTGTCGCAGTCCATGACCAGGCCGATCGTTCCGGTGGGGGCGATGACGGTGGACTGGGCGTTGCGGTAGCCAAATTTCTCGCCGAGTTGTACGGCTTCGTCCCAGGCTTTTGTAGCGGCCTTCAGGAGGTAGTCGGGGCAATATTTTGCTTTCAGGCCCTGGGGTTTTGTCGCCAGGCCTTCGTATTCGTCGGCGTCGTAGGCGGCAAGCCGGTGATTGCGCATGACGCGGAGCATGCTTTCCCTATTCTCTTCGTAGCGGGGGAAGGCGCCGAGGGCGCCGGCCATTTCGGCGGAGGTCTTATAGGCGACGCCGGTCATGATCGCGGTGATGGCGCCGGCGATGGCGCGGGCTTCTTCGCTGTCGTAGGGGATGCCCATGATCATCAGCATGGATCCCAGGTTGGCGTAGCCGAGGCCCAGGGTGCGGTAATCGTAGGACAGCTGGGCTACTTCTTTCGAAGGGAATTGCGCCATCAGGACGGAGATCTCCAGGACGGTGGTCCAGAGGCGGGCCGAGTATTCGAAGTCTTCTACGTTGAAGGTGTTTGTCTTTTCGTTGTAGAAGCGGCGGAGGTTGAAGGAGGCGAGGTTACAGGCCGTGTTGTCGAGGAACAGGTATTCACTGCAGGGATTAGACGCCCTGATGGGGCCGCCGGCGGGGCAGGTGTGCCATTCGTTGATGGTGGTTTCGTATTGGGTGCCGGGGTCGGCACAGCGCCAGGCGGCGTAGGAGATCTGGTTCCATATTTCCCGGGCGGGGATGGACTTCATGACTTTCCCGGTGCTGCGGGCTGTGAGCTCCCAATTCTCGTCGTTCTTTAGTTTATCGAAGAAGCTATTGGGGATGCGGATGGAGTTGTTGGAGTTCTGGCCGGAGACGGTGCGATAGGCTTCGCCTTCGTAGTCGCTGGGATAACCGGCGGCGATGAGGGCGGCCACTTTCTTTTCTTCTTCGACCTTCCAATTGATGAATTCCATTATTTCCGGGTGATCGAGGTCAAGGCAGACCATTTTTGCGGCCCTGCGGGTGGTGCCGCCGGATTTGATGGCGCCTGCCGCGCGATCGCCGATCTTGAGGAAGCTCATGAGACCGCTGGAGGTTCCGCCGCCGGAGAGTTTCTCGCCTTCGCCGCGGATATGGGAGAAGTTGGTGCCCACGCCCGAGCCATATTTAAAGATGCGGGCTTCGCGAACCCAGAGGTCCATGAGGCCGCCTTCGTTGACGAGGTCGTCTTCCACGCTGAGGATGAAGCAGGCGTGGGGTTGGGGGCGTTCGTAGGCCGAGGTGGATCTTTTCAATTGGCCGTCGGCGGGGTCTACGAAGTAATGGCCCTGGGGTTTGCCGGTGATGCCGTAGCTTTCGTGGAGCCCGGTGTTGAACCATTGTGGGGAATTGGGTACGCAGGCCTGGTCGAGAATGCTGTACACGAGTTCTTCATAGAAGATCTGTGCGTCTTTTTCGGATGCAAAATAGCCATAGCGTTCACCCCATACCCGCCAGCAGTTGGCCATGCGGTGCGCCACCTGTTTTACGGAGGTCTCCCGGCCAAGGGAGCCGTCCGGCTGGGGCACACCGGCTTTGCGGAAGTATTTCTGGGCGAGGATATCGGTTGCGATCTGGGACCACTGGGCGGGTACTTCGACATTGTTCATCTCAAACACCACTTCTCCGCTGGGGTTCCGGATCACCGATGTGCGGTAATCGTAGGAAAACTGATCGAATACATTTGTGTTCTCTTTTGTAAAGCGGCGGAGGAATTGCAAGCCCTTCGATGTCGGCTTTTTGGCGGCCATGATCAGTTCATTTAGTTGGTGAAGAAAGTTATTGTCAGGTTTTGTTTTCGGGAGGGTTGGGAATTAAAAGTATTTTTTCATTCGGACATTTCCTTGAGCTATTTCTGCACATAGATGTGAGTAAAAAATTTTACCATTTTGTTTGCTTTTTATTGATTCTTTTTGATGCATGAAAACACCAAATAAAACCTTGCTAATCATTACTCTCCTGATTTTTGCCCTTGCGGGTCCGGCGAGCAGCCAGACCCAATTTATGGGGTGGGCCGCAACTTTCCAGAACTACAAAGTTACCGACAAATTCGGGCTCTATTTCGATGCGCAGTGGAGATCGACCGCGCAGGTCCGACAGGCGCATGCCTTGTTGTTGCGACCGGGGATCAATTTCTACTTTTCGCCTTCGTTCACCGGGGCGGTGGGTTATGCCTTCATCCCACAGCAGCGTATAAGCGCCGGGGTGACCGGTTATCTACCCGAGCACCGGGTATGGGAGCAGCTGGTCTTTACGCATAAGGTGAAGACGCCTGCCGGGCATTCGGCAACGGCTACGGTAACGCACCGGTTGAGGCTGGAGCAGCGTTATCTGCCGAAGCATCATGCGGAGGGGAATGAACTGGTGAAGGATGGGCACCGGTATGCGGGCAGGGTCCGGTATTTTGCGCGGGGTGTTCTGCCGTTGGCGGCGCAAAAAGACAAGGGGCCTTTTGCCGCGTTGCAGAACGAGATCTTTTTTCATACGGCGGATGGGGGTTCCTTTGATCAGAACCGGGCGTATGTTGCGGCGGGGTACCGCATGAGCAGGCAATTCGATGTCGAGATGGGGTATATGAACCAGTATGTCGCGGGGAGCAGTCCCGTCAATAATCATATTCTACAGGTTGCCACCTATATCCGGTTATGACGGATTGACGACGAGGGGCAGCAGATCGGGGTGGCGGGCGAGCCAGGTCTTTACAAATGGGCAATAAACCTTTACTTTCAGGTGATGGTTTTTTGCATAATCGAAAGCCGCGGCGGCCAATGCCGAGCCGATGCCTTTGCCGCTCAACTGGTCCGGCACGTCGGTATGCATGAGAACGATCATCCCATCCGAAAAGCGATATTCGAGCCAGGCGATCTCGCCATTCACGGGCAACTGAAATTGCTGTTGCTGCGTATTGTTTATTACGTTGAGGAATTCCATTCTGCAAAAATCGGATATATGTGTTATTTTCGTAAATATTCAGGGATTTTACGAATAAATACATACGTATTCCCCGAGATGGTAATTTCGTCGAATACCCCCTTAAAAGCCAGAAACTTTTCGCATTTTTGTATCACCAACGGCACCAGCGAATGAAGCAAGTTATTTATGAATCCTTGTTGGCAAAGAAAAGAAGGGGGCAGCGATCCTTCGCGGTACTGATCGATCCGGACAATGTGAATGCAGAGAAAATTGAAGAGCTGACGAGTCTGGCTGTCAGTGCGAAGGTGGACTATTTATTTGTCGGGGGCAGCCTGGTCATATCCAACCATCTCGATGAGGTGGTACAGCATATCCGCAGTAACTGTTCCATTCCCGTCATCCTTTTTCCGGGTACGCCGTCGCAGGTGTCACCTTTTGCCGACGGGCTTCTTTATTTATCCCTGATCTCGGGTCGTAACCCGGAACTGCTTATCGGGCAGCATGTCATCTCCGCGCCCGCCGTCCGCAAGAGCGGGCTGGAGATCATTTCCACCGGCTATATGGTCATCGATGGCGGGGCGCCGACGACCGTCTCCTATATCAGCAATGCGACGCCTATTCCCGCCGACAAGAATGAGATCGCGCTCTGCACGGCCATGGCGGGGGAGATGCTTGGGATGAAGCTGATCTATATGGATGCGGGCAGTGGGGCGCGGCATCCCATCCGGGAGGAGATGATCGCCTGTGTTGCCGGGCATATCGAAGTTCCGCTTGTCGTTGGCGGCGGGATCCGTGACCCGGAGAAGGCTTACCGCAACTGTAAGGCCGGGGCCGATATCATCGTTGTGGGCAATGCCATCGAAAAGGATGCCTCGCTTATCCGGGAGATGGCGGCGGCGATCCATAGTGTCCCCGTGAGGGAGGTCTGATGCCGGGTGGCAGGGGCCGCTTCGCGAATCATTCGCTGCGCAATGCCCCGACGGGGTTGGCCAGGCTTGCCCTGAAGATGCGCGAGCCGGTGACCGCCAGGGTCAACAGCAGGATGACGGCGGGAGACCAAAGAAAAATCCATAGAGACAAGTTTGTGTGATAGGCGTAGGACGCCAGCCAGCGGCTGCCGGCGATACCTGCCAGTGGCAGGGCGATTGCCGTTGCGACGGCCAGCAGAAGAAGCAGGTGTTTTGTCAGCAGCGTGAGGAGTTGGGTGGGTGTTGCGCCGAGCACCTTGCGGATGCCGATCTCCTTTTTCCGTTGGAGGAGGATCAGGGATACCAGACCATAGAGACCGATAAAGGAAATGAAGAGCGCCAGGCCTGTAAATACATTGAACAGGAGCATGGTCATTCTGTCCTTCGCGTATTGGGCGTCGAAGTTCTCGTCCATAAAATAGTAGTTAAAGGGGGAGGAAGGGAAATACTGCTTCCAGAGTTGTTTTAGCCGGGGAAGTTCCCGCGGGGAGATGCTGACCATTGCGGCGGCAAGGGGGAAGGTATTGTAGATGAGGACGGCGGGTTCGATCGTATTATGGATGGACTTGTAGAAGAAGTTCCTTACCACGCCTACTATTCTGCCCTTGTGGTTAAAGCCTTCTATCGACTGACCGAGGGGCGAGCGCCAGCCCATTTCCTTTACGAAGGCCTCGTTGACGAGGAAGGCTTCGGTCCTGTCGGTGGATAGGCTGTCGGCCAGGTTACGGCCCGCGGCCAGGGACATATGGAAGAGGGGAAGGAATTGCTGATCGATGTAAAAGTAGTTGCACATCAGTTCGCGTTTCTTACCGTTGGCACTTGCGATGGTGGTGCCCATGGCGATGCCTTCCGTGGGCATTCCGCTGCCGACCGAGATGCCGCGGATGCCGGATTGGCGGCGAAGGGCGTCGCAGAAGGCGGTGTCGGCTTTCCGTTTGGCGGAGTCGCCGGGGAGGTTGATACAGGCGATGTGGCTTCGGTCCATGCCGGGGTCTTTGCGCCGGATGTATTGCATCTGGCTGTAGATGATGGCTGTGCCGGTGAGCATGACCAGGGCGATGACGAACTGGATAACGGTGAGGGCTTTTCGCAGGCCGGTGCCCTGTTGCCGGCCGGTCTCCCCTTTTAGCGCCTTTATGGGGTTGAAGCGGGAGAGGACGAGGGCGGGATAGCCGCCGGCCAGCAGCCCGGTGACCGGGAAGAGCAGGACCAGGAAGAGGATCGCCGGTCCGTCGGTGAGGGCGAGGTGGATGGAGAGCAGGCGGTTGAAGAGCGGGGCGCCGGCCATGACGAGGGCGATGGCGAGCAGCCAGGCCAGGGTCAGGAGGAAGAAGGATTCGCCCAGGAATTGCCGGATCAGCTGGAGGGGTCTTGCCCCGATGGCTTTGCGGACGCCTACTTCTTTTGCCCGTTCGGTTGCGCGGGCGGTGGACAGGTTGATATAGTTGAGCAGGGCGAGGAGGAGGATAAAGGCCGCCAGCCAGGAGAAGATGGTGTTGAAGGCGCGGTTGCCCTTTGCGGTGTCCTGGAGTTTGGCCTTGCTGAAATGGGTCCCGGTGAGGGGTTCCGCTTCGAAGGCGAGGCTGTATCCGGTGGCGCCCGCGGAGTCGAGTTCCGGGCGGGAGTACCGGGCGATCTGCGACAGTTTTGGCTTGAGCCCGGTGCAGTCGGGCTTATCCTGGAAGAGGGCGAAGGTATAGACCGAGAGATCGTCCATCCAGGCTGTCATCCGGGTGTAGTCCTTTGACAGGAGTGCGTTTATGGGGAGATCGGAATTGGGTGGGCGATCGGCGATGACGCCGGTGACGAGCCAGGGATGGTCGTTACAGATCAGGGTTCGCCCGAGGGCCCGGTCGTGGCCGAAATACCGTTTCTCCATGCTGCGGGTGAGTACGATGGAGTTGGGCTCCGAGAGGGCGTTTGCGGGTGTGCCTTCGAGGAAAGAAAAGCTGAGAACGGAGAAGACGGAGGGTTCGGAGAAGCAGAAATCCGCCGATCTGCTGTATTCCGTTCCTTCGCGGATGACGAGTTCCGTGGGTTCGATGCGGGTTGTCGCGACGATGCCGGGGATGTCCCGTTGGAGGGCGCCGGCCAGGGGTGTCGGGCTGGTGGCGAAGGCCATGTTGGATTCGGGAGCGTGGAGCACCATCGTTACCCTGACGATGCGGCCGGCCCGGGTATTATAGGCGTCGTAGGTGAGTTCGTTGTGGACATAGCCGTAGATAAAGAGACAGGCGGCGATGCCGGTGGAGAGACCGAGGATATGGATAAGCGATTGAGTCTTATTCCGGAGGAAGCCGCGGGCAGCTGTTTTGAGGAAGTATTCAGGCATACCTTTTGAATGCAGGATATTGCCGCCGGGATGCCCGGGCTTCGGTAAAATTTACATAAAATTTAATTAGTAAATCCGCATTTACTATGTAAATTTGTCCTCTTTATCATTGGAAAAAGATTAAACAACAATCTCATCTTCATTGAAATGAAAAAAAATCCACCCATATCACGCTTCCTGGTGATATTGCACGCCTTCAATAAGCGTGGGTTTTTTGCTGCGCCGTTGTGCACAGTTTTTTCCGTTCGCCCCATTCCCTTTTGGGTACGACGTTGATACATTTTTATCCTTCCGGCATCTGTCGCCCCGATGCTTTTTTCCTGTTCATTCATTCCAGTCTTTTCAAGCTTTTGTTAAAGGGATAAATTATCCACGCAAATCATGGAACAACAACAATTTAAAATAATCATTGCCGACGAGTCCCACCAGGATTTCGCGCGGATCATCTGTGACGAAATGGAGTCTTCGGCGATGGCCCGGGGTACCGGGATCGCCAAGCGGAGTCCGGATTATATCCAGCAGAAGATGCGTGAGGGCAAGGCCGTTATCGCGTTCACCGAGGACGGGGTATGGGCCGGGTTTTGTTATATCGAGACCTGGAGTCATGGGGAATATGTCGCCAACTCCGGGCTTATCGTTTCCCCGCCGTTCCGGAAGAGCGGGCTGGCGAAGCAGATCAAGCGGAAGATCTTTGAATTGAGCCGGAAGACCTATCCGGACGCCAAGATCTTTGGTCTGACGACGGGTCTGGCCGTTATGAAGATCAACTCCGAAATCGGGTATGAGCCGGTTACCTATTCCGAGCTTACGCAGGATGATGCCTTTTGGGCCGGATGCAAGAGTTGTGTCAACTATGAGATCCTGATGAGCAAGGAGCGGAAGAACTGTATGTGTACGGCCATGTTGTATGACCCCAAGGACCATTACGAGCCAGAGGAGACCACGCAGGATTTTAAGAAGCATTCCAAATTATACGAGCGATTCATGCGCATCAAGCAGTGGAAGCTGCTGGCGCCCTTCCTCAAGCATCACGGCGAAGACAACGGCAGCCCGGTGGGCAAGGATGGTAATGGCGGGGGCGGCGGCAGCCGGCTCAAATCGTTCTTCCATTTCTTCTTTTAATCTCTAAAAATCCATTTTTCAGCCATGAGCAATAAAGTCGTCTTAGCCTATAGCGGCGGATTGGACACAACCTATTGTGCTGTTTATCTCAATAAGGTGAAGCATCTCGAGATCCATGCCCTTACGGTGAATACGGGTGGGTTCAGCCAGGCGGAGATCGACCAGATCGCCGCGCGGGCGAAGGCCCTGGGGGTTGCCTCCTTCGAATGTGTGGATGTGACCAGGGAGTACTACGAAAGCTGTATCAAATACCTCATCTTCGGGAATGTGTTGAAGAATGCCACCTACCCGCTTAGTGTCAGTGCGGAGCGAATGGTGCAGGCGATCGCCGTGGCCAATCATGTGAAGAAGGTGGGCGCGTCCTATGTCGCGCATGGCAGTACGGGTGCGGGGAACGACCAGGTGCGGTTTGACATGGTCTTCCAGAGCATGCTTCCGGGGGTGGAGATCATCACGCCGATACGTGACCTGCGGCTGAGCCGGGAGGAGGAGATCGCCTTTTTGAAGGAGAATGGCGTGGAGATGAACGTGGAGAAGGCAAAATATAGTATCAATAAGGGTTTGTGGGGTACATCGGTCGGCGGGAAGGAAACGCTTACCTCGAAAGAGTATTTGCCGGAAGATGCCTGGCCGACGCCGGTGACCGGGACGGGGGTCCATTCGCTGGTGCTGGAATTCGAGAAGGGTGAGCTGCGGGGCGTGGATGGCAAGTCCTTTACCAATCCTGTGGAGGCT
>Ga0070730_10003662_pt1 | contig 13732 bp, 16 predicted proteins | sample Coa_R1_3_FD_66447 | JGI IMG/M metagenome (GOLD analysis project Ga0070730, IMG submission 66447) | Surface soil microbial communities from Centralia Pennsylvania, which are recovering from an underground coalmine fire - Coalmine... | ecosystem: Environmental > Terrestrial > Soil > Unclassified ...
TGGGAAACAGTTGGTGGGAGGAAACAATACTTCTGTATGCGGAACAAAGCGATGCGACTCAATTAGTCAAGGCGTCTCTGGAGCGCCAGCCGCCTTTGCTTGATCTGGCTGTGCGCCTCGCTGGGCACGCCTTTTCGATTCACGTTAGCGCAAGGAAGCAGCTTGAAGAGCACACGAAGATTCAGCAACAACCGATTGACGCGATTGAGAAATTCTTCTCAGCCGCAGGATTTACCGTCGCTCAGATCGGCGACCACACACTTGAAATAATAATTGCCAAAGGAAGACTGGAAAGTTTCGTGCCAATAGTGGTTTATCTGGCCAAAGATGAACAGTTGGAAAAGGATATCGTCGAGTTAAAAGCGACGGCGGGTGCTCGACGCAACGGGCCACCGCTCGGTATCCTGATTTATGACAGCAATCCAGACACTCTTGCTCGAATTAAAATGGCTGATGTCCGGATACGCGATGGTTTTTTTGTCATCCCCCTTTCGCTGCGAGTCTTGGAGAAGACGTTGGCTAATCCCGCTGAATGCTTCGGACTCGTGCAGGAGCAAAGTTCGCGCTATCTTCCCGGTGCCGATTTGTTCGATGACAAAACTGCGATTGCTGACACATTGACCTTCTTTGGAAGGGCTGGCGTGTTGAATGATATACAAAATCATGTTCTTCAATTGAACAGTGTTGGTCTGTTCGGTGTGCGTAAATCTGGGAAAACGTCCGTGCTGCTGCAACTGGCATCAGCGCTTCGAACCAACCCTGTTATTCACTGTGACTTACAAAAATACGGCAATTCACGCTTCGGAGCCGAATTGTTCAATGAAATTATTCGGCGCTTAACTAGCCTGATCTCAGCCCGCGCACCGGACCTTGTGGAGGTAATGGCTCCTTTTCCCGCAGGCGCTCCCGCTACTGACGTGGCTCCAGAGTTTGAGAGACGGTTTTCGACTCTAGCTAGCAAGGCCAGCCAGTCTGGGTACGCTTTGCCGGTAGTGTGTCTTTTCGATGAAGTCGAGCGGATTTTTCCATTTCCGGACGAGGAGCGAGAGAAGGTTCTGGAATTTAATGCTTTCTTCGGTACGCTACGCTCGATTTGTCAGTCAGATAGACGCTTAGCATTGGTGGTAACGGATGTCCATCCGGACTGCAATCGGATCAATGTATGGCATCAAAGAGGCGCAGGCAGTAATCCTGTATTTGCATTCTTCAAGGAGGTTTTCCTTCGGTCATTTTCGGAAGAGGACACTCGAACGATGCTGGGCGACATCGCTCGACTTATGGGGAAGTCATTTGATGGGGAGTCCTTGCACGGCATTCATTGGGAAGCAGGTGGGCACCCTTTTCTTGCAAGACAACTCGCCAGTTTAGTATGTCGGCAAAATTCTAATCATACTGATTCAAACGTGCATTGGATTTTAGCCAAACAATATGTGGAGCGACCATTTGTTCATTCGGGCCTTCTCAAGAGTTATTTTGCGGAGAACCTTTGGCAAGATTTGGAAAGGAGGGGCGTTGTGGCTGCCCTGGATGTTTTGCGCATAATGGGATCTTCCGGTAGCCCAGGCGATTGGTTCGACAGGAGAGTTTTAGAGGCTCGATTGCGGCGCGATTACTCCGAGGATGATTGGTCAGGCGCAATTCTACTACTGGAGGAGATGGACGTTGTTGCACGAGAGGATCGTGAGGGGCTGCGATATCGGCTACAGATTCCACTCCTTGGACGGTGGGTACGGTTGCGAATCAAAGATGACGAGGTGGTTCAATGGCAAATCAATTGAAGATTCGACCCTTTGAGAATTTCAAAGCAGCAATTACCGATCCGGACTATTTCTATGGACGGACGGATCTCCTGCGATCTGTAAGCAACTCACCCTTGGAGATCCGGATTCTCGTCGGCGGTCGTCGATTGGGGAAAACCAGCATCCTGCATGCAATCGAGTGGACGTTACTAAATCCCACTTCCGGCAATCTGAACCGAGTCTTTCCGGTTTACGTCAACCTGCGGAAGGAAACGCCCGATGATCTCGAACATTTCTTTTACATATTAGTAGCATGTCTACGTCGAGCAATTAGCCGCTGGGAAAATTCTAGTGGTAAGGACTGGAGAGAACGGTACAAAACATTCCTTGCACAGATTGCCGGTGCAGAAGCGGGGCTGGGTCCGTTCTTGAAGGTCAAAGTCATAAACCCTGATTACGAACGAAAGCTAGGCAAGGATCACTTTGAATCCGCTCTGTGGGAAGCAATTAATGAATTGCGCTCAAAAGGGCGGTATGGAATATCCTTTTTGTTCGATGAGGGCGATTATCTCGTGAGCAAGGCATGGGCAAACAGTGCCTTGAGCTATTTTCGTGCTCTCAAAGACTCAAGCGATCCCATGAGTCCTTTTGTTGGCTTGGTCCTGACTGGTTATCGTGGCGTCAGAGAATACAAACATCGGATTGGCTCCGCACTTTACAACATAGGTTCAATTGTAACTCTTGGCCCGCTGGCCGAAGCCGAAACCAGGCTTCTTTTAACTGGCCGCTGTACCCTCGAAGCGGCGACTCTAGATGTACGTGCTGATCAGTTCATTTTAGAAACTGCTGGTGGACATCCTTACCTAACTCAGCAGGCACTAACAACTATGCTGGATTATCCCAGCGATACAGCACTGGACTCCCTAAAGCAAACACTGATGAAGAAGCACAAAGAAGATTTCCTGGATTGGTGGAATACAGAGAGTTCACCAGACGGATTCGGCCCACATGAACGAGCAGCATATAGATGCTTACTCCAGAAGAAGAAGGCTTCCGTCTTTGAAGTCGCTAGTGCCACGCGATTGGCGGAATTCGACGCTCTCGAAGCACTCGACTCGCTAGTCGCCACCGGTTTAATTTCCGCTTCAACAGGTGAGGGGACGTTTATTCTTGGTGCCAAACTTTTTGCAGAGTGGGTGGCTGGCCAAGGAGCTTAGTTAGCAGCCCGTGGTAGAAGTATTTTTTGGACAATTGCGCAAACCAACATCGTAAATCCAACAACTTAAGAAATGCATTTGGGCTGATTTCAGGTTTTTGCAATGGTCTGTTTGGGATTTTTCATCCATCACTGGAATGATTTGTTGTCTTTTCTAAAACATTAAACAAACATTTAATCGCATTGGCCATCTCTGAACTTCCAACCGACAAAAACCTTCTATTTTATTCCTGTGTAAGTTACTGATTCTGAGTGACCAGAGCAAGCGAAATTGCTGCCGACATAAATACATGTTTTTGACCGTCTGAAAAATACGGATAGGACAGCCGTGACTTTGGCAAGCTGGCTTGGCCCTTTGTCCGTGGATTCGAACCCCCGGTACTGTTAATGTACAGCGGTTTTCAAGATGTACCCTTACCCTCCGTGCTCATTCGGAATTAGTCACTTACACCCGTGTCCGAGGCTCCAAATCGGGCTTACATGCTCTCATTCGGCATTGACTGTGCTCCAGCTTGTGCTCCATGCATCTCCAGACAAGGCTAGGGAACCTAACTAAGGCAATCGATCCACATCTTGGCGGCAAGAGTTGGGCTAAACCAAAGTCACTTCAATACTCGAAGTGCCAATTCGGTGGACATTCATTTCTTTCAAGCTCAAGCAATTCGCTGGGATCGAAGGTTGGCTCGTGGATCATGAAGTATTGCAGCGGACAGTCACCCGTATTAATCGGTTGATACCACAGATGCAAAGGAATGGATACGAATTGAAAGGAGTTACTGTCTGAAACTTCAATCGGCAGCGTCTGAAAACCGTGTTGTGGATGGACCCGGTGAAACCGTCCGCGACCACGAAAGAACAGACAATAAACATTCCCACCAAGGTGGCGATGCACCTGATTCGGGCTGCCTCCCGGCGGCACGGCCGCCCAAAGAACATTGTGCCCCCTCAAAATCTGGACATCCGCGGCGGTTGAGCCACATGAAGCCCTAAAAACCCGCTGACGTAGGTCTTCACAAGTCAGGTCCGGCTCTATGTCGTAAAGAACCGGGGTTCGCAAGTTTCGAACCACGTCTTTCACAGGGAAACCAAGGTGTTCGACCAAAATGCTCCAGAGGCTTTCGACTCGTCCTTCGATAGCATTACCGTTCAGAAAATCGACCACCCCGTCGCCATCAACATCTAACCAGCGATTCTGTTCGAGCAATAGCTCTGCACTGCTAGCTCCTTTCTGGGGATAAGTGTAAGCGAGCTCGATAATCGTTGCTTCGGCAGCCGCGTGTCGTTGGCGACCTGCTGTAATCACATGTACGGCGCTGACATTTATTCCTTCGGCGCGATATACGAGCCCTGTCGCGGGCGTAAATGTGCTAGCGTCAAACCGAATTGTCAATTCAATCATACGGCTGCGATCCACAAGTCACGGATTTATACACGGACTCAACTAAGGAACACCTCCCGCTCGCGTTTTGGTGTTCCGGAGGATGAGATCTCGATATTCCTTCGCAACAGCTGTGGGATCGGGGGCTTCGTAAATGTTCCGGCCAACTATCTCATAATCCGCTCCAGCTTCAGCCGCATCTCCCGGTTCCCCACCTTGGGCGCCTATGCCGCAGGCGACGAGACATGCAGATTCCCCAACCTGTTGTCGCACGGATCTCACCAAATTCGGATAGTTTCCCGGTACCTGCAGGTTCTTACAACCGCACAGGTTGGCTGTCGCCAGCGCAGACGATATGGAATCACTCGCCTGCAACGACTCTGCCGCCGTAAGGGCCGTCAGTAAAAAGAGGTCAATTTCGGGAAACTCCTCCATACAAGCTGAGACGGTTTTCGGTCCCGCGCTGGCCCACATCGTGACGGCGCTCGCGCCCTGGTCTCTGAACAAAGCGATCATGCGCTTGGCAATATGTGGCGCATCAAGAATCTTGGTATCGACCAAAATGGGTAGAGACGTCAGCTTGGCAATGCTCTCTACAATGCGCGGTCCTTCCGGGCAGCCGACCATCAACGTCCAGCCGATCTTGATCGCTGCGATGAACGGCGCGGTGCGTTCGAGCAGCGCCTTCGCTTGATCAATGGAATAAACATCGAGGGCGAGCATAACACCCTGTCCGCCATGTAATCCGTGCTTCGTCCCCGTCATGTTTTTTTGGCGTTCGCAGCTTGGGAACGTGCACGTTCGATGGTGTCCCGCAATCTCAGGGCTGCGTCTCTAGCCGCGTCTGCAAAGGGCTTATTGCGATTAGGAGTGCGCTGATAAGCATAAATGACACTCCGGGACGCCGAAATCAACGCGCCCGACCCGGTTTCGTCAAAGAAGACGGAGAGCTGACTTGTATCTGCACCTTGCGCACCGACACCTGGAACCAAAAAAAAGGATCGAGGCATCAAGCGGCGTAGCGTAATTGCTTCTTGCGGAAAAGTCGCCCCAACAACAGCACCAACCGACGAATACTGACTCAAGGATGTCGTTTCTGTGCCCCATTCATGGACTTTCCTTGCTATTGCATAACAAAGTGGCTCTGTTCCAGCTCCGCGAGCGACATCCAAGTCCTGGAACTCAGCAGCAGATGGATTTGACGTACGGACCAGAACGAAGACTCCCTTGCCGTGCGGAGCCGCCGCGCGGACAAACGGAAGAACTCCGTCTGAGCCAAGATACGGATTGATCGTAAGCGCGTCGACATCAAAAGGGCAGCCGCCTAATCCGTCTTCCGAGCCAAGATATGCAGCAGCGTAGGCCTCCGCGGTGGACTCAATATCATTACGTTTTGCGTCGAGAATTACGATCAGATTGCACTGGCGGGCGTGCTTGATCGTGCGGCGCATTGCCTCCAATCCAGTTGGCCCGAGCCTCTCGTAGAATGCGGCCTGCAGCTTGATAGCTGGAGCGAGATCCGCTACCGCATCCACAATCTGACGTCCAAAATCGAGGACTATTTCACTTGCGCACGCAAACCAATCTTCGCCCGAGGCGTTTTCCAGCGGACGCGTAAGATTGGATGGGAACAACTGAAGCTGCGGATCAAGGCCGACAACAACACAGCTCTTCTTCGTCTCGATGGCGTGTGTCAACCGATTGCCGAAAGCGGTGGTCAGGTTCATATTTCTGTCACTAAATCTCTAGATGCAAGAACAGGACCGAATAGATTTGTTTCTTCCGTAATGACCCCAACAATCTCGTGCGACAGCCTGGATTTCGGAATGCCTGGATATTTAGCGTCGCCTTCACCGGGAAAGCCGCCCTTTTTAAGCAATACATCCGGGCTCGCAATTTCTGCGGCGGATGCGTGTAGCAAGGCCATGATCGGATCAATGCGGTCGTTTTGAACGGAGTCGCTCCTGACAAAATTGATCGGCCATCCATGGCCAAGCACCTTTACACTACCTCCGTCGAAAAAGTACTCGAGCCCTGCTTCCACGCCCTGAGAAGTGTACGGCTGGATTTTCTTTGCCGCAGCCTCGAATCCTGAAATGTCGAATTCCACGCGTTGCGAGCTGACGCTGACCAATATGGGAGAAAAATCGCTAAGCTGAAGTGCTTCAGCGACCCCCACGGATGTATGCCCGGTTGTGCCGATCACAAATTGGATCCTTCGTTTTCTTCTCTTAAATTCCGCAATAGCAGCTGAAACAGAGTCACTAATGAAAAACGCTGCAGCCGCCTCAGCTGTGAGAAGCCGTAGGTGTGATTGCTCACATACTGCGACCTGAGCACCGAATGCCTTGAGCCGAGCGCCTATTGCACTCCCTATTGAACCGTATCCGACCAGAAGAACGCCAGCATTAATCCATGATAATTGAGTCATCTCGGCGATGTTCTTGCAGGCAGCTTCAGCCACAAAGACTGGTTCGTAAAGAGTTTTCGCTTCTGATCGGGCAACGCTGATGAGCGGACATGCTAATCGAGCTTCTTCTCCACGTTCCCGCAATCGGTCGAGCAGCGCCTCCGCCTCGCGCGCCCCGTGTGTCGTCTGCTCTACGGCGCCGCGGAGTTTGGTTCGGTGCGGCAGCAGCTCCAGGCGTTCATGGAAAGCAGGAATTAGATAGCCGCCGTCCTCGATGATAATTACCGGCTCGTTCCCCAGTGAAAGGAATTCGCTTACGGCAGCAAACAATTTTGGGTCATCCTTGGATTCAATTGGGCCATGCATTCTATAGCCATGCTTTTTCAAAGTGGCCTCGACCATCTGCTTGTTGAAATAGGGGTAATCCTTGAAGGCCACAAGCGTTTTCGCCGGATCGAGACCTCGGCGTTCCAGCGAACGCATGAACGGAAGGATGTCCGTCAAAATATGGAGCAATACTAGCGTTCTGAAACTGCCGAACACTTTGGCACGCTTCGATTGCGCTTCCAGGGCCGGCATCTTCCCCAAAAGCGAGTCGATTTCCTCTGTCGAGTATGTAGGCTCCTCGAATCGAAAACGAACAGCGAAATCCACGACGAACACGGCTCCCAGATCATTTGCAGTCAGCATGATTCGCCCAGATTGGTATTCTGGGTGACCCGCCCCCAAGAAATCGCCGGGATGCCAGCCCGATGCATCGATAGCTTGACCAAGATCAAGCTCAAGTTCATAACTCGATGTTCTTATGAGACCTGATCGACCGCGCAAGAGCCAATCGCTCCCCACCCGCTCAACTGGTGTCGAGAAGCTAAATCGGACGTTCTCCTCCACTGCTTCTGGCGAAGCAAGCGTGACCTCCACCAGCTTTTGATGGGCCTGCGGCTCGGCCGAATACTTGTGCGTAATTGCACCAATATCGGCTTCGGTTGGCATAGAAAAGCGGAAGGTATTTGGTTCAGCGGCTGACCGTCGGACATTAAAGTTCCGCTCTATATGCAACCGCTGATGCGCCACATCAAGACGCACCAAGTCTTTTACGGTAATCTCCAAACATTTTACCTTCGACTATCGGATTAGATCTGACCGGCGAGAACCGGAACGAGGTCAACCTCATTCCATGGCTCCGGCTCCAGGAGAGCCTCGCGGTCTGAAGGGCTCAGGTCAGGGTTCTCCTCGTCGAAGGCGACCTTGTCGATGAAAGACGCGCTTTCAATGCCAACCGCTTCGAGGTTGATCCTACCCCCATCACTTTCATACACGAACAGAGCCCGCACTGGCTTTGCCTGCCGTCGCGCGACAATTGCATAGGCGGACGCCAAGCTGTGGCCTGTCGTCAAAACATCGCAAAGGAATAACACCCGATCTCCAGGCATAACGTCTCCCACGACCTGCGACGCAAAGAGGCGCTTCTCCGGCCGGATCGTAACGGCGGGAATACCCGTTTCCAGCGACACCGCGACTTGACAAGGCACCAAGCCACTTGGCCCTTGTGCCGAAATGTCAATAAACGCCAAGCGATCGACTCGGAGTTCCTCTTTTAGATCAAAGACGTACTCAACCAGCTTACTAACAATGAGTTCTGCTTTCTTGAGATCGCAGAGTACGCGCTGCAGGTCGATGAAATAGCGGCGTCGGCCACCGCTTGTGAGGCTATGACTGCTGCACGTCAAACCGGCACGCAATGCCTTGGCCAGCTCCGTTTTGTCCCTTGCCTCGAGAATGCTGCGTCCTTTAAGGCTTCGAAATGCCATTTAAGAACCTCTCCTCTCTCTTCAATCTTTCTGGGGCCGACTCATTCAGCCGCTCCACAGCAGAAAAATACTCACCGCCAAGGGAGCTGCAGGAATCGAGCGTCCTAACTAGATGATCTTCTCCCGACGCCAACTCGTCGGCGAGAGTTCGCAAAGTTAACTGCAACGCGCGCTGTACGTTTGCCCGGGCAGCATCGACTGCCTGTCCTAGAATGTCGTAAGGAACGTCTCCCGAAAGATTCTGCATGATGTCCTTGATCAGCAGCACTAGGAACGTTAGACAGACTCGCACAGTGCCTTCGGTAGAAAGCAGCCTGTGCTCAACAGCCATGCGAAAGTCCGCCGCCGGCCGCAACATCCAGCCGCCTGCGGGTGCTTGCAGCGCGTCGGCGGCAGTCCTAGCAGCGTGTTCGACATCGTCGAGCACCGCCGAAAGCGGTTCCGGAAACTCGGTCAAATTCTGCTGCATAACCCAGAGAACCTCAGGCTGGCGAGTAATCTTGGCGGACTCGCAGCCCTTTTCTGATCTGCCGCGTCCGCCACGGGATCTTTGTGAAGTGGCATCAATTGTCTCCTCTAGCTAGCTGCCGCGTCAACTGTTTCCACTCCTTGAGAACAACTTTTCCACAGTGGTTCCTAGTGCCCGAGCGATGCGAGCTTCGCTGATTTCCGAAACCCCAGTACCCCGCTCAGCCTTGCGTACGGTTTGGGCAGAGACCTGAGCCCTCCTCGCAAGTTCCTCCATCGTCCAACCTTTCTCATCAATGCGAAGATGCCGCATTATAGTGTTGGGCCGTATCCCGTTTGTATCCTTTTTTTTTCGCGCCACAGTTCAAGATTTAATGCAGTTTATTATAATTGTCAATCCTAAATTTAACTATCTCTTATTCAATGAATTTAAATTGATATTTATCGCTATAAGTCGCTATATATATCTTTAATCGATCAAATAATGCTGCTCATCTAAACTTCGCCAATCATCCCCTAAAATTCCGGGGTGCGGTACCCCGTTAACAGAAACCCTTTAAACGCGCTCTCGCTCACTTGAACCGCTTGACACCTACCAGTCTTCCGGTCTAATCGCTGGTACTCCCACCCGGCACGCCAAGATTCCGAGAAGGCCAATCCGGGAAGAACATCAAAGCGTTTCTGGTTCAAAGTCTTCATGAAGCTCACACTTGGCGTTATCGTAAGGGTTTCCGCGCCGGCTCATGCTGAGGATGATGTGGTGTGGTGCAGAATCTTCACATACTCCTGACAGGCAGAGCCCAACCCGCCACCTTACGAGAGAAGGCATCCAGGATCACCGCCAGATAGACAAACTCGGTCCGCAGTCGAATGTAGGTAATATCGGCTACCCACAACTGGTTGAGGCCCGTCAATTCCAGGTGGCGAGCCAGAGCTAATCTTCATCACTGACCTCTTCGGCTTCGCCGACGTACTCCTCCCGGGGTTTTGAACGTCGCCTGCATTGCTTTCCTGTGCTGTGACGGTAATTGCTCCCACTGGGTCTTCCAGTTTCGCTCGCGGACCCATTTTGCGGCATATAACACCATGACCTTCGACGGATCGAACCGCCGTCCATGCAATGGGCAGGATATGGTCAACGCTAACAGCACATCCTCTGAGCTGCCAAAAATAAGGGGCGGCAAACCAGGCTTTAGCACTTCCTTGGATTGGGGAAAGCAAATGCAGTTCTGCGGATAGCCAAGTTCCCCCGCTGAAATCATGAGGACGACTTGTTCCCGTAGTTTCTCAATTCTTGCCTTGAGGGTAGGCACTATTCAGGCTCCTGGCCGGCACCAAGATTCATCGAGGGTCGATCCGGATACTTCCGGATAAACTCCCTCTCCTGCTCCAATTGTTCCGGAGTTCCGTCGGCGAAATAGCCATGCTTTGCCATGTGCTCCAGTTCTTCAATCGTCCTGCCTCTGAACACGAGCACCCTCATTGCCAGCCTTTTCCGTAGCTCCTGCGGGGAAATGTCTTGACCGATCTCACGAATGATCTTGAGGAGCCGCGTCTCATGGGCACGTCGTTCACCGTGGCCGTTCACATTCATTCGGGGCCTCCCTCGCCTGGCCAGCAGCCAGTCTCAATATATACAGCCATCTCTTCTGGGGTCTTACCTCGCAGTTCCTTCCAACCGCTCAACACCGAAACAAGCTCCTCCTCTGTGACGTCCGGAAACTCTCGCAGCACTTCAAGCAGCAGAATCTCCCGCGTTAATTCCTTGATCCGAGACACGTTGCTGCGTAATCCCATCAGGCCCTCTGCTTCAATAACCCTTCGATCTCTTCCAGTTGCTTCTTGATGTCTACCACCTCGAATCCCTTCAGAATCACCATGCCCACGTTGGCCATTGTGCGACCTACAGCCACGTTCAGCCTGCCGCTCTTCAGTTCGGCGAACACCCGAGCCAGTTCATTAACCAACTCTGCTGGCGTTTTGGGCGCGACGATTTCCGATTGGGCATGGGCCTCGGCGGCCGCCCTGCGCCGAGCGTCCACGCTTCTCCGGGCGAGGTCTCTAGCCTTGTCCCGGTCTTGATGGATCAAGCATTTTCCATTCGCGGTGGCGTTAGCCTTGCATCGTTCGCCTGACCGCTTGTTAGCGCGACATTTGGCCATTTTGTCACCGCTCAATCCCTGATTCTTTGCTGCTTCTGACCGCTCAGTACCGCTCAAAATCTTTCTTGACAAAGGCAAGAATCAATTGCACCGTACTGTAGCAACCCGGCAGCCACCTTCGATCAGCCTCGATAAAACCCCCGGCTATCAAATGGGGCGGACAAAAAGCGGACAAATGTGAGAGGATTAGCTGATGCGTTGTTGAAACAATAGAAGTTAGGGGCGCTAGCACAAGGTCTGCAAAACCTTTATGCGTCGGTTCGATTCCGACCCGCGCCTCCAACAAATGATCCCATTTAAAATCAGCATTCCCCATAAACGTAGCGATTAAATTGAGTTAATTCTGCGTCTACCATTTTGGTAGAATCAACTGCATATTAGTGTCTTCATGACCATTAACCTTGATCTACCACCACAAATCGAGCAGGCCTACCGCGCAGAAGCAAAGGCGCGGGGGCTCTCATTCGATGAAGTACTGCGTGAAGTTCTAATAGCGCGACGACAAAAAACAGTATTTGAGCAGGGGCTTGGTTTATTTGGCAGTTCGGAAGACGCTGCTTTGCTTGACGAAGTTGTTTCCATCGCGTACCAAGAAAGACGCCGGCCAGGCAAATCTCCGTTCTGATATGGCGAAAGCCCTCCTGGACACAGACATTCTTTCGGAATACCTCAAAGGTCACAAATCCAGCCGTAATCAACCACGCAGCACGTTATACCCAGGAACACGGGATTTTCACATTCACAAGCGTAACCGTTTATGAGATTGTTTATGGTCTTAGAACTTCCTGACTGTCTTATTGCTGCCGTGGCCACTCGGCTCGAATTTACACTTGTAACCGGCAACATAGAAGACTTCCAAGCCATTCAAAAAATCGGCCTCAAATTCAGAATTGAGAACTGGCGCAATGCGTGGCCCGACAATAACTCCGGACAGTGAAGAGCAGCCTAATCGTCTCCGAATGCCCTATAAGGAGATGCAACGCGACCAGGGCTTATACTGCAGCCTTCGGGAACTTACAGACACACCGAAAGGGAAATCCGATGAACCGCGTTTGCCTGCTATCTTTGTCCATTGTCCTGGTACTAGCTGCAGCACAGTGTTTTGCGCAATCTCCCAGACCGGTGCCCGATGGCCCCCTTGGGGACGTCGACACTGCTTTCCTGGCCGAGTATGATGCAAGATCGAAAGCAATTGCTGCGGAAAATCCTCCCTATGTCGAAATGCTGGGCAGCAGCTTAATTCTGCATCACGGGGGCCAAAAAGATGCTCAACCGGTCCTTCCGGCTATCTATCATGCGCTCAAAGATGTCGCTCATGTCCCGTTTATGGCATATCTTCGTCTATCTCCCTTGGTAGGTGTTTCACTGTCAGACGAGCAAATTGGACAACTCCAGGCCCTCAACCTGCAGATTACTGCTGCCGAGGGTGCGCTCCAAACAGGCGGATTCAACGACGTGCAAACCGAACGGCAGAAGCAAATTCTTGATGGCTCGAAGGCCTTCCTACAGGGCGTCGTAACAGCGAAACGCCTCGACAAGACCTCGCTGCACAACTTCGTGCATACAATGTCTCCCTTGATACTCCAGAATGCAGATGAGGCCGCCTGCTATCAGGTCCAATTGACACATGCGCAGATGATGAAGTGGAAGGCAATTCTAAGCAACGCCGAATGGAGCCATTTGATCGCGGTCAACAGAGGCGGTCATCAAGCACGTTACCGTAATGTAGCGACACAGTATTTCCAGTGGCTCTTCCAGGGAACATCGCCACAGTGGGCTTATCCCGGCGAGGGCTCCCGTGTTCTTTACGTCGAATCCCTTCCTCCTAATCAAACGGGCGGCGACCAACTGGTGGCAGTCCTTGTCGATGCGGATGCCAGCCGTGCGTTCTTCGGAAACGAATGGCGCATGAGTGAGGATGTTCTCAGCGATGGTGCGGCCCGATGTATTCGTCAGTTGCACGAATCCGATCGAATCTGGCAGGCGCGGTAGGGAGATCTTACGTGCGGGTCGCCGCAAATAATCCGATGGCCTTACCGGCAAACTGCCTTAGAGCCGAACTGCTTTTTCTCCAGCGCGCTTTGAATTGAGACATTGGGACAAGGCTTGATTTTCCTGGATGAAATGCGGGTTGGGATGGATATTGGAACGGTGATTGAAGATTGCCATAATCGGTGGAATTGCCATGATTGCCATAATTTTCTAGTTTCTGGAGTTCGGCTTTGCTGGAGGCCGACGACGCCTTCTCCTTGTCGATGCTGTGCCTTCGTCCGTCTTCGGTGGCGTTGCCCGTTTGTCCAACGGGCAGGTAGCGCTGCCAGGCGTCGGTGAAGTCGGATTGCTGGTAACCCCGGCGTTTTTGTTTGTCTCTTCTTTGACTGCGGCTGTAGATATTGAAATGCTTGCGGAGCATGCCGGAGAGGGTGTGGGCGGTCATGGGCTGGCCTTTGTTCCACTCGTGCCATTGGCGATGATCGAGGCTGTGCAGGTAGTCGAGCAGTTCATTGGTGAAGATGCGCTCGGCGTGGTTGCGGCTGGCGAAGGCGTC
>Ga0070730_10003663_pt1 | contig 13726 bp, 11 predicted proteins | sample Coa_R1_3_FD_66447 | JGI IMG/M metagenome (GOLD analysis project Ga0070730, IMG submission 66447) | Surface soil microbial communities from Centralia Pennsylvania, which are recovering from an underground coalmine fire - Coalmine... | ecosystem: Environmental > Terrestrial > Soil > Unclassified ...
TCTGGCCGCCGAATAGTTGCCTTGAACTCGGGCCAGTTCGCCAAGACTGCCAAGCGAGATGGCGGTGCCGCGGCGATCCCCGAGCTGACGCCGCAGGCTGAGGCTCTCGCTCAACAGCGACTGTGCGGCTTCGTAGTCTCCTTGCAGCCACGTGAGGTTGCCCGCTCGGTTCAATACAGTTGCGCGTGCGCCCGTCCACGCGTCAGGCGCTGTCGCCAGACTCGCCAAGTCCAGGAGCTCCAGAAGTCGGGCGCGGCCCTCAGTGAGGTCGCCGTGCCACTCCCAGAAGTTGCGAAAGGGCGGCTCCTAATTGCAAGGCCTGCCCTGTTTGGCCGGAGCGTATTTGCCAGCGGAGCGCTGCCCGCAAGTTGTCGTGCTCCAGTTCGAGTCTCGCAAGCAATGCGGTTTGCTCGTTGCTCGTCAGTTGATGCTCGACGTCGTCCATCCACCGCGCGAAGTACGCGGCGTGCCGATTGCGAATCCCGATCTCATCACCGGTGGCCGCAAGATGCTCGAGGGCATACTCGCGAACCGTCTCCAGGAGTCCAAAGCGTGCCTCGTTCGGCAAGTACGTGGATACCCGACGGAGCAGACTGCTATCGAGCAGAGCAGCCAGTCCGTCCAGGACGTCAGCTGGCGAGTCCCCCTCAGCATTGACGACTGCACCGGCGGCCTCGGCCGAGAATCCATCTACAAACACGGCAACTCGCGCGAGGAGCCGCTGCTCGGAGCTGTTGAGCAGGTTGTAGCTCCAGTCGATGGCTGCGCGTAGCGTGCGATGTCGCGCGGGGGTGTCCGCCGCCCCAGCGCCCGGCAGATCCAGGTGCCCGAGGCGCTCTAACAGGGCGACCGGTGGCAACAGGCGAATCCGCGCTGCCGCGAGCTCCAGCGCCAGTGGTAGACCATCAAGCCGCCGACATATTTCTGCCACGCTCGATGCGTTCTCGTCGGTCAATTGGAAGCGGTGCTCGACCGCACGCGCGCACTCCACGAACAGCTCGACGGCCGGTGTGTGCTGAATCGTCCGGTGGTTTGCACCTGCGCGATCGGGTACCGCCAGAGGGGAGACGGGGAGCAGATGCTCCCACCGCAGATGCAGCGGCTCGCGACTCGTGACCAGGATCTTGAGCTCGGGACACGCGGCCAGCAGCTCACCGAGAACGAGCCCGCCGTCGATGAGGTGTTCAAAGTTGTCAAGGACGAGCAGTAACTGCTGGGGACGCGCATACTCCGTGAGCACCTGGAACGAGGAGCGGCCCCCGGCTTCGTGCAGACCCAGCGTATGCGCGATCGTTGGCACGACAAGGCTGGAGTCACGCAGCGGGGCAAGGTCCACAAACCAGCAGCCCTGGTCAAAGACCGCCTGTAAGTGCCCCGCCGCGGCTACGGCCAGCCGCGTTTTGCCTACCCCACCAGTTCCTACAAGAGTCAGCAGCCGGACGCCGGGTTGCATCAGGGCTTGTTCGATCTCGCGCAGCTCGTTCTCTCGCGCGATCAACCGTGTGGGCTGGACCGGGAGCCGGCCGCGAGTCGCTATGGAGGCCTGGAGCACGGGGAAATCCTGCGGCAGCTCGGGGTGCAGCAGTTGAAAGACTGTCTCCGGCTGAGCCGAACCTCTCAGGGGGTAGCTGCCCAGGTTGCGCAGGCTGATACTCGCTGACAATTGATCGCCCACCAGTGCAGCGGTCGCCTCGGACAGCAGGATTTGTCGGCCGTGGGCCAGCGCTCGCAGTCTGGCACAGCGGTTCACCGCGTTTCCGTAGTAGTCGCCCTGTCGCAGGTCGGCCTCCCCGGTATGCAGCGCCAGCCGCACGCGGAGCGGCTCGGCCAGTGCCCAGTGCTCTCGACACAACGCCAGTTGAATCGCCGCGGCCGCCGAAACGGCCGCGCTGGCCTGCGCGAAGACCGCGAACCGGCTGTCTCCTTCGCCGCGCGGGCGGACAACCACACCCCCATGATCCGCGACAGCCTGTTCAATGAGCGTGTCATGGCGAACCAGGGCTGCCGGCATTGCCTGCGGGTATCGCTCCCACAGCGACGTGCTGCCTTCGATATCGGTGAACAGATAGGTCACGGTACCCGTTGGGAGGGCGGGTTCGGGCACACCCCGCGCTCCTGACAGCCCGCTGATCACCAGTGCGGCCCAGCCACGCCTGAGTGTAGCGCGCGTCGTCCGGCGCCGACCGGTTGCCCGTTCTGTCATCCTGAAGCAATGCCAGCAGCAAACGGAGAACTATACGGACGGGTCGCCTGGGTTACTGGATCGTCGCGCGGCCTGGGGCGCGTCATCGCGGCCTATCTGGCGGGGCTCGGGGCGCGCGTGGTCGTCCACGGCACAACGCCGACTTCGACGCGGGCGTTTGACGAGGCGGACTCGCTGGCCGCGGTCGCGGACGCGATCAGCCGAGACCACGGCGTCGAGACGCTCGCGGTCCACGGCGACCTCGCTCAGCCGGAGACCGTCGACCGCATCCTCGCCGAGATCCATCAAGCATTCGGCCCGATCGACACGCTGGTCCACGCCGCCGGCGGCGACATCGGCGCCGGGGGTACGGGTGCCCCCCAGGCCGGCAAGCCCGACCCCAACGACGCCGTCTTCGTGTCGCTGGCCGACGTCGAGGCCGTCCTCAACCGCAATCTCATGTCCGGCATCCTGGTCTGCCGGGCGGTCGCGCCCGAAATGATGGCGCGAAAAGCCGGCCACATCGTCACGATCAGCAGCGTCGACGCGCTCCACGGCACCAGCAACGGCGCGATCTACGCCACCGCCAAGGCTGGGCTGACCGAATACTCGCGCTGCCTGGCAGCCCAATTGCGCGAATTCAACGTCCGGGTCAACGTGATCGCCCCGGCAGCGATACTGACGCCCAGATTTCGCGCGAGCCGTGAGCTCGACCCACACCGCCTGGTGGAAGATGGCACGCTGCTCCGCTACGGCCAGCCGATCGAAGTGGCCCGCGCCGTCGGCTTCCTGGTCACCGCGGGCGCCTCATTCATCACCGGCCAGGTCCTGCGCGTGGACGGCGGCCTCCAATCCTGGCCCGCCTAAACCCGGAACCTGGCAATTTTGTCCGGATCTGGTTCCACCCCGAGCCCCGGCCCCGACGGCGCCACGATATCGCCGTCGGCGTTGACTCGCAGCGGCTCCGCCAGATACCACTGGAAATCAGCCGTCGTCATACCGGGCGGCTCGCACAGCATCTCGAAGTAGGTCGAATTGGGGATCGCACACGCGAGGTGCAGGTGCGCGGCGAGCCCTAGGCCGCCACCGCCGTGGTGCGGCGCCACCAGTTTGTGGCGTAGCTCGCCGAATGCCGCGATCTTGCGCAGGCTACTCAGCGTCTCGGCCACCATCGCTTCCGGCTGGATCACGTCATAGACGTCCTGCTCGATCAGCCAGCGCAGCTCGTGCAGGCCAACGTTGTTCTCGCCGCCCGCGATCAACAGATCAACTTCGGCGCACAGCCGCTTGAGCCCCTCGAAATCGTAGCGATCGAGCGGTTCTTCGAGCCAGAACACGCCCAGGCGCTGCAGCTCACGGGCCGTCTGGAGGGCGCGCTCGTAGCGCCAGACCGGCCCTTCCTCAGGCTGCTGCGTGCCCGGTTGCTGGGCCTGGTTGGCGTCGACCAGGATCACGAACTCGTCGCCCATCGCGCGGCGGACGTGTTCGACCTGGGCGATGTCTGCTCCAACCGTCCAGTCGTGCAGCCGCAGCTTCATCGCCCGCCAGCCCTCGGCGCGACGCGCGGCCGCGTCTTCGGCGCGCCGCTCCCCGGAGCGTAGTTCGACACAACTGGCATACCCCGGTACGCGGTCGCGATAGCCGCCCCACAGTTTGTAGAGCGGCTGGCCACAGGCCTTGCCGATGATGTCCCACAGCGCCATCTCGACGCCCCAGGCGCTACCCGCGTTGCGGAACATGCGCGCGTGCCGTTCGAGCGCGAACGGGTCCTGGCCGAGCAGGCGGGGTTTGATCCAGTTCTCGAGCACGGGTGCGTCCGCGTAGCCTGGCACGCCCCACCCGACGATGCCGTCGTCGGTGGTCAGTTTTACGAGCGTCGCCGGCCGGCTCTTCCAGACGGAGCCCGGCGCCCAGGCCGGTCGGAGCGGCGCGGACAATTCCGGCGCCTGCAAACGAATGACTTCGAACTCGGCAATCTGCATGGCCTTCATTCTGCGCGGTTTCGGTGAAACCGGGCCGGGCCCCGGTTTCGTGTCGCAACCGTGACGCCAGATCGCAGACTTGACCGGAATCACAGCGTATGTTCGAAAGCACTGAGACCTGGCAAGTACGTCCTGCCGCAAAGGAGCGCCGCTCCGTGCATCCAACAACTTCGTATCGTCAAGGCGCCGCTGAGAAACACCCGCCGTACGGGCTATATCTCGATCCGCACAAGGGCCAGCACCACTGGACCGCCGTCAATCCATACCTGCTGCTTGGATTGGTCTCGATCGTCGGAGGACTGGGCGCGCTGCTCACCCTGATTTCGCACTGAAGTCGACCGCTGGCGCGCTCAAGATTCGGCCCGGCCGGCCGATGTTCAACCAGAAGCCCAACGCGCGAACTTTAATCCAAGCCGGGCTCGAGGTGGGTCGCAGCCATGCAGTCGAATCAAGCGCCAACCGCACCCGCGGTCTTGATCCTGACCACGGACAAAACGATTGGCGGGCTCGGCGAAACGCTGTGGGCCGCCGGGGTGGACTATGCGACCGTCGGCGCGTGGGCCGACGTGCGCCGCACGCTCGAGCGCGGACGTATCTCGATGGCCGTCGTCGACGGCGACTTGCCGGCGATCGAGCTCGAACATGTGCTGGCGGAGCTCCCAAACCTCCCGTTACAGGCCGTGTTGTGGCTGGTGTCCGCGGACCCCGCGCGCTCCGAGCACCTGCGGCTGCCGCGGACTGACCGACCCTGGGAGCGAGTTTCCAAGCCGCTCTGGCCCGAAGAGTTGCTGCATCGAGTGAAGGCAGTCCTCGGCGACGGCGAGCGGACCTCTGGCCGCGGCTCCGGGAAGCCGTACGTGCCGACGGCCCAGCGGCCTGAACACGGCCAGATTGTCGCCGTGTTCTCCAACAAGGGCGGCGTCGGCAAAAGTACGATCGCGGTGAATCTGGCCGTTGGGCTGCAGCGTCTGCACGGCGATCGAGTCCTCCTCATCGACGCCGACCTGTATTACGGCGACCTCGAGCCCCTGCTGGATGCGCACGGCCGCCACACGATCGCCGATCTATGTATCCGCCAGAGTCGCGAGTCAGATTCTTTGTTGAGTCTCACGACGGCCCACTCGAGCGGGATCTCCTTCCTGCCGCGGCCAGCGGAGATGGCTCGTATCGAGACGCTCGACATGTCGCTCCTGGTGCAGGCGCTGCCCGTGTTTGCGCACCTCTTCGATCATGTGGTCGTGAACATGAGCACCGCGCTCGACGAGTTCAACCTCAGCATTCTGGATGCGGCCCATCGAATTGTGGTGATCACGACCCCTGAGATGCCCTCGGCGGTCAACACCGCCAGGTTCATGGAAGTCGCCGCCAAGCTCAAGCTCGCCAGCAAGACATCCGTGGTGTTGAACCGCGCCGACAGTGGCGCATCGACCGCGACGATCGAGCAGCACCTCTCCCTGAATTTCGCCGCGCGGGTGCCGAGCGCCGGTCGACTGGTCGTGCAGGCTGGCAATGAGGGCACGTCGCTGTTCATCTCCGATCCCCACCTGCGGCATGACATTACTCGCGCCCTCGCAGGTCTGGTCGAGCACGTGGCCGGCCGACCCCGCACGACACAGCGCGGCTGGCGCCCGTTCGCGCGCCTGCTCGGCCGGGCTGCCTGAGTGTCCCTACGTGGGTCCGGGGATGATCCCGTCCACCAGACCGTAGTCGCGCGCCTCGGCGGCGCTCAACCACCGGCCCTGGCTCAGGTCGCGACCGATCTGCGCCGCCGAATGCGCGGTGTGCCCGACCAGGGCGTCTTGCCAGCGGGCGCGTAGACGCGCCGCCTCCGCGGCGCTGCTGGCGAGGTCTTTGGGATGGGTCGCCAGCACGTCGACAGACTCGTCGGTAAGGTGAATCCGTGCGTTCGGGAGCGCGTATCGCAGTCCGCTGGCGCCCCCCGCCAGGATTAGGACCGACGCCCCGCCGGCGCGCCCGTTGCAGATCGTGGACACGGGTACGTTCAGCGTCCGGAGCATGTCGTAGACCCCCAGGGCGGCGCCAACCGATCCCCCCGGACTGTCGAGGTAGAGCTCGATCGCCTTCTCAGCCTCAGGTCCCGCCCCCGTCCGCGCAATCAACAGCAATTGAGCGATCACCGCGTTCGCCGTAGGGTCGTCGAGCCGCCCCCGCAGAAACACCACCCGCCGGCCCAACAGCGCCGCCTGCAACTCCGGCGGCAGATTCATACTCGTCCTCCTCCCGAGCCGTCGCTCTCGCCCGCCTCGCCGTGCCCGCTCGGCTGTAATTCCTGTGAGCAAGCACTCGCAACGGAGCGCGCGCGGCGATGCGGGCAGCCGGAGGTCCGCGTTGGCTCAGCCGCGATCACGCGCCTTCCACGGGGAACGCGCCCAGACCTGGCAACCGGAACTCGGCACACCGACAATCGCCGAGACCGCTGGCCACCACGGCAAGCATCGCATCGACGAGCGCGTTGCCTACGGGGTACGGGCACGCCCGGTAGAAGTCGGCCATGGCGCCGGGTGCCTCGCCTACCCACGCCGCGTTGCTCTCGGCGTAGTTGCTGACGATGTTCAGCGAGCCGAAATGAATCCCGAGCTGGCGCATGAGCGGCGCCTCGTGGCCAAGCGTCTGGCCGACGACGCTGGCGCCCCAGCCAGCCAGCATGCGGATCTCGGCGGGCGTCTCGAACCGTCCGGGCGGCGTGCACGCGTAGACGCCCCCGTCGAAGACGTTGAAGCGCTCCTGCCGCGACGCGGCGGCAAAAAGGTGGCGCCGCAGCCCGGCGCAGAATGGCTCACCCAACCGCGAGAACGCTCTGTCGCGAGCAACCAGGCGCCCCGCCGTTGGCGGAATCCAGTACTGAATGAAGTCGTCGGTAACGATGACGCTCCACGGCGGCAGTGGCGTGCCAGGCGCACCCGGCTGCTGGATCCCGCCGACGGAGCCGTCCACCAGCGCCCACTGGACTCCGGCTTCTTGAAAGACCCACGCCACCTGCAGGGCGCAGGTCCACGTGGGCACCGGTTGCCCGGAGTCGTCGCGATGCCAGCCGTGCATGGCCACCCGCAGCACCCGCTGGCCACCGACGTCCAGCAACTTGAGCGGACACGAGACTCCAAACGGTGTTGCCACTGGCGCAACGTAGTCCAGCACTCCGACCTCGGCCCGCCCGAGGTCCTCGGGAAATCTCGCCCCCCACGTTCCCGATCCGCCGATCGACCCGACCGCTGCCCGCGGCACCGCTACCACGAGCAGTAGCGTACGGGAGCGCTGCCGCGGCTGGCGCGCGTTGTCGGCCGCGCGATGGTCATCCGATACTGCGAGTGTGCACCCAGCCGTCGCCGCCGCCCGGCTCCTCGCGATCCTGGCTCTGTCTGCGGCAGCCGTCCCTCCTGCGTCCGCGCAGGACGCTGCCGTCTGCCAGACCCCCAACGGGCCGCGGACGAGCAGCCAGATCGCCGACGAAGTCCGCACCGCGGGGTACACGGGTCCCTGGGACACGGCCTCAGCCGCCGCGGCCTACGCACGCGCCAGTGGCGGCCCCGTCACATGCCCCAGGCCGGCAATACCAGGCCCGCGCCCCCTCGCCGTCGTGTTCCTGGCCGGCTACGGCAGTGACCTCGCCAGCGCCGAGCTCGTCTTCGAGCCGCTGCAAGCGGCGCTGACCGCACGCAACCCGAACGTCGCGTTTGTGCCGTACAGCTACACCGGCACAGGTTTCACTGGCTGTGATGCCTCACCATCCCCGTACCGTCCGTCGGATACCGCGCAGGACATCGAGCTCAGCAAACGCATCCTGCACGACACCCTCATCGCACTCAAACAAACCTGCGACGTGGACCGCATCGCCGTCGTCGGTCACAGCCTGGGCGGACTCATCGCCCTCCAGGCACTTGGCGACCAGGCCGTCCCGGGTGTCACCGACCTTGTCACCGTCGATAGCCCGCTCGGCGGGGTGCCGCTGCCACTCCTGCGGATTTGCATCGACTCCGGCTTCTGCGCCGACGGTCCGGTCGTCGGCTATCTGGCCGGCCTCTACGCCGCCTCGGCAGCGACTACCCAGGACAATGCCGCGCGGGTTGGCACGCTGGCAGCCGCCGCGACGCGAGTGACCGCCTGGGGCAACCAGAGCGACTGCTACTACCGCGTCGCGCTGTGCAGCGCGTTCGTGCCCCGGCTGCTCGCGGCATTGGACGCCCGCGAAACGCAGTGGGCCGGGATGCCCCGGACATTCCGCAAGGACTTTCCATTCCCTGCATATGTGTGGAACATCCCGGCCAGTCACACCGCTGTGCTGCTCAACTCTGCAACCGAGATGGCGGCGGATCTGCTGCCGTAGCGCCTACTTCTCGACCGGCACGCCGGGCAGCAGGCCCCATTCGACCCACGACCCATCGTAGACCCGCACCCTGGCATAGCCCAGCAGGTAGGTGAGCACGAACCACGCCTGTGACGCGCGGCCACCCACCGCACAGTACGTAAGGACCTCCTTGTCTGGCGTGAAGCCCCGGGCCTGGTAGAGCCCGCGTAACTCTTCGATGGGCTTGAATCGGCCGTCAGGGGCCCACGTGTCTTCGATCGGCGCGAGGACCGCGCCGGGCACGTGGCCGCCACGCTGGTCGCCCTCCGGCGGCAGTGACGGCCAGAAGCGTTCGCCCGTGTACTCCGCGACCGACCGCACGTCCATCAGCCGTCGCTCCGGGTCACCGATCGCCTCCTCCACCAAGCGGTGCGTCGCGCGGATGGACTCCACTTCCGGGCGACCAGTCAAACTGTAGTCAGTCGGCTGCGGAGACGCCGTGTCCGTGCTCAGCGGCCGTCCATCGCTCAACCACTTGACGCGCGATCCATTCAGCAAAGACACGTTCTGGTGGCCGTGGTACGCCAGCAGCCAGAACCCGAACGAGGCCGCATAGCCGTAACACACCACCCTGGTTTCAGCACCGATCCCTGAGCGACGGAGCAACGCCGCAAACGCCTCTCGTTCGACGATCTTGTAGTTGGGCTGAAGCAGGTCTGTGTATGCATTCCAGAGCACGGCCCCCTCGATGTGGCCACCGCTGAACGCAGTTGGACTGACGTCGACTTCGATGATGCGTACATCCGGATCGTTGCCGTGCGCAGCGACCCAGTCCGCTTCCACCAGCGGCTGCGCTGGCCCGGTCACCAGCGTGGCTCCTCGCCCAGGATGCCCAGGCTCGTCTTGCCGACAATCTCGTGCACGAGCGCGCCATTCGCCGGGTGGAATCCGCCGCAGCGGACGTCACGATACAGCCGCTCCAGTTCGTTGCTCTTGAACATTCCGCTCCCTCCGGAGACATCCATCGCCAGATCGACGATCTTCTTCGCGCCTTCCACGCAGTGGTACTTGGCCGACACCAGTTTGGACGGCCACAGACCACCATGGTCCACGCCGTTGGACCAGTCGTCGGCGATTCGGTCAACGTGGGCGATCATGCCGTCCAGCGTCAGCGTCATCTTCGCCACTTCGTGCTGCAGCATGGGGTGGTACGCCAGGCTGCGGCCGCCGAGGCCAATCGAGGTCCGCTTCTTCAGGCTGGCGACTGCCAGGTCGATCGCGCGTTGGGCGATGCCGACGTAGACGTTCGCGAACGTTGGCTCGGCCCAGGCAAACACGCCCAGCACGAACAGGTCGGCGCCCGCCAGTCCGGCCGGCACAACTCGCGGGATGTAGCTGTCGGGGACGAACGCGCCTTCGAGAATGGTGTCATCGGAGCGCGTGGCGCGCATACCGAGGACGTCCCACGTCGGGACGATGCGATAGCCGTCCGTGTCACGCGGCAGAAAGGCGTGGACGATCCGCGGGTTGGCCGGGTCGGAGGTGTCCATTGCGTGCAACCCGAGCCGCGTCCAGACCGGCGTGAGACTGCCAAAGATCTTGTGACCGTAAAAACGGTAGCCACCTTCCGCACGCTCCGCCCGCGTCGTGGACAGCATGACCGGAAAGTCGTTGCCGCCTTCGCCGTGGCCAGCCGCGAACACCTCGCCGCGCGCTGCCTCCTCGAGGATCCACCTGCAGGAGGTGTCGCCCGCGCGGAGCAGATCGGCCGCCAGGCCGGTCCAGTAGATGTGCATATTGGTGGCCAGCGCCGTCGCCGGGGCGCGATAGGCCAGCCGACGCTGCTCCTGGCACACCGCGGCCAGGTTCATGCCGCGACCTCCGAGCTCACCTGGCACGGCGATCTCCAGATAGCCAGCCAGTCGCAGGTCGTCGAAGTCCTCGCTGAAGAAGCGGTTCTCGCGGTCATACGCCGGGGCGCGCGCGCCGAAGCGCTCCATGAGCTGGTCGCTCAAAACCCGGTGGTTGGACAGGACCGTAGTGGTCATCGCCGGCTCTCCTTCGCCTCGATTGCTCGTTCCGCCGCCTCTGCGGACCTGCCCAGTCTCTCCGTCAAGCGAAACGCACCGCATCTGGAGATTCACCCACCCGTCGAGAATCGGCAGAATTACCCATGGTCAGCCCGGCGGGTCCACAATGACCTGGCCATGCCAGCGCCGGCCCGATTGCGCGTGCCACCTCAGTCAGGGTTCCCCTACCTGACCGAACTGGTTGGACGCCAGTTCGACATCGCCGCCGCCGTCGGGATCTTGCGCGACGGTCAACGCCTGCTGACCCTGACCGGGCCGGGCGGCGTGGGCAAGACGCAACTTGCGCTGGCCATCGCCAGCGCCGCTGCCGCGCTCTTCCCGGACGGCATCGTGTGCGTATCGCTGGCGCCGATCGCCGATCCGGAGCTCGTGCCGGGCCTGGTGGCCGCGGCGTTCGAGGTGGTGCTCAACGATCCCACGAACGTCGTACAGGCGGTCGCCGAACGCGTCGGACAACGCCAGATGTTGCTCCTGGTGGACAACTTCGAGCACGTGCTGGGAGCGGCACCGCTGCTCACCGAGCTCCTGGCGGAGTGCCCCGGTCTCCGGATCATGGCCACCAGCCGGAGTCCCCTGCGCCTGTCGGGTGAGTACGCCCGGCCGGTACCCACGTTGAGCTTACCCGCGGAGTTCCAGGCGGATCGGCTCGAGGATCTGAACGACTCCGGGGCGGTACAGCTGTTTACGCAACGCGCTCGAGCAGCGTGCGGAGAATTCGACATTACCTCCCAGAACGCCTCGAGTGTGGTCGACATTTGTCGCCAGCTCGATGGCTTGCCACTGGCGATCGAACTTGCCACGGCCCGGTTGCGAGTGCTGCCCCCGCAAGCGCTCCTTGAACGCCTGGAGCGCCGACTGCCGCTCCTATCCGGCGGTGCCCAGGACACGCCGCCGCGACTGCGCACGATGCGGGATGCGATCGCCTGGAGTTACGCGCTGCTCACCCCAGCGCAGCAAGGGCTCTTTCGCCGGCTGGGTGTCTTCGCGGGTGGCTGCACGGTGGCCGCGGTCGAAACTGCCTGCGCCGACATCCTCCAGGATGAGACGGCGCTGGACTGCCTGTCCTCGCTGGTCGACCAGAGTCTGGTTCGACGGTCGACGCGAGCAGACGCCGAGCCGCGCTTCGAGATGCTACACGTGGTTCGCGAGTTCGCCCTGGATCGTCTGGCCGCGGCGGGCGAGGAAGAACTGGCGCGGCGGGCCCATGCCACCTATTTCCGTCAGATGGCGGAACTGGCGGGAGCCACCCGCGGCGTAGATCAGGAGCGCTGGCACGCCCAGGTCGAAGCTGAGCTGAACAACATCCGGGCGGTATTCGCCTGGTCACTGGAGGCAAGCCAGCCAGACGATCTGGAGTCGGCGCTGGATCTGGCCGGCGCGCTCTGGTTTTTCTGGATCCACCACAGTGCACCCGGGGAAGCTCGACTCTGGCTCACCCGAGCCCTCGACGTGGCGCCGGCCAGGCGTTCGGCGCCACGCGCGCGAGCGCTACTCGCGCTCGGCGCGATCGAGTGGCGTCAGGGCGACTACGTCGCCGCCAGGCACCATCTCGATCAGAGCGAAGCCATCTTCCGCGAGCTCGGTGACTTTCAGGGCCTGGCATACACGTTCCATCTGGTCGGCCATGTCCTGTTCGAAGGCCGCGATCTGGCCGGCGCGCAGGCGCTGTTCGAGGCCAGTCAGGTCGCGCACGGACAGGCCGGCGATCTGCTCGGGAGTTTGCCACTGATTGGCGATCTCGGCATGGTGGCGTATCACCAGGGCGACTATGCCACCGCGCGCAGGCTCTTCGAGGCGTGCCTGCGGAGCTGCCGCGAGCACAACGTCACCGATCACGCGGCCGACTCACTGAATCGACTCGGCGACCTGGCGCGCGTCGCGGGCGATTTTAACCGCGCGGACGCGCTATATCGCGAAAGCCTGGCCCTGTGGCAGAGCGTGCACGGCAGCCCGGGCATCGCGTCGGCGCTGCACAAGCTCGGACAAACCGCCCGACGCACCGGCGACACTGCCGAAGCGCGACGGCTCCTGGCAGAGAGTCTCAGTTTGCAACGTGAGCTTGGCAACAAGCAGGGGCTGGTCGAGTGCCTGGTGGCGCTCGCTGGCCTGGCGCTCGAGTGGGTCCCACCCGAGCACGGCGTCGAGCTCCTGGCGGCCAGCGAAGTGCAGCTGGATACGCTGGGAGTGCCGCTGGCGCCGGTCGACCAGGCCGACTTCGAGCGCGACCGCGCGCGCGGTGTCGCCAGCCTGAGCCCTCAAGCCTGGGCGACCGCGCACGACCGGGGACGCGCCCTCGACATGCCCGCGGCACTGGCGCTGGCGCTCGCTGGCGCGCCGGCCACTGCGACCGACGCCGCAATTCCGCCCGGCGGCGTGCTCTCACCACGCGAGACGGAGGTGGCGACGTTGATCGCGCGGGGGTTTTCCAATCGCGAGATCGCGGCCGGGCTCGTCATCACCGAGAAAACTGCCGCCAACCACGTCGAGCACATCATGGCCAAGCTGAACCTCCGCTCGCGCGCCCAGATCGCCGTCTGGGCGGTCCGTCACGGTCTGGCTGCGGCTACATAAGTAGCTGCCCGAGGCGCGAGGCGACCAGGCCGTCGTCTTCCTCGCGCATGCAAACCGGGTTGATGAGGATCGATTCAGCGTCTCGATTGACGGCAATCGCTGGCGTGCCCGCCAGCAGGCCCTTGACGACGCCCGCGGCGTCGTGGCGCGCTCTGGAGGAATCGAACGTCAGGCGAAGGACCCGCGGCGCGGGACCATCGCCGTTCACCAGGCTCACCGTGACACCGGGTGCGCCCTCGAGCTCGGTCGCCATCGCCTTCAAGCGCCGGTCGTAGCTCGCCAGGCGCGCGTCATGGTCGGTCTCGAGCCACTCCTGCAGCGCGGTGACCACCGCGACGATCGTCTGGCGGTCGAGCTTGAGGGGTCGGCCGAACGATTTCTCCCAGGCCGCCGTTTCGAACCCGATGAAGCCGTGCAGCGCGGCCGCTTTGACCAGGTCGGCACGGCCGCACAGAATCCCGGACGCGTTGAGCGCGCCCAGGTACTTCGCGCCGAAGGCGACCAGATCCGCGCCGTCGCGGGTGTAGCTGCGGAACTTGTCGAGCGGGTAGACCCGCCCAGCAGCGTCCACCAGCACCGGGATGCCGCCACCGTGGGC
>Ga0070730_10003664_pt1 | contig 13724 bp, 10 predicted proteins | sample Coa_R1_3_FD_66447 | JGI IMG/M metagenome (GOLD analysis project Ga0070730, IMG submission 66447) | Surface soil microbial communities from Centralia Pennsylvania, which are recovering from an underground coalmine fire - Coalmine... | ecosystem: Environmental > Terrestrial > Soil > Unclassified ...
GAATAAGTCGAGGATTGACGAGGGGGCTCGACAATTCCCGACGACACCAAACTGGGGGGGGGCCGATTGGAAATCCACAGCGCTGCACAGTCTCGGGTCTGGATCTCGCTGGTCGGCATACTGACCGCGCTCTGCCTCGTCCTGATCGGCGTTCGCCAATCCGTTGCGGACATACTGATCGCGCCGAAGCGCGATATCCTGGCCGATCTTCAGGACGGCAAGCCGCGCACCGCCGTGGACATCATGGCGTTGATCGGCGCAGAGAAATTCTCGCTCGCCATCGCTCCTTCGCCGCAGAATCTTAGCGATCTCAGCCTGGCGCAGGCCACCCTGGCGGCCATCACCGACGATGCGGATGCCAAGCAGCCGCTGCTATCCGAGGCCCGCGGCAATTTACAGAAAAGCCTGCAAGACTCGCCGGCCAACCCCTATGCCTGGGTGCGACTGGCCATGCTCTCGAAGGCCCTAGGCCAGCCGGACAGCGAGATCTACAAATATTGGCAATTGTCCGTGATGACCGGGCCGAACGAAGACAAGATCCTGACGCCCCGCATTCTGCTCGCCGTGGACCTCTGGCCCCTGCTCGGGCCGACCGACCGCCAATCGGTGTTCGCCGATATCCGCAATCTCTGGGCGCATGACCATGGGTGGCAAATCGCCACCGACGCGACGCCCTTCATGGTCAATGTCATACGGGCCGCGCTCGTTACCGACATCAAGGTCTTTCTAGAATACGAAGCCGTTGAACGCGCCCGGCAAATGAATATGAAGAACGCTGGGAAAAATACCCCAGCCATTGATAAAAATTAAAATATGCAATTCGCCCCATATTCATAGACTTGGAATCACCCTCTTTACAATTATGTCATTTGCCAAAGGTGTAATTATCGCCGATCTTGCCGATATACCAAAGTATGCACACTAAAACGAGGCTATAAGAAAAGAGATGTGTGGATTTATCGGTTTCGTCGGCAAGACCCCTTGTCCTCAAATGGTTCTGGATGCGATGTCGCAGGCCATCGCGCATCGCGGTCCCGATGAGGGAACCGTCATGTCCTCACGGACCCGAGACTCAATCTGGCATGTCGATATCGCTTTCCGTCGATTGGCCATCATCGATCTGTCCCGTGGTAGCCAGCCGATGGCAGACCCTTCGGGCCGCTATCGAATCGTCTTCAATGGCGAGATCTATAATTTCAAGATTCTGCGTCAGGCACTGCAAGAGCTGGGGCACGAACTTCACAGCACCTCGGATACGGAAGTCCTTCTCCATGCCTATCTTGAGTGGAAGGAGGATTGCGTCTCCTATCTCATCGGAATGTTCGCTTTCGGGATCTGGGATGACGCGGATGGCAGTCTTTTCATCGCCCGGGATCGCTTCGGCAAGAAGCCGTTCTATTATACGCTGACTTCGGATGGAGGCCTCGTCTTCGGCTCGGAAATCGGCGGCTTGCTGCATCATCCGGACGTCTCGCGCGATCTCGATGTCAATTCCTTGCGCACCCTGCTGGCCTGGCGTTACGCGCCGGGGCCGCACACCCTGTTCAGCGACATCAAGAAGCTGCCGCCCGCCTCTCGCATGACCTGGCGCGACGGCGCATTGGCTATCGATCAATATTGGATACCGCCGGACGCCCATATCGCGCCGCCGGCATATGCTGAAGCTGATCCGCTGCCGGCCTTCGAAGAGTTGTTGTCGCGTTGCGTCGCCGACCGGCTGGTCGCTGACGTCCCGTTCGGCGCCTTTCTCTCAGGCGGCCTGGATTCCTCGGCGATCGTCGCCTTCATGCGCCGGCATCTCGATGGCGGCGAGTTGAAGACCTTCTCGGTCGGCTTTGGCCACCCCGATTACGACGAACTGGACTATGCCCGCGAGGTGGCGGACCTGTTCGCCACCCACCACACTGAAGTGATTGTCCAGGCGGCGGACATTCCTCAACTCCTGCCCAGATTGACAGAGATCCGCGGCGCGCCGATCACCGAACCGTCTGACGTCGCCCTGTTCCTACTGGCCCGGGAAGCCAATAAATCGGTCAAAATGGTCTTGACCGGCGAGGGTGCGGACGAGGTGCTGGGCGGCTATCCAAAGCACTGGGCAGAGCCCTATTCGCTGACCTATCAGGCCCTGTTCCCGAACTGGCTGCGCAAGAGAGCGATCGATCCCGTGATCGAGGCCCTGCCCTTCAGCTTTCGCCGCTTGAAGACTCTGGCCAAGAGCATGGGTCTGAACGAGCAGGAGGATCGCTATCCGCGCTGGTTCGGCGGCTTGTCCCAGCCTGAGGCGGACACCCTGATCGCCTTGCCCTTCGAAGACCGGCCCCTGGACCACCGGTTGCTGTTCACCCAGGAACAGACAAGCCCCTTGCGGCAGATCCTCCATTTCGATCAGGTTTCCTGGTTGCCCGACAATATCCTTGAGCGCGGCGACCGCATGACCATGGCCGCCTCGATCGAGGCCCGCATGCCCTTCATGGACCATCGGCTCTATGAATTCATGGCTCAGCTTCCTGACGATTGGCGGGTCCGCCGGCAGACCGGCAAATGGATCCTACGCAAACTAATGGAAGGCCGCCTGCCCGACCGGATCCTACATCGGCCGAAAGTCGGATTCCGCGTGCCGATCGATCGTTGGTTCTTCTCCGAACTGGAGGAGTGGGTCGAGGATCTTCTTCTCGGCGAGGCATCCAATACGCGACAATGGGCGAACATCGATCGCCTGAGCGAACTTCTGAAGCAGCACACCGAAAAGAAACAGAATAACGAAAAAATATTGTGGACCCTGGTCTCGACCGAAGTATTTTTCAGAACCTTAAAGCCCGAAATGTCCAAGGCGCAGGAAACTAAACCGATCCTTATCGAGCTTTGACGGAGGGGATAGTCATGCCAGCTAATCTCGGGTTGCCGCGCCTGACTCAAATCGCCAAGCGAACCGGCGGAATTGATCTTCTTGTCCGCTACAACCCCATGCTGCGCCCCAGGGTCAAACGGGCGATCGCGCAGACCTCCCAAACCGATCTGCAGCAACGCCGCCATGTCGCCGACGCGTTGCTGTCGGAGGTGCTCGACGCGGCGCGCCGGACCAAATATGGCAGCGGGCGCGGAGGGGACTACGAGTCCTGGCCTGTCCTCACCAAGGAGACCGTGCGCGACCGTTTCGGCGATCTATGCAATCGCGGACTGCTCGACATTCCGGCCGCCACCGGTGGCTCGACCGGCATTCCGGTAAAACTGATCAGATCTTTCGAATGTATTGCCGCTGAGCAGCTGTTTCTCGACAGCCTGATCGCCGATGAGGGCCTGGCCTTCTCGACGGCTCGCCTTGCCGTCCTGCGCGCTGACAAGATCAAACCGGTCAGTGACGAGACGCCGCCTTTTAGCATCCAGACCCATCGCGGCAAGCGACTGCTGCTCTCCGCCCCGCACCTCAACCGCAAGACCATCGGCTCCTATATCGAGGAGATCGAGGCCTTCGCGCCGGACATATTGTGGGCCTATCCGACCATGGCGATGAACCTACTGCGCCTGTCGGCGGAAGCCAGAAAGACGCTGCGCATCCCCGTCGTCCTGCTGTCGTCCGAACAAGTGTCGGCGGCGGCCTATCATGCGCTGGAAAGCGGCTTTGGCGCCAAGATCGTCGACTATTACGGCTTGGCCGAGCGCGTGTGCCTAGCCTACAGCGTGGCTTTCGAGAAATATCTGTTCCATCCGGCCTATGGCAAGGTGGAGCTGCTGCCCACCGAGGAACCTTACGCCGAGCCGGGACGCCGTCTGGCGCGCATTCTCGCCACCGGCTTCTGGAACAAGTCTATGCCCTTCGTGCGCTATGAGACCGGCGATTACGCGATCGTCGATGCCGCCGCCGGCCCGGCGGAACTGGAGGAGATCGCCCTGGGAGCACGGCCCTTCTACGGCATCGCCGGCCGGACCAACGATTTCATCTATGGCCCGGACGACAGCCCGATCGCCGGCATGAACCATTTCCCCCGGGATGTCAGCCATCTTCTCCGCATCCAGGTGATCCAGAACGAGGATCGCAGCCTGGATATCCAGGTCCTAGCGATGCCCGGCTTCGACGAGACCGACCGCCAGGCCCTGATTGCCAACGTCCGCAACAAGGTGCCCGAAGCAATTCCGGTATCGGTCTCCGTCGTCGAAAAGCTGATCATGACGCCGGCGGGCAAAAGCCCCTTCATCATCCGCCGATACCAGCCCGCGTCATGAGTTCGAGACCAGTTGACCGCGTGACCATCGTCGGCCCGATAGCGATGCCTGGGGAACCCGCCCTGGGCGGGTTCCAAAGCTCGAACCTGCGCCTCGCCGGTGTCGTCGGATTGCGTCATCCCATGGTTGCGCTGCTGCGCTATCCCGACATCATCGGCACGTTGGGACGAAAGCTCTGGCTTTATGGCACCATGTTCCCAAAGATCGCCCTGACCCTTCTCCTGGCGCGAGGACGTGGCTCGCTGGTCCATTTCACGCCGCTCTGTCGCCATTTCCTTCCCTTCGAATTGCTGATCGCGCTCTGCGCCAAGCTGCGTGGGCATCGCCTGGTGATCGACATCCGGGCGGGATCGCGCATCAACCATTACCGCGAGCGCGGCCAGTTCTATCGCTGGATGTTCCGTACTCTGCTGAGGGTGGCCGACGCCATCGGCTATGAAGGCAAGCCCTATGGCCCCTTCATCGAGGAACTGGTCGGAAACGACCGCGCCGAATGGCTTCCCAACTTCGTCCCTATCAGCATCGTCCGGCGACGCACCGGCCAGCAGCCACATAACGGCCCCAATCTCGTCTATGTCGGACGCCTGTCCCACGAAAAGGGAGTCGCCGCCCTGCTCGCCGCCTTCAAGCCGCTCAAACAGACCTGCCCGTGCGCGACCCTGACGCTGATCGGCGCTTGGGACCCAGGCTTTGAGAAAGCGGCGGACCCGGCGTTGCTGTCCGAGGACGGGGTGACCGTCGCCGGCTCCCTCTCGGAGGAGGCCGTGCTGAGCCGCCTGGATGCGGCTCATTTCTTCGTCTTCCTGTCGCATTTCCATGGTGAAGGCCATTCCAACGCCCTGACCGAGGCGATGGCGCGCGGCTGCGTGCCGGTGGTGACGCGCCACGGCTTCAGCGAAGCGGTGGTCGGCGAGACCGGACGGGTGGTCGAGGCCCGCGACGACAGCGCGGCGGTGGCCGCGCGGATCGCCGAAATCTGGACGAAGGGCGACTGGTTGTCGTTGTCGCAAGCGACCTCGGACAATGTCGAGCTACGCTTCTCCGACAAAGCCGTCGCGACCACGATCGAACGGCTCTACGCAAAAGCCGCCGCCTAATTTTGGGGAATCCGTCATGCTTCGACATCGTTCAGCGATCATGCTCGCCGTGGCCGCCCAGCTGCTTTCCGCTCCCGTTTTCGCGGGCGATGACTTCCATGCGATGTTCGCCAAGGGAGTCAGCGTTCACGACGCCATGAATTGGGCGTCGATGACTCCGGACAAGAAGAGCTATCTTGCCACTCCGTTTAGCGATGCCACGCATCCCTTCACCGAGAGCGAACTCGCCTCGATCCGGGTCGGCGGCTTCAATTTCATCCGGATGACCATCGATGTCGGCCCCTTCCTGCAGATGAAGGGGCCGGACCGCGACGCGCTCGACGCCGTCCTGGCCGACCACGTCAAGAAAGCGATCGCGGCCGATCTGTCGATCATCGTCGACTTCCACCCGATTTCCCAGGTTCCCGCTTATGGGGCGTCCGCGCTGGTCGCGGACGCCGACAACCAGCTCTTCCACGATTACGGCGACCTGTTGACCCGGACCGCCAAACTGCTGGACGGCCTGAAATCGCCGCGTATCGCCCTGGAATTGATCAATGAACCCCAGATCGGCTGGTCAAAGGCGGGGCATGACAAGTGGCAACATATGTTGGAGACGATGTATGACGCTGCCCGCCGCGGCTCGCCGACACTGAAACTGATCCTCACCGGCGGCGACGGCGGCAGTGCCAATGGGCTGATCAGCGTCGTCCCGGCTCATTTTCTGGCCGATTCCGAGGCGATCTTCACATTTCACTATTACCTGCCCTACGATTTCACTATGCAGGCCCTGTCGGGCGACGCGACCCGCAAGCTGGAGCAAGATATTCCTTACCCGGCCGATGCCCGCGCGATCGAAGACAGTCTGAACGCCCTGAAAAAACGCGAGGAAGACGCCCATATGGCGTCGCCGGACATGGAGCAGGAGCAAGCCAAGGCATTGCCGCTGCTGCAGAAATATCATCAATCCAGCTTCACCAAACAGACCATCGTCAGCACATTCGACTCGGTGCAGAACTGGGCCCGCACCAACAAGCTGGCGCCCGAGCGAATCTTGCTCGGAGAATTCGGCGTCGTCCGCCAATACGCCAAATATCATGGCGCTCGCGAAGAGGAACGCATGGCCTGGCTTTCGGACGTGCGCGAAGCCGCGGAGACGAATCAGTTCTCCTGGGATATCTGGGTCTATCGCGGCTATGGCGGCATGGCGATCATCAAAGACGACACTACCGAGCAATTGGATATCGACACCCTGAAAGCCCTGAAGCTCACGCACTGAGGCCGGACATTCCCGAATGCATAAATCCTTCCTGATCTATCTGCCGTCCGTCCTGCTGCCGCGGCTGTCGTCCTTCGTCCTCATCCTGGTCGGGTCGCATTACTTGCCGGCGGACCAGTTCGGCTATTTCTCACTGATCGTCGTCATCGGCGAGTTCGCCGAGATGACCTTCACCAACTGGACCCGCATCTCCCTGACCCGCTTCGGCAGCGGCGCGGCGATGCTGCCCTATGATCTGGTAAAGCGGACATTCAGCATCACGGCGGCCTGCTCGGCCTTCTCGGTTCTGGTCTCGGCGGCGGTCATCTTCGCCATCGCCCGCGAGAATTTCACCACGGTCTTCGCCTGCGTTGCGACCTATATCGTCAGCATTTCGCTGCTGCGCCTCGGCATCTCGCTGAATCAATGCCAGGACAACAAGGTCGCCGCGTCCTCCATCGAGAGCGTTCGGGCGGCGCTCACCCTGGCGGCCGGTTCGGCCCTGATGGTCTTCTATCACGACTTTCTTTACGCCTCGCTGTGCGGCAGCCTGTTCAATATCGTCTTCGGAATACTATCGGTGAGGATCGGCACGGCCCGAACCACGAAAGAAAAAGACAATTCGGTCGATCTGAAGACACTGCTCACTTTCGCCTATCCGCTGATCCTGCTGGCGATGTTCTCTTACATGATCACCTCGCTCGATAAGGCCCTGCTGAAGTCGTATTACGACACGACGACGCTGGGTCACTACAGCGCGGCCTTCACTTTCGCGCGCAGCGGCTTCGACATAATCGCCACGGCGTTCAATATCGGCGGCTTCGTGGTGGTTTCGACCCTGTCCAATCAGGGGCGTCATGACGAAGTGCCACGTTTCCTGTCCCGGCAAATGGCGCATATCACCGCCATCGCCCTGCCCGCCGCCGGCCTTTTCATCGGGTCGCGGCAGGCTTTGGCGACCACCATCTTTCCGCCCGATTATTACGACGCTTTCGTCACGGCGACGCCAATCATCGCCTTCGGCGCCATCGCGCTGAACATCAAGAATTTCGTCTATGACAATGCCTTCTACATCAAGCTGAAGAATATCCTGCAGATTCCACCTCTGGCGGTCGGCGCGGGAATATCCGCAATTCTCGGCGTAGTCCTGTTGCGAGCTCACCCGCTTATGGGCGCGGCGATCATGTTCGCGGCCGGCAGCATCGCCTCGCTTCTCGCCACCGCGCTGCTGTCGCGGCGGTTGGTCGACATCCCCCTGCCCCTGAAGCAACTGGCGGCCTCAGCCTTACTGGGCGTGATTGGATGGGGAATCACCGATCGCCTGCAGGCTGGGCTCTCCACTATGCTTTCGCCCTATCTCATCCTGGCTCTGCAGGGAGCGGTCGGTGGCGCCATCATCCTGTTTTCGACGCGAATGATGGCAAAAGCCGACAGGAAAGCGCTGGCCTAGTGCAGCCGGGCGCGCAAGCGCCGCAGCTTGACGTCGAACAGCACTTCATTAAGGGCAGCGAAGGCAATAGCCAGTGCCGCCGCCAGGACGCCGCGCAGGAGTTCGTTGCCCGGTTCAACCAAGACATTGCTCAAGATGACGAAGTGGACCAGATAGATGGCGTACGAGAAGTCCCCCATTTTCTTCATGAAACGCAAATTCAAGACATTGAAAGGCGCCATGTCGTGATACCTGATCGAGGCGATGAAGATCGGGATTAGTGCAACACCCTGCAACGAATAACGCAGCGATTCCCGGAACACTTCGGAACGCACCACAACGCTGATCAGGATCAACAAGCCACCACAGGCCGCCAAGGCGTAATCCGTCCGCATCCGCTTGATCGACCGTTCGAAGTTCCATTCCCGCCGCCAGATGATGGCCAGGATGCTGCCATACAGGATCGAATCGATGCGGGTATCGGTTGCGAAGAAGGTGCGGATCGGCGACACGCCTTCTACATAGGTCAGATAAAAGCGCCAGGCCAAGGCCGCGGCGCACAAGCCGCAGAATAAGTGCACGATCGTATTTCCGCGGCACTTCCGCAACAGGAACAGCAGCAGGAACGGGAAGAAAATATAATAATGCTCCTCGACCGACAAAGACCAGAACACGACCGTTCCCGTCGGGATGTAGCTCCCAAAATCGTGAAATATCGCGAAGTAATTAAAGAAATAGAATAGTTGCGATACGGCGGCGATCACCGAAGCAGAACCCCGCAACAGGCCGGATGCCGTCAACAGATAAGTCGGGACCAGCACGATGACGATAACAGGCATGAGACGCAGGAACCGTCTTGCATAGAATTTCGGCAGTGAAATTGTTCCCGTTTTCTCGAACTCCTTGATCAGCAGCGAGGTGATCAGGAACCCGCTCAGGAAAAAGAAAATCGTGACTCCGAGGCCGCCCGGGATGATCTGGCCTAGCCCGGCATGACTGAGGAAAACCAGGGTTATCGAAGCGGCGCGCCAGCCGTTCAGGGACGGGATCTCGCCGCGGGCCGTTTCTGTCTTCGAAATATCGCTCAAATGCATGGGAATCACTTACGAGCAAAACGACCGTAATATTGCCTGACGGCGACAATTCCGCGCCCCGCTTGAACGGCACGAATCATTTGGATATCCTCCCCCGGGAGCACCCCGCCTCTGTAATCACATAGTGATCGATACCCCGTTTATTCGCAACCGCAACATTCCCGGCTAGATATACTCATCTGCCCATTCGTGCCGACCGCGCAACCCTCGACTCCAGAGAGACGTCAGTGTCCTCCGATAAAAGAAGAAAAGTCCTGCACGTTATCTCGTCTCTTGGGATGGGGGGCGCCGAAAAGATGTTGTGCGACATCATTCGAGCGGGTGTCGGAGAAGGGCGGTGCGACTATGAAGTGCTTATCATTAATGATCTGTTCGACGATTATCTGCTGGAGGAGTTAAGAAAGACCGGCGCGCCGGTACATCTGATCCGGCGCCCGCAGGGGAGCCGGAATCCGCTTCATCTCCTGCAGACCCGCGCGGTAATCGGTGCGATCCGTCCCGATGTCTGCCACTGCCATGGCTTCCACTCCCTGATCTGGGCGAAGGCCGCCACCTTTCCATTGCTCCACCCGTTATTTGTCTGGACCATCCACGATACGCAAGCGGTTGGCCAGTTGGGAGGCGGCAAAATAGCGATCGTCAGGGCTATAACCGATCGGGTCGTCGCGATTTCCAAAGCCGTCGAAACGGAATGCCTGCGCCATGGGCTGAAGCAGACTGTTCTTATCTATAACGGTATCGATTTGGCGCGCTATCGGCTGAACCGCCCGGAATCATTGAAGTCGGACCTGGCGATCCTTTGTGTCGGCCGTCTTTCGGTCGAAGCGAAAGGACACGACACGCCGATCCGGGCTCTGTCGATTTGCCGCGAGGCCGGCATCCGCTTCACTCTAAGCTTCGTCGGTGGCGAGGCAGTGGAGGAGCCGCGCGTCCTGCAGCGGCTGCAAGCCCTGGTCCAGGCCGAAGGGCTGGACTCCCAAGTCACCTTTCTCGGCAAGCGAGGGAACGTTCCAGACTTCCTTATCCAGGCCGACCTGTTCGTCCTTCCTTCACGCTATGAAGGGTTCGGGCTGGTGCTGGTCGAGGCGATGGCGGCAGGAGTGCCAGTGATAGCCTCGGACATCGAAGGACCGCGCGAACTACTCGCCGATGGCGAATATGGCATGATGTTCACCGTCGGCGACCCTGCTTCCCTGGCCGAAGCCCTGCAAAAACTGCACAATGCACCAGATTTGCGGCGCTCTCTCGCCGAACGAGGGCGCGGCCGAGCCGAACAATTTTCGATCGAGCAGACCGTGGCCGGTTATGAGGCCCTCTATGGCTGAGCAGACAACTTAGCGGGTTGGGGCGGGTTCATCGCTCCAACGTGGCCCGGTGCGAAGCAGGCGGGTAACGACGGCGGACTGGCCGGTCTGCCGGGTCACGCCTTTCGGCCCATATCCAATCGGTATCATAGCATAGGCGAAAATGACGACTTGGCTGAACAACTCGGTCTTGCCGAGAATGGACAGCGATCCGCTTATCGCCGCAAGGAAAGCGATGGCAACCATGGCTCCCATCGTGCCGCCATCCTTGTACAATTGATACATCAGCCCCAACAGGCTGGGAAAGTAGAGGGCGGCGCATAGCACACCATAACGCATCACGAAACCGAGCCAGAACACTTCAATACCATAGGCGGTGTCACCGACGATCAATTTGTTGGAAACATTGCCATCGACGTCGCCTAGGAAAATTTCCGCCGGCTCGGAAGAAACGAAAATTTCCCAAGCCGCCATACGCGATTCCGCGCTGCCATTATCGTTCTGGAAGCGATCGACGAGTGTATCGAAAACGCCGAGTTGTCCCGCGACGATCCCAGCCGGCAAGGCGCCGAAACAAATGACGAAGAAAATTACGATCGCCTGCTGTGAGATGCGTCTCGACTTCGAAACGTTGTATAGGAATCGCGCTGTCACGAAGGCGCAGTAACACCCGAATAGCAGGATCGACCATCTCGAACCAAAGGTCGGAAAAGTAGCGATCGCTCCCGCCGTCAGGGTCATCGTCGCCATTTGCCAGCGATGGCGGCGGCTTGTCTCGATGGCAGCCACCAAAAAGATCAGGGTCAACGTGCCAGCCGACAGCGGATGACCATAAAGACCGGAGGCACGGCCCTCATATTCAGTGGCCGATGCTGTATGGACGACCTTCAGATCGACGAAATCGTTATAGACCGGCGGCAGGAACAGCGAACCCGTCCCAAACTCATAGAAAATGATGACGACATTGAGTGCGACGAAAGCCAACACCATTGCTAATAGGACTTGGCGCTGCTTCGGCGTGAGGAAATGCATCATCATCATGAATAACGGCGGGCACATGAACGAGTCGGCGATCAAAGCCAACTGCCCCTCAAGAAAAGAAACAGCGTATAAAAGAACCACCATCGTACAAATCAGATAGTATACGCAAAACTTCACTTTTTTTAAGTCAATAGCCCTATTCTTGTCACCTATTGACTGAATAATCCAGATTGAGAAAGTGATGATGATCATATAGGTTGCCGGATGCACCTTTTCCAACGTCGACGCATCGGCGGTGAGATAGTTGATGCCAAGCATCCAGAGAAGACGCCCAGATAGCAGCAAGGAGGCGCAAATCGACGCCAAAAGCATGCGAAAGACAATCGGTCCGACGGGGCCGTCCAAATTGGACCCATTTTTTCTAAAAGCAGATATTGCCATGTCCCTGCCCACTCATTCCCTCGAGCTGCGCGATTGGGCGTAACCGATGCCCATCAGCATCGCATAGCCGACCGCGACAGCCGGGATCTGAACACTGAAATCGACCAGCGCATGCAGCCAGACGAGTGTCGACGCGCCAATGCCAACGCAAGGGCCGAGCAGGTCCTTCCGGCGAATCCGAACGCCGCGCGCCATTTCGATAATCGCGGCGACGATCGGCAGCGCCAGCAAAAGCGTGGCGGGAAGGCCCAACTCCAACGATGTCTCGAGATAGGTATCATGGGCATAGTCGTAGATACTGGGCACCTTAGCGGTCCGGTACAGCCGAAACACCGCTTCGAAGCTACCGAGCCCGGCCCCGAGGAGAGGCTGGTCGGAAATCGCCTCTGCGGTCAGACGATAGACCAGGGGGCGCTCTTCGACATTCAGATCGGTCGACCCCAAGCGCGCATCCACGCCTTGGCCAGTGGCGGCGTAGAACACGACCACCACAGCCAAGAAAGCGAAGGCGACCCTCATAGGCAGCCTGCTACCGGTCTCTCCCTTGGACTTTCCCGCCCCCATTTTCGAGAACCCGAAGGCCGCAAACAAGGCCAAGACGCCGAACATCGTCGCAGCCAGGCCCGCGCGCGAATGGGATAGCAGAATAGAGGAGAAAATCACCAGGATCTGCAGCAGGTAAAGCGCACCCTCCTTCTCCATGAACAGGACGAAGTTTCTCACCCGCTCCAACTGGTTCCGCGAGGAATTCAAATGGTCGTGAAGGGAAATGAACGCGCGCGCGACGACGCAGATCAGGCCCAGCCCGGCGAAGGTCGCATAATTGTTGCGGTTGACGAAGGTGCTGGTCAGATCGTCGAGATAGGCGAATTTTGCCACCCACAGAATGCTGTGGTTCCCCGCGAAAAAGATCAGCAGACCGTAGAGCGCGTAGATCGTCACCGCCCACCCGAAAGCCACGATGGCCTTGCGCGCATTGGCCGGGTCGCGGCCCAGATTGGCGGCCAGCCAGAAGACCCCCCCATACAGGCAAAAGCGCGACGCCAGCAGCACGGTCCTGCCAGGAGTGAGGCTGATATGGCCGGATAAAGAGGTCCCGAGCGCCTGCGACGCCTCCTGCCAGAGCGGATTGTTCCAACTGTTCGGCGCGAAAGTGCCGGCTTGAATGAGGCACCAGACTAGGGCGATCAAAGGCGGGACGAACAAGAGAAGCATCTGCCACGGCCTCAGCGCGATGGCAACGATGCCCCGGCCGTAACAATAGAACCAGCCGGCCAGCGCGACTCCGACCGAGGCCATCAAGGCCCCCCAGCCCCAGGGCAAGACCGAGGCGAACGGAAACGGCGCCAAGAGGACGCTGAACACCATCAGACGGAAAACCAGTTGCGCCATGCCCCCTCCTCGGTGTCGCGAACGCCCCTACGCCCCGACCTCGATCCTCGTCACGAAGTCACACTCGGGCGCTAACACCCCCTTGAAGGAGATGCGCGCCGTCTCGACCTTCTTGCCGAAGGACGGAGAATACCATGCGGCATCGCCGGAAATCTCGCCGGGAAGACGCAGGGAGGGGATAAGATCGCCCTCACCCCGGACCCGAATCAGCACCGAATCGCCCCGCCGCACGGTCACGACGCCATCCTCGATGCTGGCCGTCAGATCCGGATGCAGCATATAGCCGATCTCGACCGCGACCGGCTTGCCGCCTACCAGCCGGTCGCGCACGCTGAGCCCGCGGGCCGGATCGACATCGAGCCGGCGGCGATGCAGGCAATCGAATGCCTGCTTGTATCCGTCGTGTTCGGCCTCGGCGCTCCAGCAATCCCCGTCCTGGGTGCTCTGAATAAGGGCCGCCGACGCCTTTTGCGACCAGTTGAAATGGCCGGAAATCGTGCTCGAACTCCGCCCCTCGATAGCCAGGGT
>Ga0070730_10003666_pt1 | contig 13719 bp, 17 predicted proteins | sample Coa_R1_3_FD_66447 | JGI IMG/M metagenome (GOLD analysis project Ga0070730, IMG submission 66447) | Surface soil microbial communities from Centralia Pennsylvania, which are recovering from an underground coalmine fire - Coalmine... | ecosystem: Environmental > Terrestrial > Soil > Unclassified ...
CCGAGCGGCCGCTGCTCTCGCGCCGCCGCAACGCGCTCGCGGAGCTCCGCGGGCTTCGGGCACCTCCACTTTCCGCCTGACCACGCGCGCCGTGAGGCGCGTAGTCACCGAAAGACGGAGGAAACGTGTTCGCTCGCCTGCTCATAGCGGCCGTTCTCGCGGCTCTCGTGGCGCCGGGCATCGCCCAGGCGCACCACACCGCCGTGCCGATCGTCGCGCTGGACTACCACAACCGAGTGCTGCCGACTCCGGCCGAGAAGCCGGGCGTCAGCGTGTCGCTCGTGGACGCCGGCCGCAAGCTGCGCGTGAGCGTCACGCCCAAGCACTCGGTCTACGTGCTCGGGTACGAGGACGAGCAGTTCCTCCTCCTGGACTTCCACGGCGTCCAGGTGAACCCGCGCTCCACGACGGCACGTGGGCTCAGCCTCGTCCACGGCACGTACCCGCCGCACGTCGAGTGGGTGCCGATCAGCCGGGCGCTGAGCTTCGCCTGGGCCGATTCGCGCGTGTGGGCCCCGTCTTCGGCGCTCCACGGCCGGCGCGTCGTCAGCTGGTCCGTGCCGGTTCTCGTCGACGGCCGGGTGACGAAGATCCGCGGGGAGCTCACGCGCGCGGGGAAACCCCCGCTCTGGCCGTGGATCCTCGTCGGCGCGCTGCCGCTGCTCGTCGCCGCGGCCGCGGCCCGGCGAAAACGGTGGCTCTGGGCAGGAGCAACGGGACTCGCCGCGCTCGCCGGCACCGCGACGCTCGCGAATCTCGGCGGGTTCGCGACCGGGGGCCTCTCGATCACGGCCGACCGCTGGGTGCTGCTGAGTGTCGAGGCTGCGCTGTCCGTGGTCGCGATCGGCGTCCTCAGGCGGCCCGGTGCCCGCCTCGTCGCCGTCGCCGCGCTGGCCGCGTTCGCGGTGCTGCAGGCGCTGTCGGAGCTCGCCGTCTTCCGGCACGGCGTCGTCGTCTCCGGCCTTCCCGCCGCGGCCGTCAGGGCCGCGGCCGCGCTGGCGCTGGGAGCAGGCCTCGGAGCCGCGGCGCTCGTGTTCCTGGTGCCGGCGCCGCAGAGCCGACCCACCCTCTCGTACGCACGAACTTCTCGAAAGGAGCAGGCATGAACGCAGTCCGAAAGCTCGTCGTCGCGACCTCGGTCGCCGGCGCAGCCGCACTGGTGGTCACGGCCGCCGCATCGGCGCACGCGATCGTCAGCCCCGCGGTCGCCAAGTCCAAGGCGCTGCAGCAGTTCACGCTGTCGGTGCCGACCGAGAAGGAGGCCCTGACGACGACGAAGATCGAGCTGACGGTCCCGTCCGGCTTCGCGATCGACTCGTTCGAGCCGCCGCCCGCAGGCTGGACGCAGCAGACGAAGTCGACGGGCTCGGGCGAGAGCACCGTCGTCCAGCAGGTCACCTGGACAGGAGGCCACACACCGACCGACCAGGACTCGGTGTTCCGGTTCAACGGGAGCATCCCGAAGTCCGGGACGGTGACGTTCGACGTGCGGCAGACCTACTCGGACGGCTCGGTCGTCGACTGGAACGGCCCCGAGAGCTCCGACACGCCCGCTCCGACCGTCCAGGCGCTCGGCTCCTTCGGAGGCGGTAGCTCCTCGACGCTCGGGATCGTCGCGATCGTCCTCGCCGGTGCGGCGCTGCTGATCGCCGTGCTCGGCCTGGCGGGAAAGAAGCGGACGCTGGCGTGAAGCTCTGGAGGACAGGCGCCGTCGCGCTCGCCGCCCTCGTGGTGGCGCTGGCGGCGCCTGCCTCCGCATTCGCGCACGCCGCGCTGCTGCGAACGGTCCCCTCGGCGAGCGTCACGGTCAACCACCCGCCGAAGGAGGTCGACATGACCTTCAGCGAGGCGGTCGAGCCGGCGTTCGCCACCGTCTCGGTGACCGACCCCGCAGCGCAGCAGCAGACGTCCGGCAAGTCCCACCGTTCGCCGACGGATCCGGACACGCTCGTGACGCCGCTCAAGCCGAACCTGCCCGAGGGCTGGTACCTCGTCTACTGGCGCGTCATCTCCGCGGACGGCCATCCTGTCAAGGGCGCATTCACATTCGCGATCGGCCCCAACCCGGGGCCTGCGCCGCAGTTCGTCATCCCGTCGCTGACGGAGAGCGCTGCGACGCCCTCACTGCTCGTGGCGCGCTGGCTCGTGTTCCTCTCCGCCATGGCCGCGATCGGGCTCCTGATCCTCCGCACCCTGATCGCGCGCGACGTGCCGCGGCGCGTCCCGGGCTCGTCGCTGCGCTCGGTCTCGGTCGCCTTCTTCGTCTCGATCGGGCTCGCGCTCGTCGTCACGCCGATCTACGCCGTGATGTCGACGGCCAAGTTCGCCCAGCGGTCGGTCTGGGACCTCGGCAACGTCGTGCCGCTCCTGAACACGTCGCACTTCGGCCATTCCCTCCTCGATTTCGAGATCGTGCTGGCGCTGCTCGCCGTCGCCGGCGCGGTCGCGATCTGGCTGGACGTCGCCGACCGCAAGCACCGCTCGGTCGCCGCGCTGCTCGCGCTGACCGGCGCGGTCGCCGCTGCCGGCTCGGCGCTGCTCGTCCCGGGCCTCGCGGGGCACGCGGCGCAGACGGCCCCCCGCTGGCTGTCGCTCGGGCTCGACTGGCTCCACCTCGCCGCGGGATCGATCTGGATCGGAGGGCTCGTCGGGCTCCTCGTCCTCGGGTTCCGGCTGGGGGAGCTGCGCGTCAAGGCGCTCACCGCCTCCGTGCCGCGCTTCTCACGCCTTGCGCTCGTCACCGTGCTCGCGCTCGTCGGCTCGGGAATCGGGTCGTCGCTTCAGCACTTCCCCACGCTCGCCTCGCTCTGGGACACGTCCTACGGCCAGGCGCTCGTGCTCAAGCTGATCTTCCTCGGGGGCACGGTCGCGATCGCGGCCGTCAACTTCACGCGCACCGCGCCGCGGTTCACGCGTGCCGCCGCAGGCGTGGCCGGCGCGGGCACGTCCGCCGCGAGCCTGCTCCGAGTCCTTGTCAGCGGCGAGGTGCTGCTCGTCGTGGGAGCTTTCTTCGGCGCGTCGTTGCTCACGAGCCTGGCTCCGCCCCCGAGGGCGCTCGCCAGCCTCGGGTCGGTCAGCGCCAGCGTCGGCAAGGCCGGTGACGCCATGGTCAAGAAGGCCGGCTACGAGCTCCACTTCAAGTTCACGCCGAACAAGGCGGCGGTGCCGAACACGTTCGCGGTGACGATCACGAAAGACGGCAAGCCCGTGAAGGGCGCTGACGTGACCGCCAAGTTCACGATGCTCGACATGGAGATGCAGCAGCAGGCGTACAACCTCCCCGAGCAGTCGCCGGGCGGGTATGCGCGCGCGAACACCCCGGCGCTGGTCATGGTCGGCCGCTGGGGCATCTCATTCGACATCCGCCCGGCCGGCTCGACCACGCCGCTCGACGTCCTGCTCCTCGACCACGCCGTCGGATGAGCCCGGACAACGTCGTCAGGCTGAAGCTCCTGGCTGCGCTCGCGGCCTTCGCGGCAGGCGTGGGCGCGGTCCTCACGGTGGTGCTGCTCGCGCATTCGACGCCGAGCGCCGGGTCGCCGGCCGCAGGGCCGCAGGCCGCGTCTCCTCCCCCGCCTGCGCCCGCCGCCTCGCCGGCCTTCCCCAACCCGCCCGCGGGCGCGGTGGTGCTGGCGAAGGAGGACCGCGACCTCGCCGTCGCCCTCGCGCTCTCGCGCAACCTGCAGGTCTCCGTCATCGGACAGGAGGGGCCGGCGTCCGGGCTCTCGGTCTCGCTGAACTCGGTTCCCGCGACGGCGTGCGGGCCCGGCTGCTACCGAACACCCGACCGAGGGGCCGCCGTCGTCGACGTCACGATCCGCGGGCCCAACCGGCCGAAATCGACGGTTTCCTTCGACCTGCCCGCACGGATTCCCGGCCCGAATGCGGAAGCGATTGTCCGCAAGGCCGAGCGCACCTGGCGCGGGCTCCAGACCCTCGTCGTCCACGACCGCCTCTCTTCCGGCCCCGGAAGCCTGCTCGAGACGGTCTGGCGCTTCGTGGCGCCGCACCGGATGACGTACCAGATCCGGAACGGGCCGGCTGCGGTGGCGATCGGATCGCGGCGCTGGGACAAGCTCCCGGGCCAGCACTGGGAGGCGTCGGAGCAGGATCCGATCACCGAGCCGATCCCGCTCTGGGAGTCGGTGTCCAACGCGCACCTGCTCGGCTCGGAGACGCTGCGCGGGCACGCGGTCTGGAAGGTGAGCTTCTTCGACTCGCAGCTCCCGGCCTGGTTCACGATCTGGGTCGACAAGGCGACGGCGCGTACCCTGGAGCTGAGGATGACCGCCCAGGCGCATTTCATGCACCAGGTCTACGGCCCGTTCAACCGGCCGCTCAGGATCGTGCCGCCGGCATGAAGCGCGCGCTGATCCTCGCCGTTCTCGCGGCGGCGCTGATCGCGCCGGCAGCGCGGGCCGACGGCGACCCCGCCAGCGACTACCTGATCACGCAGCAGGTCTTCTACCCGTACTACTCCAACGTGCCGAAGGCGACGCTGACGGAACTCGAACGGACGGTCGCGGACGCCAACAAGAAGCACTTCACGATCCGCGTCGCCGTGATCACCTCGCCGTACGACCTCGGCTCCCTCTCGGCGCTCTGGGAGAAACCGCAGCCGTACTGCCGCTTCCTGTCGCTCGAGCTCGCGTTCGCGTACAAGAACCGCCTGCTCGTCGTCAGCCCGAAAGGGTACGGCTACGTCGAGAAGACGAAGCCCGTGCCGGCGAAGCTCGCGCTCGTCCGGACGATCCCGATCGGCAAGGGGACGGACGGGCTGTTGCTGACCGCGGACAAGGCCGTCCGGCTCCTGGCCGCGAAGGCAGGCGTCAAGCTCCCCGTCGTCAAGGCCGCCGCGGGCGGGGGCTCAGGATCGAGCATGGACACGATCGTGATCGCGATCGCCGCGGCGATCGGCGCCGCGCTCGTGGCCGCCATCGAGCTCGTCCGCCGCCGGCGCCGCCACCGCGGCTCGACCGAGCCCGAAGGCGCGCACTCTTCCTAGGACAGCCAGCGCTCGCGGTAGCCGGTCAGCCCGCCGTGAGAGAAGCGGGCGTACGCCTCCTTCGCGTCGGTGGTCTCCCGCTGGACGCCCGCGTTGTGGCGCTGCGCGGCCTCGTCGACGGTGTACGCGCCCCACTCCGGGCCTCTCGAGCGGTCACGAGCGCCGACTGCGAGCACCAGGCACGGCCCGTCGCCGGCCCCGACGATCGTGTGGTTCGTCCCGGGAGGACAGTGCACGAAGTCCCACTGCCGGAGCGGGCGCTCCTCGCCCTCGACGAGCAGCAGCGCCTCACCGGCGAGCACGAGGAAGTCCTCCTGGTCGGCCTCCCAGTGGTACATCGCCATCGGCTCGCCGGGCCCGAGCAGGGTCAAGTTGATCCCGAGCTGCTCGAAATTCGCGGCGCCTTCGAAACCGGCGCCCTCGAACTCGCACAGGACGCCGCGGCCGGGCCGCTCCCACCACTGCGTCTCCCGCGCGTTGAGGACGAACCAGCCCTCGCCCTTCGGGACGAGCCCCCGCTCCGTCGCCACGAGCTCCGCCTCGAGAACCATGGAGCGAGCATGCCAGAGGGGAGATGAGAGCCGCGGGCGCGTTCCCGCGGCTCCGGTTGTGTCCCCCTAGCCCTGCCCGGACTGTGCGCTGCCGTCGGCGGGCGGGCCGCCGAGCGGGCCGCTCCCGGCAGGGGCGTCGACGACCTGGCAGGGAGGCACCTCGCCCTTGGCCAGGGCGATACCGAGGGCCTGCTGCCTGCCCGGGCCGGTCTGGGTGGAGATGACCACCGTCGCGTCGGCAGGGATGTCCGCGCTGATCGTGAAGCGGAAGCCGCCCCCGTTCAGGCGATCGACACCACCCTGGGTCGAGACGCTGCCGACGGGGCGGCCGAGTGGGGTGAACCACGGCTGCTTGCAAGCCTTCCCCTCCGGCAGGTACGTCACGACGGCGTTCACGCCGGCCGCGCGCAGTTTCGCCTGCAGCCCGGCCGCGTCGGTTATCGAGTCGACCTCGACCGTCACCGTGCCGTTCGCATTTCTGATCACCGCGTACGCTGCCTGCGTCCCGGCGGAGAGTAAGAGCACGCCGGCGATCGCGGCCGCCGCCAGCACCGCTGTGAGTCCGCCGGCGAGGACGAGCCGCGGCCCGCGCCAGAACGGACGCCGCTGCCCGCGGTCGACCGGCTGTGCTACCACCATGTTCCTCAGCTCGTGCAGGAGCCGCTCCTCGAAGTTGCTCACGTCGTCACCTCCGGTAGGTCGCTCGTGCCGAGGTCGAAGAGGTCGAGCCGGCTCCGCAACCGGCGGCGGGCACGGTGCAGCCGCACGCGAGCGGCGACGGCGCCGATGCCGAGCGCCTGCGCCGCCTCGCTCACGGACAGGCCGTCGAGCGCAACCAGCTCGAGGACGGCTCGTTCGCCTACCGGGAGCTGGTTCAGCTCCCGGTGGAGCTCCCGCCCGGCCGTCTCGCAGTCGATCAGCTCGTACAGTGTGGCCAGGTCGTCGTCGTCGACCAGCTCGCGACCGCGGATGCGCGCGGCCATCCGCAGCTCCTTCCTCTCGCGCCGCTGCTCGCCGGCGACGACGTTGCGGGCGATGCCGTAGAGCCACGCCACAGGCTCGCCCCGGCTGCGCCGGTAGGAGCCGGCCGACTCGATCACCGCCACGAACACGTCCGCCGTCAGGTCGGCGGCCAGGTAGGGGTCGTCCACCCGCCGGGTGACGAAGCGCTGCACCGCCTCCACATGCTCGCGGTAGAGACGCTCGAACGCGTCCGGGTCGGACGTGATCTCGGCCAGCTCCTGCACACGCACCTCCTCGAATCCTCGCTGTCAGAGGCTCTTGGTCGGAGCGAGCCAATGCGTTACAGGTGCTCGCGCTTCGATGAGCGGTTCACGCATATACCCCCCAGGGGTATGTTAGGCTGAGGGGACGTGAAACCGGGCATCGACATCGCTTCCCACGGCTACCTCCCGCACCAAGACGAGCTGCTGAAGCGGCTGGCCCGGATCGAGGGCCAGGTGCGCGGCGTCTCGCGCATGGTCGAGGAAGAGCGCTACTGCATCGACATCCTCACGCAGCTCGCCGCCGTCCAGACGGCGCTCGAAGCGGTCGGCCTGAAGGTGCTCGACGAGCACGTGCGCCATTGCGTCACGCGTGCGCTGACCTCCGGTGACGCCGCCGAGGCCGAGACGAAGGCGAACGAACTGCTGGCGGCAGTCCAGCGGTTCACGAAGACGCGATGATCATCGCGGTCGACGTCGGGCACGAGATCGTCCGCGCCCTGTCGTTCACGGGCGGAATGACCTGGGAGATCCTCTGGGCGCTGATCCTGGGCTTCGCGCTGTCGGGGCTCGTGCAGGCCGTCGTCTCGAAGGAGGAGATGCGGCGGCTGCTCCCGGACGACTCGCCGCAGACGCTCGCGAAGGCGACCGCTCTCGGCGCCGCGTCGTCGTCCTGTTCCTACGCCTCGGTGGCGCTCGCGCGGTCGCTCTTCCGCAAGGGCGCGAACTTCACGGCGGCGATGGTGTTCGAGATCGCCTCGACGAACCTCGTCTTCGAGCTGGGGATCGTGATGGCGCTGCTGCTCGGCTGGCAGTTCGTGGTCGGCGAGTTCATCGGCGGGCCGCTGATGATCGTGCTGATCGCGGTCGCGTTCCGCGTCTTCCTGCGCAGACGGCTTGTCGAGGAAGCGCAGGCGCAGGCCGAGAAGGGCCTGCTCGGCGCGATGGAGGGCCACGCCGAGATGGACATGTCCGCTCAGGCCCCGGGATCTTGGTGGCAGCGACTGCGCAGCCCGGCCGGCTTCACGGCGACCGCCGACTACTTCGTCATGGACTGGGCGGCGATCGGGCGCGACATCGCGATCGGCCTCGTGGTCGCGGGCGCGCTCGCGGCCTGGGTGCCGCACTCGTTCTGGCAGAGCCTGTTCCTGACCCACCACCCGACGGCGGCCAAGCTCTGGGGTCCGCTGATCGGCCCGGCCGTCGCGATCATCAGCTTCGTCTGCTCGGTCGGCAACGTGCCGCTCGCGGCGGTGCTCTGGAACGGCGGGATCAGCTTCGGCGGCGTGCTGGCGTTCGTCTTCGCCGACCTGATCATCCTGCCGATCCTCAACATCTATCGGAAGTACTACGGCTGGAGGATGGCCGGGTTCCTGCTGGTCACGTTCTACGCGACCATGGTCGTCGCAGGCCTGCTCGTCGAGCTTCTCTTCGAAGGCGTCGGCATCGAGCGCAGCGCGCGCGATGCGAAGGTGATCGAGGCCTCGGTGACCTGGAACTACACGACGTACCTGAACATCGTCTTCCTCACGCTCGGCGCCGTGCTCGTCTGGCGCTACTTCGCGTACGGCGGCGGCTGGAAGATGCTGCGGATGATGAACGAGCCGATGGACCACGACCACAGCCACCACGGCCACGGGGCCCACCACCACGCATGACGGTTCGCCGCGCCTCTACGGCTTGAAGGCCTTCACCGTCGTCCCTCGGGCGCCGAACTTCTGCGCCTTGCGGCGGGTGTCCTCGAACTTCGAGCGGGCGTAGGTGTCGACGAGCTGCCCGGTCTCGATCCGCTCGAAGCCGTGACGCTCGAGGAGCCTGGCGTACGCTGCTTCCAGCAGCGCCCCGGCAATTCAGCCGGTCCAGAGGTCGATGTTCCTCCGCCCCTCGGCGCTGACGGGATTCTGGATCGTCACGTCGGCGATCTGGAGCCGCCCGCCCGGTGTGAGCACTCGATGGAGCTCGGAGAAGACCGCGTCCTTGTCCGGAATCAGGTCGATCACGCCGTTCGAGATGACGACGTCGAAGCTTCCGTCCTCGAACGGCAGCTTCTCGGCCTCGGCCTCGACGAACTGGACGTTCGAGACGCCCAGCTCGGCTGCCGCGCCCCGCGACTTGGCCAGCATCTCGGCGGTCATGTCCACGCCCGTCACGCGACCGTGCTCGCCGACCATCTGCGCTGCCACGAGCGAGTCCGTTCCGGCTCCCGAGCCGAGGTCGAGCACGCGCTCCCCGGCCGCCAGGCGCCCGAGCGAGAACGGATTCGCGACACCGGCGAACGATTCCGCCGCCGCCTCCGGCACGTTCGCGAGCTCGGGCGGGTAGCCGAGGTCCTCGGCCCACGCGCGTCCGGTCGGGAAGATGAAGTCCTGATCCGGCTCGGCGGAGACACGCGCGTACGTCTTCTTGATCTCCCTCTTCAGGAGCTCGACGTCGACGTCCACATCGATTGCCATGCGCCCTCCTCTCAGTAGCTGAAGACCGTAGCGCTTTCGCCGATCCACTCCCAGAGCGGCGTCGCGCCCGCCAGCCGCGCGTTCGAGACGAGGCTCGATTCGTCGAGCTTGCGCGCGTTGAAGCAGATCGGGCAGACGAGCAGCTCGCCGCCGCCCGTCGAGAACTGCTCGAACAGCCGCTCGAGCGGCGGGCAGCCGTCGCAGGCCGTTCCTTCCGCCTCGCCGGGAAGCGCCAGCAGGACTGCGTCCTTCGTGAGGAACATTCCCACCTGCTTGCCCTTGTCCAGCGCAGCACCGCCGACGAGGAACGCCACGGTGACGCGCTCGGGATCCTCGAGGCCGGTCGCGAGGTTGATGACCACCTTGTCCGTCATTCGGGCCCCCTAGGCGTCGTACGCGTCGGCCGCGATGCGCGCCCGAAGCTCGTCGTCGCTGCGCTGCATCTCGGGATGGTCACGATCGACGTGCGCGCGTGCCAACCGGAGCAGCTCCTCGTCGTCGGCTCCTTCAAGCCGGTGTCCGCAGGGACAGTCGATGGCGCGCATGCTGCCTCCTTCCGGTTCGGGGATGTGTCCACGGAGTCGCCACGACGGCGAGCCCGCTTGCTGCAGTGAGCCCGGCCACGATCAGGATGGCCGCGCTCGGTGACGTCGCGTCGGCGCCGATCCCTGCGATCAGGGCGCCGGCGACGAAGCCGAAGTCGCGCCAGAAGCGATAGACGCCGATGACCAGGGCGCGATCTCGGGGCTGCGTGACGTCGGAAACAGCCGCGATCAGCGTCGGGTAGACCATCGCCGTGCCGAGGCCGAGCAGCGTCGCGGCAACGAGCGCCGGCACGAAGCCGCCGTTGCCCGCGACGAGCAGGCCGAGGGCACCGGCCTGCACGAGCATGCCGGCCGCGATCAGCGGCTTGCGCCCGGCCCGGTCGGACAGCCAGCCCGTCACGAGCTGCCCGGCGCCCCAGACGACCGGATAGACGCCCGCGACGGCTGCGATCTGGCGCACGCTCGAGCCGTGCGCCGCCAGATACAGAGGCGCCAGTCCCCAGGCGAGCGCATCGTTCAGGTTGTTGACCAGGCCGGCCTGGCTGGAGGCCCGCAGGATCGGATCGCGGAAAGTCGCGCGGGCGAAGGCGGTCGCCAGGCCGATTCTCGGCTGTGCCTCGTCGCCGTGGGTCATCTGCTCCCGGGCGACGTGCGCCCCCGTGTCGCGTACCGCGACCAGGCTCACGAGCAGGCCGGCGCCCGCGATTGCAGCTCCGCCGACCCAGATGACGGTTCGCGGCGCGTAGCTTGCGGCGAGCGCACCGCTGGCGAAGGCGGCAGCCGCGACACCGAGGTACCCGGCCGCCTCGTTCAGACCGAGCGCGAGGCCGCGCCGCTGCGGCCCGGCGAGATCGATCTTCATCACGACCGTCATCGACCAGGCGAGCCCCTGGTTGACGCCGAGCAGGACGTTGGCGGCGACGACGAGCCACCACGAAGGGGCGAGCCCGATCAGCACGGGAACAGGCAGGGCGAAGGCCCAGCCGAGGACGAGCAGCCGCTTCCGCCCCCAGCGCTCGGCCAGCTCGCCCGCGGCAAGGTTGGTGATCGCCTTTGCTGCGCCGAACGCGACGACGAAGGCGAGCACCGCTGCGGTCGAGTGCAGGCCGAAGTCCCGCCGGCCGACGAGCGGCAAGACGCTCCGCTCGAGGCCGACAAGGCTGCCGACGAGCGCGTTCAGGCCGACGAGGAGCGCGAACTGCCGGGCGTTGGGCCGGAGCCCGAGCTGGACGCGGCCGGTCATGCAGGGACGACCGCGGTACCGGAGCGGTTGGCGGCGACGATGCGGTCCTGGTCGGCCGGCCGCGGAGGCGCGTCCGCGACGAGTGCGTCGGCGAACGCGTCGGCGTCCCCGATCGCCAGCAACGGGTTGTGTGCGCGCTCGAAGCCGATCGAGGAGAACGGGTTGCTCGACAGGCCGCGCCCGCAGACCGAGCCTCCATAGTGGCTCGGGTAGAGGAGCACGTGGCCCGGAAGCTCGAGCAGCCGTCGAAGGCTCGAATGGAGGAGGCGCGCCTGGCCGCGGGCGTCGCCGGCGACGTGCAGGTCGGGCCGGCCGACGTCGCCGACGAGCAGCGAGTCGCCGCTGAAGACGAGCCAAGGCTCTTCGTCCCCCCGGCGCCGGTCGGCCACGGCATAGGCGTGATGAGCCGGCGCGTGTCCCGGTGTCGCGATCGCCGTCACGACGGTGTTCCCGAGCTCGACCACCTCGCCGTCGGCCAGCGCCACGTGCTCGAAGTCGACGCCGGCGCCGGCCGGGAGATACGCCGTCGCTCCGGTGCGCGCCACCAGTGCGGGCAACCCGGAGACGTGATCCGCCTGGACATGAGTCTCGAAGACCGCGCCGATCGGCGATCCGATCGCCTCGGCAGCCGCCACGTAGTCGTCGACCAGATCGGCGTGGGCATCCACGACCGCGAGCATCCGGTGCGTGGTACACCCGAACAGGTAGCTGGCACAGGAGCCAGAGTCGTTCAGGAACGGCCGCAGCAGCATCTCCAACTCCTCTCAGGCAGGTGACTCCACAGGCCGGCCTGCACGCCGCCACTCGGGATAGCCGACATCGAGCCGCCGAGCCTTCAGGCCGCGCTCGCGCAGCAACCGGACGGCGTCGTCCGCGTAGACGCAGTAGGGGCCGCGGCAGTACGCGACGATCTCGCTGCGCCGCGGCAGTTTCGCGGCGACCGACTCGAGCGCGCCGAGAGGCGCCGAGCGCGCGCCGGCGATGTGGCCGGCTCGGTACTCGGCTTCCGGGCGCACGTCGAGGACGACCACGTCTCCGCGGACGATGCGCTGCTCGAGCTCGGCCGCCGAGACCTGCTCGACCCCGTCACGAGGGCCGAGATACTCGTCGGCCAAGACGGTCACCTCGGCCACATGGCGGACGGCGACGTCGCGTACGGCCGCCCAGAGCTCGCCGACTCGCTCGCTCGCCAGGCGATAGACGACGCGATTTCCCTCGCGGCGCGACCGGACGAGCCCGGCCCTCGCGAGCACCTGCAGGTGTTGCGACGTGTTGGCGACCGTCTGCGAAATCTCGCGGGCGATGTCGTCCACCGACCGCTCGCCCTGGGCGAGCACGTCGACGATCTCCGCGCGGCGACCGCTTCCCAGCGCTTGCGCGACGGACGCCAACGCGTCGAACAAGGCCGCCTTTGCCGTTCCACTCGCCATTCAATTCAAGTTATCACTTGACTTCTTGAAACGCAAACTGTTCACAGAGAGTTCCGCGCTCCCCTGACGAAGGCAGGCCGTGTCGAAATCTCTCGGCGACGGCTGTACGCTTGCCCGATCGGAGGCCCGGGGAGTTGAGACGCTGGATCGCGCTGGGGATCGTCGCCTTGGCTCTCGGCGGCTGGGCCGCAGCGTCCGCCTCGGCACGGACGCTCCACTACTACGTCACCGTCTCGGTAAGCGGGCCCGGACACGTCACCGGCTCCGGGGACGGCGGCTCGATCGACTGCCCGGACAACTGCGAGGCGCTGATCAAGCAGCAGACCTACATCACGCTCACCGCGACCCCGGACGGCGACGCCCAGTTCACAGGCTGGGGCGGCGACTGCGCCGATTCCGGGACCAACGACACATGCGAGTTCATCGTCAGCGGGCCGAAGACGGTCACGGCCGGGTTCGGAACTCCCCCACCGCCTGTCTCGACCTTCACGCTGACCGTCGCCAAGGCGGGCACCGGCACGGGTTACGTCGGCGGAGCGGGTGGCATCGACTGCGGACCGACCTGCGCGGCCGCGCTCCAGCAGGGCGCGACGATCAAGATCCTTGCGATCGCCGACGACGGCTCCGAGTTCGCCGGCTGGAGCGGCGGTGGCTGCTCTGGAACGGAGCCGTGCACGGTCACGATCGACTCGGACACGACGGTCACGGCCACGTTCGACCGCGTCGACCGCGCACCGCCGCTCATCCGCACGCTCCGCGGCTCGGCAAAGCCGGGGACGACCGCAAGCCTGCGCTACCGCGTCTGGGACGACAGCGGCAAGAGCCGCGAGGTGCTGACGATCGTGGAGGGCAAGGTCCCGATCGGCCGGGTCGTCGTGCCGTTAGGGCCCGTCGACTACAGGCGGGTCTACACCGCCCACTGGCGCGTGCCCGCCGGCTTGAAGCCGGGCGAGCGCCTCTTCTGCGCGGTCGCAACCGACCCGACCGGAAACGTCGGCAAGCGCTCCTGCTCAGCGTTTACTGTCGCCTGATGCGGAAATCGGTCGTCGTCGTCGCGCTCGCGCTCGCCGCCCTCGCGGGTCTGGCGACTCCGGCGGCGCTCGCGGACGGCGACCCGGCCAGCGACGTCCTCTACTTCCAGGACGTGTTCCTTCCGTACGCGAAGCCCTCGGTCGACGCGGCCAAGCAACTCACGAGCGCCGTCTCGGCCGCGAACAAAGCCGGGTTCCCGATCAAGGTCGCCGTGATCCAGTCCGAGCAGGACCTCGG
>Ga0070730_10003667_pt1 | contig 13708 bp, 11 predicted proteins | sample Coa_R1_3_FD_66447 | JGI IMG/M metagenome (GOLD analysis project Ga0070730, IMG submission 66447) | Surface soil microbial communities from Centralia Pennsylvania, which are recovering from an underground coalmine fire - Coalmine... | ecosystem: Environmental > Terrestrial > Soil > Unclassified ...
AAAGTTCCAGAGGCGAATTCGTCCGACTGGCATGAGGTAGTTCGCTTGCGCGATGCTGCGCGCGAGCTGATCGCCCTGCATTCCGGCGAGCGCCTGGTGTAAGGTTTCAAGAAAAAGGGCCCGCGTGGCAGACTCGGGCCCTTGCACCTTCTGCGCTTACTCAGCCGCATTATGGCGCGGCCGTCTTGAGGGAATCGCTGCGCCTTTTGCAGTCCGGCGGCTCGACGCCGCTTTTCCGGCTTCGCCTCACTGCAGGATGTAAATCACCGTGATGTACGTATCGACCTCCATAGGCTCGCCATTCAGATACGTCGGTTTGTACCGCCACTGCAAGACCGCCTCGCGCGCAGAATTGATGAACAGCGGATCGCCGCTCACCACTTGCAGCGATTGCACGCTGCCGTCGGTCCCAATGATCGCGCGCAGTTCCACTTTGCCGCTGCGGTGAAGTTGCCGCGGCAGCGCCGGAAACACCGGTTCAACCCGGTGGGTCAACAACGCCGGATCGATGTGCCCTATGACTATGGGCTTTTTCTCATGCGGAGTGTCATCCGGCGGCACCGGCTGCTTCCGAGAATCAAAGACATTCAGACCGGTCTCGGGCCCAACGGGAAAGCCAATATTGATGGTTTCATCGCCCGTCTCGACGGTTGTTCCTTTCTCTTCGACGCCGCGAGGTTCCGGCTTGCTGTTTATCGCACATTTGAAACAGGGCCCCGAGGTCGGATGAGGCGCTGGATCGCTAATTACATGGTGCACCGACTGACTGCGGTAGATCGGCATCGGTGGTACAGGACGCACCATCAATTCTGCTGGCTTCGCAAGCAGCGGCGCGATCAACAACGCCGCCAGCCCCGCTGTCTGCAACGTAACTGAAATCGCCACCGCGCGGCGCTTGATCTTTCTTTCCCGCGCGGTTGTTTCCGCGTCGCCTTCCACCAGGCACCCTGTAAACGCGCCTGCGCGTCGTTCCGCTTTCACTCGCTCTTCACTGGACATGACACACCTCCACAGAGATCTCAGGGCTTGTATCTCAAGCCCTCCGACAAAACAGATTGCGTTTGCTTATCCCTGTGAGAACCCTACGAGCGTTGCAATTCTGCCGCGCCGGCTGCTGCAGGGTTTCAGCGCTTGTACGTACAAGCCCTTGCCTTGCAGTTGACCGACGCGGCGCTCGCAGGGATGTGAGGTGCGCGCGTCCTCATGTTCTTGGACACCGCTCGCCGTAGCCGGTTCCCGCGGTGTTGACTTTGTTTGATCTCCAAATGGCTGGCAACGCCGGCCACTCCCCAACACGTACGGTGACCATTCAAACTTAACCGCTCAATAAGTCTCCTCTTTTGAGCAAAATCCAGCCCTTTGTAACTTTTTCATCCCTTAACGCATCCTTTCCTCAAGGACGTGGATCCAAGGAGGGCTTTCCATGGAACGGCATAATCCCGAAACCATCGGGGTGCGCCGCACCGGTTGGGCAGCTCTGGACCGCGATCCGCAGCAGGACACCGTCGAATTTCTCTGTCCCCACTGCGGGCACCGCGACCAGAAAAATGCTCGCCGCGAGCGCACTCTATATCGCTTCACTGACGGTTTTATGCAGGACTTACAAGGCGAAGTGACCCAGTGCCACTCCTGCAAACGCTATCTTCGCGTTGTTCCGATTGTGTTGCTGCACGATCAGGATGAGACTCGCCGCTTCGCAGCCGTTTTTGCGGACGAGCCGCTGGCTGTTACTCGCTGAAGAACTAAGAAAAGCCGCTGCACTCTTAAACAAGAACGCCCCGAACTCTTCGGGGCGTTCTTGTTTTGCAATTCTGTTTTTCAGTTGCCGCGCCTAGCGGTAACGCCAGCAACGAAATCGCGCATCCCAATACCGGTGCCGTGGCGCATAGTAGCCGTAACCATATGCGGGTCCCACATATGCCCGCGGTGCATAATACCCGCCCACCACAACCGGGCCGCCGAATCCAACCACCACTCGCGGTCTCGCCGATGCCGTTCCCGCGCCGAAGAAGGCCAAGAAGCCTCCCATTAGCGCTGTCGCCAGCACCGCTTTTTTCACTACGCGGCTTCCAACTTTTTCTAGTAATTTCATTTTCGCTTCCCTGCTCCCATATATAAAACCCTCTTCCATGCAAAAAGTTGTGCCGCGACTTTTCGGCGAACAATCGGCCGCACTTCGACGCGTCAACGAGATCTCTTTCACAAAAAAAAAGCCCCGATAAATCGAGGCGTTTTTTCCATTTCCTGTCGTCAACCTGGATCGCTGCGAACTACTTGTGATCGTGGTCGTGATCGTCCCAGTCGTGTTCCGTTCGCCAGCGGTTGCCGTCGGCGTCCCACCAGCGGTGTCCGTGCGCCCAGCAATATTCGCGGGCTTCGCCAAGCTCGTGGCGCGCGTGGTCCGCCTGCTTGCTTTCGTAGCCGTGGTGCTCGATCGCCTCGTGCAAACGATGGTCAGCCTTGACGATGCGGTCCTGACAATCCTCGGCCTTCGCTCCGGGCGCACCGGCAAACAACAGGAATCCCGCTGCCAGCGCGGCAGTCCCCAGAACAGACGTCCAGTTCACAAAGTGAATACGATGTCGCATTTTCTCTCCTTGCAGGTTTTCAGTTTGGTTCGTCCCGGCTTCAGGCTAGGTTGTGGCGGGTCGATTTGCCATACCACATAAACCCTAGCAACCACCAAGTGTTGCGGTAGAACCCTTGACCTCGGTGGGCTTTCAACTAGTCACCCACCAATCAACAGTCACTTCCGCTCAGTACGCCTGCAGAAACGGATCCACTTCCATGTGGTATTTTTCCAGTCCCGAGCGAATCACTTCGAACGCGTCGTCCACGTTGTCCGCAAACTGCAACAGTTTGTACTCCGACTCGTTGATGGTTCCCCAGCGCACCATGGCCTTCAAATGCAGCACGTCGTCCCAGTATTTTCTGCCGTAAATCAAAATTAAATTATTTTTCGGAAGTTTGCCGGTCTGCGACAGCGTCATCATTTCCCACAATTCATCCATCGTGCCAAACCCACCGGGAAAAACAATCAGCGCCTTGGCAATCTGCGCGAACCACAATTTGCGCATGAAAAAATAATGGAAGTTAAAACTCAGTTCCGGGCTGATGTACGGATTCGCGAATTGCTCGTGCGGTAGTTCAATCGAGAGCCCGATCGATTTTCCTCCGGCTTCATAAGCGCCGCGATTCGCGGCTTCCATAATTCCCGGCCCGCCTCCCGAGCACACCACGAACCGCCGCGGCCGCGGCCCTAGCGACATCGCCCACGTGGTAATTTTGTGCGAAAGGGCGCGCGCTTCTTCGTAGTAGCGCGACATCTCCAATGCGCTCTTCGCGGAAGTCAGTTCCGCGCGGTGCTTTGCTTTGGCTTGCGCACTCTTTCCCGCCTTCTCTCTCTTTAATCGCGCCAGCCGCGCCAGCGCGTCTTCCCGCGAATGGATTCGCGCCGATCCGAACATCACAATCGTGTCGCCGATGCCTTCGCGTTTCAATTGCGCCAGCGGGTTTAGATATTCCGCCAGGATGCGCAACGGCCGCGCCGGCGTGCTTTCCAGAAATTTCGGATCCTCGTGCGGCGCTTTTGGCGCGTGCTGTGGCTTGGGCTTCTCTTGCTTCGCGGACATCTCTTGCCTCCCGGCTCAATAGGTCGAACCTTGATTGTAGGTACCTCCGCCCCTCCCGGCAACGCCGCGGCCGTAATCCGCGTCGTACTCTGTACACTCCAGTAGCGCAGACTACGGTTCTCATCGCGCGAATTCCGCGGGATGAATCCTGTCTGCGCGCGGTGTAAGCAATGCCTCGTTGTTGCTTGAGGAGACGAGTTCAGTCGTAAAGGTGCCAATGATTCGAATCATGTTTCGTTCCGTCGTTCTGACGTTAGCCATTCTCCTCGCCTCGCTCTCCGCCCGCTCTCTCCTCGCCCAAGCTCCCGAAGGCCCCATGCAGCCCCAGCCAGGAACCAAAATTCAACCCACTCCTCCCGAAGCTCTCGCAAAAATCACCGCACGCGTCACCCTCGTCAATACGCCAGTCACCGTGCGCGATTCGAACGGCGCCATGATTCACAATCTCGAGCAACAGGATTTCATCGTCACAGACAACGGCGTCCCGCAAAAAATCACCCACTTTGAGATCGGCGGCGATTCCATTTCCGTCGTCATTCTCGTCGAGACCAGCTCCCGTGTGGACCCGTTTATCCCGCAACTCCGCAAAACCGGCATACTCTTCAGCGAACAAGTAATGGGTCCCAACGCCGAAGCTGCCATCATCGGTTTCGACGACTCTATAAACGTCTTGCAGGGCTTCACTAGCAGCCATGAGTCAATCGAATCCACGTTTGCCTCGCTCAAGACCGGCTATTCTGGACTCCATCTATTCGACGCGATGAACGCCGGAGTGGAAATGCTCACGGGCCGCCGCATGCCAACAAAAGAAGCTCCTGTCCCCGGCCGCCGCGTTTTGTTGATTCTTTCGGAATCGCTGGACAATGGCAGCGCAGCGCGCCTCGGCGAAATTCTCCGCCGCGCTCAACTCGAAAACATCACCATCTTCAGCGTTGGCCTCTCCACCGCTCGCTCCGAGCTGCAATCCAAGCCGCGCGACAATGCTCCGTCTCCGATCACGCCGCCCGGAACCTACGGAATGCCTGGTCCTCCCGGCACAGTTCAGACTCCCGGCGCCGGTAATATTAATAACGAAGGCATCGATCTGATTGCCTTGGCCCAAGTTCTTGTTGAACACACCAAGAGCGCCGCAACCAAGCATTCCCTGGAAGTCGCTGCAGCCGCCACCGGCGGTGCTTACTACTCCACCTACCGGGGCCGCAGCATCGAAAGCGCCATCGACGAAATCGGCGGCGAACTCCATTCCCAATATTTCATCAGCTATTCGCCCAAGCCCCGCTCCGGCGACGTCGTCCAGGACTACGGATATCACCAGATTTCCGTATCGCTTGTCCCCGACAAAGCCCAAGGCAAAAAAATCACCACCCGCCCCGGCTACTACATCACCCCTCCTCAGTAGCGTAGCCACTCGTGGCTGCGCGTTTCTTCTCGCCTCAGTACTGTGCCACTCCTGCCTGCCCCGCCCTCGCGGGGGCTGCATGCCTCTTCTCCATCGCCGTAAGCGATCCGCGGGAAATCTGCGTTTGCGCCTATTTGCCAAGTAAGCCGCGCCGTGATTCGCTTTCGTGGCACAGGCTTCAGCCTGTGCGGCTGGATGTAAGCCATTCACTCCGATTCTTTAAGACTCTCGTCGGCGACCGACTTACTTTCTGTACCTCTGCGTTGCGCTTTTGTCCCTTTCGATCATTGCCGCGCGTCATCACACTTTGTCATCCATGGTTGTGACGCGTTGTCATCCTGAGTCCGCCGAAAAGGCGGACGAAGGATCTTAACTGTAAATCTTTGCTACCATTCCTCATCGGATTGCTCTTGAAGAAGGCGCCATTCGCCGATGGAAAATCCCACGATTCCAATTTCCCTCCGCCTCGCCACCCACTCCGACGAGCCGGCACTCCATACCCTCATCGAAGCCTCCGTCCGCGGCCTGCAAAGAAACGACTACACCCCCGAACAGATCGACGGCGCGCTCGGCACCCTCCTCGGCCTAGACACTCAACTCGTCGCCGACGGCACCTATTTCATCGCCGAAGCCAGAGCCGCCTGCGCCAGAATCCTGGTCGGCTGCGGCGGCTGGAGCCACCGCAAAACCCTCTTCGGCAGCGACCACGCGCCCGTTCGCGAACCCAATTTCCTCGATCCCGCCGTCGACGCCGCCAAAATCCGTGCCTTCTTCATTCACCCCGATTGGGCTCGCCGCGGCATCGGCAGCAAAATCCTCGATGCCTGCGAATCCGCTGCCCGTACCGCCGGCTTCTCTCGCTTTGAAATGGGAGCCACGCTCACCGGCGTCCCGCTCTACCTCGCCCGCGGCTACCACATCCTCGAACGCATCGAAGTCCCTCTCCGCAATGGCGCCGCCCTCCCCATCGTCCGCATGGCCAAGTCCGACCCGTCTCCAACTCCAAAATAAAAGGTCCAAACGAAAAGTCCCAAAATGAAACTCACTTTTTTTCGTCGACTCGCAGATTTCACTTGACTTCCCATTAATTTGTGGTACACTTCCCTCAGATATACCTGCGCTCAAGTATTACCAAGTTCCGCTCCTTCGCAAAGTAAGCCCTTTGTTTTGATACTCTTAAACATCTCGCTCTTTTAAACTCTTTCTTTTCACACTCTTAACTTTTCCATATTTTCGGCGCCCTTTATTTTCATGCTCTTAGGGACAGCAGTGTGGGGGGAGGGGTACTTGTAGCGCAGGGCGAGTCAGCGAGCGCTGCGGCCGTTTCCTGCTCCAAATGAAGTAAACAGAGGACCCTGCGGCGCTGCTCGGAGACTTACTATTTATAACTTAGGACCTACCACTCTCTTCAAGCAATCTGCTTCCAGAATCCCACTTCGCGCGACGCCAGCAGCGCGTCCTTCCGCGCATTCCAGCGTAGGAAGTGATCAGTCTTGGTATGCGCCGTATGGTGCTGGCGGGTTTCCCAGATTTCGTGTAGCAGGAACGCGCCCGGCCCCTCGACTGACCGGTGCAGGTCATAGCGCATGCAGCCCTCTTCTTTCCGGGTCGGTGCGATCAACGCGCGCAGCTCCGCTTCCAACATCATCTCTTGCCCGTCGCGCGGCCGCAGAATCACTGCCAGCGTCACTGCGTCCTTCGGCAGCTTGTCATTACCCCGGGCTTTAGTTGCGCGTCTTGTCTTCTTCTTGCTGCCGGCCCGCTTCGCTTTCTTCTTGGCCATAATGGCGGGGATTGTACTCCAACCATCCCCAATCGCAAGCGGAACCCGCCCAGAGGCCGGTGCGCCGATCCTCTCTTGTAGCGCAGGGCGAGTCTGCGAGCCCTGCGGGTTTTCCGGCCGGCCCTACTTCTCCTCGTCTTTCCGGCCCGCATTCAAACTGTCGAAGTTCATCACCGTATTCAGCAGCAGCGAGTAAGTCCCCTGCGTCTCGCCCCGCCACACCGGATTGATCGAGAACATCACCACGTGGCCTTTGCCAAACGGCGCATCCACCACCGCCGGATGCTGCGCGATTTCGCCGGCGCCTTCCACCAATCCTGAAATCAGCAGGTCTTTGCTATCCGCGTAGCGCAATACCACCCGTGCGCGCATCGCCGGAGGAATCACGCGCGGATTGTTGTGCCGCTGTTCGTCGGTCACATTCGGATTTTCCCAAATCTCCAATTCCGGTTCGTCCGGAGCTTCCACTCCGACTCTGCCCACCGCAAAATCAGGATCGTCTTTGGTGCCGCGTCCGGTTGGCCGTGCGCCCATTTCCGGACCCAAACGCCGCCGGCGCCGCGAACCCGCGATGCTGCTCAAGGAAAAAATCGGGCCGTTGTCGCAGTACGCGGCAACTTTTTCGCTGTAGCCGTAGGCGATTGGACTCGCGCCATCCACCAGCTTTGTTCCCACTACTGATCCGACAATTTTCATTTTTTCGGAATTGCTGACGCTGACTCCTCCGGTCACCCCAATTCCCGCAGCGAACTGCGCGGTGTCCATCACCGTCAGCAACACGCCGCCATCGCTCACAAATTTCTGCAACTTCGCGACGCCGTCCCAGCCAAGCCCGGGACGCATGTCGTCGGTGGAATCGTTTTTTCCGACCAGGTTCGGCGTTTCCGGCGTGTTCTGCCACGGCAGCGGATTCCCCCAGCTTGTTGGCGTTCCGTTGACTATGTTGTTCAGCGAGCCGCCCCATCCAACCGGAGGAAAAAGGATCACGTCGTACTTATCGCGCAGGTCTGCGGACTTCGCAATCGTCTGCGTGCTCACGTAGTCGTACGGAATCTGCAGCTTGTCCAGCGTCAGCCGCCACCACCCTTCGGTCTGCGTGCTCAGCCAGGTATGCAGCAGCAAAATCCGCGCCGCGCGCAGCGGATGTGTTTTCACTGAGGGCGCCACGCTAACCGCGGTCGTCTGCAGGCCGAGTTCTTTCGTCGCGGCATCAAGCTTCGCGTGGTCCGCGCTCTTTACCAGAATTGTTCCCGCGGCAAACTTTTTTCCGGCCGATTCAAATCCCTCTTCCGCGGCCTGCATGTCGGCATCTTTCAATTTGTAACGCAGCGAAGCCAACGCGGGCTCGGCATGATTCTCAATCGCAAAGATCGTTCCTTCACCCTTCAAGCCTCCGGGCACACGCAATTCCGCAACTCGCTCCATTGGCGCTTGCAGAATTTTCGCGTCGGTCACCCGCGCAACTTGCACTCCATAGAGTTCGCCAAACGTCCATCCGGTATCGTCGTACGGTGTCTTCTGCGGATCTTCCGGGCTCCAGTATTGGTGATCCAGCAATGCGTCCGCGATGCGCGAGTATGGCTGGTCCATGCGAATTACGTAGCTTCCTGCCGGAAAGCTCTGCGTGGTAGGTTGCGGTTTCTCGTCCTTCTTGGCTTCCTTTTTCTCGCCGGATTTGTCCTGCTTCTTTTCTTTTTTCAGCGGCAGTGCCACGGTCACCGCAGAAGTTGTCCGCGAAATCTCCACATGCTGCTTTTCCAGTACCTTCAACAGTTCCAATTGCAGCGTTGGCCGCGTTTCATCCGCTGGCAGCACATACGCAGCAGGCCCTTCCGCTTTCGGCTTCTCCACCGAGCGCTTGGCCTTCAAATAAAAATTCTTCAGGAACATCCGCTTGTTTTCATTGAAATACTGCAGAGAAACCAGCAAACCGGTTTCTTCGTAATTATTGTTGTCGCGCTGCGACCACATCACCTTGGGCAACGGCGGATTCTGCTTGTACCAGGTGCGCGCATATTCCTCTGGATCGAGCGTGCGTTCCAGGGTGTCCGCGCCGCCATTGCCAAACGTTTCATACAAACGGCTGATGCCGTTGTGCATCGCCGCGATAAACATCAGATATCCCGGCGACCAAGTATCAAAATCCCCGTGCGCGAAGACTCCCGGCATTCCGAACTTGGTCATCTCCGCGACATTGCGCGTGCCGATCATCTGCCATTCGTCGGCCAGAATGGGATCGATCCACGCGTTGTACGGCCCGTCTCCGATGGTGTTGTCGTAGAGGTATGGCACCGACTCGTGCAAATCGTGCAACACCTGCGCGTTCCATTGCACATAAGTGTTCAGCACATTTTCGGTGAGCTTCAGCGTCACGCCCATGGCGTCGCGATTGTTGTCGTGCGCCACATATTTGCCCCAATAAACGAGCGGTGGATAAAAATCCTTGGGATGCGCAAGATGCCATTTGTAAATGTCCACCATGCGGTCGCGGCCATCTACTTCCACCACTGGCGTGATCAGGGTGATCATGCCGTCGCGAATCTCTTTCACGTACGGGCTTTCGTCCACCGCAAGACGATACGTCAGCTCCATCAGCGCGGTCGGCGCGCCGGTTTCCGGTGAATGAATCGTTCCGGTGATGTAATAGACCGGAACCGCTTGCGCCACAATCTTGTCAGCTTCCGCGTCGTTCAATTGCAGCGTGCGCGGATCGGCGAGCTTGGCCAGTTTCGCGCGATTCTCCTCGAGCTTCTTCAGATTTTCTTCCGACGAAACCGCCACCGTGATCATCTCGCGGCCTTCTTCGGTCGTGCCAATCGAGAATACTTTGACTCGCGGGCTGGTCTTTTCCAGCAAGCGCATATATTTGTATACATCTTCCGCATACGGCAGAATTCCCGGCGCGCCGGCCACATCGCCCAGCACCACTTCCGGCGTCGGGACGCTTTTCGAAGCCGGCAAATAGTTCACCAGCGGTGATGTGAAAAACGGCTCGGTCGTATACTTCTTCATCTTCGCCGTGTACGCCTCATCTATCGGCTGCTTCGCATCGCGGCCCGGCGGCGTCTCGCCGTCGGCCTTCACGCGGGGCGCGACAAATATGCAAAGCACAGCGAGCAGCACCAGCTTCCAGCGATGAGGACGATTCATGAACTTCTCCTGGTTTCGGAAAGAATGTGGATTCTAATTCACTTGGACGTGCGAAAGGCGGCTTTTTGATACAGCGTCTTCATTCGATCGGAAGAAAAGAAATGCAAATGGGCGAAGGGACGGTCAGCGTTTCGCCGGTCGGCGTGAGTTTTCCGGTCGTTGGATCGATGCGGAATTCCACGATGGTATTGCTGTTCTGATTCTCCGCGAGCAGAAAAGTTCCTGTGGGGTCAATCGCAAAATGCCGAGGCTCTTTTCCGCCGGTCGGCACATCTTCAATCTGCGTCAGCGTTCCATTCTTGGCATCAATGGCATACGCCACGATTGAATCGTGACCGCGGTTCGACGCGTATAAGAATTTCCCGCTGGGATGCATTTCAATCTCCGCCGCGTCATTCCTCCCGGAAAAACCCGCGGGTAGCATCGGCACGCTCTGCACCGAGCGAAATTTCTCGGCGCCATCACTCGCGAAAACGGTCACCGTCGATGCCAATTCGCCCAAGACATACATGTACTTGTGGTCGCGCGAAAACGCCACATGCCGCGGCCCAGTCGCAGGCTTGAAGTCTGCCGCGGCATCAGCCGCGAGCGTTCCCCTGGCAGGGTCAAATTTGTAGACCAAAACCTGATCCAGTCCGAGGTCGGCCACGTAAACATATTGATTGTTCTCCGAAGTCGCGATCCAGTGCGCGTGCGATCGATCCTGCCGCTTGGTGTCAGGACCAGCCTTCCCTTTGTCCTCTTGCAGCGCGGTGTGCTCGCCCAGTTTGCCGTCCGCAAGAATCGGGTAGACCACTACGTTGCCGCTGCTGTAGTTCGCCGAGAGCAGAAATTTTCCGGTCCGGTCAAATGACAAATGGCAGGGATCTTCGCCCAGTGCGGGCAGGCTGTTTAGCAGCGTCAACTTGCCGCTTGCGTGGTCGATGGCAAATGCACTGACTGTGCTGGCTTTGCCCATCTCGTTCGCGGCGTACAAATATTTTCCGTTGGGATGCACCAACACCCATGATGGATCCTTGGTCGCTCCGGCAAGTTCGAGCCCGGACATTTTCCCGGTCGCCGCGTCGAAGCGAAATTCGTAAATTCCCTTGCTGTCGGTCTTGTTCGTGTAGTTGCCGACGTATGCGATGAATTTGGTCTGTGAAGTGGGCTTCGCTCCGCCTCGTCCGGCAAACAACGCGAGGGGAGCACTCAGTAGCAGTGCAATTGATAAAATGCGGCGCAAGTTGTTCATGGCGCCGCACAGTGTAGCATCGTACTTAGGTGTTGGGAGAACTCCTTCTGTCGACTCACCCAAGTACGCCTCTGTCGGACCTAGCGCCTTACTCTGGGAAATCTGGCAACACGACGCACGGAATTCTCTTTTGGTGCGGCTTTCTGCATGATTTGTTCAATTTGGTTCATATCCACTCCCGACTTGACTAGGAATTCGCGGATAGCATCAACAAAAATTTGATTTTGGCTGGGCTTGCGGCCGGTCTTTTTCCAAATGTCCAAAATCAACTGATGGACCCCCAATTGCAGGGAAATGGGCAGTTTAGCTGACACGCTAGTCGCGCCTTTTGGAGTTGTTGGTCGGCGGCCCATAATCCACAGGGACTTCAGAAATGCGAAGAAAAATTAAACTTTACCTTTGACATTTGCATATAAATATTTATATATGGGAATACAAACAAACTTACTGGATTTTCGCGAGAATAGTCAAGTGGCTTCAAGCAAAGGCGAACGCGATTTTGATCGGTTGGATGCCACAGAAATGACAAGCCCGTCCGAACTTTATCGCATCCACCTCGCAGATGCCTTCGCGTGGTTCGAGGGGCGCGGAAAAAACTCAATTCACGCAATCGTGACGGATCCGCCCTACGGACTGAAAGAGTACTCGGACGCCGAGAAGAAGAAGTTGCGTAAGGGCCGTGGAGGGGTTTGGCGGATTCCTCCATCGTTCGACGGCTGCAAACGCAGTCCTCTTCCTAGATTCACGGTCCTTGATGACGGCGACATTGCGAAACTCTCTTCATTCTTCACAAAGTTTGCCGAACAGGCGGCTAGAGTCTTGGTTCCGGGCGGTCACGTCATAATCGCTAGCAACCCTCTGCTTTCACAGTACGTCTATATGCCGATGATAGCGGCAGGGTTCGAGAAGCGCGGAGAAATAATTCGACTAATTCAAACGCTGCGTGGCGGCGATCGACCAAAAAATGCGCATAAGGAATTTTATGATGTGTCGGTGATGCCGCGCTCCGGTTGGGAGCCGTGGGGACTGTTCCGAAAGCCTTGTGAGGGCAGAGTTCAGGACAATTTGCGAAAGTGGGGAACTGGTGGTTTGCGCCGCATTTCAAGCGAGAATCCCTTCGTTGACGTGATCGAATCGGGTCCCGCCCGAGGTGAGGAGCGAAAGATTGCATCGCATCCCTCTCTTAAGCCGCAAGCCTTCATGCGCCAGGTAGTTCGTGCGGCGCTTCCTTTGGGCGAAGGCGTTATTCTCGACCCTTTCATGGGCTCGGGCTCTACGATTGCAGCTGCCATAGCCGTCGGTTACAAGAGTGTTGGGATTGAGAAGGATCCGGCGTACTATTCTGTCGCTGCGAAAGCTATCCCAGAGCTCGCGCGATTCACATCGAATGGAGCCAATGGTCGGTCCAACGAAACGCGTCGCGTTGCCAAGAGACCTCGAGTTGGTTCACATCAGGAGGGCGGTTACGTACGTCGAGAAGGAGACCGCGGAGCTGGTAGACCTGTATTTGGAGCAAGCCAATGTGTTTAGCGCAATCGTTGGTATTTTCGGCGTAAAAGCTCTGCATTCTGTCAGTCCCTATAAAAAACATAAGCACCCGGATGTTGCGCAACAGCGTTTTCCTGATCTGTCGCTACAGGGCAAGCTCAATCCACCACCTGAACAAGCGCTGGAATCCAAGGGCAGCTCACGTCCCTGGGCCATACAATCTCACTACAATCATCCGGGTTGGTACATCGTTTGGCGCTATCTCGTGGACACCACTATGTCAATCAAGCCGGGCTGCCCGGTCGTCATTTGGCGTGTCGACGTTGTCTTCCTAACCGCTGATGACTGGAAGTACGAGGGAAGCGGAGCAGCCGAGGGGAAAGGCGGCCGCACGCACACCTTCGGAGTCTCAAATCCCGCAAAGAAACTCGCGGGCGCCGCTGCGTACGAACTAGAAGGAGTTGTGATTAAGAACGGCAAGCCTATCCTGTCGGAAGACTAGTGACCGACATTTTTAAGAACCTCGGCGCGGCCGTTCTGTCTACTTCTTTTCGTCCTCGTCTTCTTCCTGCAGCACGGCCGCGGCGGCGATCGAATCGTCGCCGTCGAGCTTCAGCAAACGCACACCTTGCGTCGAGCGACCCGCTTCGCGAATCTCGTTCGCGTGCACCCGAATCACTTTTCCGTGCTCGGTAATAATCATCACGTCCGATTCTTCGGTAACTTGCAGTGTCGAAACCACCGAGCCGTTGCGGTCGGTGGTCTTCATATTCGTGACGCCCTTGCCTCCGCGCGAAGTGATGCGGTACTCGGCAAGCGCGGTTCGCTTGCCATAGCCCTTTTCGGCCACCGTAAGCATCAGCGTCGTCAGGGATTCCTTGATGTCCTCGTTTTCGAGTTCCTCGAGATTCTGAGTCGCTTTCTTGCGATCGTTGGCGATGATTTCGAAGTCCGGCTGCACCGCGTCCATCGACACCACGTAGTCTTCCTTGTCGAGGTCCATGCCGTTCACGCCGCCGGCG
>Ga0070730_10003668_pt1 | contig 13708 bp, 9 predicted proteins | sample Coa_R1_3_FD_66447 | JGI IMG/M metagenome (GOLD analysis project Ga0070730, IMG submission 66447) | Surface soil microbial communities from Centralia Pennsylvania, which are recovering from an underground coalmine fire - Coalmine... | ecosystem: Environmental > Terrestrial > Soil > Unclassified ...
AGAAACGATTGATATAAAGAGTAAAGGCAACCAGCACACCGATTTGTAACGCATGCTGGGCAACCAGCGTCCCACCATAGACGACCGTGAGGGCGATCGCAAGGGCTGCCACCACCTCTACCAGAGGTAAGACAAGCGCGGCGATGCGGCTAGCCTGCTGGTTCATGTCACGGTTGTAGACGTTGAGATCGTCAAACTCAGCACGGTTGCGGTCCTCCCGCACCAGGCTTTGGATGACGCGCATGCCGGAGATGTTCTCCTGCAGCGTGGAGTTGACCAGCGAGATGGCGGCACGCGTGCGACGGAATGAACGCTGGGCAAAGCGTGCCCAGAAGGCAGCAATCACAAACATAATAGGCAGGACGGTAAAGGAGAGCAGGGCCAACCAGACGTTCATCGCCAACATCGCGCCCACAATACCAACCAGGGCCACCACAGAGCTGAGCATCGAGAGCAGACCGGAACTGAGCATAGCCTCCAGTACATCGATATCACTCTGTAGGCGCGACATCACGCGTCCAATCTGCGTATGATCGTAGAAGCTCAGAGAGAGCTTCTGTAAATGCGTGAACATATCAGAGCTGAGACGATAGAGGATCTGTTGTCCCGCCCAGGACATAGTCCAGATCTGCCAGTATTGGGCCTGCCACATCGCCACATTCACAAACAGTAAAATGATGCTGATGATCGCCAGGCCGTTGAGATCATTCTTACTAATATAATTGTCAATGGCCAGACCAATCAAGAAAGGATTGGCCAGGTTGAGAACTGTATAGGCCAGCATTAAGACGATGCTCAGCGTAATCATTCCCTGGTGCTGTTTGAGGTAGGGACCAAAAAGCTTTGCATTCTTCCAATTAAACTTGACCGCTTCATCCTCGTCCGAGCTGGCCAGGCTATTCTCACTCCAGGTGTTTTTCCGGCGCAACTCAGCATACGATATATGAGCCTCTTTGCCTGCAGCATCACTCGCCTGCGGCAGCGTCTGTTTCGTTTTCATCGCATCACCTCCCGCTCCTGTTCTGGGTGAGACTCCAGAGTACGTGCTTCAAACTCCTCCTGCTCACGCAACTGCAGGTCGTAGAGCCGCGCATAGGGCCCATTCTGCTTTACCAGCATCGCATGTGTACCACGTTCCACAATCCGCCCATGCTCCAATACCAGAATCTGGTCAGCACTCTTAATGGTGCGCAGACGTGAGGCGACCACAAACGTGGTGCGACCACGCATTACAGCTTCCAGCGCCTGCTGGATCAGGTATTCGGTCTCCATATCGACGCTCGATGTGGAATCGTCAAGAATGAGGATGCGTGGATTGAGTAGCAAAGTACGCGCGATCGCCACACGCTGCTTCTGGCCGCCAGAAAGTGTGACGCCACGTTCACCCACCCAGGTAGCATAGCCATCAGGAAATTTTTTCACGAAATCGTCTACGCGTGCGACCTTCGCGGCTGCCAGGATCTGCTCTTCGGTCGCATTTGCCACACCATATGCAATATTGTCGCGCAGAGTGGCATTAAAGAGAAAGACATCTTGCAACACCAGCCCGACGTTGCGTCGCAGCGAGGCCTGCGTGACTTCACGGATATCTTTCTCATCGACCGTGATGCGACCTGTAGTCACATCATAGAAGCGGGGTAACAGGTGAAGGATGGTACTCTTCCCACTTCCGGTTGGGCCCAGCAACGCAATTACCTGGCCAGGGCGAGCCTCAATGTCGAGATTATGTAGCACCGTTGGTCCTGTGCCGTATGCGAAGGAGACATCTTCGAAACGTACATGCCCGGCAACTTGCGGCAGCGCCTCCGCATTGGGCGCATCGACAATCTCCGGCTCTGTGTCCAGTACACTGAAGATGCGCGTTCCACCGGAGAGACCACGCATAAACCAGTTAATCATAAAACCAAAGGTGCGTACAGGCATACCGAGCACCAGCACATACTGCGTCACCGCGACCAGTGTGCCCAGCGTAAGATGACGGCTGATCACAATCACCCCACCGACCCACAAGACGAGTACCGTTACCACATTGAGCGCCAGTACCATTAAGGGCTGATTCCAGGCCGAGAGACGCATGGCACTCAGACTAAGTTCGCGCAACTCACGATTTTTTGTATCATACTTCTGTATTTCAAACTCTTCACGAGCAAAGGATTTGACAACACGCACTCCGCTCAAGCTCTCTTGCATGATCGTACCGAGGGAGCCCATCTCGTTCTGTACGTCCTGCCACAGAGGGCGCAGACGTTTCATCACCTGCCGGGCCAGGAATAGAATGACCGGCACACAGATCAGCGTGACAAGAGCCAGGCGCCAATCCTGGAGAAACAGAATGACGCTCACCGCGCCAAAGGTAGCAATGGCCGTTACCCCACGGATGAAGCCGTTAGGGATAAAGTTCCGTATCGCCTCGATGTCAGCCGTCATACGTGACATTAATTGCCCCGTCTCCGAATCGTCGTGGAAGGAGAAACTTAGACGTTGCAGGTGATCGTAGAGCCGATCGCGCAAGTCATAGGCGACGAGATTGGAGACAGACTGCGAGAGGTAGCCCTGTCCATAAGCAAACACACCCCGCAATGTGCTGGTAGCCAGAATAGCACCAGCCGCCAGCAGTAGATCGCTCAAACGTCCTGCACGCACTCCAACGTCGATCACCTGGCCAAGCAACCAGGGCACAGTCAGCGCAAAGCCGGTAGAAAGCGCGACACAGATGATAGAACCAAGTACTGATAGCCAGTAAGGGCGAAGCAGACCGATAATACGCAGATAAATACGCAGATTTGATGTCCAGGTATCAACATACAATGCGGGCGAACGAGTGTCTCGGTTTGATGGGATCACAAGCAGTTCCTTTCTTGATACACTATCCCTTCACACAGACCTCTTCTTCACCTAAATTCTAGCTGGGAAAGAGTGACAACACTATGTCAGTCTTTCCTCAGCTTTGTGCCAGTACTCCGAGATTCTCGTGGCGCAACGCCTCGCTAAAAGCCATCTCTCCTTCCGTCTCTGTCGTCTCACGTCGTCTGAATTCCTTCCTGTTACTGTCAATTGTCTCATGCTCTATGGCTCTAGTAGCGGGGTGAAGCCATCTTCGTAAGTTGGGCTAGGGGCTCACCTACGATTGCAATATCGGTTATCTCTCTTTCTGCTCCAGTTGCCGCCGGCGTGGAGGAGCCACGCCGGCGGCAACTGGTCTGCACACCTCCGACTCTGATGGTTACCGTGGCAACACGCAGCGCCGTGCTGCGTTGCCATCGACCAGCCTGGCCAGATCGGCAAGGATCGGGTGATGGGCAACGTCCTGGAGAGACACCGCACGGTCCAGGATGATCGCCAGCCTCACCGCCGACAGCGATGTGCCGCCCCGATCGAAGAAGTGGTCTCGCCGGCCGATTCCCTCCTGCGGGATACCAAGCACCTTCGCCCATGCGGCCGCCAGCCAGTGCTCGGTCGGCGTACGCGGTGCGTGGTAGTCCTCCTCGACGGCGTCGAACTCTCCGGCGAGTGCCGTCAGCGCCTTCCTATCGATCTTGCTGTTGGCAGTCAGCGGCAGACTTTCCCGCCAGTGGAAGACCGATGGGACCATGTATGTAGGCAGCGACTCACCTAGCCGGTCCCGCAGGGCGTCGACCTCGAGTGGCTGCTGCCCGGAGTAGAAGGCCACCAGGCGCTTACTCTGGTCTGCCCGCTCGGCAACCACCACTGCACCGTCGCGGACACCCGGTACCCGCAACAGGGTGTTCTCGATCTCGCCGATCTCGATACGGAAGCCGGAGATCTTGACCTGGGTATCCCGGCGGCCTAGGAACTCCAGCTTGCCCTCGGGCTGCCAGCGGCCGTAGTCGCCGCCCCGGTAGAGCCGCTGCCCCTCGCGGTGTGGATCGGTCATGAAGGCCTGTCGGGTGCGCTCCGGGTCGTTGACGTACCCACGGCCGACGCAGATCCCGGAAAAGACGATCGCACCAGGGGCGCCGAGCGGCACTGGTGACAGGTGCTCGTCGACGACGTAAACGTGCACGTTGTTGACAGGACGACCGAGTGGGACCCGTTCCCAGTCCGGTACCCGGTCCATGACCTCGTGGTTGGTGTCGTCCGAAGTCTCTGTCAGCCCGTACGCGTTGACCAGCTTGATGTCAGGCTTGGCCGCGAACCAGCGCTGTGTAAGCTCCTTCTTCAGCGCCTCGCCGGTGACTGACACGCATCGCAGGTCTGGCAGCTTGTGGGGATGCTGCTCCAGATAGGACAGCACAACTTCGAGGTACGACGGCACGACCTGGAGCACGGTGACCTGGCCATCGACGATCTTGTCTACGAACCGCTGGACGTCCAGGATCACCTCCTGCTCGACCAGCAGGGTCCGCCCACCAACCAGGAGCGCGGAAACCAGTTGCCACAGCGAGATGTCGAAGCACTGGGGTGCGGTCTGGGCGACCACGTGCCCCTCGCCGATCTCCAGGTCATCGATCTTGGAGTAGAGATGGTTGAGCATGCCGGCGTGCTCGCACATCGCGCCCTTGGGCTCACCAGTGGAGCCGGAGGTGAAGTAGATGTAGGCGAGCTGATCCGGCGTGACGCCAATGCCGAGATTATCGTCGGTATGGTCCTCCTCGTAGGCCGCATCCACGAAGAGCATCTGGACTCCGGACAGCGACTCGAGGGCCTGGTTGAGGGTGGTCGTACTACCGATTTCGGTCAGCACGAACCCGCACCTGGCACGGGAGAGCGTGGTTACGATGCGATCGGCCGGAAAATGCGGCTCGATGGGCAGGTACACGCCACCGGCCTTGAAGACCGCGAGGACGGTAGCCATCCAGTCCAGGTTGCGCTCGGTCACCACTGCGACAACACCTTCGCGGCACAGCCCCCGCGCCAACAGGGCTCGTCCCAGCTGGTTGGCACGGATGTTAAGTTCCCGGTAGGTCCACTGCCGGTCGCCGTACACGGCCGCGACGGCGTCCGGGTGTGCCTCCACCCGCAGCTCGAACAGTTCGTGGAACCGGCGATCTGGCAACTCCCGGCGTCGACCAGCGAGCCCTTCAAGTTGGAAGTGGAACTCCTCAGTGGAGAGCAGACTCTGCCGCGCATGTTCGGCATCCGGATCGGCGGCGATCAGCGCGAGCGCCGTGAGGTGATAGCCGCCGATCCTGGCGGCGCAGTCTGCGTCGAGCACCTCGGTCCGGTACTGCAGCCCCAGCACAAGATCGCCGCCATGTTGCGAGATTCCCACCCCCAGTATGATGTCCTCAACGAGATCGCCGTCGCCGGTCGGATCGAACACGGTCTCGAAGGACAGTCCGGTCAGTCCCAGCTCGTGCTTGAGATCATCGACTGGAAAGTCCTTGTGCGACAGCAGTTCTGCCTTAACTCGATGGGTGTCCAGCAGCAAGGACCGCCACGAGTTGGGTTCGGTCGTCAGCCGACAGGGCAACGGTTGGCAGCCCTCTGCGGCGACGTAGCCGGTTGCGATCTCGCGCTCGCCAGACAGCGCGGCGAGCACCCTGGCATGCGCGGCCAGCAGCACCGAGCTGAATGACACCGACAACGCGTCGGCCTGTTGGCGCAACGCTGCCACGAGGTCGCGAGGGATCACCGTCTCGTGCTTGGCGACTCCCACCACCGGAGTGAGGGTCCACCGTGGGATCGCAGTGAACCCGCCGCCGACGAGCACCCGATGCCAGAACTCGCGGTCGGCCTCTACTAGCTTTCTCATTGGATCTTCCCTCCACTCAGCGTTTGCCACGAATCTTCTCGCCGCTGACCAGGGCGGCAGGGGCCATAGTTCTCGTTGCTATCCTGGCAGGCCTGCACGTCGGCCGTGTTTTGTTCTGCCAGATGAGCGTGCTCATCGAGATGGTCCCGTTGTCCTGGCGGGAAGGACAACGGTGTGTGGTGGGCGATTGGCTGTGCGGGAACCGATTTCGTGACGCTGCCTGTCTGGTAGTCTGCCAGCTCCTTGGCAGGGTTTCCCCCCCACCGCGCGTGCGGTGGGATCTCCTCGCCTTTCATGAGGAAGGAGTCGGCGGTGAGCACAGCGCCATCGCCCATCGTCACACCGTAGTGGACAAAGGCGTTGACCCCGAGGGTGCAGCCAGCACCGAGCGTGGTGTGGTCGGACTTGAAGGTGCCGTCCTCCAGCGAGTGGCACTGGATCTTGCTCGCCGCATTGAGTGTGCAGTTATTCCCTATGATAGTGAGCGTCCTTTCCGTCAAATGGCAGCCGTCGTCGAAGACCTTGCTGCCGAGCCGAACACCCAACAGCCGCCAGATCACGTTCTTGAACGGGGTACCGTTGAAGATGTTAAGGTACGTATCAGGTACCTTCCAGAGGCGCTCGTGCCACCAGTAGTAGGGGTCGTAGATGGAACAGAACTGTGGTTGCAGTGCGCGGAATGCCGCGATGGCCCGCTCTACCAGGATGAAGTAGGCCGCGTTGAACACGAGGCTGAGCACAAGGTCAGCGGCAAACGTCACCGCTCCGAACGCAGTATAGAGATTGACGGCTACGAGGCCGAGCACCGTGAGAGCGAAGGTGTACAGCCACCGTATGAAGAGGAACATGCTCATCGTGCGGATATTGTGCTGGTTCTTGGCGGCGAGGCGCCTGCGCTGCTCGTCGCCGGTCCTGAGATGGTCGAACCGGCTGTCGCGCTCCACTGACCGGGGAATCTCGAAGCACGGCGAACCCAGTAAGCCTACTCCCTCGCGAACCTTGCCGTCGAGCGGGATCATGACCTTTGTCGCGAGGAGGCAGTTGTCGCCCGTCCGGGCGCCCGAGGGAAAGGCGATGCTGTTTCCCAGAAAGTTGTGTGACCCGATCGACGCTCGGGACACGCGGAAGGACGTACTTGAGAAGTCAGCATTGATGATCGATAGCCCATCACAGACCATTGTGCCCCTGCCGACGGAACTCAGATACGGGGTTTCGTGCTGCATATCCGAGCCGAAGTTCGCCCCAGTCTGCTCGACCCGGGAAAGGTCGTAGCCGAGGCAGCGCAAATAGTGGACGATGGAGGAACTATCACCGAAGAGCCAGTTGAAGAACTTACTATTGGTCATCCCTGCGATCGCCAGATGCACCACGTAATGGAAGCCGTAGAGCGGATAGACTTTGCCCGGCTTGATGGCGAGGTTCAGCAGGCGTGGAATGGTGAACACAACGGCGAGCCCGACGATGATAAAGCCGAAGAACAGCACCAGAGAGAGGATGAGTGCATCGATGTAGAGGTCCGGCGAGGTGATCTCACCCGTGCCAGACCCCAGCAGTTTGGCCAGTGCGGGCACCAGGGTGAACAGTATGTAAAAGCCTCCGATGGCCAGCGGTATGTACACGAAGAATACCACAAGCAGCGTAGAGAGTCCGAAACCGGCCCGGCGCAGCGTACCGCAATCGGCAGGCGAGACCCTCAAGTAGTCCAACTGCGTGCGTTGTGCCGGGGAGCCGTGCCACCGCTGGCCATCCGGGACCGCCTCGCCGCTTTGCAGCGTGGATGTGTGGCCGAGCTGCGCCCCGTTGCCCATCGACGTGTTAATGTCGAGCACAGTCTTCTCGCCGATGTATACATCCCGGCCAAGGGTGATCGGGCCGATCTGGATCCGCCCGGCGTGCGCCCGGTAGCAGAGGAAGAACGAGTCTTTACGGATCACCGTACCGGCACCGATTGTCAGCAGGTCAGTACAAACCGGAATAGTGTGAGAGAGGATCGTGACGCCCTTGCCAATCCGCGCGCCGAGGGCCCGCAGGTACAACACATACAGTGGTGTGCCAACGAAGAAGACCATCGGGTTGGCGTGGACCAGTGCCTTGACGATCCAGAAGCGCACATAGGTCAGACCCCAGACCGGGAACTCGCAGGCTTTCCATCGTCCGATGAGGATCCATTTGGCTACGATCGGGAAGAGGCAAAGGCCGACGAAGATGGCGCCTCCGAAGAGGACCGACCGCAGGTAGATGTCGATCCAACCGAAGCCGACGGAGATCCATTCGTAGCCTTGTGTGATGGCAAATCCAGTGAGGTAGGAATATCCGAGGAAGGCCAGGAGTTGCAGCGCCCCACAGAGGACGTACTGCAGTGTACTGGCTGGTGTCGCCACTTCAGTTGAAGCCTGGACCGACGAAGCGACAGGAGTGGGCACGACACCTGCAAGCGCCGTCGCCAGGCTTCGGATGGTTGGGTGCAGATAGACGTCCTTTATCGACACCGCAGGCAGGTCCGCCCGCTTCCTGACCCGTGCGCAGAACTGGGCCATCACCAACGAGTTGGCACCCAGGTCATCGAAGAAGTGGCTGTCGACCGGCACCCGATCAACTCGCACGACGCCGGCCAGCACCTCTGCGAGAATCCTCTCGGTGCCGGGCGTCTGGCCGGCGTATCTACCCCGGGTGGCCGGAGATTTAGCCAGATCGGCTGTGAAGCCCTCGAGAGATTTTTCCGTCATGTAAGCTGCCTTTCTCAATGTGTTCGAAAGTGGTGGCGCTGGCCACCACTGTTACCAGACTGCTGGTGGGGGTTGGGTGACCGCACCGGTGGCGCGGGCCAGTTCGTTGGAGCAGAGCACGTCCTCGCCGTAAACATCCTGCAACCAGTTGATCTGGTAGATGGTTTCGAGGTAACGCTCACCAAGGTCCGGGGCGATGGCTACTGCAGTGAGTTCACGCGCGTCATGCTGGGCTAACCAGCGCATCGCGCCGCTGACCACCGTGCCGGTAGAGCCACCGAACAGGAAGCCCCTTCTGGCCAGACGATGGCAGGCCCGGATGGCGTCTACCTCCTCGACGCGTACCACCTCGTCCACATAGGACTCATCGAGCAGCGGCGGACGAACGCCCGCGCCCAGACCAGGGATCATCCGGCGCCCTGGCGTACCACCGAAGGACACCGAGCCGACGCTGTCCACTGCGACGATCCGCACCGACCGACGCCACTCCCGAAAGTAGTGCGCGCAACCCATCAGAGTGCCGGTAGTGCCAGCTCCGACAAACAGCACGTCCAGACGCGGAAACTGGCGAGCGATCGCCGGTGCCGTCGTGCGGTAGTGGGCCTTCCAGTTGTGTGGATTGGTGTACTGATTGAGCCACACGTACCGGTCGTCGGAGGCACACCGCGCCCGGACATAGGAGAGTCGCGCCCCGAGGAGCCCACCGCCGTTGGCATCCGGCTCGGTGATGACGTGCACCTGGCTGCCCAACGCCTCCATCAAAAGCCTGGTCGGTAGGTTGCAGCGAATGTCCGTCACACACAGGAAGCGGTAGCCCTTGCTTGCTGCGATCATGCTCAGCGCCACGCCCAGGTTTCCGGATGAGGACTCGATCAGGATCGACCCCTTCTTCAGAACTCCGTCCCGCTCAGCCGCCTCCACCATCTCAGCCGCCGTCTTCAGCTTGATCGAGCCGGCGAAGTTGAAGCCTTCACACTTCAGGAAGAGCGAGTGCCCGAAGATCGACCGAAGATCGACGTAGAGTTCCTCCTCGTTGAAGGCCTGGGGAAAGGATATAATTGGCACAATAACCTCCTTCTCTGTGGTAGAGCACTTGACTGCTCATCCGTACCGATGTAGCTCGTGGAAGAAGTCGTCGACAATGTGCAGCTCGCCGGAGCGGAGCACTTCGTCGTAGACATACTTGCCGACTGCGAGGTCGAGCACTCCGAGGCCGAACGGCGAGAACACCACCGGCCGGTCTGCTGGCACCGTCACCCGTCCGGCCATCACGTCGTCCAACGTGCCGTGCAGGAAGTCCCGGTTGCCCGTGAGCTGTTCGGCCAGATGGGGCGAGGTGTTGGCCTTCAAGCAATGCTCGATGTCGTCGACGATGTTGGTCGAGGCGAGCAAGATCTCCGGCGCGAGGTCGCGCAGCGACACGTGCAGCACCAATGGATTGTGCGCGAACCACGACAGGTCGCTGACATGCGGCTGACCGGCGACGGTGGCAAAGACGACCAGGTCACTGGAACGGATCAACTGCTCGGCGCCGTCGTGCACGGTGATCCGGCTGGCGGTGCCCGACCGCTCCAGGTAACCACAGAAGCCGGCCGCGCTGTCGGCGGACAGGTCGTGCACGCCGATCTCATCGAAAGACCAGCCGGTGGCGGCCAGGAAGGTATGGATATAGCGGGCGATCAGGCCCACCCCAAAGAATCCGACACGCGTCGGGCGCCACCGGCCACGGCTGAGCCAGTCAGCTGCCGATGCCGCCAACGCGGCTGTCCTGGTGGCGCTGATGATCGAGCTTTCTAGACAGGCAAATGGATAGCCGGTGTCGTGGTCGTTGAGAATCAGGACGGCCGAGGCCCTTGGGATGCCCGTCGCCACGTTCTCCGGGAAGCTGGAGACCCACTTCAGTCCATCCACCCGCATCTGACCGCCAATCGATGCGGGCAGCGCGATGATCCGGGAGGATGGGCGGTCGGGGAAACACAGGAAATAGGACGGTGGGTTCACCGAATCGCCGGCGCTGTGCAGTCGGTAGGTAGCCTCAACCAACTCCACGATCTGGTTCTCGCGCCCCTGCAGCGTGTACTGGACCTGGGCGCCGGAGATCACCGCGAACGGTGGCACGGTGATCGGCTCGGACGTTGTGATGGAATGGGTGGTGGTCATCTGGCAATCACCTCGACGGTCGACGAGTAGTCAGCCAGACGCACCGCGTCGGCCATCGCAACGAGCACTTCGCGCGGTCCCTCGAAGGGTTCTCTGCTGTGCGCGGTGCGGACGTTGTCGACAAGCATCAGATCGCCGGCCTGCCAGGGCTCGCGTGCCGTGTTGGCCTCGTAGACCTGGTTGAGTAGCTGCACGATGTCCTCGCCGATTGGGTCGCCGTCCCCGAAGCGCGTATTGAACGGCAACCCGTCGGCACCGTAGACGTCCACCAGGTACTCGCGCACCTCAGGGGCCAGCGTCCACTCGTTAAGAAATGCGATCTGGTTGAACCAGCAGCGCTGGCCGGTGACCGGGTGACGCACTACAGCACTGCGGCGCTGCCTGGTGCGCAGTCCCCCATCGGCTTGCCACTCGAACTCGATCGTATTGGTGCGGCAGTAACTCTCGATGGCACCACGATCCTCGGTGCCGAATGCCTCAGCGAAGGATGCGCCGATCTCGTCATTATAACTGCGGGTGAGCAACCAGCCTTCCCGCTCGAACCGCTCAACCAACTCGGTGGGCAGCGCGTCGAGCACGGTCGGTGAGTCGGCCACCGCGGTCGCTCCGCCGTCGGTAGGCGCGCTGAGGCACGCGAACAGCATCAGGCCGGGGAACTCAAGCATGTAGCTCAATTCGTGATGCATGCACATTGGCTGGTTCGGCGGCCACGTCGATGAGGAGTACACGCCGTCGGAGTAGGTCTTCCGAGGTGCGAAGGCCTCCCTCTCGGTCATCAGACCGGTGGCCAGTCGCCCGAAGATGGCACCAATCTCGGTCGCGTCTCGTAGCCCGAGGCCGCGGACCAGGACCGAACCATGCTCGGTGACGATGGCGCGCAGCGCCTCCCGGTGCTCGGCCACCCATCTCAGTTGGTCGCCAGTTGCCTCGGCCCGTAGCATCGGAGGCTTGCCTGGTCGCAGGTTCACGTCGAGACCGTGATCGTATTTAGGATGACGTTGTCTGACTGCCATTACTCTTATACTCCTTGAAATTCTACCCCTTGAAAGTCGTACTCATGGCTTGTCGGTAGTTTTTGATGAGAGATGGACCCTCTGCAATACGATAAATTCGTCCATAACACCATTATAGAAAATAAATAAAATATAAATCAATACTAGAATAATTCTCAATAAATAGACAGGGAGTAATTCGCTGCCGAGGAGATGAATTTTCATTCGATTTCTCGTGGAGCTAGAGCGGGAAAAAGAGAATTTCCCCTTTTTCCCTCGATTCTCACCACAAGTTTGAACTCCATCCCATTCTGGCTGAGTTCATTGCTACAGAGAGCAAACCCACGAACTATCCTACTGAGCATGAAAAAGAGTAGAATGGAGACAGTAGCACAAGATCATAGTAACTTTGTGCCGTAAGCCAATTCCAGGAAGAGACGCTCTGAGAAAAGAGTGCCTTGCTGAAAAACATCTCTGAGGAGGAAAAAAATGGCAGGAAGAGTCGATGGCAAAGTCGCGGTCGTCACGGGTGCAGCCCAGGGTATCGGGCGTGAGTGTGCCGAGATGCTTGCACGTGAAGGAGCAAGGGTCATCATCGGTGACATACAACAGGATGCAGGTCGAGCGGTCGCAGCAGCTATCTGCGAGAAGGGTGGCGAGGCACAGTTTCAGCAGGTCGATGTGGTCGAGGAGAAACAGTGTGAACAGTTGATGGACACGGCGGTACACCTTTATGGTCGGTTAGATATTGTGGTCAATAATGCGGGGTGGTTTCCACGTGCAACATTGGAGGAAACTACCACAGACCTATGGGAGCGCGTTCTGAATGTCAACCTGCGAGGAGCCTTTTTTTGTTGCAAGTATGCTGTTGCTTATCTGCGCACATTTGGCGGAGGAAGCATTATTAATATTGGCTCAATCAACGGTCTGCAAGGGCTTCCTAATCTGGTAGCCTATGCCGCAGCCAAGGGCGGCTTGCTCTCCTTGACTCGCACACTTGCAGGAGCTCATGCCCCAGATCGTATTCGCGTCAATTATATTATTCCAGGCTGGGTTCTGACAGAGGGAGAAAAGGCATTACATAGGAGCCATGGGCGAAGTGATGAAGATTTATTGCGTGCAGGTGAGGCATTAGCACTGGGACGCCATCAAAGCGTTGAGGATACAGCCTATGCCGTGATCTATCTGGCTTCTGATGAATCATCTCAAGTCACGGGAAGTATCATGCATATTGATGCAGGAGCATCAACCCTGCCGATTTCACCAACTGATGCTTATCTTGGCTAGAAGAGTCATGTAGCGCCTGGACCTGTTCTGCGGTCAAAGGTCTCGCTGCATAAGTCCCTGTTGCCAGGCAAAGACAGCGGCCTGGGTTCGGTCTTCCATCTGCAATTTGCTCAAAATATTGCTCGTATATCCTCTCACGGTCTTTTCGCTGAGCACCAACTGCTCGGCAATGGCCGTGTTGGATTGTCCCTCGGCGAGCAACTGCAAGACCTCCAATTCTCGTGGGGTCAACTCTGCAAAGGCAGGAGGAACTGTGCGTTTGGCTGCACGTACTTCAGCAATCATGCGTGCCGCTATCTGTGAGTGTAGCACCGATTCCCCTCGCGCCGCTTTTCTAAGACTCTCGGCCAGTTCTCTGGGACGGATATCCTTTAACAGGTAGGAGAGGGCGCCCGCGCGTAAGGCCGGGAAAAGGTGCTCATCTTCTGCATAGGAGGTCAGGACCACTATCTGGGTCCGAGGGCTGATCCGTTTGATCTGGCGCGTCGCCTCCACTCCATTCATCCCAGGCAGCACCAGATCCAGCAGCACGACATCAGGAACCAGTTCCTCCACTAGTGGGATGGCCGCCTCTGCAGTCTCGGCCTCTCCCACCACCTGCAGATCAGAGTGCATATCTAGCAGTGTCCGTATGCCCTGCCGAACAATGGTATGATCATCGACAATCAGGATAGTAATCGATTCGCTCATACTCTTACCTCGCTTGCTTGAGTAGCTTTCTGAGCTTGTAAGAGGGGCAGTGTGCGACGATACATGTCCCTGCACCGCGAGCACTTTGGATCAGAATGGTTCCTCCAATCTGTTCGATGCGCTCACGGATCGAGCGC
>Ga0070730_10003669_pt1 | contig 13706 bp, 12 predicted proteins | sample Coa_R1_3_FD_66447 | JGI IMG/M metagenome (GOLD analysis project Ga0070730, IMG submission 66447) | Surface soil microbial communities from Centralia Pennsylvania, which are recovering from an underground coalmine fire - Coalmine... | ecosystem: Environmental > Terrestrial > Soil > Unclassified ...
GTCGCCCTTCAGGTGGCGCTCGATGCAGTGGTCCACGAACACGCGCGCCACCGTCGCTTCGGTCTTGCACTCGGCCAGCTTGAACTGGGTGTTCTGGAAATCGAGGATGGTCTTGCCGAACGCCTTGCGCTGGCGGGCGAAAGCGATGGTCTCGGTCAGTGCGCGCTCGGTGGCGGCGATGCCCTGGATGGCGATCATCAGCCGCTCCTGCGGCAGCTTGGCCATCAGCTGGTGCAGGCCGGACCCCTCTGTTTCGCCGAGCAGGTTGGCGGCCGGGACGCGCACGTCCTCGAAGAACAGCTCGGAGGTGTCGGCGGCCTCCAGGCCGATCTTGTCGAGGTTGCGGCCGCGCATGAAGCCCGGGCAGTCGTCGGTCTCCACGAAGATGAGCGAGATGGCGTCCGATCCGCTGCCCTCGCCGGTCTTCACCACCACGGCGATCAGGTTCGCCGTCTGGCCGTTGGTGATGTAGGTCTTCTGGCCGCTGATCACATAGTGGTCGCCGTCGCGGCGCGCGCGCGTCGCGATGCCGCGCAGGTCCGAACCGGCCCCCGGTTCGGTCATGGCGATGGCCGAGATCAGCTCGCCGGTCACCATGCGCGGCAGCCAGCGGGCCTTCTGCTCTTCTGTGCCGAAGCTGACGATGTAGGGGGCGACGATGGCGTTGTGCAGCGGCGCGCCGAAAGCGTCGACGCCACGGTGGTACTGCGCCTCGATCAGGGCCGCCTCGAAGCGGAAGTCCAGCCCAGCGCCGCCGTATTCCTCGGGAATTGAGAGGCCCAGGAGCCCCGCCTCCGCCGCGTCGAGCCACAGCTGCCGCGGGATGACCCCCTCCTCCCGCCACCGCTCCAGCGCCGCGGGCGGCGCGTGGGTGTCGAAGAAGCGCCGCAACGTGTCCTCGAACAGGCGCAGGGTCTCGTCGCCGAAGACGGCGGGACGGGGAGCGAGCGTCATGATGTTGGCCTGTCGACGGCGTTGATGGACACGCCAGCCTTGAGCCCGAGAACGCACGCGTTGGCAATGTCCGCCGCGCGCGGGGAGCGAGAGGCGCGCTAGTGAGGCGGGATGGTGATGGTCCGCCCGTCGGGCAAGGTGATCGTCCGCCCCCCGCCTCCCACAGGACAGGGCCCGAGCGAGGTCTGGTCCATCACCATGTGGCGGGCGCCGTGCTCGCCCCGGGTGTCGACCACCGTATGGATGTGGGTCCGGAAATCGCCGGTGACGACGCCGGCGTTGGCCGTCGTCCCGCCTCGGCGATCGGGACAGACCGAGTCGAAGCCCCAACCGCCGGGAACCGGGTGAACCTCGCGCTTTGAGCAGGCCTGGTCCGCCTCCGCCGCTCACCCCAAAACGGGACGATGTGGTCAGCGAAGCCCGCGGCGCGAACCGGGATGGTGGATGCGACAGGGATTGAACCTGTGACCCCCTCGGTGTGAACGAGGTGCTCTCCCGCTGAGCTACGCATCCATGACCGGGAAGGGAAGGGCCTATAGCCGCTCGGCCGATGAGGGACAAGGGAAACGCGCGGCGCTACCCAAGCAGCCGGCGGCACGCCGCCGGGAGGTCGTCGAAGTGGTCGATCAGCACGTCCGGATCGAGCGCTCGCGCCGGGACGTCGGTGTAGCCGAAGCTGACCAGCACCAGGGGAACTCCCGCGGCCCGCGCGGCGCCGGCGTCGGAGGCGGAGTCGCCCACCATCACCGCCCGCTCCCGGCGCCCGCCTGCGCGCTCGATGGCGGCGATCAGGTGGGCGGCGGCCGGCTTGGGGGCCGGGGCGGCGTCGGCGCCGACGACGGCGGCGAAGCGATCGGTCAGCGCCAGGGCGTCCAGCAGGGCGACGCTGAGGTCGGTGCGCTTGTTGGTGCACACCGCCAGCCGCGCCCCCGCCGCGGCCAGGTCGTCCATGGCGGCGACGACGCCCGGGAACGGCCGGCTCTCGTCGGCGATGTGCGCCAGGTAGTGGGCGATGAAGTCCGCGAACAGCGCCGAGAGTCTCGCCTCGTCGAGCGGGGCGCCCGCGGCGGCGAAGCCCCGGGCGATCAGGGCGCGCGCGCCCTGGCCGATCATGTCGCGCGCTTCGCTGAGCGGCAGCGCGGCGACGCCTTCCCGGGCCAGCAACAGGTTCAAGGTGCTCACCAGGTCGGGCGCGGTGTCGATCAGGGTCCCATCGAGGTCGAACACGATCGTGGCGCCGGCGAGAGGCAGGTCGGCTGGCGTCAAGGTGTGGCTCCGATTTCGCGATCCGTTTGCCCCGGGCGGTGGGGCCGTGGCAAGGTCGGCCAGACTCTCACCAGGGTTCCCTCCCACCGTTCGGAAGCCATCCATGACGACCAGACCCGCCGTTGCGAGGGCGGCCGTGATCCTCGCCGCCGGCAAGGGGGAGCGGATGAAGTCCCCCACGCCGAAGGTGCTTCACCCCGTCGGCGGCCGGCCCATGCTCGACCACGCCATCGACGCGGCCCAGGCCCTGGGCTGCCAACGCGTGATCGTCGTGGTCGGCGAACATTCGCCGGCCGTCCGCGCCCACGCCGCCGCTCGCCTGGGCGAGGAAGCGGTCGCTGTCCAGGATCCTCCCCTCGGCACCGGCCACGCTGTCCTGGCCGCCAAGGCGGGGCTGGCGGGCTTCGAGGGCGATGTCCTCGTCAGCTACGCCGACACGCCGCTGCTCACCGCCGAGGCGGTCGCCCCGCTCTTCGCTCTGCGCGCGGCCGGCGCCGATCTCGCGGTGCTAGGCTTCGAGGCGGCCTGTCCCGGCGCCTATGGCCGCCTGGTGCTGGCGGGCGAGGACGGGCTTACACGTATCGTCGAGGCCAAGGACGCGAGCCCTGAGGAACTGGCCATCCGCGCCTGCAACTCCGGCGTCCTGGTCGCTGACGCCAGCCTGCTGCTGGATCTGCTCGGCCGGGTGACCAACCGCAACGCCAAGGGCGAGTACTACCTCACCGATGTCGTCGGCCTGGCGAACGAGGCGGGAGTCTCCGTGCGCGTCGCCTTCGCGGGTGAGGATGAGGTGGCGGGGGTCAACTCCCAAGCCGAGCTGGCCGCGGTCGAGGCCGCCTTCCAGGCCCGTCGCCGAACCGAGCTGATGGCTGCCGGGGTCACCATGACCGCGCCCGCGACCGTACATCTCTCCTGGGACACGAAGATCGCCGCCGGCGTCGCGGTCGAGCCCAACGTCGTCTTCGCGCCGGGCGTCATCGTCGAAGCGGGCGCGGTGATCCGCGCCTTCAGCCACCTGGAGGGGGCCATCGTACGGCCGGGCGCCATCATCGGGCCCTATGCGCGGCTGCGGCCCGGGGCGGACATCGGCGAAGGCGCCCACATCGGCAATTTCGTCGAGGTCAAGAAGGTGACGGTCGGGGCCGGCGCCAAGGCCAACCACCTCGCCTACCTCGGCGACGGCTCGGTGGGGGCGCGGGCCAACATCGGCGCCGGGACGATCTTCTGCAACTACGACGGCTTCGACAAGTTCGAGACCCACATCGGCGAGGACGCCTTCATCGGCTCGAACACCGCCCTGGTCGCCCCGATCTCGGTGGGGCGGGGCGCCTATACCGGCTCCGGATCGGTGATCACCCGGCCGGTCGCCCCGGACGCCCTCGCCCTCGAGCGCGGGCCGCAGGCCGAGAAGCCGGGCTGGGCCGCCGCCTTCCGCCTGCGCAAGCGCCGCGCCAAGGGCCTGGCGTGACCGCTGACGCCCAGAAGCAGGCGGCGGGGGAGGCGGCGGCCGCCCTCGTCGAACCCGGCATGACCGTGGGCCTCGGCACCGGTTCGACCGCCGAGTGGTTCGTTCGCGCCCTGGCGGCGCGTGCGCTGCCGCTGCGCGCCGTGGCCACATCCGAAGCCACCGCGACGCTCGCCACCCGCCTCGGCTTCCAGCTCGTCGATCTCGACGCCGGCGGCCTCATAGACCTGACCGTCGATGGCGCCGACGAGATCGGTCCGGGCCTCGTCCTCATCAAGGGCGGCGGCGCGGCCCTGCTTCGCGAGAAGCTGGTCTGGGAGGCCTCTGCCCGCCGGGTGGTGATCGCCGACGCTTCGAAAAGACCGGGCGCCTTCGGGCGCTTTCCTCTCCCCATCGAGGTCGTCGCCTTCGGCCACGCGACAACGGCGGCGAGGATCGACGCCGCGCTGGCCGGCCTGGGCCTCGCCGTTCGCGCGCGGCTGCGGCTTCGCGACGGGGCGCCGGTGCGGACCGACGGCGGCAACCTTATCTACGATGCGCCGTGCGAGGAGATCGGCGATCCGGCCGCTCTGGCCGGCGCGCTCAAGGCCCTGACCGGCGTCGTCGAGCACGGCCTCTTCCTCGATCTCGCCGAACGCGCGCTGATCGGGACGGATGAGGGCGTGATCACCCTCTTTCCCTGACGGAGCTTCGCCTTGGCCGACTACGACTACGATCTGTTCGTCATCGGGGCGGGCTCCGGCGGCGTGCGCGCGGCGCGCCTGGCGGCGGTGAGCGGCGCCCGGGTGGCCGTGGCCGAGGAACACCGGGTCGGCGGCACCTGCGTCATCCGTGGCTGCATCCCCAAGAAGTTCATGGTCTACGCCTCGGAGTTCTCCCAGAGCTTCAAGGGCGCACGCGGTTACGGCTGGACCGTCGGCGAGACCGGGTTCGACTGGCAGGCCTTCCTCAACGCCAAGGACATCGAGATCGCCCGCCTGTCGGGGGTCTACGTCAGCAACCTAGAGAATGCCGGCGCCGAACTGATCCACAGCCGCGCCGTCCTCGAGGACGCCCACACCGTGCGCCTGCTGAAGGACGACCGCACCGTCACCGCCGGCACCATACTCATCGCCACCGGCGGCTGGCCGACCTTCCCCCCCGACACGCCAGGGATCGAGCACGCCATCACCTCCAACGAGGCTTTCCACCTGCCTGAACTGCCGAAGCGGATCATGGTGGTCGGCGGCGGCTACATCGCGGTGGAATTCGCCGGCATCTTCAACGGCCTGGGGGTGGAGACGACGCTCCTCTACCGCGGGCCTAACATTCTGCGCGGCTTCGACGCCGCGGTCAGCGCCCACCTGGCCGGCGAACTGGAGCGGCGCGGGATCACCGTCATCCTCGGCTGCCATCACAGCCGGCTGGAGAAGACCGACCAGGGCCTCGTCAGCCACCTCACCAGCGGCCACACCGTGGAGACCGACGTGGTGATGTTCGCTACGGGCCGCGCCCCCAATACCAAGGGCATGGGCCTGGAGGCGGCGGGGGTCGAGCTGACGCCCTCCGGCGCGGTGAAGGTCGATGACTTCTCGCGCAGCACGGTCGACAACATCTGGGCGGTGGGCGACGTCACCGACCGCATCAACCTCACCCCGGTGGCCATCCGCGAGGCGGCGGCCTTCGTTGAAACCGCCTTCAGGGGCAACCCGCAGGCCTTCGACCACGCGAATGTCGCCAGCGCCGTGTTTTCCCAGCCGCCGATCGGCGCGGTCGGCCTCACCGAGGCCCAGGCCCGCCAGGGCGGTCGCCGGGTCGACATCTACCGCTCCGTGTTCCGCCCAATGAAGGGGATCTTCTACGGGTCCGACGAGCGCACCCTGATGAAGCTGGTGGTGGAGCAGGCCTCGGGGCGGGTGCTCGGCTGCCACATCGTTGGGCCCGACGCGCCGGAGATCATCCAGATGGCCGCCATCGCCATCAAGCTCGGGGTCACCAAGGCGCAGTGGGACCAGACCTGCGCCGTGCATCCCACCGCCGCCGAGGAGCTCGTCACCATGCGCGAACCCTACGTGGCCGACGGGCTCTAGCCACCTCATCGAAATTGTCTTCGCAGGGGGCTTGCGCTCGCCGATATAAGTTAGATATATCGAACGTCCGATATATCTCGGACGTTCTAGAAGGTTACGTTCAACCGATGTTCTACATCCACCATCATCATCGCCGCTGCGCCGGCGAACGCGACGAGCGCGGCTTCCGCGGCTTTGGCCACGGCCGCGGCGGGCGCGGCTTCGGCCCGTTCGGCCCACCCGGTTCCGACGGTCCGCGTTTCGGCCGCCGCGGACGGTTCTTCGAGCAGGGCGACCTGCGCTGGGTGTTGCTCGGCCTGATCGCCGAGAAGCCCAGCCACGGCTACGAACTGATCAAGGCCATCGAGGAGCGCCTCGGCGGCGCCTACAGCCCGAGCCCGGGCGTCGTCTATCCGACCCTGACCCTGCTCGAGGACATGGGCCTGATCGCCGCCGCGCAGCAGGATGGCGCCCGCAAGGCCTTCGCCATCACCGACGAGGGCCGCGCCGCCCTGGAGACCAACAAGTCCACCGTCGAGGCGATCCGCCAGAAGATGGCGCAGTTCGCCGAAATGGCCGGCGGCGGGCCCGCTCCGCAGATAGTCCGCGCCATGGAGAACCTGCGCACGGCTCTGCGGCTGAAACTGGAGAGCGGCAAGCTCGCCGGCGACCAGGTCGCCCGCATCGCCGCCGCCCTCGACGCCGCCGCCAAGGCGGTGGAGAGCGACTGACTTCGAGCATCCCGGAGCGCGGGCTTCCAGCCCGCTCTTCCTACTGCTGGGATTGGGTCAAGTGAAGATGCGGCCTGGAAGGCCGCGCTCCGTGCTTTGCCTTCATGGTCCCGATCGGATAAGAGCGGCCCTCTGTAACGAGGCCTTCCCATGACCCAGAGGTGGAGCCCGGCGTCCTGGAGAGAGCGTCCGGCCAAGCACATTCCCGCCGACTATCCCGATCCCGCCCAGGTGACACGGGTGGAGGCCGAGCTGCGACGGATGCCGCCCCTGGTGTTCGCCGGCGAGGCGCGGCGGCTGAAGAGCCTGCTGGGCGACGTGGCGGCGGGCAAGGCCTTCCTCCTGCAGGGTGGCGACTGCGCCGAGAGTTTCAAGGAATTCTCGGCCGATAACATCCGCGACACCTTCCGCCTGATCCTGCAGATGGCGGTGGTGCTCACCTTCGCGGGCGGTCGACCGGTGGTGAAGGTCGGGCGTATGGCCGGACAGTTCGCCAAGCCGCGCTCAGAGCCCATCGAGACCATCGACGGGATCACCCTGCCATCCTACCGGGGCGACAACATCAACGGCATGGAGTTCGAGCCCGTCGCCCGGGCGCCGGACCCCGAGCGCCTGCTCAAGGCCTACGCCCAGTCGGCCTCGACCCTGAACCTGTTGCGCGCCTTCGCCGGCGGCGGCTACGCCGACCTGCACAACATCCACCGCTGGACCCTGGGTTTCGTGGACGGCAGCCCGCAGGGCGCGCGTTACCGCGAGCTCTCCGACAAGATCTCCGAGTCCCTCGCCTTCATGGAGGCCATTGGGGTCACGCCGCAGAGCCATCCGGATCTCGCCCGGGTGGAATTCTTCACCAGCCACGAGGCCCTGCTGCTGGGCTTCGAGGAGGCCATGACCCGCGTCGATTCCACCTCCGGCGACTGGTACGACGTCTCCGCCCATCTGCTGTGGATCGGCGAGCGCACCCGCCAGCTGGACGGCGCGCACGTCGAGTTCATGAAGGGCGTGAAGAACCCGGTCGGCCTCAAGGTCGGGCCCACGCTCGAGCCCGACGACCTGATGGCTCTCATCGACGCCTTGAACCCGGACGACGAGCCCGGCCGCCTGACGCTCTACGGCCGCTTCGGCGCCGACAAGATCGCCGCGCGCCTGCCGAAGCTCATGGCGACTACCCGCCGCGAAGGCCGCCAGGTGGTGTGGGCCATCGATCCGATGCACGGCAACACCTTCAAGGCCGCCAACGGCTACAAGACGCGGCCCTTCGACCGCATCCTGGGCGAGGTGCGGAGCTTCATCGAGATCGCCCAGGCCGAGGGCGTCCACCCCGGCGGCGTGCACCTGGAGATGACCGGCCAGAACGTCACCGAGTGCCTTGGCGGCGCCCGCGCCCTCTCCGAGGGCGAACTGGCCGACCGCTACCACACCCACTGCGACCCTCGCCTCAATGGCGAACAGGCCCTCGAACTGGCCTTCCTCGTCGCCGAAAAACTCAAGGCCGAACGCCAGACCGCGCCCCAGAAGGCCGCCGAATAGCGGCCTTAGCCAAGATTCACGCCCCGAGGATCCATCCCTCCTCGTGCTGCGCGTCGACGATCACGTCGGGCGGCGTCGCCTTGTCCGGGGCGAACAGGGCGCCCAGCTTGCCGGCCTCGTCCAGCTTGGCCAGGTGTTCGGCCAAACCGCGCACCTGCGTCAGGTCGCGCACCTCACCCGGCGCCGGCGCGGCCTTGACCAGCGAGGGGTAGACCTCTGCCGCCAGCACCTCGACCCCCGCGAGATCCTGCTCGCCCAGCGCCTTCCAGCCGGTCTCGAACGGCCACACCTTGAGCCGGTCGCCGCGCGCCTGCTTGAGCCGCCGCAGGACGGGGATGCCGAGGATCGTCTGGCCGCCGACCGAGCCGTTGTAGTAGAGCTTCCACACCGACGAGGCGCCCTTGGCGGCCAGCTCGGCGTGGCGGAACTCCGGAATGTCGCCCGGGCCATGTGGCCGGAGCTTCTTGGGCTGCAGGGTGGTGAGGGTGTCCCGCGGCGGGCACCCCCAGAAAGGGAACGGACCGCCGGTCAGGCGCCGGTTGATCTCCGAAGCGACTCCGAAGCGGTTGTTGGTGTTGTCGGCCTTGTCGGTCACCATCCTGTCGATCTGGTTCCACACGGCGCGCCACGGCTCGGCGCCGGTCAGCGACAGGCCCGCCGCCAGGCCCCGGGGAAAGCCCAGGGCGAAATCCACCCCCAGCAGCGTGCGCTCTCGGTGTTTGGCGCGGTCATCGAGGATCGCACCGATCAGGGTCTCGGCCTCCTTGCGCGTGGCGGGATTGTGGGACTCGAAGCTGAACCGGAAGCGGACGTCGCGCTTGAGCACGCCGATCCAGATCGAATCCGAGCCGGTGGTGCGCTTGGACGCTGCGCTCCAGTCGACAATCACATAGGCGTTGAACAGACGGGCCATATCAGCTCAGGCGGACGAGCATCTTGCCGAGGTTCTCGCCTTTGAACAGCTTGAGGAAAGCGGCGGGGGCGTTTTCGACCCCCTCTTCCACCGTCTCGCGCCATTTCATCTTCCCCTGCGCGATCCAGCTCGCCATGTCGGTGACGAACGCGGGCTGCATGTCGCCGTGGCTGGAGACGATAAAGCCCTCCAGCCGCAGCTGCTTGCCGACCGCCATGATCAGGCCGCGCACGCCCGGGCCCAGGTCGGTGGCGTTGTACTGCGAGATCATCCCGCACAGGGCGAAGCGGCCGAACGGCCTGGCGGCCATCAGCGCCGCCTCCAGGTGGGCGCCGCCGACGTTGTCGAAATAGACGTCGATACCGTCCGGCGCCGCCTTCATCAGGGCCCCGGTCAGGTCCCTCTCCGCCTTGTAGTCGATCGCGTGGTCGACCCCGATCTCCTTGAGATAGGCGATCTTGTCCGCCCCGCCGGCCGAGGCGATCACCGTGTGGCCCTTGATCTTGGCGATCTGGCAGACGATCTGGCCCACCGCGCCCGCCGCGCCCGACACGAAGACGACGTCGCCGGGCTTCAAGGCGGCGATCTTGAGAAGCCCAGCGTAGGCGGTCAGGCCCGGCATTCCGGTCGCGCCCAGGAAAGCCTGCGGGGGCAGACCGTGAGTGTCCAGCTTCTGCACCGCGGCCGCCGGGGCGTTGAACGCCTCGCGCCAGCCGAAGAAGCTCTGCACCGTCTCGCCCGGCTTGAACGCCGGATCGTTGGAGGCGACCACCTCGCCCACCGCGCCGCCCTGCAGCGGCTCGCCGATCTGGAACGCCGGGACGTAGCTCTGCACGTCGTTCATACGCCCGCGCATGTAGGGGTCGACCGTCATCCAGCTGTTGCGCACCTGCACTTCGCCCGGGGCCGGGTCCGGCAAATTGACCGTGGCCAGTTCGAAGTTGTCGGCGGTGGGTGTCCCCACCGGGCGGCTCTTCAGCCGGATCTCGCGCGAGACGGTCATGGGCTCTCTCTCTTGGGTGTCTTGTGGCTTGAGCGCCTTGTGGCCTTACCTGTCTAGCCCGGCCTCGTCGGCGCCTCCAGTGGGCAAACCGGCGCCGCGCGTGCTAGCCCCCGCGCATGACCTCCAGATTGAGAGCCGGCGTCATCGGCGCGGGCGTGTTCGGCGGCCACCACGCCGCCAAATGGGCGAGCCTCCCGGGCGTCGCCCTGGCGGCCGTTCTCGACCCGCACCCGGAGCGCGCGCAGGCGCTGGCCGGGCGGCATGGCGCGCGCGCCGTGGCTGACGCCGCGGTCCTGTTCGACGCGGTGGATATCGTCTCCATCGCCTCGCCCGCGTACACCCACGGCGCCTGGGCGCTCAAGGCCCTCGCGGCGGGCCGCCCGGTCTATGTCGAGAAGCCCCTGGCCATCGATCTTGCAGACGCGGACGCCATCGCCGAGACCGCGGCGCGGCGCGGCCTCGTGGTGGGGTGCGGCTTCCTCGAGCGCGCGGCGTTTGCGGCCCTGGGCCTCTTCGATGTCCCCGAGGCGCCGCTGTCCCTGGAGGCGGTCCGCCTGGGTGTCGCCTCGCCGCGCAATCTCGACGTCTCGGTCGTCCTCGACCTGATGATCCACGACCTCGACCTGGCCCTGGCGCTCGGCCGCGGCGAGCCCCTGGCGGTGGAAGGCGAGGGGGCGTGCGTCGCCAACGACAAGGCCGACTGGGCGCGCGCGGAGGTGACCTTCGACGATGGCTTCGTGGGCGCCTTTCACGCCTCGCGCGTGGCCGTCATGCCCGAACGCTCGATGAGCGTCGTCTATCCCTCGGGAACCCTGAAGATCGACTTCCTCACCGGCGGCTTCACGAACACCACGCCCTTTGCGCTCGACCCGGACTTCGCCGCCACGTCCGCAGGGCGCGATCGCCTCGGGGCCAGCCTGCACGCCTTCCTGCGCGCCGTGCGCGGCGAGAGCGCCCGCCCGATGGCCGACGCCGCCGACGGCGTGCGGGCGCTCGACCTGGCCCTCGCCGTGCAGCAGGCCCTGGCGGGATAGTCCGTCTTTACAAAACTAAACACAGGGCCGGAACGGACGAAACATGCGTCCTTCAAGATGTCGTCATGTCGCCGGGCCAACGCGGATCGACGACGCCGATCAGGAGCCCCTGCCCATGACAACGCCGACCCTCGCCCCGCCCCACCGCCACTGGTTCGCGGGCGCCGCGCTCGCCGCCGCCTTCGTCGCCGGCGGCCTGACCCTGCCCCTCGTCACCGCCTACGCCGCTGACGGCGGCATGCATCACATGATGGGCCATGGCCACGGCGACACGCACGCCATGGCCATGGCCCACGTTTCGAAGGTGCTGGACGAGGTGGGCGCCAGCGCCGATCAGAAGAGCCGGATCGAGGCGATCCTCCACGCCGGCTTCGCCCCCATGGCCAGCCTCCACGCCGACATGGCCAAGACCCACGCCGGCTTGCACGCGATCCTCACCGCGCCCACCGTCGACCGCGCCGCTCTCGAACAGCTCCGCGCCGCCGAGATCGCCAGGCTCGACGAGGCCACACGGACCATGACCAAGGCCATCGCCGACGCCGCCGAGGTGCTCACGCCCGAACAGCGCGCCAAGCTCGCCACCCTGATGGCCCAGCACCGTCCGCCGTCCTGAACCGCCGCCTCGCCCCTCGCCGGCGCTTGACGGGAGATTTCGTACCTGGAACGTCCGTCAGGCTCTACACAAGGCCATGGCCGAGACGCTGCTGATCATCGATGACGACGTTCGGCTCGCCGACATGCTGCGCCAGTATCTGTCGCAAGCGGGCTTCGCCGTCGAGGCGCGCCACAGCGGCCTTGCCGGCCTGGAAGCGGTGGCCCGTCCGGCGCACGCCGCCCCCGGACGGCCCGTCTATGACGCGGTGATCCTCGATGTCATGCTGCCGGACCTCGACGGCCTCGAAGTCTGCCGTCGGCTGCGCGCGGGCGGGGACATTCCCATCCTGATGCTCACGGCCCGGGGCGAGGACACCGACCGCATCGTCGGCCTCGAGCTGGGGGCCGACGACTACCTGCCCAAGCCGTTCAACCCCCGCGAGCTCCTCGCCAGGCTCAAGGCCATATTGCGGCGGCGGCGTGACGCCGGCGAGGGGGCGTTCGCCGTCCTGCGCTTCGGGCGGCTGGAGATCGACGAGGGGTCGCGAGCGGCGCGCATCGACGGCGCCGGGCGCTCGCTGACCTCCTATCAGTTCGACCTGCTCCTCGCGCTCGCCCGCCATGCCGGGCGGGTGATGTCGCGGGAGCGGTTGATGGACCTGACCCGCGGCGAGGAGCTCGAGGCGTTCGACCGCTCCATCGACGTGCACATCTCGCGCCTGAGGGCCGCCCTCGAAGACGATCCGGCCCACCCGCGCCGGATCATCACCGTTCGCGGGGCGGGCTATGTCTTCGCCCGCGCCCAGGATCAGGCCTGAGATGAAGCGTCCGCGGCGCGGCCTGTTCTGGCAGGTCTATCCGACGCTCCTGGCCAGCCTGGTCCTGCTCGCGGTCCTGGGCGCCGTCACCTGGCGCCTCTTCGCCGGCGCGATGGGCATGGGCGGCGGCGCCGGAAGCGGCGCCCCGGCGGGGCGCATGCACATGCACCTGCTGGGCATGCTGCTGATGGTGGCCGCGGTGGTCGGCGTCGCCGCCTACCCGGTCGTCTCCCGGCTCACCCGGCGCCTCGAAGCCCTCCGCCTGAGCGTGGAGGCCTGGGGCGGCGGCCAGCTCGATCGACGCGCCCGCGTCGAGGGAAGCGACGAGATCGCGGCCGTCGCCGCCAGCTTCAACGCCGCCGCCGACCGCACCGACGCCCTGCTCGCCGCCCACAAGGCCCTGCTGGCCCACGCCAGCCACGAACTACGCTCGCCCCTGACGCGCCTGGCCCTGGCCGCCGAGATGCTGGCCAGTCGCGCCGAACCTGACCTGGCCGCCTCGGTGAGCCGGGAGATCGCCGAGTTGGACGCGCTGGTGGAGGAGATCCTTCTGGCCAGCCGTCTCGACCACGGCGGCGATCTCGGCGAAGGCGAGCGCGTCGACCTCCTGGCGCTCGCCGCCGAGGAGGCCGCGCGGGCGTCTGTCCATATGCGCGAGGTGCCGCCCGATAGTGTCGCGTTCGATGTCATCGGCGCTCCGCGGCTGCTGCGCCGGCTGATCCGCAACCTGATCGAGAACGCCTTGCAGCACGGCGCCCCGCCGATCGAGGTGGCGCTGGCGCGGAAAATCGTCGGCGGCGAAAGCTTCGTCGTCGTCATGGTCAGCGACCACGGACGCGGTGTTCCGGCCGCCTTGCGGACCCGCGTCTTCGAGCCATTCTACCGCCCCGAGGGCTGGTCGGAGGAGGGCGGCGGCTGGGGGCTGGGTCTCTCCCTCGTTCGGCAGATCGCCGAGCGCCACCGCGGTCGGGCGAGCTGCGAGGCCGGCGAAGACGGCGCGACGCGCTTCGCCGTCGAGCTACCCGGAGCGAAACGATGACCGTGTCATTGCCAACTGCGTCAGAATGTGGTCAGGACTGATGGTGGCCATTGGGGCGTACAATTCCTAGGGGCGACGATGTTTACAGGTATGAGACACGCGGCAGGTGTGCTCGCCGCGATCGGGTTGCTGGCCGGCGCATCGTCGGCGTCGGCGGCCGTCCTCTACGACAACGGGGCCTTGAACGGCACGATTGGCAGCTGGAATATCGGCGGGGCCGGCGGATTCGGCGGTGTCTCGGATTCCTTCACCCTCGGCGAAGCCTCCACGATCACCGGCGTCAACTTCGGCGTGTGGATCAATCCGGGCGA
>Ga0070730_10003670_pt1 | contig 13704 bp, 10 predicted proteins | sample Coa_R1_3_FD_66447 | JGI IMG/M metagenome (GOLD analysis project Ga0070730, IMG submission 66447) | Surface soil microbial communities from Centralia Pennsylvania, which are recovering from an underground coalmine fire - Coalmine... | ecosystem: Environmental > Terrestrial > Soil > Unclassified ...
GTATACTCCGGTCGCGCTCCACGATCACCGTTTCCTAATAGCGATGGCGGCAATGATGGCGGCGATACTATTGGTTGATAGGAACTGATGTTTTCCACCGTTTCGGGGGCCGCTATCTCTGGTGTTACCGATGGCGCAGTATTCTCTGCTTCGGCAGGCTTTTCAGCAGGCTGTTCGCTCGCAAGCACCTCGCCCGCGTTCTCAGCTTGATCGGCGAGATGATTGTTATTCTCCTCTGGCTGATCAGGTGGATTGGCACGTCTGCGTCGAGTTATTGGCATAGGGGTTCGCTCCATAAGAAGTAGTGTGCATACAGCTTAAACGTAGCACCTATATTATATCACAGTACGCAGCGTGAAAAAAAAGACCTACGTACTAGATGGGGCAAGCTCACATCTACTTTACAAAGATGCTCCGCTCACCCCCGGCGTTCAATACACAAAAAAGATATACCCAATGCTTGTTCTGTTAGCCTTTAAAGAAATCTGCGTTGATTTTGATAAAGCTTTTCCATTCCTCTGGGACTGCCGACTCCTCAAAGATAGCAGTGACAGGACAGGCAGGCTCACAAGCGCCACAGTCAATACACTCATCAGGATTGATGTACAACTGCTCAGCGTCATCGAATCCATCTTCACCCGATGATGGATGAATACAATCGACAGGGCAGACATCAACACAAGAAGCATCTTTAACGCCGATACACGGCTGTGTGATTACATAGGTCATCTTCTAGATTATCCTCCTCTTAGCACGCCAGACAGAGCTTAGCATATGCTACCTGGCTGCAAAGTTTTGTTTCTGGCCATTTTCAGTATAGTGGGTTGTACAGGCAATGTCAATTGCCTTTGTGTCCATATTACACTTCAAGAAGCAGACACCTTGACAAACCAACTAGAGAGCTTCTATAGTTATATTTAGCATACATCATCTCGCATAGCCAGACAGAAAGGAGAGTACCTGCGTGCAGAATACAGAGTGTCTATGTCCCAACCTACAGCGACAGGGGCTCATCCAATTGATCATGGCTTGCCCACCACCCCCATTGCCTCTACTCGCGACAGATACTCCGGTCCAGGGGACTCCTATGCCCATTTTCGGGGGAGAGCAGTATACCATGCCACTACCATGATACCTGGCAGCACAACAAATTCTCCTGACCGTGGGCATCAGTCAAACGCTCCCACGGTTTTTTGTTGAGCGTTTTCAGGTCATTCTACTGTACACAGACTTTTTTTGACGCGTTATGCTAGCTTCTCAATTGAGAAAGGACCACCATGCTTACAACTACTTCAGCAGCTGCGACAGCTAGTTACCGCCGCGATTTAGGTGACGGCCTCATCTTGCGCTGGTCCACAGCAGAGGATACCGCCAGAATTGCCCATCTCACCAGCCTCGTCTTTCGCGACAAGGCAGATGAGCCACCGAACGAATTTATGATCGCCTGGATCCACCGCCTGATGCGTGGCAATCATCCCAACATGGGACCAGGCGACTATGGTGTGATCGAAGATACGAGCAAAGAGGATCATCCCATTGTAGCCTGTACCTGCCTGTGGAGGCACGAATGGACCTATGAGGGCATTCCTTTCGGCATTGGTCGCCCCGAAATCGTTGCCAGCGATCCCGCCTATCGCAATCGTGGCCTGATCCGCGCCCTCTTTGAGATGGTCCATGCTCGCAGCGAGTCTGAGGGGCATCTGGTGCAGGCCATCACCGGCATCCCCTACTTCTACCGCCAGTTCGGCTACGAATACGCGCTGGACCTGGATGGCAGACGCACTACCTATCTCTCACTCATCCCAGAACTGAAAGAAGGTGAGGCGGAGCCTTATACCCTACGCGAAGCCACCGTCGAGGATATTCCCTTCCTGATGGACTGTTACCATCGCCGCCGTTCAGAGAACATTGTCTGGACCAGCATACCTGAATCTTACTGGCGCTATTGGTTGGAGGGTTGGAAGGCCAATCCAGACAAGGATCGCGAGGATGTTATTCACATCATCATCGATGCCACTGGAACAGGGAAAGGTTTCCTGGCAACTCAATACACTAGAAGACGCAAAAATCTGGTAGTCTGGAGCTTCGAAATCGCATCTGACTCGAATCTACAGGCAATGATGCCATCAGTACTACGAGCATTACATGCTTATGGTTTGCAGATGCCGGTTCGCACACCAGATACCAAATCACTGCAGGGAATCAGTTTCCACCTGGGACGCAGCCATCCTGTCTACGATGTCCTGGGAGACGAACTGGCACCCTCCAGCGAGCGCCCCTATGCGTGGTATGTGCGTGTACCCGATCTGGCCGCCTTTATCAAACATATCGCAGCCGCGTTGGAGCAGCGGTTAGCAAACTCTCCCATCGCCGGCTACACCGGCGAACTGAAGCTCGATTTCTACCGCGGCGGCTTCCGTATAATCTTCGACAGCGGCAAGCTGGTAACGGCTGAGCCCTGGGTCTTGCCAGTCTACGACTCCAACGCGGGTGCAGGTATTCCAGCACTGCTCTTCCTGCAACTGCTCTTTGGCTATCGTGGTCTGGACGATCTGTGCGCCATCTTCCCCGATGTCTGGGCCGACAATGATGCGCGCGTTGTGCTCAAGACGCTGTTCCCCGCACGGTCATCCTATGTACTGTCATTGTGATCTCGCTTTTTGAGGAAATCTCTCAGCCCGGAGGAGAAGGCAGCCTGCTGGACCCTCTTCTCCGTTTCCTGCTGTCGATGTGCTTTTCTAAATGGGGATATGGATGAGGTAATGGCTTGGCAAGCCATTACCTCATCCATATCCCCATTTAGAAAAGCAGCCTCTTACCGACTTTTTACCAGTTCCCCTTCAGGCTCGATCGTCGCCTTGATCTCGATATCATCATAGCCTCTCATCTTATAAATGATGGTAGAGATCGCCCAACTGACTACGAAAATGCCGATGATCAGCCCTCCCAGAACTCCGAAGTCCAGGTTGTTCACGCTATCCCAAAAGCCCCCACTCAGATTTAAGAGGTTGCTGACAATTGAGAGAACCTCGATCGTCCCTACTACCAGCGCTACCAGCACCGATACCAGGGTGATATTGAGATTGTAGTACAGTTTACGCACCGGCTTGACAAAGGCCCAGCCATACGCACCCAGCATCAAGATCCCATCGGTCGTATCTAGCAAACACATGCCAGCCGTGAACAAGAGCGGGAAAATCAAAATGTAGGGAACCGGCAAACCCTTCCCTGCCTCAAATGCCGAGATGCCCAGTATCCCAACCTCAGTCGCCGTATCAAACCCCAGGCCAAAGAGCAGCCCTACCAGATACATCTTCCAACTCTGATCCACCATTTTGAGCAAGGGGCGAAAAAAGCGCCCCATCAAACCACGCTGATTCAAAAAGTCATCCAGGGTCTGCTCATCATACTCCTCGCCCTTTTTCACTTTCTGGAAGGCCCGGAAGATCTCCCACAGTACCAGCAAATTGATCAGCGCAATCAAATATAAAAATAGCGCGGAAACAGAGGTGCCAATCAGCCCTCCAGCGCTTTTCAGAGTAGGAATGGCATTTTGCACAAAGGTGGCGGCGATGGCAATGCCGATCGATAAGGCCACCACAATCGTTGAATGGCCCAGAGAAAAGAAAAAGCCGACCGCGATGGGACGCTTCTTCTCCTGCATAAGCTTCCGCGTGACGTTATCAATCGCCGAAATATGATCTGCATCAACAGAGTGACGTAAGCCAAAAGTATAGGCTAGCAATGCCGTACCAAGCAATGCAGGATACTGGATGGCAAAGCCTGCCAGAGCAAGGGCCCAGGCGATAATGTTGAACGCAAACAGCAAGATATAGATCCCGATAATCTTCTTGCGTAAATCTCCCGATCCATCGTTAAACACGCGCTTGACTGCCGAAATACCAAAGTTGCTACTCATACATTCTCCTTATAGCTTGCTGGCATGCTACCAGACGACTATTGCCTCTCTCTGCGCCACCTCCTTCATAGAGGATATCACCTTATTTTCTCTATTGCAAATTTTTCGCAATAAGAAAAAACGCCAAAGCAGAAAGAAGAGCCTCCTGCTCTGTGCACGGAGGCTCTTCTTTCTGCTTTGGCGGATCAAACTATATACAAATGAGAGAAAGCGACTTCTGAGCTTTCCTCTACATACAGCCCAATTTCACCCACAGTCAGACGACCTTTGGCTGTATCTGTTACTGGCTTACCGATAGTCTTCCCATTAATCAGAAAGCTGAATGTATTCCCCTGTGCTTCGATTGTGATCGTATTATTCTTCCCAATACCAGTAACCAGCGATGGCGCTCCTCCTTCTGATAGAGAATTCCATTGAACACCATCAAAACGCAAGAACTCATATTGTTCGCTACCAGAAGTAGCAATAGCAAAGAGATAATAGTTTGATAGATCTTCCTTGCAACGAAAGACCACTCCGTAGTAATCAGCCGGATCATCCATGCCCGTAGCATCATTCCCCCTGCTAGCTATCCTGCGGACCTCTGACATGGAAATAGTCAGGCGAAAATCGCCGAATGTACGACCTCGATATGGAGCAATGACCACCTGATTCGACCTATTTCGCACATGATAGTTGTGCTGCTGAGCATCATAGACAAAGGTGGGGCGACCTGGCCATCCATCGTTCGTCAGGTAGTCATGAGAGGCTGAAACCGTCGGGCTGGCCGGGGTGCTATGTGGAGGAAGAGCATTTGTCTGTGCATGCCCGTTTCTGCCCAGCAGCGACCCCATATACCGTGCGCTAAATCCCACCGCGCCAACCAGTAGAGCTAGCAGCAACGAGGCAATGATGAGCAGACGAGGTATACTCACAGTCAGCCCCTTGGAAGAGCGCGCGTCTGGTTTATAGATCACCAGTGATGCAAGGGACGGCGGACTACTACGCTTATGATTTGTAGCGGCCAGTTCGGCGGTTTCAGCTTCGGCGATGGCATCAGCAAACGCCACGCTGAATGCATTTGCGCTCTGGAAACGGTCATCTGGATTCTTTGCCAGCGCGCGCTGTACCACCTGATCAATCGCGGGAGAGACATCCCCGCGAATCAAGGCCAGAGATGGAGGCTCCTCATGTACATGCAGCAAGGCCAGCGCAATCGCGGAGTCAGCTCTGAACGGGAGCCGCCTGGCTAAGAGATAAAAGAGCGTAATACCTAGCGAGTAGATATCAGAACGACCATCCAATGCCTTGCCCATGGCCTGTTCCGGTGAGATATAATCCGGCGTCCCCATTAGTGAGCGCGGACCTTTGATTTCTGACTGCTCACCATCCGTCTGGGTCACCCGTGAGATGCCAAAGTCAGAGAGCATGACATGCCCATCGCTATCCAGCAAGATATTGGCCGGTTTGACATCACAATGCACACACCCATGTGCGTGAGCATAATCTAAGGCAGCAGACATTTGCTCAAGGTACCATTGCGCGTCCAACAAAGAGAGAGGGCCATGTTCCGTCATATACTCAGATAATGTCCCACCCTCCATATATGGCATGACGATATAGGGAATACCATCCTGCTCCCCATAGGCATAGATGGGCAGAATATTTGGATGATCCAATTTGCTGGCGGATTCCGCTTCGTGCAAGAAACGCGAGTAAAACTCCCTCTGCGTCTCAATATCCATAGGCATGCGCGGGAGAAACACTTTCACCGCCACCTTACGCTCAGGAGAGAGTTGTTGAGCGAGAAAGACTGCACTTGATCCTCCATGACCCAGCAATTTTTCCAGCACACAGGAGCCTAACACTTTCCCAATCAGATGTTGGCTCTTGCTTATGGCCATGCTGAACCTCCCCGCTAGAGAACAAGTGCAGCTCCTGGTACGACGTGATGAGCGCTAATACACACAGAAACTACTTTAGATTGTAAGCAAGAATCATATACCCTGTCAACGACCACCTTCGCCAAAGGTAAACACGCCATCGCGCATAATCTCTTGCCCATCAACCTCAATAGTGCAATCAGTTGGAATAACATCAACATGAATCCTGGCATCCCAATCAGCACCCGTGAACTGTGGGTAGGGATTACCAAAGGCTACATGGAGTCCAGGAATCTTTTCATCCTGCAAAAGATTCCCCACCAGTTGCTTCACACTGGTCAGTGTCCCAATCGCAAACTCGCCCGCTCGATTTCCATTCGGCACCGAAAAGAGATAGGCTTTTACCTCTTCAGCCAGCGCCGCATTTTCACTCCTCACATCGGTCACATATCCACCTTTGACCGTGATGATCAGAGGTTGGTCCAGTACCCCATACTTTTCCGAGAAGTAGTCGCCCAACACATCACACACCAGCACACCATCAACCGTAGCAGGAGCGGTAAACACTTCTCCTTCGGGCAGATTGCCCCACTTGCCTTGTTCATGATAGCGCCCATGGCAGGGAACCCAGCGCCAGTCTTTATGGAAGGTGGCTGTTACATCGCTCCCTTTCGCGGAATTGACATGGATGGTCTGAGCCTTGCGTACACGTTCGTATACCTGATTAGTTAGCACAAACACTTCATCATAGTTCGCGCACATACCATCAGCCATCAACTTCTCATCAATCCCTATCATATGCCCATGGCGCACCTTTAGATCAGTCACCAGAAAAGGCAATAACGGGATACGAAATGCAATCTCCCCTGGTTGTGCTGTCGCGATATAAAATGTGACCGTTGGATGGGCCTGGATCAGATTCTGGCGCAGTTTCTCTGAAAAGACGGTCAATGGCCGCTCTCCATAATGTTCGAGGAAATGCACACTTACATCAGCATGCTGCGCCAGTGCCGCTGCCGCCACTTTGCGCGCAATGCTTTCACGGGCATAGTCAGTAATGATAAAGACGCGATCACGCCCGCTCACTCCCATACAACGTACAGCATTTTCAGCGCCAAATTGCACACGTTCCTCAAATGTCAGGGCCTCAAGGTCCATCTCCCGGCTGCTTGCAGGAGCGTTCTGCCTTCCATCAGACATCGCTATCCCTCTCTATTCCATACTTAAGCAAGATAGGTGGTTATTTCAGTGTGGCAGACATTGTACTGCTAGAAAAGAAGCCAAAAATCTACCACGTCAACATCCAGGTAGCATACATACCACTGTTTTACATTATAGCATTTAGATATGCGCTTTTAGCCAGAGGGGGAACGCAATAGACATCATAGTTATTACTTGTATTCGCCATTATCATTGATATGATCGCCTACGAAACCCTATCGACAGAAAACTCCCTAAAACACAGCAGCAATAAGCCGCTTCGCATGCATAGCCACCAAATGCCGTATGTTATACTAGAATCAGAAGATATATGTGTCTGGTCGCGTATCTTCCTGGCTTTCTTGTTCTGTCGCTAGCGCACATCAAAAGGAGTCATTTATGGCGCACAGTTTCGGACTCTCCCACGTTTTGGAGTACCTCGCACACATGAATCTGAAGGTCGCGCATGTGAATCGAGAACATGAAATCGTTGAACTGGCCTTTCATAGCGATCACGGACAGTGGAGAATGATCGTCGGTGTCCAGCAGAGCGGAGATGTTAGAAAACTGCTCCTGATTGCGCCACACATCAGCACCGTTACCAACAAAAAGCGCCTGGAATGTCTCGAAGCCTTAATGGCCGTCAATTATCGCATCGCCCTGGGGAAATTTGGCCTTGACCTCGAAGACGGTGAAGTTCGCCTGGAAGAAACCATCCCATTAGCCAGTCATACCATCACCTTTGAACAATTCCAGCTCGCCTTCAGTTCCATATTGCAAACAGTTTCTATGTACCATGGCCTGATTCCCCGTATCATCTACGGCAATCTTTCTGTACAAGATGCGTTGCAGGCCTGTGAACAAGAGTATTATCAGAAACAACAACCCCAGTTGATCGAGCCCTCCCCTGCCGAACCATCTACACCAGCAACCCGGACAGAGAGGTTATCAGAATTAGATGTCAATGATGTACTGGCGGAAGTAACACGCCTATTTGAAGAGCGTCACGACTAATTCAAGCTTTTTTTGCTCTTTGAATAGTGGCCGTTCTGCTGTGCTTTGCTATGGAGATCTGTCTGAGGCTGCGCGTCTTGCTCATCTGCATCGCGGATAGACAGAGTATTTTCCAGGTCTTCCCTGGATGTTGGAGTCAAATGTATCCACTCATCCATCTTCTTCGGATCAAGCTGCTGGCGTCTCACGTATCTGTTGCCCAATATAAATACCCCCCATAACAGTATCAGGGCCGCTACAACCAATCCGATATAGGGCATAACACCTGGATTCATAACGCCAGCATCCTTTTTACGCAACTAGACAAGCAGTATTACTATCAAAGTATTGTAGTGCCCTGGAAAGCTGAGTGTCAAGTAGTGAAGGTCCTCATAGAACCCACTTCATCGTGGAGATCGGACGCTGCGGTCATACGCAGGATCTGCCTCATTGCTAGCAAACATTACATTACCGTATAGAACTAGCCTGTTGTAACAGTGCCATCCGCATTCACCTTTATCGGCACTGCCGTGATAGGTCTGGTCGCAGGCCCTTGCACAACACTCCCACCCTTTGCGGGATCAAAGATAGCACCATGCGCTGGGCAAACCAGCAGGTGCGTATCGGGATCATAGTTGACGGTCACCCCTTCATGGGTACAGGCCGTCTCATACGCAGCAAAAGCCCCACTTGGCAGATGAATCAGTACACTTGCCTTCCCATCCGCAGGATTCGTGAAATCCATTGGCGTATTAAGCGGAATGTTCGTTGCACCTATCACAGTTCCAGTGTGGCCAGCAGCCTGAGTTGGTTTGGGCGGATTGCCATTCGCGGCAGGGGTTGGCTTGCCTCCCTTCGGCGGCTGCGTTACACTCTTCTGCGCCGTCCCTTGTATCTCACTTGCTGGCTGGCCAATGTTCTTTAGCCCCTGCCCATTTGTGGCCGACCCCATCATATGGAGCAGATTCATTTTTACCGCTAACGCCGTCCCCGCTGCAATCACGCCGCCGCTGGCGAGAATGGCCACAGCCTGGCGCCGATTCAGTTTCCCTGATTTCGACTTTTTCGCGCGGACAGCTTTATCGTGCCTGCCTGCTACTGCCTGCATAGGCTCCGCGCTCCAATCAACCAGTTCAGCACTATTCAACTGTTCCCGTTGCCTGACCTGTTGAGGCTCAGCAACGGGCTGATATGCCTGTGCACGTGGTTGCTCTGCTAACGCCGCTTCGTCCACCTGCCCCGGCATTGACCACCAATCAAAGGGCTTCATACCCCCTGCGTCGCTTTTTTGCCTTGTTGGCACTGGCTTATCTGACGCAGCCTTTGCTAATGTTTGCGCTGCATTCTCGTAGGGCCGTTGTATCCCCTTGCTCGGTGGCATGACTACGCGCTGCCCAGACTGTGGAGGGGCTTTTACAGCGGGATACTGCCCCGTTACAATAGGAGGCAACAACTGCCAGGAGCCTGGGCTACCCACTGTCCCTCCAGAGGGGGTGATTGTTGGTTTGGGCGACTGAGGTATCACTTCCGGCGCCTTCACTACTGGTAACTGTCCTGTGACTATAGGAGGTACTAATTGCCAGGAGCCAGTGCCAGCTGCTGCTGGCTCGGAGGCAGGTTGTCCCAACATAGTAATAGCAGGCACTTTCCCCGTCACAATCGGAGGCAGAAGTTGCCAACTCCCCCCCTTGTTCTCCAACCCTACATCTCTTCCTGGCAGCAGCGAGGAAATTTTGACTTCATCCGTATGCACTCTGTTCTCCCCAGCGGTTACTCGCGGGAGTTGCCCTGTCGCTCCATTGGAAACCTGCGCAAATGCCTCTACCAGATCGCTAGCATGTTGAAAACGACGAGCAGGAGGGTACGCCAGCGCCTGATTCAGCACCGACTCCAGGGCAATCGGCACATCAGGGGAGAGCTTTCGCAATGATGGTATCGCCTGCTGCACATGTTGTTGCGCTATTTCTAAAGGATTTGTTCCAGTAAAAGGAGGTTGACCACTCAACAACTCAAACAGAATAGCCCCCAACGCATACATATCCGAACGCACATCTGCCTCTTCCCCCTGCACAACCTCAGGCGCAATATACTCAGGTGCCGCCAGAAAGGTATTCGCAATGCTCAACAGGTGAGCATATGGTTGCTCATTCGCCACAATACCACGCATCTGCAACATATGCAGCAAGCCAAAGCCAGCCACCTGCATGGTATTTTCATTGCTCAAGATAATATTGGAAGGCTTCAACGTCCCATGAACAAGGCCGTTCCCATGTGCGTATGCCAGCCCAGCCGCAACCTGCTCCAGAATCTCTAATACATACTGATGGTCGCAACGCTTCTGCTGTTTGAGAATATCGGCCAGGGAACCATTCGTCATATAGGGGGTCACCAGGTAAGGATAACCAGACCATTCTCCATACTCATAGATAGGCAAGATATGGGCATGGCGCAACGTGGAGACCGCAGCTGCCTCTTTGAGAAAGCGCAAAATAAAACGGCTATGCGTCTCAGAGGAAAACTGTTCAGGTGGAATATAGAGGGTAAGAGCATCAATACGCCGTGATGCGAGATTCTGGGCAAGATAGACAGCGTTTAAACGTCCACGCCCCAGGAAACTCTCGACATGATAGTTCCCTACTACCTGACCAACGAACCGCTCTACTGATAGAGTCTGCATACAACGTCTCCTTCTTACACATTACACAGAGCAAGCATAGGGCTATTGGGAAGTCGCCATTCCCTATGAAGGTCTACTTGCTGTTCCCCTCCAAAAGGGCATCATGAGCAAGTGCATCGGACCTCGGGCCGGCTAAGTAGCCCTGGAGCAAACAATCTCAATCGACCTGCCACCCCCCATCCTCATCGTAGAGAAGTCTACACGCCGTATCAACATGAGTCAATGTAACGTGCAGAAAGTAGGACTTGTGGCTATTTTGATGAGAAGAAAAAACCATCCCTCTCCCTGGAAGGGCATTCAAAAGAGGTGGCTCCACTGGCTCCACTCGTGAGTCCTCTGTCACAACAATAGCCCAGCCACCCCCAGCGGTCGGGAGGGAGAGAGAGGAGGGGAAACCCGACCGCTGATTGAGGATGCATAGAGGAGAGTGTGGGAGCCTGAGAGCTTCTCTGATTTCGAACCTCTGTTCTATTCAGATCTTACCATAGCCTCACTTGAGTGTCAAGGCCCCAGTAGAACAGGTCCGCCATATCTTCCAAACTCAGGACCAAAGTCCTTTCACCCCGTCTCTGGTTCACTGGCACAACCCCATAATCAGGATGTGGAAATCGGCCAGCAGCCAGACAGACCTCTTATTACTCTGACATTTATGAGGCAGGCCTGGCGATCAGGGCATCCTGGGTTGCGAAAACATCAAAGGTTCCGGCGGCTTGATAAACGGCATTACCATAGGAGGCATCTACAAAGGGAGTAATCCAGGATTTTTGGGTGTAAGCGGTCTTAAAGAAATTGTCGTCACCACCGTTGAGTTCAATGACAGTATGCTGGGCAGTACGCTCAAGATTGGGATCATCAAAGCGTCCCTCCAGGCGTGTGAGTTTGTAGCCTGTGTGCAGTCCGAAAATGTTTAACCAGGGAGTAATTTTAAGAATATTGCCCTGGACCATCCACTCATCGCCTTGCATAATATAGGTGTTGTCGGATGCTGTATGGCCGGCTGCATCATAGAGAGCTAATTCAACACTCATCTGATGAGGAAGATTCGTGACCTGAGTGGCATGAATGTGCGCCACCTTTATTTCTCCAGTCAAACCAAGGTAGCTTTGTACTAAAGATGCGGCCCAGAGCAATACAATGGCCAGGATGAGCAGAAGAAGGCCACTCACGCTACGGCCCCACCTGAAACGGCGATGATGCATACGATAGCGCTGCCCATGTTCATCAATGTAGACCTCTCTACGAAATCCCATGAACGCTGAAATCAGTAGCCCAATACCAAGGACAGCGAGAAGAAACAACAGCAATTGCTGCCAACCAGCACTGATTGGGATCGTCATAGTACATTTGCACCCTTTCAAAATTACCTGTTCCAACGACCATGAGAAGCACTCGCTCTTTATATTATACGAAGCAAGCAGGTGTTTCATTTCACCAGTACTACGTTGCTACTTCGATACCCTTGTCTGGTAATATCATCCTGGTCGTAGTAATATGAGCAAGGCGACAAAACTGCTCAAGAAGGCATCGGGAGAGATTGAGACAGGAGAAGGGGTATCCTCAGATTTTTTGTCAACAAGTTTTATACGGATTTCCATATACACTTCGAGTGATACATGTCATAATAAACATACACTAATGAGTGTACGCGCTCGCTTACAGCGAAACGTGTGAAGCGTATAGCATTAAGTTTGTTTCCTGAAAAGGAAGCACAATCATCCTTCCGATGCACGACAAGAAAGAATAACGGAGAAGCAAAGTTTATGCAGAAACCCGAAGCCATTATATTTGATCTCGATGGAGTCCTCACTGATACGTCGGAATATCATTATCAAGCCTGGAAACACCTGGCGGATGATGAAGGGATCCCTTTCACTCATGAAGAGAACGATGCTTACCTGCGTGGAGTAGGACGTCGAGAGTCTCTCATGTATATTATTAGAGGCCGGCAATATATCGAAGCACAGATTCAGGAAATGATGGATCGCAAGAATCGTTACTATAACGATCTCATCAAGCAAATGTCCCCAAAAGAAATTGTTGAGGGGGGACGTCAACTCTTGGAGGAAATCAGGAGTGCAGGGATAAAAACGGCCATTGCTTCGGCGAGCAAAAACTGCCGTCTCGTCCTCGAACGACTGGATATTACTGCTTACTTTGATGGGATTGCAGATGGCAACAGCGTTGTGAACAGTAAGCCAGCAGCAGACATCTTTGTCTACGCAGCTGGTCTGGTCAACGTGCCTACCCCAGCGTGCATGGGTGTTGAAGATGCTGATGCGGGGATTGAAGCCATCAAGACAGCGGGAATGCAAGCATTAGCTATAGGGCCAAAAGAGCGTTTTCATAGAGCAGATAAAGTGTTGGCAACACTGGCCCAGAAACGTTTACAGGACATATTGATTTAGAAATAGAAGGCGTATCTCTCGCGATATGCTTATAGATAATTGAATATTGGGAGAATGCTGTAGTGAATCAGTGGCAAATCAGCGAAGAGAGCTTTGAGCCAAACCTGAGGAGAATACATAGCCAGGAGACAGTATACACCATCGGGAATGGCTACTTTTGTACACGCGGCACCTTTGAGGAAGGCTACCCAAAAGCGACCCCGGCAACCCTGCTGTATGGTGTCTTTGACGATGTTGTCATTGCCAAAGAAGAGTTAGCAAATGCTCCTGACTGGACCGCCATTCAATTGTTTGTCAACGGTGAACGCTTTCGTCTTGATAGAGGTACCTTGCTGAGCTATCATCGATCTCTGGACATCCAACAGGGCCTGCTCCACCGCACAGTCTACTGGGAGAGCCCTCATGGTGTGCGTCTAGAGATTGTGAGTGAACGCTTCGCCAGTTTAGCAGATGAACATGTGGGCGTTATTCGTTATAAAGTCACAATTGAGGAAGGAAGAGAGAACCAACCTGTTCAGGTTGAGGTGCGGTCCAGTATTAATACTGCGCAGGGCAACTATGATCTCATGCACTGGGAGACACGTGATCAGGGAAATAGAGATGAGTTGCTCTGGCTTCTCAGCGAGACGAAGAGAAGTGGAGTACAAC
>Ga0070730_10003671_pt1 | contig 13704 bp, 9 predicted proteins | sample Coa_R1_3_FD_66447 | JGI IMG/M metagenome (GOLD analysis project Ga0070730, IMG submission 66447) | Surface soil microbial communities from Centralia Pennsylvania, which are recovering from an underground coalmine fire - Coalmine... | ecosystem: Environmental > Terrestrial > Soil > Unclassified ...
CGTGACAGCGCGAAGTCTTCACCCACCTGGCGTAACCGGTAACGCCTCGAGCTGGGTCAACCGCTCGGCCATGTCGGTGCCCTCGCGTCGGTTTCGAAGGTCGATGAACATCACCGTGTAGACAATGACGCCGACGCTTTCGACGAGAATCCGCAGGACCAGGGTCACGGCATTGATGATGGCCGCCTCGATCGGTGCGACGCCGAGTTGGCCGCGCGATGCGGAGCTGATCAGCAGTGGGACTTCGATGAGCGCGGCCGGAGCGTACAGCAACACGCCGACAATGACGCTGCTCACGGTGAGGATGCACAGCACGCGGAAAAAATGCCGTTCGACGAGCTCGCTGCTGCGGACCAGTGACGCGATCGGTCCGCGACGCTCCAGCACGGCGGCCGCGACGAACAGTGACCAGCGCACGCCGTAGTAGGTAGGCAGCCCGAACGGCATGGCGAGGATGACCAGCCATCTGACCCACGGCTTGCGCGCGCCCGGGCTCAACCACCAGATGAGCAGCGCGACCAGCGCGACGACGATCCCGAGGATGCCGAACAGCGTGATCACGAACAGTACGACGGCGATCGCCGTCAGGACGCTCACCCCGAGCGTGAGGACGATCGTGCCGATCAGCACGGTGAAGAAGCGGCGGAGCGCGCGGCGGTAGACGCTGGACAGCTTCGGCTCACCGCCGCGCATGTACACCTCGGTGGCGGCCGTCACGGCCGCGGACCAGATGACATAGAACAGCCCGGACAGAATGCCGGCGGCCGTGAGGGCCACCAGTTGTGGCGGTGAGTTCGAGGATTGCGGTACAACGCCCCGGCTCAACTCGGCGAAGTCAAAGTTGGTGCGACCGAGCAGGCCGTACGCCGACAACGCGACGGTCAGCAAACCGGGCACCAGGAACGCAACGGCGCTGACCAGGGCGAACGTGCTCCAATGCTGGCGAAAGAGCCGAATGCTTTCGTCGAGCACGTCGCCGAATGACAGGACGCGGCGATACCGAGGCTGGAGGGTGCCGGACGAAGGGATGGGCAGGTCCACGCTTGGCTCAGCCTGACGGGAGCGTAACAGATCATCTGGACCACGCCCAGCGCGTGCTGGCGAGCATGACCCTCGAGCAGAAGGTCGGCCAGGTATTCATGCTCGGCTTCGATGGGACGAGGCTGAACGCCTCGAATCGCGCTTTGATTCAGGACCGGCATCTGGGCGGCGTGACGCTCTTTGGGCGCAACGTCAAGACGGGCGCGCAACTCGCGCAACTGAATAGCGAGCTGCAGACGGTGGCCGATCCGGTGCCGCTGTTTATTTCCGTCGATCAGGAAGGTGGCCTCGTCGTGCGCGTCACCAGCGGGGCGACGATCTTTCCAGGCAACATGGCGATCGGCGCCACTGGTGACCTGGACCTGGCGCGGCGGGTGGCCGAGGCCGCGGCCAGCGAGCTACGCGGTATGGGGGTCAACATGGACCTCGCGCCGGTGCTCGACGTCAACACCAATCCGTTGAATCCGGTCATCGGCGTGCGATCGTTCGGCTCCAGTCCGGCACGCGTAGCGGAGTTCGGCGTGGCAACGATCGGGGCGCTCCAGGCCGGTGGCATCAGCGCGGTGGGGAAACACTTCCCAGGCCACGGCGACACCCACGTCGACTCGCACCTGGACCTGCCGGTCGTACCGCACGCGCTCGACCGGCTGCACGCTGTCGAGCTCGCGCCGTTCAAGGCGGCCATCCAGGCCGGGGTCGACGGGATCATGACGGCGCACGTCACCGTGCAAGCCCTGGACGATCGGGCGCAAGTGCCGGCCACGCTCTCGCCGGCGGTGCTGACTGGTCTGCTGCGTGACGAGCTGGGCTACCCGGGGCTCATCCTGACCGATGCCCTGGACATGCAGGCCATCACACAGCATCGGACGGCGGCGGAGGCGGCCATCCTGGCGTTCGAGGCCGGCGCCGACATGCTGTTGATCGCCGGCATCGATCGCGAGGACCGCGCACAGGCCGGCGGTGGCCCGGCCACCCTCCAGGCGGCGGTGAAGTCGGGCCGGATCTCCGTGGAGCGCCTGGAGGCATCGGTCCTCCGGATTCTGGAAACCAAAGCGAGACGCCGGATTCTGTCGGCCGGTGTGCCGCCGGAACCGGATCTAGCCGCTCTGCCGGCGGAGCCAGACGCTGCCCCGCTGAATGGTCCGGAGCATCGGGCTCTCGCGCTCGAGGTGGCGCGCCGGGCCGTCACTCTGCAGCGTGACACCCGTCGTCTCCTGCCGATGCGAAGCTCGCAGCGCGTGCTGGTGGTCGTGCCCGACGCGCCAACTCGGAGCTACGCGCAGGACGATCGGCTGGCAAGCAGCCTGCTCGAAGCCGTCCAGCAGTTCGCGCCCGCGGCCGCCGGCGCATCGCCAGAGTCGGCCGTCAACGCCGCTCGTACGGCCGACGTAATCGTGCTGGGCACCTTCGACCTGATCCAGAGCGCCGATCAGCAGACGCTGGCGCGTTCCCTGACCGCCACCGGCAAGCCAATCGTCGCTGTCAGCTTGCGAGGTCCTTACGACGCCGCGGTCATCCCCGCCATCGGCACATGGCTAACCGTCTACGGCGACCGCCCCGTCCACCATCAGGCCGCCGCCGAAGCCCTCTTCGGACGGCTCACGCCAACGGGCAACGCCCCGTAGCACGCCGCCTGCATCGCTGCGCGCGCTCAGTTGCGGAACCTCTCCGGCTGCTTGGATGTACTCGAGCGGCGGTGTCTCTGGCAACGTGGTCGGAGCGAACTTGTTCCGCTCGTTCTGCGACGGAGCGAGCGAAGCGATGCGGGCAGCCGGATTCACGCGTCCTGGCGGAAGGCACTCTCCACGACGAGCCGGCGGGGACGTGTTTCAGACGAGCGCGCCATCCGCTGCATGAGCTCGCGATAGTTGGCGCCGGGGACGACTTTGCCCATGACTACGGGGTGCGTGGCGCCGGTGCAGCTCGGGATCGTGTTGGGGCGGCCGTGCAGCGCTTCGTGGCCCATCAGCGCGAAGTAGACCGCCTCGCGCCCGAGCGACGGCAGGCCGAACTCCTCGTGCAGCCGAATCTGCGCCGGGTCGAGCAGCTGCTGCAGCAGCCGCATCAGGACCGGATTGCGCGAGCCACCGCCACCGACGACCACTTCGTCGGGGCGGCCCGGCAGGAAACGCCGGTACTGGTCGGCGATGGCGTGCACCGTGAACCCCGTGAGCGTGGCCAGCACGTCGGCGGTGCTCAGGCCGCGCTCGATGCACCGCGCGATGAAGGGATCGACGAGTTGTGCGCCGAACACCTCGCGGCCGGTGCTCTTCGGCTGCTGCAGCGAAAAATAGGGATGGTCAAGCAGCTCGGCCAGCGCCGTATCGTCCACCCGACCGCCTTTAGCCAGCGCCCCGTCGACATCGAAGCGCTGCATCCCACCGCTCAGCCGCCAGGCGGCGTGGTCGATCAACGCATTGCCCGGACCGGTGTCAAACGCGAGCATGGCCTCCCACTGGCCGCCCGGTGGAATCCAGGTCACGTTGCCGATCCCGCCGATGTTCTGCACGGCGCGGCTCAACTGCTGGTCGCCGAACAACAGCGCGTCGCCCCAGGACGCGAGTGGCGCACCCTGGCCGCCCGCCGCGATGTCGCGCGGCCGAAAGTCGGCGACGGTCGTGACGCCGAGCCGTTCGGCGATCACCGACGGCTCGCCCAGTTGCAGCGTGGATCGGGTGTGCCCCGGCGCGACTTGATGCCAGACCGTCTGCCCGTGCGACGCCACCAGGTCAGCGCGGGCCCCAGCCTGGCGCAGCGCCAGCGCAGCCGCGCCCGCGAACGCCTCACCGAGGAGGACGTTGACCTCGCACACCTGGTCGGTACGGCTCTGGTCGGGGCTGAACAGCGTGAAGATGCGCTGCCGCAGGTGCTCGTCGATTGGCGACTCGGCATACCCCATCAGGCGGATCTTCAGGACCTCGTCCTGATGCGTTACGTCAACCACTGCCGCGTCGACGCCGTCGACCGACGTGCCCGACATCAGCCCGACGACAATCACGTTTTTATGGCTCGGCGCGTCTGAACAACGCCAGCGCCCGCGGCGCGAGCACGTACGTGCTGTCGACCGCGTAGGTCTTGCCCGACGCGCCCGGCGCAGCCGAGGCCCGGGTATCCATGAACAGTTCCCACCCGGATCCCTCCGGGCCGCCCGCTTCGGGCAGGGTGAACGTCAACTCCTCGTGGTAGCTGTTGAGCAACACGAGCAGCGTGGCATCCGAGATGCGGCTGCCCTCCTCCTGGCGCTCGTCGATCGCCTCGCCGGCTACCCGCATGGCCATCGAGCGCACCTCAGGATCGGCCCACTGCGCATCCTGCATTTCGGTCCCGTCGAGCCGGAACCAGGTCAGGTCTTTGATGTCTGCGCCAGGCAGAAAGAGGCCCTCGAAAAAGCGGCGCCGATGCAGCACCGGATGTTGCTTGCGAAAAGCGATCAGTCCGCGGGTGAACTCGAGCAGGCCGCGCTGCTGGGCGTTCAGGTCCCAATCGAACCAGCTGATCTCGTTGTCCTGGCAGTACGCGTTGTTGTTGCCCTGCTGGGTCCGGCCCATCTCGTCGCCGCCGAGCAGCATCGGCACGCCCTGCGAGAGCAAGAGCGTGGCCAGGAACGTGCGCTGGCGGCGCAGGCGCAGTTCATTGATACTCGGATCTTCGGACGGTCCCTCGACGCCGCTGTTCCAGCTGTTGTTGTCGTTGGCGCCATCCTGGTTGTGCTCGCCGTTGGCTTCGTTGTGTTTGTCGTTGTAGGAGACGAGGTCACGTACGGTGAAGCCGTCGTGGGCAGCGATGAAGTTGATGCTGCCCGTCGGCCCGCGCCCGCTGAGGCGATACAGGTCGCTGCTGCCGCTGAGTCGATACGCCAACTCCGCGATCTGGCCCGCGTCGCCCTTCCAGAATTTGCGCACATTGTCGCGGTACTTGCCGTTCCACTCGCTCCACAAGACCGGGCAATTGCCAACTTGATACCCGAAGTCGCCGACGTCCCAGGGCTCGGCGATCAGCTTGGCCCGCGAAATAACCGGGTCCTGGTGGACGATGTCGAAGAAAGCCGCGCCCGGGTCATACGCCTCGGGCTCGCGGGCCAAAGTGATCGCCAGGTCGAACCGGAACCCGTCGACGTGCATCTCCTGGATCCAGTACCGCAGGCTATCGGCGATCAGCTTGAGCGTTTGCGAGCTGCACACGTTGAGCGAGTTGCCCGTGCCGGTGAAGTCGCGGTAGTAGCGCCGGTTGTCGGGCATCAGGTTGTAGTAGGTCGAGTTGTCCAGGCCGCGGAATGCGAGCGTCGGACCGAGATGGTTGCCTTCGGCGGTGTGGTTGTAGACGACATCGAGGAAGACCTCCAGCCCCGCCGCATGCAGGCGTTTGACCATCTCCTTGAACTCGGTTACCTGCTGGCCACGATCGTCGCTGGCGTACCGCGCCGTCGGCGCGAAGTAGCCGATCGAGTTGTAGCCCCAGTAATTCGTCAGCCCACGTTCGAGCAGGAACTTGTCGTCGACGAACTGCTGGATCGGCAGCAACTCGACGGCGGTCACCCCCAGGGACAGTAAGTGGTCGATGATCGGTTCGCTGGCCAGTCCGAGATAGGTGCCGCGCTGATCCTCGGCTACGTCGGGGTGGCGCATGCTGATGCCCTTCACGTGTGTCTCGTAGATGATCGTCTCACTGAACGGCACCCTGGGCGACCGATCGTTGCCCCAGTCGAAGCTGTCGTCGACGACCATCGACTTGGGCATGCCGCGCGCGGAGTTGTGCACGTCACGAGTGAGATCCTCGGTGCGGCTGCCGATGCGGTACGCAAAGATGGGGGCGTTCCAGTCGATGGCGCCGCGAATCGCCCGGGTATACGGGTCGATAAGCAGCTTGTTCGGGTTGAAGCGCAGACCCTCGCGCGGCGCATAGCGGCCGTGGACGCGATACCCGTACAGCTGGCCGGGCCCGACGCCCTGGACGTAGGCGTGCCACACGTGCCGCGTCTGTTCGGGCAGCGCGACGCGCGCGGTCTCCTTGCCATAGACGTCGTCGAACAGGCAGAGCTCGACGCGCGTGGCCTGCTGGGCGTACACAGCGAAATTTGTGCCCTGGCCGTCCCACGTGGTTCCGAGCGGGTCGGGGCGGCCCGGCCAGATCGTTAGCGATCGCTCAGCCATCTCGGGAAAGAGTAACCGCTTGCAGGGCGGCGAGCGGGATCGGCAGCCAGTCAGGTCGATTGTTCAGTTCGTACAACACCTCGTAGGCCGCCTTCTCCAGTTCCATGGCCACCAGCGGCGTGTGCGCGTCGGTGGGCAGCAGCGTGGGCGCAGCGCGGCGGACGGCGTCGAGATAGGTCTCTAAGAACGCCTCGCGAACGCTGGCGTGCCAGGCCTCCGCACGCTGCACGCGGGCTGGATCGAGGGCCTCGCCGGCGCGCAGCGCGGCGTTGCGGGCGTAGTCGAGCGATCGCAGCATGCCGGCCACATCGCGCAGCGGCGAGCGTTTTTCACGGCGCAGCCCCAGCGGCTTCGACGGCTCGCCTTCGAAGTCGATGATGACAAACGAGCCATCCTCGCGTTCGAGCACCTGACCCAGGTGGAAGTCCCCATGGTGTCGAGTCTTCAACGCACCTGCTAAACCGGCGATTCCATCGGCCCGTCGCAGCAGGGCGTGCGCGTTGATCGCGATGCCGCGGCCCATCAGCCCGTCGACGGCCGCCTGAACCTCATCGACGATCGCCCGCCGCCAGTGGGTGATATCGCCGTCTTGAATCGCCTCGGCGGCGAAGTCGCGGGTGCCGTTGGCCAGGGCGACGTGCAGGTCGGCCGTCGTCTGGCCCAGGCGGGCCATGGCCTCAATGCTCTCGCTGGCATCCGCGCCGTCCAGAACGCCGCTGAGGCGCCGCAACGTGGTCGTCCAGGCGTCGCCGCGGTTGCGCTCGAAGCGTTGCAACAGCGCCAGCGAGGCCGTCGCGCCGGCCGGGCTGACGTAGTCGATGCTGCCGACGACGGCCGGTGTACCCCGAAAGCGGCTGTGCTCGGTCAGGAAATAGCCGACCTCAACATCGGGATTTGGGCCGAACTGCAAGCGCCGGAACAATTTCAGCATCAGCGCGTCCCCGAAGCGGACCGACGTATTGCTCTGCTCGCCGCGCATCAAGGCGATGGGCTCGGTGCGCTCGGCAGCGATCTCATCCAGGACGCGGGTCGCGTTGAACGTGAGGCGCCCGCCCGCCGCCGTCGGCACCCCCAAGCCGCGAAACCGGTGCAGCAGCGCCCGCGCCACCGGCGGCTCGGCGAGCCGTTCGGCGAGCACATACGTCTCAGGCGCGCCGACCTCGTACTGCACTTCGACCAGACACAGCTCCGAGTCCGGCACCCAGTTCGCTCGGTCAATCACCCGCGTTTGCTGGATGACCCGGTTCTTGCCGCCGAACCACCGCGCTTGCTGAAGCTCGTCAGCGATCGACAACAGGCTCACCTGTCAACAAATCACGGATCCGCCGCGCTCACGATGCACACCTTCTTTTCAAGGAAGGATGCTGTTTGCCAGCTGCATGCAAGCGAGCGTCGACCACTCAGTAGTGCGGAATTTCGACCCGAAAGACGTGCGCAGCCTGGACGTTCGGATCCAGCCGCACCCAGTTGGATCGGCCGCGCCAGGTGAAGTGATCGCCGCTCAACAGGTCGTGCATGATGTACGGCTGATCGGTATCGATGCCCCAATCCTGCAGCGGCACGTCGAGCCAGCCGGACTGCGGCCAGAACGGATCCAGGTTGACGACGCACACCACGATATTGGCGGCGTCGGGAGTGGCCTTGCCGTACACGAGCAGCTGATCGTTGTCGACCGGATAAAACCGCAGATTGTCGTACCGCTGCAGCGCTGGATTGTCGCGGCGCGCCTGATTGATCCGCCGGACATCGTCCACGATGTTGCCCGGTCGCTGCCAGTCCCACACCTTGTGCTGATACATCTCTGAGTCCAGGTAGTACTCAGTGGTCCCCGCGTCGCCGCGTGGCCGATTCTCGATCAGCTCGAAGCCGTTGTAGATCCCGTACACCGACGACAATGTTGCCGCCAGCACCAACCGCATGCGAAATGCCGGCCGACCACCGAGCTGCAGGATGGGCGGCAGGATATCCGGCGTGTTGGCAAAGAAGTTGCCTCTGAAGTACTCGCGCATCTCCGTTTGCGTGAGCTCGGTCAGATACTCCTGCAGCTCCCACTTTGTGTTGCGCCAGGTGAAATACGTGTAGCTCTGAGTAAACCCGAGCTTGGCGAGCTCTTTCATCATCTTGGGCCGCGTGAACGCCTCGGCCAGAAAGATCGCGTCGGGGTAGACGTCGTGCGTCTCTCGAATGAGCCATTCCCAGAAAGCCAGCGGCTTGGTGTGGGGATTGTCGACCCGGAATACGCGCACGCCGCGCTCCGCCCAGAGCAGGACGACATCGCGCAGCGCGGCCCACAGGTGCTTCCAGTCGGGCGAGCGGAAGTTGAGCGGGTAGATGTCTTCGTATTTCTTGGGCGGATTCTCGGCGAACTTGATGCTGCCGTCCGGTCGGTGATGGAACCAGTCGGGGTGCTCGCGGACCCACGGATGGTCCGGCGAGCAGTTGATGGCGAAGTCCATCGCGAGCTCCAGGCCGAGCTCGCGCGCGTGCTCCTGAAAGTGCAGGAAATCGTCGAGTGTGCCGAGCTCGGGGGCGATCGCGGTGTGCCCGCCGCCCACACCGCCGATGGCGTACGGGCTGCCGGGGTCGTTTGGCCCGGCGACGAGGCTGTTGTTGGGGCCCTTGCGCTTGGTCGTGCCGATCGGATGGATGGGCGTCATGTACAGCGTGTCGAAGCCCATCTCGGCAATGGCTGGCAAGCGCGCTTCGGCCTCCCGAAAGGTCGCGCTGCGGGTCGGGTCGGTGCCCTGCGAACGGGGAAAGATCTCGTACCAGGCGGCGAAGCGTGCGGCCGGGCGATCGACGATCAGCTGCAACTCGCGGCGGAAACGCGTGGCATCGCTGCGATCTGGCCAGCGGTCGATGACCTCGCCAAGCTCGGCCGAAATCGCCAGCTCGGCCGCCTCACGTTGGCCGTCGGGGCCGTGCCGCGATCGCCACAACTTCACGTACGCCTGCAACCGCCCTCGATCGGTCGGGTCGGTGCAGCGCTCGACCGTTTGTTCGACGAGTCGCAGGCCTTCCAGCAGCTCGGACGAGAGGTCCTGGGCGGCCGCGAGGCGTTTTTGAAGGTCGGCCCGCCACGAGCCGAAGACATCGGTGAACGCGAGCACGCTGTAGACGTAGCGGGTGTTCTGCGCGACGACGAATTCGCCGGCCCACCGATCGTTCTCGACGAGTCGCATCGGGGCCTCGTGCCACGCTGCCTCAGCCTCGGCGCGATACACGGCGCGGGCGAACAGCAGGTCGTGCCCCTCTTTGACGATGTCGGCCGACACCTCGACGACGTCGCCCACCACGCGCTTGATCGGCCAATGCCCGCCGTCGAGCTCCGGTAGCACGTTTTCAATGGCAATCGCTGGATACGTGTCGAACGGCGGCACGCCCCGGACCGCACGCACTGCGCTGGCCGCGCGCGCTTCGGGGGCGCCACTCGCCCCGCCGGCCGGAACCGCGCCCGCCTTGTCCGCCTTCGGACGCTGGCGAGGCGCTGGGCCGGGTGTGCCGTTCGCTTGCGTTGGGGCTGCGGTCGGCGGCTGGCTGTTCGGGGCGCTCGGCGTCGGGGTCGGGCTCGTGTTAGCTTTCCGGGTGCGCGCGCGAACGCCGCGACCGTTCGAGGGAGTCTGATCCATGGACAACACCTCGCACATGGCGGCACGGAGCGTGCCAATGAGTACAGTCTGAGGATACGCCATGGTGCAGGCCACTAAACCAGCTGCCGCGAGCGACGCGAGCGATCCGACTAGCCTGCTGACTGAATTCGATCTGTACCTCTTTAATGAGGGCACCCACGTCCGCATCTACCAGAAGCTGGGTGCGCACGTGGTCACGCGGGGTGGCAAGCAAGGCGTCGAGTTCGCCGTCTGGGCGCCGAATGCCGACGCGGTCAGCGTCATCGGCGAGTTCAACAGCTGGGCTCCCGAGACGACGCCGCTCAAACAGCGGGCGGCATCTGGCATCTGGGAAGGCTTCGTGCCTGGCATCGGCCAGGGCACGCTCTACAAGTACAGCCTCAAGCCCCGCTTTTCGAGCAAGCGCATCGACAAGGCCGATCCGTACGGTTTCGCGGCCGAGCTTCGCCCCCGCACCGCGTCGATCGTGTGGGATCTCGAGCAGTACACCTGGGCCGATCAGGACTGGCGCGACCATCGCAGCGAGCGGCAGGCGTTGCACGCGCCAATCAGCATCTACGAGGTCCACCTCGGATCCTGGAAACGCGACCCGGCGACCCAGGGGTTCCTGTCCTATCGCGACCTGGCCCAGCAGCTGGCCGAGTACTGCCAGACGATTGGCTACACCCACGTCCAGCTCATGCCGATCACCGAGCACCCCTTCGACCCCTCCTGGGGCTACCAGACGGTCGGCTACTACGCGCCGACCAGTCGCTTCGGCACCCCCGATGACTTCAAGGCATTCGTCGACATCCTGCACCAGGCCGGACTCGGGGTCTTGCTCGACTGGGTCCCGGCCCACTTCCCGCGCGACCCGCACGGCCTGGCCAACTTCGACGGCACCGCACTGTACGAGCATGCCGATCCACGCCAGGGCGAGCACCCCGACTGGGGCACCAAGATCTTCAACTACGGTCGCACCGAAGTCCGCACGTTCCTCATCTCGAACGCTGTATTCTGGGTCGAGGAATACCACATCGACGGCCTGCGGGTGGACGCGGTAGCGTCGATGCTCTACCTGGACTACTCGCGCGAAGAGGGCCAGTGGATCCCCAACCGCTACGGCGGGCGCGAGAACCTGGAAGCGATTTCGTTCTTGCAGCGCATGAACGAAGTCGTCCACACCGAGTGCCCGGGCGTCCTGACCATCGCCGAAGAGTCGACCGCCTATGCGATGGTGACCCGTCCGCCCTATATGGGCGGTCTCGGCTTCAGCCTGAAGTGGAACATGGGCTGGATGCACGACACGCTCGCGTACATCGCCCAGGAGCCGATCCACCGTCGCTGGCATCACAACGAGCTGACGTTCAGCCTGCTGTACGCGTATCACGAGAACTTCGTCTTGCCGTTCTCACACGACGAGGTCGTCCACGGCAAGGGCAGTCTGCTCAACAAGGTGCCGGGCGATGCCTGGCAGAAGTTCGCGACGCTGCGGCTGCTGTATGCCTACATGTTTGGCCACCCCGGCAAGAAGCTGCTGTTCCAGGGCCTGGACTTTGGTATGGGCGACGAATGGAGCGAATCCAAGAGCATCGACTGGCACCTGCTCAAGTACCCGCTCCAGAGCGGACTGCAGCGCTGCGTCGCCGATTTGCACCGGGTGTACCGCGCGCAGCCGGCGCTGTACGAAGTCGACTTCGACTGGCGCGGTTTCGACTGGCTAGAGTCGCACGACAACGAGAACAGCGTCTTTGCCTTCTTGCGGCACGCGCAGGACCCCAGCACCATGCTCGCCGTGGTCTGCAACTTCACGCCGGTCCCGCGGTACGACTACCGGGTGGGCATCCCCTTCGGCGGCCCGTGGCGCGAGGTCCTCAACACCGATTCCAGCCTGTACGCCGGTGGCAACATCGGCAACGGCGGCGTCGTCTGGGCGCTCGACGAGCCCTGGGCCGGCCAACCCCACAGTCTGTGCCTGACCCTGCCGCCGCTGGCAGCGGTCTATCTCACGCCCGGTCGCTAGGCTAGGCGACCTCGGCCAGGAGCGGTTGCTCCAGGAGCAGCGGCTCGGGTCGGCCGAGCGGGGTGGTGTCGAGCAGGCGGAGGAACGCGGTGATGACGCGCGCGTCCCACTGGGCGCCGGCGCTTTCCTCTAGCCGGCGGTAGGCTTCGTAGATCGGCATCGCCTTGCGGTAGGGCCGGGTCGTGGTCATCGCGTCGAAGGCGTCGGCGACGGCGATGATGCGCGCGCCGAGTGGAATAGTCTCGCCGGCCAGGCCATCGGGGTAGCCGGTGCCGTCCCAGCGCTCGTGATGCCCGCGGACGTACCGCGCGCACTCTCTGAAGAGCGAGAACGAAGCGAGCATGGAGCTGCCCACTTCGGGGTGGATGCACATGTGCTCGCGCTCGTCGTCGGTGAGCGGCCCGGGCTTCATGAGCACCTCGTTCTGGATGGCGCACTTGCCAATGTCATGGAGTCGGCCCGCGAGGAAGATGAGATGCGCGTCATCGCCGGGGAGGTCCATCGCCAGCGCCAGCTTCTCCGCGTACTGGCCAACGCGGAGCGAGTGCCCGTGGGTATACGGATCTCTGGCGTCCAGGATGTCCGCGAGGTTGAACAACGCATCAATGGTCTGCGTCTCGAGCGTCACCGTATTCCGCAGCGTGTAATAAATCGCCGTCAGCGGAATCGCCGCCAGCGCAATCGTCCAAGGCGAAGTAACCCACAGCACCGCGATCAGCACGCCGACGAAGTGCATGCCGAGCGAGGCGTGCCACGTGTGTCGGTGCGCGCGCGACCACGTGACGCGAATGGGCATATCGGATGCGTAAGCGATGATGCTCGACACGAGTACCGTGTTGACCACAAAGAATGTGGCAATCACCAGCATTTCCCAGACCGCGGAGTGCAAATCTAACGGCGTCGCGGCATCGCCAGCCATTCGCCACACTAGGCTGCTGACGCCCGCCGCGAGCGCAACCTGGCCTACGTTGTAGATCCGCTTTAACAACGCCACGCGCCGCCCGACCGCGAATCCAACGACTACGATAAGTATTGCCCAGTGCGGTGGAAAAATGAGTATGGCCGCGATACAAACGGCCGCCCCAACCGTCATTGAGTACCTATTGCCGGGCCGGCTAGTGGGTAGGTAGACCTCGAATGTCTCCGCGATAGATGCCGCAACGGCAAAGAAGGCCGCGGCCGGTGCAAGCCGCAAGTCGCCAGTCGCGTCAATCACTACGAGAGCCAGCACACCAGCCGCGGGCACAGTTACCAGCAGCCACAGTAGACCGGCTTTACGGGGGAGTCCAAGCAACAACAAAAAACCGCCGCCCTTGCGGGCGACGGATTCTAGCTACCAGTAGTGCCTTGCCGGGATCACCGGCGTTGCAGACGCATCACGGCGTCTCGCGTTGTCAGGCCCAGCCGCTGCTGGCCGAGGCAACACCAGATGAGATGACCATAGCGGCAACCATTGCTGCCCAGAGCAGGGCTACGCGAATCGTCTTGGTTGACATGCGACTCAAGCCCAGCCGCTGCTGGCGGAAGCGACACCGGAGGACATGACCATTGCAGCAACCATTGCTGCCCAGAGCAGGGCTACGCGAATCGTCTTGGTTGACATGCGACTCAAGCCCAGCCGCTGCTGGCGGAAGCGACGCCGGAGGACATGACCATGGCGGCGACCATGGCGGCCCAGAGCAGCGCGACGCGGATTTGTTTGATCGACATGAGGATGAACGCTCCTGGCTTGAGTTCCCGTGCAGTGCGGCTGCGCTGCCACTTGCGGGTCGGCGGCGTTGTAGTACGCAAAAGTCACGATCACGTACCGACCAGGCATCCTTATTGCGACGTATTGGGATATCCGAATAAAACTGGCCGCTCCCGATCCTTTTGTTGGGCT